>Ga0207066_1001_pt1 | contig 72775 bp, 66 predicted proteins | sample Alteio_BWMinCont_24_FD_153490 | JGI IMG/M metagenome (GOLD analysis project Ga0207066, IMG submission 153490) | Enriched cells from forest soil in Barre Woods Harvard Forest LTER site, Petersham, Massachusetts, United States -... | ecosystem: Environmental > Terrestrial > Soil > Temperate forest >...
AGTCAAAAACTTTTCTAGGAGACGAAAACATCCGGCGGAATGGGTCGGCAAACTTCAGGCGGTTGCGATGCGACTGCCCTATCGAAAACTCAAATCAGAAAGGAGGCCCGACAGCGGAGCTTCGCTCCTCCTCCAGGCTCATCGTTCGATTATAAAATGCTCTCCTTCCCAACGCTTTAGAAATGCGAGGGTTGGGTAGCTGGGTTGTCTTTCAGGCGAAGCTGCGAACGGCTGACGCTTCGTCCTCGAAGACTTCGAAAACCGTGTAAAGTTTGGTTATTTGCAGCAGATCCTTCACGCGTTTGTTCAATCCAAGCAGCTTCAGCTGGCCGCCGTGATTCGTTACGGTGGTGTAGCTCGAGACCATCTCGCCGATGCCGGAGCTATCGATATAGGAAACCTCGCTCAAGTTCAGCAGCAATTTCTTACTTCCTTTGGCGGCCAGGTCGCGCATTGAGTCGCGTAGGGTGCTGGCCCCTTCTCCCAACGTGATTCGGCCAGCGGCGTCCACTACGGTTACATCGCCTACTTGCCGGTTCGACAGTTTAACGCTCACGAATTGATTCCTCCTCGATTGTCTTGGAACTTGCTAACTGGCCTTGGCCAGGTATTTTACCATTCGTACTTCGGTGCCGCGAGGCTCGACGCAGCGCACCTGAAATTCGTCCACGAAGGCCTGGATGAGAAGCAACCCCCTGCCCGATTGCCGCAGCAGGTTCTCTTCAGCCAAGGGATTCGGCACGCAATTCGGGTCAAAACCTTCGCCCTCGTCGGTGATGACAATGGTGAGGCGATCCGGCGCCCGGATTACGGAAACGCGCACTTTCTTTCGGCTGTTGTACCGGTTGCCATGCACCACCGCGTTGACCATGCTTTCCCGCACCGCCATTCCTAGCTGGTGCAACTCTTCCTCTTCGAAGCCGATCGCCTGGGCATCCTTAAGGACCGCCGTTTCGGCGACTTCAACGCTGTCGAGAGTGGAGTCGAGCAGCAGTCGCCGTTCTGCCATAGGTTCGCTTGGAGGCCGCAACGTGGACAAGTTGAATGATTACAATAAAATACTCGCGAGGTAGAAGTCAAGAAGCTGCCAAGCTCCACCTGGACCCAACAACAACCGACAAGTTTGCCCTGGTAATCGCATGCGCAAATTGTCGAACATCCCGCAAACGCCGTTGGTCTGCTGCGCCATCTCAGGCGGTTCGGGGGAACGAACGGAACGGTCACATCTTGCCGACTCCGCCAAACGGCGCTTATTTTCGAACCAGATTGCCGGCCTGTTCGGAGATCGAAGATTCCAAAGTGCTCGAAAGCGGGCAATTCAACCTGGACGCTGATGGGAACTTGCACCCGATCGCTCGCCGGGAAATGCGGCAAAGATCGCCAGGGCAGCCGGTTTAGAGATCCACCCTTTTATTCGGTGATTCCGGGCGGGGTGGCGGGAAAGTTATCGAGCGCTCGCGGCTCCTAACACCGATAGCTTCGCGTTGATCTTATTCTCGACAGCAAGCCATGCCGGATCGGGCGGCAACTCCCCCACGGTTCCCACCCAGCGCCCGCATTCCCAATTCAACCCACTGGCCGGATAAAGCTGCCGGCAAGGTTGGTTGGATTGTGTTTCCTGATAATGCCCGACGATCTGATGATGGCCTGGCGCAAGTCTCTTGACGGCGTTTAACAAGGCGTACTCGATCCCGAACCCAAACACCCGGCAGCTCAACACGAAGATGGGAATCTCAAGCCGGTCGGGCTTCCGGTCGACACGCATGACTCCGACCACGCCCATATTGCCAAACTTATCGCTGGCCGCGGCGGTGATAACCCAGTGATCCGCGCCCAACCCATCCTCCAGCTCGCGCACAGTGGTGCGGCTGCCGCAAAGGTTGAATTGGTTGGTGCGATTGATAAGTTCGGCCGCCCGCTTCAGGCCCGGCCGGCTGACCTCTTCAATCTTCACCGAGAGCTGCAACTTTGCTAATGCTTCGGTTTCATCTTCCTGCGGCGCCGTGGTTTGCGACAGGCCATTCAGGAAATCTTCCCGCTTTACTCGTTCGTGGTAAAGCTTCGTCCGATCTTCTTCCTGAACTGAAGGTAAACTGTTTTGCCATTGAGATAGAAAATTCCAAGTCCGTGGGTGCGTTGCGTTAAGCGTTAGGATCTCTGGAAACGCGTTCTGCATTCGCTCGAGCTCGTCGGGCCGATCGTCGATGAATACGAAATCCTTCAATTTTAGATTCAATTCATCCCGAATAGCAGCCATGTTGGAGACTTTGGAATCCCAATTGATTCGCGGGGCGACAAAGTCCTCCGGCTGCAGCGCGGCTCCGCTCCAGTGAACATTCTTCGGATCATTTTTGGAATTGATCGACAGCAGCACGCCTCGGTGCCTGAGCCCTTTCAGCACGGCCTGTCTTTCCATGTAGTGCGTAACGACGCCCTCGCCAATCACTCCGTCCCACAACGTGTTGTCGAGGTCGCACACCACGACTTTCTTCGTCGCGAGAAAGGCTGAGGCGTAGACGGCCTGGAAATAGAGACTGCGGCCTAATTCCACTCCGAGCCGGGTAAGATGAAGAGCGTTGCTGTCGAGATATACCCGGCCCAACCCGAACTCATTCTTCTTGGTGCGCAATAAATCTTCGCCGAGCAGCTGAACGCGCGATTCACGGCCCGGATCCTTGAGAAAACGGGAGATGCCCTGGTTAATCGTTTCTCGCGCAAGCCCCCTGTTTCGCCGCGAGAGCCTGTTCTTGGCGATGCCTGAGACTCTTCCAAAGGACTGAATGGTTCCGGCGCTGTTATGCACGTAGATGGGGCACGGAAATTGCCTGGCCAACGTATCGACGGTCGAGCACACCTCCTGGAGCATAGCGTCCACTTGGCCCGCTATTTTACTGGCGGACCAGAGCCGGGCTTTCGGCTTTAGGAGCGTCTCGTAGTCGGGCAAGTAGCGGTGGCTGAAGGGGCTGAAGAATACGAGGTCAAACGCATCGGGGCTGAACGTGCGAATCCGATTTCTTAGAACAGGCTGGACCCGTTCATTGATAATGGTCGGCTTAATACCGATTTGAGCCTGCGCGCACGGGCCGAGTAATGCAGTCATTATCTCGAACTGAATGCAATCGCCGATAAACAGAATGCGCGTTTTTTTGAGCGCTGGCTTGGATAGGAACGCAACGATCCGGTCCAGATTTGCATCCAGACTCTGGATCGCTTCAGCGGAGACACGGGACTTCAGAATTGCAATCCACGACGGTTTTGCGAGCTCCACGGCTTTGCCCGGCTTGTAATCGGCGGGCACACCTTCTTCGGACAAATCCGCGGCCATCCGGGTGTGAACCCACCCAGCGAACAGCTCCTCATAAAGCCGGTCGCCCGTCTCAAACCACGCCGTCAACAGATCGACAGCGGTCAAGAGTTGACCACGTCCCCACTCTTTGAGTTCCTCGAACTCCTGCGGGATTGTCCAGCTCGCGCAGGCTTCGTGTCGCACGGCGGCAAACAGGGCTTGGCTGAGCGCGATACGGGTCTCGCGTATCGCCGCGGCCAAACGCCTTCGATGCCGAACTGGCTCTGAAAGAAACAACATCATAGCTGGCCCTGGCGCCCAACGAACGAGGAGTTGTGGATTGCCTCGAACAAGTATCCGTCCTGGCTGCCCGGACCTTACAAGTTTAACCCGAGTGCTCTATTTAACAGATCGCTCATGCGCGCGAGGCGTACTAGTACTGAACCGGCGTAGCCGCTACAGCAGTCAGTTACATATCCTTGGCGCCGGTGCCCGGGCTCCTAAAGCACGCTAGACGGGTACCCACTATCGCGGCAATTGGATAGTCAACTGCGAGCTCATCAACCGCCCGCGACACATCTGTAAACTGGCCGTAGTCATGCCAGAAAACGGTGCCCCCAGGCCGTATGTGTTTTATGGCGTTAGCGCTGTCGCTCTTGACGTACCCGTAGTCGTGAGAGCCATCGATTAGGATCAAGTCGAACGGAGAACCAAACTCCTTCCAGTTGGTCGTCGTCGAGTCACCCCATAGCTGCCGGATGCGTTCAGCCTCAGGTTGTCCCCGGAACTTAGATCCAACAATTCCGGGATCACAGGCGTTCGGAATGCCCTCCACCGCCATCTGCCGTTCCTGGGGTAAATCGAGGGTGCACACTTCACCCTGGTCGCCGAGGTTTGCCGCGAGATTGAGCGCAGTAAATCCATCGAACGTACCAATTTCCAGAACGTGCCTGGCCTGGGTGTATTTGGCGACGCAGAGGATATGTATGAGCTCGTGAAGATCTAAAGACGCGCCAATCGTCCGAGATTCTGGGCTCCGGACCACTGCTGAGCTGCACGCGTCAATACCGGGAAAAATCTCCGTCAGTCTTACGCGTGGCAGTTTTCCGCTACTCCAGGCCGCGAACCAAGTGTATACATTCGCCATCCCGGTAGGCTCCACCCACGACAAGAAACCGCCGCAACCCGACCAACAGGAGTGCCGGGTCCCGGAGACCCCTAATTATGGTTTTCTTCGTGAGCATTCAGGGAAGATCCCAAACGGTCAGCCAGACTCTTATCAAAAAAACATCCAAATACATTGAGCACAGTGCTCCCGTACAAGGCTCGCCATTCGCAACCGTGAACGCATGAAGCAACCGCTGCACAGGTTGACGTGAAAGGACGCAAGGTTAGTGTAGCCCAAATAAGGGGCTGCCGCACCTGCGCCCCGGCCAAGGCTGCCCGAGCATTCGCTGCGGAAAGAGAAAGAAACAACATCATTGGAATAGCTGGCCCTGGCCCGACTTTAAGGAGTCGGGGAATTGCCTCGCACACGCCTGGGCCCTTACCAGTTTACACCTGAGTGCCCGGGTAACAGATTATCATGTGCGTGAGCCGTACTGGAAATACTGAGCCTGAGACGGCGGAGTCGCTGCGGTGGTTAGTTAATTCCCCTCGTCTCAGCGCCCGGCCGCAGGCTCATCGACCGCTAACCGAGGGGGCGCCGGCAGGCCTGTGCAAGGTCCGACCTGGCGGATTGAGAATCTCCCTGGACGGGCCCGCACGGGTCGATCAACCAACGTATGTTCTGCCGCACGCCCAGGAAGGCCTGCCTTTTCATACTTGAGAAAGTCTGGTCATTCTTCGAGCACCCCCGGCCATTGATCTGTGCTGCAACGAATGACCGGTACTGTAAACCCAGTATCCGCGTAGCAAGTTGCAGTCGTCGTAGCAGCCCAGTTGCCATTAGGCCAGATTGGTCTGAGCCCACGCTGCCATTTGGTTGATCAACGTCTGGCTGACGCAAAATACCTGAATTGTGGAATCATGTACCAAACCCGGTCCTCGAAGTTCGGCGAGCTGATCCGCCCCGGATCAAATCAACCTTACGACTTGTCAACAGTGAAGACGCAGGCGGAGACTGAAATGTCTTCCGTATGGTTCAACCACCCCCGCATCAGGCCGGGCAGCGTCCGCCAATTTTGCTGTCGGCTGCTGTTCGAGAGATGCTGGAGTACTTTTCTAGAAACGCATGGTTCGTGAACGGCTATTGGCCTGAAAATGAACCACGTGTAGTTAGGCTGCTGGGAGACCTCCAGCGCTTGGCGCCCGCTCCCGCCTCCATCTTTGAACCCGGCTGCGGAAATGGATTCATAAGCTTTCTGGCCAGTCGGCTCGGATATCAAGTCACAGCTACCGACAGTTGGCAGCCGGCAGACCGAGAGGAGTTGTTCCATCGCGCTAATGTTCATTGTTTCGTGTCCAATCTCAATCACTTGAGCCCTTGGCCAGATCTAGCGGACGACTGCTTCAATGCGGTTTTGTTTGGCGAGGTATTTGAGCACCTTCTGAATCACCCTGTTGGTTTACTTAAGCAGATCCATAGGGTGCTAAAGCCGGGAGGAGCGTTGCTATTGACTACTCCCAATCCGTCGACGCTCTCAAATGCCGCGCGCGTGCTGCTGGATCGGCACAGTTTGTGGGGAACCGAAGATTTCGCGTGTCTTCCGAAAATTATGGACAACCTAATCATCGACAAAGGCGATATACACTATCGTGAGTACCGTGCCGATGAGTTGCGTAAATTCATCGCGCTCGCAGGATTTCAAGTAGATTATTGTGGCTACGTCGGCAGCGGAACGTCATCTCACCAACCGATGCTTAAGCGCTTCGCCAAACGGCTCTCGGGACCCCTCGGACTCACGAAATCGCGACTCTTTGCCAACAGCACCTACATCATCGCCTCGAAGAGATAGCTGCAACTCCCGGTAACCGTAAGCGCCCAAGCTCGCGACTTCGGCTTTCGCGCGCATCCAAAACGAGAGAGCTCTTCTGAATCACCCTTCTTCAGACCTTCCGAGCATGGCTTTGCATGTTTGAGAAGCTCTCCTTTCTTTAAAGGCGCCTTCTGGCTCAAATCATTGCTCGGTGCTGCAGCGAACGACCGATGAGTTATCCTCCCAGCAAGTTGCACTCGTCGTGGCAGCCCAATTTCCGTTCGGCCAGACGGTTTGAGCCCATGCTGCCATTTGGTTGATCAGCGTCTGGTCGACGCCAAAGAACTTGAATTGTGGAATCATGTACCAAACCCGGTCCTCGAAGTTCGGCGAATCCGGCGCAAAGTGGATGGGAAGAGCGGATGAATTGATCCCTCCAGCCCAAAACTGTTGGGGTGTGAACTGCTGCACCTCTGCCAGCCAAGCCTGCACAAACCCGTTGGAAATGGCGGTCCGGGTGGAGGCCGGCGTCCCAACCCACATGGTCCTAGTAGCAGGAGTTATCAGGCGGCTAATGTCCGTAATCGACCAATTCCAGCCAGTGTTTGGGAATTTGTCAGGGCCTATGCCGTTATTTGAAATCTGAAGGCCCTTAGTCATCCAGACAGTGAACAGCCCTGCCTGCGCAGTGTCGTTATTGCTCAGATCATTCCCGATTTTAGCATACACATATGCCCAATCGATGGGGCTGTTTTCGTTCTGCTGATACTCGGAGTTATCGAGAACCAATTGAACTTGATACCAGATCTGTGCTAGGTAGTCCCACGTATTCACCCTTCCATTGTCGAGGCCCGCTGCGCCTACGGGAATTTTCAGCATGTTGGGGGAGGCGAGGAACGGGAAGTTGGAATACCATGCGCGCGAGTCGGCCTTCGGGTTTGTGAACATAGCGCGTGCCATACCTTCCAGCCCGAACTCCTGGTTCAGTTCCCAATTTTTGACCAGAGTCCAAAGACCTGTCGAGTATACCTGGTTAACGTAGGCGGGCGTCCAGACGCTGGGATGTAAGCCATTGGTTTTCGTCGCTATGTAGTTCCCGTAATTGCCGGCCCAATTCTGAAAATTGAAAATGTTGTTGGCATACGCCACCGGATCCCCCGGCCGCAGTCCCGCGCGAGTCTGAAGATACAGCAGGTAGGCGTTGGAGCTCAGGAAATCGTTCCAAGCATCCATGGGGTGGATCGTGGGTAACCAACTGTTCCAATCCGGCAACTGCAACGGAAGAGCCGTCTCGTGGATATTCAGGACCGCATTCGGCGAGAAGAAGCTGGCCTGCACTCCCGTCGGGAAGAGCTCGTTCATCAAATCTTGATCGCTATTGAGTACCGCGCCGATGCCGGCGCCGGCCGACCAATTTGCAACCGGCTGAGAGTCCAAACCTGGACCCGGCTGATAGGGCGGATTCCAGGGCCTGCCCGGGTTCGGCACGTTTAACGATCGAATGTAAGTGGCAATCTGGTCTCCCTGCTGCGCGGTGAGTCCATGGAACATGGAGCGGGACCGGACCGAGTTATTCGAATAGTTGAAGTACTTCAGGTCTCGTCCGTCTTGTGCGTGACAATCGGAGCAATGAGCCTTGATCGGCATTGCGCCAGCCGCTGTGGGCACTGTCAAGGACGCTTGATGCCACAGGGTTTGACCCGCGGTGACATCGGAAGAGTTAGGGGAAGGTGGCTGCCATGCATTGGGGTCCTCGTTGACAAAGGTTGAGGACGGAATGAGCAAGCTGCCCCCCGAGTTCTGGACGTTGAACGCCAGGACCCGGTAGCCGCTGACTCTTCCATCGGTCCCGTTGAAGCGGAAACTCACCGTGTTAGAACCGCTTACCACTGAACCGGCCGGCAAATTCATGGTCATCGTTAGCGTGTGAAACCCGCCTCCGATTCCGCCATATGCGTTTGCTTGCCCTAGCAACGTCACGCTGCTGGAACTGATGGGCAACCAGCCGGAATTGTTCACGCTGACACTAGCCTGCGTTTCATAGCGGAGTCCGTGGATTTGCATCCAGAGCTGCAGTTGGCCGTTTAAGCTGGTCCCCGTGGGAATCGGTAATGAAACCGTCACGGTGGTCCCATCCGGCCCAACCACTTCTAGAGGCAACTGGATCGTCGTCGGGGTTGGCGGGGCTATCGGATGCCCATTCAGCTGGCCTGAATTGGGGCTCTCTCCGCTGGCATTCACAGCCGAGACCACGTAATAATAGGTCGTTCCGTTGTTCAATCCGGTGATCAGATAGCTGGTTGTCGTCACGCTGCCAACCGTAGTGTATGGTCCCCCGCTCACGGTACCTAGCTTGACGTTGTAGCTTGTCGCTCCCGGACTGGGTGTCCAGTTCAGCGTCACCTGCCCATTACCCTCGTTCGTAGTCAGTCCCGTTGGAGCCGGGGGGACCGGCACTGTTGGTTGAGCACTCGCCTCGCCCGAGTTGGAGCTCTCGCCGCTGGCGTTCAGAGCGGAGACCACATAGTAATACGTCGTCCCACCGGTCAATCCGGTATTTACAAGGCTGTTTGTCGTCACCCCGTTGCCGACGGTGGTGTATGGTCCTCCGCTCATCGTCGCTCGCTTGACGTTGTAGCTGGACGCTCCTGAACTGGCAGTCCAGTTCAACGTCACCTGTCCGATACCCGGCGTGGCGGTTAATCCGGTTGGAGCGGCCGGCGCGGGCGGCGCGGTTGGCGCGGTCGGCGAGGTTGGCGGGGGGGGCGCTACCGGTGGGGTCAGGGTAACGCTGGCGGTTCCCAAAACGGCGGAGTTTGCCGCGTTCATTGCAGTGACCACCACGGTTTGCTGAGTAGAGACCGTGCCGGGCGAGGTGTAGAGTCCGCCCGGAGTGATGCCGCCTACGGAGGGGTTGATCGACCAACCGACGGTAATAGACGTTGCTCCTCCCATCGCGCTGGGGAGGCCTACTACGGAGAATTGTTGGGTCTGCGAAGACGTCAGGCTTGTTTGATTGGGGCTCACACTTGTAACCGGCGGCGGTCCCGATAAAATAGTGGTCGGTATTGTCGGCACTAGCGATACAGCTGCACTCGCTGTCTTAGTGGAGTCTGCCAGGCTGGTAGCCATTACTGTGACGGTTTGCCCGTGCCGGCGGGCGGCGGCGTAACAGTCGTGGTGCCAGTCGGCGGAGGGTTGCCAGTCGGCGGAGCGTTGCCAGTCGGCGGAGCGTTGCCAGTGACCTGTGTGGGTGAACTCTGCGACAAGATCTCGATTCCACTTATCACGGCGTTGTCGATACCCGCGGTGAGTTGGATCGTAATCATCCCGCTGGTGACGGTCACGGTAAACGGTTTGTCCAACGCATGATTCGGCCCACCGGCCTGCGCAACAATATCAAAGTTTGCAAGTACCCACTGTTGGTTGATTGCGACACTGAACGTCCGCTGCCCGGCCGCCGTCCAGTAGATCTCGGCGAACCTCAGGTTGACCGTGTACGTTCCGTTTGGCACCGCGAACAAATAAAGGACTGTTTTGCCGTAGCGCTCGGTTTGATAAAGGCCAGGAGACAGCGTGCCGGTGATGTTCGCTGTTGTAGAAAAGGTCGAATCGGATATGCGGTAACCATTGTCGGCAGCCCAGACGACACCTTGAGGATCGACATACCCGTTGCCGCCACAGTTCACTCGGATCGGCGTAAAAGCCTGGGCGTTTATAGCAAAGGAGAGCAGGAATAGGGATGCAAGGGTGCGTAGGAGCAATCGATATTCGCGTGGCATAGGGCTGTAAATCTAAAGTAGGACTGTCGGGCATTCCTTACCATCGCGAGTTCCCCCTAAACGGTACCTAGGTTTGCACGTAGGCTAGGCCTCGTTCTCCCCAGGTCCTGCTTATCGCATTTGGGGGTAGGGGCTTGGTAAGCCATTGGTACTGGGACAGTATCCGGTTCCGTTACAGGAGGTTATATACCGCGATTTGTGCGCCATAAATTTAGGTGATGCACTCTAGTTCGGGCGGTTTTGGACTACCCTCTACTAGTTGCGGCGGGGTGGGGGGTTCTCAGTGCTAGCCGGATTCAATGCGGCTATGCTTCCGGGCTATCTTACAGACACTACTAGTCGGAACGCGCAAAACCGCCGGAGCCGTACCTAGTGGCCGCCCGGGCGGTTTGTGCGAAGGATGGGAGGGGAGGCTACGCGGCTTCCCTATCGGCGAGAGGAGTCTGAACCTTGACCACACGAATTGACTTCGCAAGGCCGAGGAATTTCAAAATGCTGATTTGTATCCACGAGAAATCGACTTCATACCAGGCCAAGCCGTGGCGCGCCGAAGTGGGATGGGCGTGGTGATTGTTGTGCCAGCCCTCACCGAAAGTGAGCAACGCTACCCACCAGTTATTTCGGGAATCGTCGCGAGTGCTGAACCGCCGTCCGCCCCACATATGCGTCACCGAGTTGACCGCCCAGGTGGCGTGGAGTCCAAATACCAAGCGGACACACATGCCCCAGAGCAGGAGTGGAAGACCACCGATAGCCAACAGCACGAAGCCGAGCAGGATCGGAAGAACCCAGTGGTAGGTATTGAGGTGGACGTAGAACGGGTCCTTTGCCAGATCGGGTGCATACTTGGCCATCAGCTTGGTGTCATTATGTTTGGACTCACCGACCAATAACCAGCCAATATGCGACCACCAAGCGCCATCGTGTGGTGAATGGGGATCGCCCGGTTTGTCGGAGAACTGATGGTGGATTCGATGCGTGGCAACCCAGAAGATGGGACCACCTTCCAAGCTGAAGGTTCCGCAGACTGCCAGGAAATACTCAAGTATCACTGGAAGCTTGTACGAACGGTGGGTGTGCAGGCGGTGATAGCCCATGCTAATGCCCAGCCCGACAGCTACCCAGTGAAGTAAGACTGTTGCTGCCAAAACGCGCCAACTGAACATAAAAAGGGCAGCGAGCGCCCCGGCGTGCAAGATCACCAGCACTGTGATGATGCTCCAGTTGGGTTTTCTATTGGTGTAGATATTGACGATGTCGCTACTCACGAAATCTCCGTGTAAGTTTGTACCCTTACCTTATCAGGGATCTCAGCAATGTTTTGTAAGAGTTATGTAATTTCGACCTGGCGGCTCAGGATACGCAATGGCTCGAAAGGGCTAAAAAGGCTCCGCCGGGCGAATGTTATCTTAGAGCCTTAAACGCCACGTTGGCATGGGGATCGAGTCCAACGAGCCCTTCGGCATGTCACCCGACTGAGACAGTGCGCGGGTTCATCCTGTCGCGGGGTTGGGCGGGGAGACGAAATCCATCATGAAAAAAATCAACGGCGTGTTCATTGCGTTTACTTCCCTGTTGCTGATCCGGTCATCTAGCCTGCGCGCCGAAGACTGGCGATGGCTGGATCGTCCTTTTGTGGAGCATTACCCTGTCCGGCCCGTCGACCTGACGAACTCGCCGCGGGTCCGCCAGTTGCTGCGGGCCGGAAACATTTATCTTTCACTCTCGGACGCGGTCGCCCTGGCGATTGAGAACAATCTAGACATCGAACTGCAGCGCTATGGGCTTCCCACCGCCGACATGGAGCTATTGCGCACTAAAGGGGGCGGGCTGCCGCGCGGAGTCTTATATAACCTGGCTGAAGTGCCGGTGGGCGTTGGCGGGCCGGCGAGCCCGTTGGTAACTAATGCCGCCTCGCCGACGATCACTACCGGGGCTGTCCCGACCAATCCATCTGAGCTGGGTGTGCTGAGCGAACAACAGGACAACTTATCGGTGACGGGACCCATCCCTTACTCAACTGGGCCGGCGGTCCCGTTCTTCGATCCCGCCATCGCCGCGCAGGTGAGTTGGACGCATCAAACCACGCCGCAAACGAACCCATTCTTCGTGGGGACCAGCGCCGTGATGTCGAATATCAGCGTTGCAAACGCGGGGTACGTACAAGGCTTCGGGCCGGGGACGCAGCTGAATTTCGGCTTCAACAATTCGCGGCAGACCTTGAACGTGCGGAATAGTGCGTATAGCCCCTACACGGCGTCCAATCTTGGCTTCACTATTACACAGCCTCTGCTGCGCGGTTTCGGACTGGCGGTCAATCGGCGCTTCATCCGCATCGCGAAGAACGAGCAGCGTATCGCCAGTCTTCTGCTCCAACAGCAGCTCATTGCCACGGTTTACGGCGTGGTACGGCTTTACACGGACTTAGTGGCGCTGTCCGAGGACGTTAAGGTAAAAGAGGAGACGCTGCAGTTCGCGCAAAGGCTCTACGACGATACCAAGGCGCGGGTAGATGAGGGTACGCAGGCGCCCATAGAGCTGACCAGGGCGAACGCGCAGTTATTTTCGATTCGTCAGGACTTGATTAACGCGCGCGGCTTGCTCGAGGAGCAAGAGGCCATCGTGAAGAACGTAATCACACGCCGTACTGCTAACGAACCGGATCTCCTCAGGGCTGAGATCATCGCCACCGACAGCATCGACGTGCCGGCGACAGAAGAGATACGGCCGATCCAGGATCTGCTTTCCGAGGCCTACGCAAACCGTCCCGACTTGCGCCAAGCGGGCCTGCAGGTAGAGAACACACAAATAAGTATCGAAGGCTCACGCAACGCGCTGCTGCCAGAAATCGACTTGGTGGGCATCGCGCAAAACAATGCTTTGGCGGGTCAGGCCAACCCTTTAGCTACAAATGCGGATACCAGTTTTATTGGCGGCTACGGTACCGCGCTGGATCAACTTTTCTCGCGCAAATATCCGACCTATGGCGTTGGCGTGAACTTGACTCTGCCGCTGCGGAACCGGGTTGCACAGTCCGATCTGGCGCGCGACCAGATCCAGTTGCGGCAGACCGAGATTCGGCGGCAACAATTAGCCAATCAAGCCCAGCTCGAGGTGCAGGACGCGCTGGTTGCCATGCGGCGCGCGCGGACGTCTTACGAGGCGGCATTGCAAACGCAGGGTCTGCAACAGGAATCGCTCGAGGCCGAGCAGGCGAAATTCGACGTGGGCGCCTCCACCAGTTTCTTCATCATTCAGTATCAAAGCTACTTGGCGCAGGCCCGATCGACGGTTGTGGTCGCTAAGAGTTCATATCTCAAGGCTCGCGCCGCCCTGGAGCGCGCGACCGGGGCAATCCTTGAAACGAATCATGTGTCATTGAGCGACGCCATGCGCGGCCGCTGAAAAGTGTAAATGGCGTGGCGTGCAAAAGAAATGCAAACATATTGTAAATCGCTTGGAGCGCGCCGAACGCGATTCTATACTCAGGGAGAGTGGCCACCGTTGATTTAGAGCGGATCCAGAGGCAACTGGTTGAGGAAGCCCCTACCACCCGGCCTTTCTCCGTTGCCGACGCGGCGGAACGGGTTGCGGGATTTGTGCTGCTGGCAACCGCCAGTCCTGTAATCGCGGCTTCGGCGCTGGCCATGGCCGGTTTGTCGCGGCGTTCTCCGTTTGTGGCGCACTTGCGCGTGGGCAAAGACGGCAAGCCGTTTTGGACGTGGAAAATCAGGACCATGTGGGTGGAAGGCGAACCCGCTCCGGCACGAGCCGCGTGGGTACAGTACATCGTCGCCGATCCAATCCAGGATGGCAAAGATCGTTCCGATCCCCGGGTTGGCGGCTGGTTCGCCGCCTTCTGCCGGCGTCATTCCATCGACGAATTGCCCCAATTGTGGCACGTATTCCGCGGGGAGATGTCGTTGGTCGGCCCCCGGCCGCTGACTCGCTTCGAGGTGCTTCGATACTACCAAGACAAGGCAGCGGAACTACTCTCGGTGAAGCCAGGCTTGACCGGACTTTGGCAAGTCTTCGGACGAAGCGCGATCAAATTCCCGGAACGGGCTGCGATGGACTTACGGCTGGTGAGAACGCTGAATCCCAAACTCTACATCCAGGTTCTTCTACGAACGATACCGGCGGTCATCCGCGGCAGCGGGGCCTGGTAGGCAACGAGCGAGCTTTACTGGCTAACCGCCATCGTAACGTTAGCTGGACTTAAGATTCCGCCCATCTGAATCTGAAGCGATACGGCATTGCCAATGGGTGCGCTATTCGGAACGAAAATCGCCACCTGGTATACTCCGACGAACTGAGGGCTGAGCGCGGCGCCGATGACATTCGCGGACATGCCGCCGACCAATACGATCGGCGTGGTGAGAGTATTCCGCTGGATTTGGCCTGCTGCCGCGCCATCGTCGGGCGGGCTGTCAACAGCTCCGAGACCAGTGGCATAGATGATCAGCACATCGCCATGTTTCGCCGGATGCGTGGTCAATCCTGGAACGCTCCCCGCCGGCTGAGCCAGAGTTCCATCGGCGTTGCTTTGAACAATCGCCAGGTTCGAGCCGGTTGTAAAAATACCCGGTGAAAACGGGCCGAGGGGAACTGGCGTGGGCTGAGAGGAGCCGACGCCTGCGACCGTAACCACCACATTTACATTCTGTTGTGGCGCGTTGGGCGGCACTATGTTCCAGGGGATTTGTACATTGAGCTGGTTCGCGGGCGGTATCGTGTCGAGCATAGGGGCCGCTATTCTTGTGTCTCCATTGACGAACTCGACCGTAACGCCGCCGAGCGTTTTCGACAGGGGAACCGTATCTGCGTGCTGCAAGCTGGTGGAGAGGTTTGTCCCAAAAATCGAGACCAAGGAGCCAACCGTGACTGGTTGACCCGCCGCAAAAGACGCGCCGTTTATGACGCTGCCGGGAGGAACGTTGGGAAGTTGAGCCCAGGCCACAACAGCAGTAGCGATTAGAAGGAACGCAGAACGTCTCATAAGTAGAGGTCCTGCGACCACTATAGGAGACTGCGAGAGCGCGGGCAATGGCGAGAAGGTAAAAACTTTGTGAAAATTCAGGGTTAACGCTTTTTGCTAACTTTCCGCCAGGTTTCTGTCACTTCAGGGTCTTTGCCGCCATCGCACTCCACGGCCGTTCGGGCTTCCTTCAAGGCTTCCTCATGGCGGTCCGTCAATTCCAAGAACTCCGCCAGCGTCCAATGGGGCTTGAACCAGTTGGGAGCCCACGCGATCGCGTTGCGCAAGGAGCGCTCCACTCCAGCGGGGTCGTTACGGGTCGCCAGCAAGGTGGCGAGGTTGTACCAGGCATTTTGGCGGTCCTCGACGCTGCTCACAGCTCGAATGCCGGATTCAAGAGCTTGCTGGCTGGCCGCCATACGCGTCGCGAAGATTGGCGTGCGGGAGGCCAGCTCCTGCATGGCGCGCGAATAGGTCAGATCGGAGCTGGCGCCGGGAAGTTGCCACTGGAGCGCATTGCGATTAGCGTCCGCCGCGCCGTTTACATTATTGGAGGCGATGCGCTGCTGGGCGACGGCAAGCGCGTGGTCGGCGACGAGTAAGCGTACGGCGAAACCGGCCAGCAGAATGCCTATAGTCAAGCTCAGCGGGAGAAACCACAAAGACCGTACTGCGGGACCATCGCGAGCGTTTTCCCGAGGAAGAACAGCCACAATCAGCATGGCCAGCAGCAAGTGGAAGTAGAGCGAGGTCGTTAAAACGAATGCGCCGAACTGTTGCGAAACCAGAATGCCGATGAATGCGGCGGCAAGCGCCCCAGCTAACGGGTGGCCTGACCGCCATGCTCTTTCCGCTACCCACGCGCCCAAGCCGCAGAGGCACAGCAGGACCATCAGGCCGACGACGCCTTCTCCAGCGAGGGTGTCCAAAAAGATGTTGTGCGGCGACTCGTGATAGAAGTCCGGATAAGCACGTGCCAGTTCCAGCGATTCAAAACGCGGGAAGTCCGTGCCGAAAGTTTCTGGCCCGAATCCGGATAAGGGACGATGAGCCGCCATGCGTAGAGAATCGCGCCATAGCAAAAGGCGTGCGCCGCCGCGTGCATCTTCGATGGACCAGTGCAGCCGCGCTCTTAGCTTAGCCCCTGGCGGTGAAAAGAAGAACAAGACCAAGCCGGCGCTGCAGGCCAGACCCAGGACCACTTCGCGTGGATTAATGCGCGGGCGCCGGGCCAAGAAGAACACCAGCGCACCTGCAAACAGCCCGAGCAAGGCGGCGCGCGTGCCGGTGAGCAGAATCGCCAGCGCGGCCAACAGCGCCGCCGCGACAGCACCGCGTTTGCGCCACCGCTCTTTTTCAAGCGCGCTTAGAGCCAACGCGAGGAACGCGACCGTGACCAGCCAAGCCGCGAAGTAATCGGCATGTCCGAGAGTGCCGGGCGGACGAACGATTCGAAACGGCTCGTCGCCAACCTGGTAGCTATCCGGTGGCAGAAATGGATCCAGACCGAAGTACTGCGCAATTCCATAGAGCGCAGCTAGCGCGCCGGCGAGGGTGCACGCTTCGAGCAGGATGCGGAGGTTGCGTTGGTCCCGGGCCAGCCAGCCGGAAGCGAGCAACACAAATAGCAACAGGCCTGTTTCGGAAATCAGTCCATAGCGCCGCCAAGTTCCGCCGTCAAGCGAAAGCGCCCGGTTCGCCGACGACGCCGTGGCGATCGCCGTGGACAGCCATTCGGCGCCGAGCAGACCTATGAACAAGCGGCCGGCCGTTGTGCCGGCCAGCGCTCGCACATTGGACGCGTTTGCTCCTCTATATAAGAGGATTAGCGCCACGCCTAATAGGAGAATCGCGATTTTGGGCGTAATATCGAAATAAGAGACGACACCCGGCGTTATGAGAAGTGGGACCAGCGCCGCAAGGAGCGGCACGAGCAACTGCATATGCAACAGACTAGCGCAGCTTCCGAGTAACAAAATATGTACCCGTCATTCGATGCTTTTGAGTACGTGGAATACCTGCGGCGGCGATGGCGCGTCTTAGCGGGCGCTTCCATCGCGGCGCTGCTCTTATCTTTGGGGATCAGCCTGCTGGTTCCGAAGCGTTATACGGCCACTGCTAGCATCGTCATCGAACCACCGGGAGGGAACGATGTGCGGCTGTCAACTGCCGTCAGCCCGATGTATCTGGAGTCGCTCAAGACGTATGAACGTTTTGCGGAAAGCGACACCTTATTTGCACGCGCAGTGGATCGATTTCATCTTCTCGATCCGGGAACCTCACAATCCATCGAAGCTCTGAAGCGGCGCGTTCTGAAGGTCAATAAGTTGAAGGACACTAAGATCCTGGAAATCGGCGCTACGCTGGGGGATCCAAAGCTGGCCCAAGGCGTCGCGCAATATATCGCCGAAGAGACCGTAAACACGAACCGCCAAGAAAGTTTGGCTTCCGATCGCGAAGTTGTGGACCAGGCGGAGAAAGAGGTAACGGACACGCAGCGACATCTGGGAGAGCTGCAACAGCAGTGGAACAAGCTGGTGATGAGCCAACCCGTCGAATCCCTGCAGTCCGAGATCGATGCGAATATCGATTTGGAGAGCAAGGTGCAACAACAACTCGTGGAGGCGCAGGCCCAGGCAGCGGAGTACGAGCAGCAGCTTGCGCAGGATGGGCAATTCGCGCGCGAGCAATTGCAGGCTGCGCGCGCACGAGCAGTGCTGCTTGAAAAGCGGTCGCAGCAGTTGGAACGAGCGATCGCCGATAAGACCACAGCCCTGGCGGCACACACCGCGCAAAGGACTGCGTTACAGACCGAACTAAAGGTTGCGCAAACTTCCTATGAGACCGTTTCTGCGCGCCTCCGAGAATATCGAGCGGCGGCCGGAACCCACGCGGAGCAGCTCCGCATCATCGATCCAGGAATCGTTCCCCAACAGCCCACCTCTCCGAATATTTTCCTGAATGTAGCCGCGGCCATCTTCCTGGCCATCATTGCGTCGCTGGTTTATCTGAGCTTGGCGTTTGTGTACCGCAGGCGGCCGGTTGGTTTTGAAACGCCGATGACACGCGGGATGCGGGCATGATCCTGGCCGGGCGCGTCGCTCAACGGCAGCAATTGCTTGTGGGCGCGGGGCTGGGCTTGTACGCGGCGGTTGTTGCGCTAGTGCCTGGATTCACCGCTAAAGCCGTGCTTGCCGTTCCGCTCGTCGCTATTCCACTGTTCTGGTATCTGATTAGTTCATCGACAGCCTGGCTCTCGCTATTCTTCGTTTGCGCGCTACTCACGCCACCGCTGCCGATTGCGCTGGGCGATAACGGACCCCATGCAGCGCTGGTGCTTGCAGCCGCTGGCCTTTTCATCGGCCTGCTGCGGCTTGGCGAGTGGCGGTTTCGCGCCGACGCTCTCTCGCTTTCGATCCTGGCGCTTTGGTCGACGTTTGCGCTTAGCGTGGGCTTAGCGGCGATGTACTCGGGACTAACGATTGCCGCGGGTAGTCTGGCGCGCGTGCTTCTATTCGGAATTTCGATATACATTTTCCTCTATACCCGCGATGGCCCGGGCGGCATGGACTCGCGGCAGGCATTCCGCATGATTCGAGTGCTTTTCTTTGCGGCAACAGTCTCCGCCTTATTTGCGTGCGTCGATTTTTACTTTCAATTCCCGGCCCCGGCCGGATACGAGCCGCAGTTCGTTTGGCTCGAAAGCGGTGTGTTCCGCCGGGCGCAAGGCGTGTTCTACGAAGCGAGCACGCTCGGCAATCTGTGCGCTTTTTTCCTGGAAATGATCGCGGTCGCGCTGTTGAGACCGAAGGAAGCGCAACCATTTTCGCGTCTCACTCTGACCGTAGGAGGGGCGGCCCTTGCAGCGGCGTTGGTGCTCTCGTATTCGCGCGCTTCCATCGTGAATCTGGTGGTAGCAGCCGCGGTTCTTATGTGGCTGAACAGGAAACGAATCGGGTGGGCGCGCTTGTTGGCCGGTGTCGCGGTCTTCGGGGCCGGCGCGTTGGCGATTCTGCTGTCTGCATTTCCGATTTTCGCCAGCGTAGCGTGGCTGAGGGTCTCGGCCGCATTCCAGTATTTCTCCGAATCGCCCAACGCGGTGCTCTCCGGCCGGCTTTCGAGTTGGCAGACGCTGATCGATTTCTTGCTCGCGCATCCGTGGCATGTGTTGCTCGGGGTGGGATACAAGACGCTGCCTTATTCGGACTTCATCGGAACGCGCGCGATAGGCGACAACACCTACCTGACCTTGCTGGCTGAGACCGGCATCCTGGGGTTGGTGGGTGTGATCGCACTCAACGCAGCAATTCTAACCGCCGCTTATCGCTCGGCACGTTCATCCGACGCGCTGCGTTCCTTTTGCGGCGCATGGATGTTGTGCTTTTGGGCAGGCCAGGTGGTGCAGATGTTCTCGGCCGATCTGCTCACTTACTGGCGGATTTTGCCGGTCTACTTCTTCGTGCTGGCGTTGGCAGCGCGGCAAGAAGCGTGAAGATTCTCTTTATCGACCAGTTCAGCGAAATGGGCGGCGCGCAGCGCGTTCTTATCGATACGGTGGACGCGGTGCAAGGACGGGGTTGGTTCACGCACGTTGCAGTTCCGGGAGCCGGACCGCTGGTCGAACAGCTTCGCTCACGAGGGGTAGCCGTGACGGACATCCCCTGTGGTCCATATCGTTCGCACAGTAAGAATGCCGCTGACTTGTTTCGATTCACGTTTGATTTGCGGCAACAAGTGCGCATCCTACGTAATTTCTGGAATCAGAGGGGCTTTGACCTCCTGTATGTGAATGGGCCTCGATTGCTGCCCGCGGCGGTGCTCGCCTGCGCCCGCAGTGTGCCGGTTCTGTTTCATGCCCACAGCCACATCCGCCAGACCGTCGTCGCGAAATCTGTCGGATGGAGCATCGGGCACGCCGGTGCGACGGTGGTCGCTTGCAGCAATTCCGTCGTCGCGCCTCTTCGCTCCTACACCGCAGCGGACAAGTTACATGTGATTCCCAACGGTGTCGCTGAAGTGAAATTCCGTCAACGACCGTTTGGCCAGGAAAAAAGCTGGCGCATTGGTATGATCGCGCGGATCAGTCCCGAAAAAGGCCAGGCAGAATTCCTTCAAGCCGCGGCTCTAGTCGCGCGGGAATTCGCCAATGTTCGTTTCGCGATCTGCGGTACGCCTCTGTTTGCAGACACTAGCTACGAAGATGTTGTTCACAGGCTCGCGGAGGGTCTGCCGGTCGAGTTTCTCGGCTGGCGCGAGGATGTCGCGCCGGTTTTCGCTGAACTCGATTTACTGGTAGTGCCATCGCAAGAAGAGGGAATGGGGCGCGTAATCGTGGAGGCCTTTTCTGCCGGAGTGCCGGTGGTTGCTTTCCCGACCGGCGGCATTCCCGAAGTGGTCGCGGACGGCGAGACTGGATTTCTGACCAAAGCTACTTCTCCTGAGGCGTTAGCTGCGCGCATCATCGAAGTTATTGCGAGCGATCCGGACGTATTGCGGCGAGTGGTTGCGGCTGCGCGGAAAGCATGGGAACGCTCATACACGTTGGCCCGATACCAAGAGCGCATCACAGCGGTGATGGAGAGTCTGGTTTCGGCTTCCCCAGCAGGACGCGAAACAGGAACGCTGCCAGTGCGCAGATGACGGCCGCGCTGGTTAGCACGGGTGGATATCCAAAACGCGCCAGCAGCACGCCCGCAAGCGCGGCCGCGATCGCTTGTCCGGCGAAGGACACCAAGAAATTCAGGGCCGACGCGCTATTGCGCTCGCCGATGGAGACGCGGTCCATCAGCAACGTGAACATTCCCGGCTCGCTCATGTATTGCGCGGCCATGAAGCCACAATAAGCAATTGCCGCACTGAGCGGTGCGGTGACTGCCGCGAGGGCGAGCAAAGCCAGCGCAGTGGTGAACTCCATTCCGGCAATTCCGCGCGTAACCCCTAATTTCCGGAACACTGACGGGGCAAGTAGAATCGCGCCGACTTGCACCACCTGCGACCAGGAGAATACGTAACCGATTTGCTCGACGGCCAAATGGATTCGGCGCGCGAAGAAAACGTTGCGGAATGGATTGAACATGCCGGTCCCGAGATTCCAAATGAGTATTGCAATAAGAAAGCGAAGCAATAGCGGAGTGGGTCGGTGAAACCTGCGCGCCTTGGCCGGCGGCGGTGCGGCGCTTTTGTTTATTCGCGACAGAGGCCACAGAGCGAGCAACACGATAGAACATCCAACTAGCAACGAAGCACGGTAAGAGGCTATCGTCGTGGTCCAATGCGCGCGCGCGATCCAACCAGGCAATCGCCCGGCGGCCAAGCTGCCAAAGATTCCGATCGCGATTCCGGAAGAACAGATGAAACTGAAGCCGCGCGGCCGGCTCTTCTCGGTTGTTACCGAAGCGACTGCGGGCGCAAGAGCAACGGGCCAAACAGAGGATGCCAAGCCCGCTGCCGCGGCCAGGACGAGCAGAGCCGGAGGCCAAATCACCATCGAGCGGATAGCTGAAAGTCCTGCCGTAAGTGCGAAGGATGCCATGAGCGTTCTTAGTATGCCGAAGCGCCGCATGGCGAATACCGCTAGGATCGAACCGGCGACGTTACCCGCGGTCATGATGCCGGACATCAGCCCTAGGAATTTTTCGTCGAAGCCTAGTTGCAGCAAGTAGAGGTTGTATAAAAAGAAGAAGACGAACATCCCGAAGTCGAAGAAACCTTCGGCGAGCAAGAAGCGCCAGTAATCTGCGCCGAGCTCCAAATCGCCGGCGAACCATCGCAGGCCGCTCCAGACTGTAGGGGGCAAAGCGCGGGCGTGGTGAAGCACGCGCGATGCGGCGAATTTCAGGAAGCGCCAGCGGCTGCGGAGACGGAGCCGCCAAGTCATCTGGCGATCGGGAATATGGACGCTATCCACCGGTCCAGGCAGGCGCTCTGGCAGCAGCCTGCGTCGTAAGACGGCCCAACGGCCGCGTCGCGACTCGATGAGACTCCAATGCAGCCAGAGCTCGTCCTTATTGGGGCGAAACATCCCGGCCACAGGCGACCAGGCGTATTCCTCCAGCCAGCGCTTCACCTGAGACGGCAGATGTTCCATGGCATCGGCGGCGGCAGCGGGCAGGCGGCAATCGAACCATCGATGAGCAAGGGCAAAGCAGATCGCTTGCAAGCGGCGAAGCGAGTCGTCGTGCAGTTCGAACCAAACGTTCCAAAAGATTGTGTCGTCCGCCCTGTGTTGGAGCAGCCAGGCCAGCTCGTAGAAATGATAAGGCCGCGGACTGCCCCGCAGTAGATGCCGGAGCGAGTGCAAGGCCGAATACGCGATCGCGTCGGCGGGATGAAGAGCTGTAAACCGCGACCCGTCCAGTTCCCTGCCCTGGCGCCGGTCCCAAAACTCGTCCAGACCTTGGGGCGCAACACGCTCGGTCTGCTCGTCCCAAAATCGGAAGTGCAGTTCCAGCGAGAGCGGGATGTCCGGATCGTAGAAATCGCCGCGCCACTCCCAGCCGGTCTTGCGAATCAGAGTGGGCAAGTGATCGATGGGGTGCCGGTCGAATGGCACGATGGGCTGATAACCGAGGTCCAGCGCAACATCGCGGGCACGCAGTAGAGAATTCTCGGGGAAGAAAAGATCGATATCGTATTGCGGGCGTTGGCGAGGATCGGCGACGAAATCCGGGCAGTGGCTAAAGCCCTTGAGAACCAAGAATTCCAGGCCTTGCGCCTTAAATGCGGCACCCGCTTCAGCATAGGCCGATTGAATCCGGCGCCAACGTTCGGCGTTGTTCTCAAGGTCGCGATCCACGCGCCGCCTCAACCAATCCGGCAGAGACTCGCGGCAGGTTAACGCCAGCGGCAGGATCAACTGTGAACGATCCGCGAAAGCCAGCGCTTGCTTCCATTCGTTGCCGGTGAGTTGCGAGAGCTGAGACCGGTCGGGTGAGCGAAAGCGCAGAGCCGCCAGCAGAGCTTGCGCGAAACAGGGGAGCTTGGATGCAAATTGCGTCAGAAATCGAATCTTAGAGCAAATTGCATGCGCCGTGGTGGGCCGGCTGAGAATGCTTTGCCAAATTGGGGTCCGAAATCGGGATAGGGGCCTGGGATTCCGAAGTTCGGATGATTGAGGAGATTGAAAGTCTCGGCACGCAACTCGGCCGACTTTCCCTCGCTTACGATGAATCGGCGGTGAAGCGCGACATCGACGACTGCGTTGCCGGGACCAGGCAAGATGTCGCGGCCGGCATTGCCAAAGGTGAAGGGAGCGGGATCGGAGAATGCATTGGTGTTGAAAAAATGGTCCGCGCTACGCTGGCTCGCGGGCAGATTCACCGATACGCCCGGAACCACGTTGGGACGATTCGGCGTGCCGGAGTTAGCGAAATCGGTCGCAAAGTACACGGGGTTGAGTGGCGTGCCGTCTTGGAATGTGAGAGTGCCACTGAGCTGCCAGTCCTTGAGAGCCGGCTTCCAGACCGGCGCCGCGGGTAGCGAATAAACGTATCCGCCGCTCAATCTTCGGCGAACGTCGAAGAATGACAGACCACGCTCGAGCCGCAAGTTTCGCTCGTCTTGCGCGCCGAAGCTTTCGAACTGACCAGGAATTTGAGTGTCGGCGTCATCGATCGACTTCGACCAGACAAAGCTCGCGAGGAACGAAACGCGGCGCGTGAATCTTTTTTCGGCTTTGACCTGCAAGGAATGATATATGGAGTTACCGATATGTTGGGTTTGAAAGAGCGTGCCTAGTTCGGGGAAGGCTCGGAGCGACTGCAGATCGCCGGGTCGAGGCGGCAGATCCGCGCCAGTTTCAACTTGGGCCGGCGTGTTGAAACGCCGGAAGAGCGCCAGGTCCGTACCCTTCGTTCCGATATAGGCGAGTTCCACCAGCACCTGCCCGGGAGCTTCGTGCTGCAAGCTTGCCGACCACTGCTGCATGTAGGGTGTGGGCGCGTTTTTATCGATGCCGAAATAGCTCGGGAAGCCGGTGGAACTTGTCTGCGGGAAACCGTTTTCAAATGTGAGAACCGGCAGGAGGCCGCCCGGCTCGTTGATCTCGTTCCGGAGTCCGTTGCGCACCAGCGTGTAAGCCTCGTTCGCGATCTCGGGCGTGTAATAGATGCCATAGCCAGCGCGAAAGACAGTGTCGCGAGACCTTGAAAAAAGATGCGGCAGCCGTGCGGCGAGTCCGATTCGTGGCGCAAAGTTCAAGCGATCCGGCTGGGTGACGGTGTCGACCTGCTGAAGCACCGGAGGATTCGGCAGATTCGAGTAGTCCAGGTTCAGCAGCCGGCCGCGATCTTCGCTGAAAGGCGCGGAGTACTCGTAGCGCAATCCCGCCGTAATATTGATGCGCGAGGTAAGACGCCAATCGTCTTGAGCGAAGGCGGCGTAACTGTTTTGCCGAAGATAAGCCTGGGGAGATCCCACACTTCGCTGCGTCTGTGCGGGAAAGCCAAGCAGGAAATCCGCGAACGGGTCGCCGGTGGTTCCGGGATTCGCTGGGTCCTGAGTGTAGGCGCCGTTGAAGATGAAATTTCCGCGCACATTTAAACTCTGCAGATACGCCATGGTGAAATGCGTGAATTGAAATCCGGTCTTCCAGGTGTGGCGTCCGACGGTTCGTGAAAAGTCGGAGGAGAAATGCCAAGTATTGTCGCGCTGCAACTGCGGCAGGTTGTACGAGTCCTGGACGGTGTCGTAGCCCGCCACAGTGAGCGAAGGAAGTCCGTAGGCGGCCGGATCGTTGGGCAAGCCTTGGATGCCAAGATTTGCGAGGATGTTGGGGCCGAACGCGTTGGTAGAAGTGTCGAATACACGCAGCCGCGTGAAGGAGAAACGTGTTTCGTTCACCCAGGACGCGCCGGCGAGAGTGTGGCCGATGGCGGCTTGCTGTGCCCGCAGGTTTTCCGAAGTGGGGAGCGCGGGAAACGAGCCAGCCAGCAGCGAGCGATCGTCGTTGATGGTGTAGCGCGCGAACAGGCGGCTGCGCTCGCCGGTAGCGTGGTCGACGCGCATCGAGCCGTTGTCGCCGTGGTCGCGATTGGGCGTCGAGTCCACGTAATTGCTGCCGTTGGCTAGAGGATAGTTGGGCAGAGGTTCGTACGCGGCAAGATACTTTTTCACAGCGGGATCGATGCGGCTGTCCGGTATGGTGTTGTCTGGAAACTGTTGCCGGGCTCCGGAAGCGTCGAGCATCAAGGGATCGAAGATCGGCTCATTTCCCCTAAAGTTCCCGCTTCGCAACGCGGCGTCCGGCACTATGTGCTGCGTCGAACTAGCCGACCGAGAGCGCAGGCCTTCGTAGGATGCAAAGAAATATGTGGAATGACTGAGCGGCCCGCTCAGAGTGGCGCCATATTGGCTCTGCCGAAAGATGCCACGCGGCAGGCCTGGCACATCGAAGAAGCCTTTGGCGTCGGTAGCTTCATTCCGCAAGAACTCGAAACCGTTGCCGTGGAACGACTGGCTCCCGGATTTGGTGACAACATCGACCATGCCGCCACCGGACTGGGCGAACTCGGCCGGGGCGAGCGAACTTTGAATCCGAAACTCGGACACCGTTTCCAGTAATGGGACGACCGCAATGGAGAAAACATTGCGATCGGTGTTGTACGCGCCGTCGAGGATGTAACTATTGGCCGTGGATCGTGCGCCATTCACCGGTGCGTTGAATTCAACAGCGCCGCGACCGCCCTGGAGATCGTTCATGATGTCGTGGGTGAAGCCGCCGAGTTGCCGGGGGATCGCGCCGGGGCCCAGCGTCACTAGACTGATGATGTTCCGGCCGAGCAGCGGCAGGGACCCGACGAAGCTCGAGCCAAGCTGATAACCTTCGCTCGCTTCATCGGTTTGCAGCAGGGAAGCGCGCGCATTCACCGTCACCGTGTCGTGCGCAGAGCCGACGCGCAGATCGAAATCGAGGCGCGTCTTCCGATTCACTTCCACAAAAAAAGGGGACACGGTCACGGCCTGGAAACCATCCCTTTGCGCCGTAACCGTGTAAGCCCCGGGAAGAAGATCGTCAATGCGGTAGCTGCCGAAACCGTTGGTGGTAGCCGTTCGAGAAAAACCGGTATCGTTGTCGCGGGCAACCACGGTAACTTCGGGGACCGAAGCTCCTTTTTCGTCGCGGGCATCGCCCAGCAGGCTGCCGGAAGAAACCTGAGCCCGAGACGGAAGACTCGGCAAGAGAAGAAGCAGGACTAAGCCGAAGCGCACAGCTTAGCCTCCCGAATCCACCAGTTGCTCCAAGCGAGCCACGGCGTCATCGAAGTGAGAATAGGTCATTTCCCAAATGCTCGCTTGCAACAAGCGTTCATGGGAGCGCCGCTGTGCGGCACGAACTTGATCCGTACCAAAAGAAGCGTACGCTCCCCACTCTTCCCAAGCTTGATCTTTCGGATAATGGCGCAGGCGCGGTTGGCCGTGTTGTCGGCGATTCAGGAACACGACATGGTCGATGGAGCACCCGGGCGCAATCTTGATGGGGAGCTCATGCGTGAACATCTCGATTGCACTTTTGCCATTGGGTCGAACCACCGGCAATTGGTCGGCGAGCTCCGGAAAGAGATGTCGCGCGTCCTCGCGAAAACGAATGGTGAGCGGGTCTCCAATGGCATAACGGTCGGCGCGGTTTCGCACTAGAAAAGTTCCGTCATCGCTAACGTACGTCCAACCTGCGCGCGCGCAAGCATAAGCGAGGGTGCTCTTTCCCGCGAACGAATCGCCGCAGAGCATCACGCCACAGCCATTGCGCATCAGTAACGCACCGTGAAGCGGTGCGAGCGCCGATTGCTCGATGAGCATGTGTGCGGCGGCACTTAGAACCGAGTAGCGCACGAAAGGCTGATCGGCGGCGACTGCCCGCGTAATCCAGCCAAACGCGAAACGGGCGTTGAAATCGCAGGTGAAGAAGTTCTCCGAATCGGCCACGACGAACATTAAATGCTCGCGGGATCGGAAAGTCGAGCGTTCCGAAGGCATCGAATCGCTATCAGTCACACCCAGCGCAAGACGGACGGGAGCCTCGTCAAATGCCTTGGAGAAGTGTCCCCATCCCGCCTGGGCCGCCTGGATAACGTCGGGTGAATTGGTCTCCAGATCGAGTGGAAATCCGAGGGGGAAGAACCTGCGCCGCAGCGGCAAATCGAATTCACAGAGCGTAGGATCGACCTGGGCGAGTTCGACGTGAGAACATTCCGGCATCGTTGTCAGATTACGCGATTCGACCCCTAGAACTCCAGTGCTTGCGGCGTCAAAACGTAATTTTTTACAAGAAAGATACAAAGCGGAAACAAGCCTCGCGTGATCGCCGATGACATAATCGACAATGGGGCTTGCCCCTATGCGAACCGCGATCGTCCACTACTGGCTTCTGAACATGCGCGGCGGCGAGAAGGTGGTGGAGGCGCTCTGCGATTTATTACCGGACGCCGACATCTTCACCTTGTTTTACGATCCCGATCGCGTGTCGCCGGCCATTCGCACGCGGCGCGTCCAGGCCTCTTTTCTGCAGCCCTTCCGGGCGCACTACCGCTCACTGCTTCCGCTGATGCCGATGGCGCTGGAGAGCTTCGATCTGCGCGGTTACGACCTGGTGGTATCGAGCGAGTCGGGACCGGCGAAGGGCGTTATCCTGCCTTCGACCACCCGGCACGTATGCTATTGCCACACCCCGATGCGCTATCTGTGGGATCTGTATCCGGCCTATCGCAACGAATGGACGCGTTCGCGATGGAAGCGCGCATTGATGGCGCCCCTCAGCAATTATCTTCGGCTTTGGGATTATGCATCGGCGGCGCGAGTGGACGATTTTGTCGCTAACAGCGAGAACGTGCGGCGGCGGATCTGGAAAACCTATCGCCGGGAGTCGGTCGTGATCCATCCGCCTGTCGCGGTGGAGCAGTTCTATTGGAAGCCTTCCGAAGATTACTACCTGATGGTCTCCGAACTAGTGGCTTATAAGCGCGTGGATTCGGCCGTTCGAGTGTTCGGACGCAACGGACGCAGGCTCCGGGTGGTGGGAGATGGCCCGGAATACAAAGCGCTAAAGCGAATTGCCACGAATAATATCGAGTTCTGCGGCCGGGCAAGCGACGGCGAACTGCGCGAGCTCTATGCCCGGTGCCGAGCTTTTCTGATGCCTGGCGAGGAAGACTTCGGCATCACGGCAATAGAAGCGGTCGCCAGCGGGAAACCAGTTATTGGTTTGGGAAGAGGCGGAGCCCTTGAAACCGTACCGCAGTCGGACCCCGTGGGAGGGATCCTGTACGAGGATGCAACCGACGACGCGCTTGCGCAGGCAGTCGAGGATTGGGATGAAATCGAACGCGAAGCAGAGGCAGGGTCCCTTCAAGCCTACGCGGCTCGTTTCTCCGGTGCTGAATTTGCGCGAAAAATGCGCGCCGTTCTGCTAGACCAGGAAGGGCGCGTCCGGCAGATTCGCGCCGGCGTGCATGCTCGGCTGCGCAGATAAACCGCTTCCCTGCCTGTTTGTGGTACGCTCACTCGGAGAAGGAGAACAGAATCTACCTATGAGTACCAGGCAATGGATGCTTGCCGTGTCCGCTTCGTCCCTGTTGGTTGCCGTCTTGGCGTTTGCCCAGCAAAAGGGCCCGCCGCCGGCGATGTCATTCTTCGTAACGAGTGTGTCCATGGGAAAGGGCGCCAATTTGGGCGGGATAGCGGGAGCCGACGCGTACTGCCAGAAGCTAGCGGCCGCCGCGAATGCGGGCGATCGCACCTGGCACGCCTATCTCAGCAGCCAAGGGCCCGGCGCCGTGAATGCGCGAGATCGCATTGGACAGGGTCCGTGGTACAACGCTAAAGGCCAGCCCGTCGCAAAAAACGTCGCGGACCTTCACGGAGACACACTCGAACAGGCACGTGTCGGCAACACACTCAGCAAAGCGACAGCGCTCACTGAAAAGGGTGAAACTCCCAAAGGTTTTGGCGATAACCCGAACCAGCACGACATTCTCACCGGTTCACAACCCGATGGCACGGCCTTTACCGATGGCGCGGACCACACCTGCAAGAATTGGACGAGCGACAGTGATGGCACGGCGATGCTCGGTCATTTCGATCGCACCGGCGGCCCTAATACGTCATGGAACGCCGCGCATCCCAGCCGAGGCTGCAGCCAGGAGCAATTGATCAGCACCGGCGGCGCGGGACTGCTGTATTGTTTCGCGATTAACGGCGGCCGATAAATCTCGCCTCTCACGCGCGGCCTGATTTCTTAGGCCGACTCAGCCTTGCTCAAGCGGAAGCAGCGGTGCACAGGCAGCGATCTAAACTGGAGCGATGTGGGCAATATGAATACTTCGCGACCGGGCCAGAAGGTGGGGATCACCCGTCGTAATGCTCTCAAAGTAGCGGCAGCCTCCGTGTGGGGGCCTAGGGCGGTCTTCGCGCAGACCCAGGCATCCAACAGCGCGGGGAAATACGTCACCGTCGACGGCAACAAGATCTATTGCGAGGAACGCGGCCGTGGGATACCGGTGGTGATCGCCGCGGGCGGGCAAAATCGCGTGGAGACCTTGCGTCCCTTGGCCGAAAAGCTCGCTACGAAATATCGCGTGATCACGTGGGATCGCGCGAACCTCGGCCGCGCCGACATCGTCCTGAAAGGAGCGCGCGACATCGACCTGTGGACCGACCAGCTCGCTGGATTGCTCCCGCAACTGAACGCGCGGCCCGCCTACCTGGTCGGAGCGTCTTCGGGCGGACGAGTTGCTTACGCGATGGCTTTGCGCTATCCCGACTATGCGCGCGGCCTGTTCACGTTTCTCACCACCGGTGGAGGCACTATCGGCGAGAGCTTAGCGAAGCAGTATTACTTCGATTACGCGGACCTCGCGGAAAAGGACGGCATGGCTGCCGTGGCGAAGGCGCCGTTCTGGGCCGAGCGCATTGAACTCAATCCCACTAACCGCGAGCGGCTGACGGCGATGGACCCGCATGAGTTTGCGCGGGTGATGCGGCGTTGGGGAAAGGCGATGCGATCCAATCCGGACCCGGTGATCGGAATCACCGCGGACGAGTTGCGACAAATCAAGGCCAACGGAACTCCCGTCGGCATCATCCAAGGATGCCCCACAGCGCCGCAACATCGAAGAGATCGGTCCGAACTGTACGCGCAGTTAACGGGCGCGACACTCATTCCCACGCCGGACGGATATTGCGAACAGGGAACGCAGGGAGCGTCGTTTGACCAGCTCAAGCTCCACCCGGAAGTGCCGGAATCAAAGCCGTTCCGGGCTTATGAGATGGTCACCCAGGTCCCGGCAATTATCGATGAGTTCATCACCAAGACCGAGGCTCAGTATAAGCAATCCGGTCTCGGACAGTCGGCGACGAGTCTCGCTCCCAAAGCTAGTGAAACGCGCTAGACCCCGAGAGCGCCTTACTTGAATTCGGTCTTGAAGCCCGGCAAACTCCACTGCATATTGAGGCTGTTCGGCATCCAGCCGTATTCGGCCATCATGACTTTGCCGATTTCCTCTTCGCTCTTTTTCTGGTGCACCAGTCCCGCGACGCGCTTTACTTCCTTGTCGACATTGTTCCGATACGCCATCAGACCGTCCTTAGTCGTCACTGCCCCGTGTCCGGGGATCACGGTGTCGAAGTCGAACTTCATCGCAGCGTCTAGCGTCTGGGGCCATTCCTTCAGGCTGCCGCCGCCAGGGTAGTCGATGAGCGGCGTCGTTCCGGCCATTAGATCGCCGGTGTGGAGCACCTTCAGCGCGGGGAAATAAACCACTGCGTCACCGTTGGTGTGTCCTCGTCCAACGGCTTTGGCAATCACTTCCTTGCCGCCCAGAAATACGGCCGTCTCCTCAGTGAAAGTCACAGGCGCCGCCTGGACACCGGGAGGCGCATTGGATTGTTTGTGTTCCGCAATGTTGTTGTGTGCATTTAGCGTCGAGATAATCGTGCTGGTGGGGAGGAACTTGGCGTTGCCTCCGCTGTGGTCGGCATGATGGTGGGTGGAGAGGATGTACTTGATCGGCTGATTGGTGACGCTCTTCACTTTCGACACAATCTGCTCGTGATCTTGGTCGAATTTGTCGTCGACCAGAATGACGCCCTCGTCGGTGATGTATACAGCGACATTGCCGCCGTCTCCTTCAATCTCGTACAGGTCGCTCTTGACCTGGTTCAGTTTCAACTCGGGAGGCGCTTTCTGGTTCTGCGTGTAAGCAATCCAGGAGGCCAGCAGGAACAAAATTCCAGCGGAAAGACGTAGCGCAAGTGTCCGGCTCATGCCGGGTACTATATCAAATTTGGGAGTACGTTGGGTAGCGGGTGCTACCGGCGCTACCGCTACCGGGTCTTGCCGGACGCCACTTCCATTCCAGCGCTGAGTTTGGCTCGCTCTAGCGAAGACTTTACCAAACCGGACGTGCGCGCCTTTTCTATGAACTGATTTAGGGCATCCAGCCGCGATGAGTCCTCCTTCGTTACCACGAGGGATTGCTCGGCGACAGAGAAATTGTCCGGAAGCACGCGAAGTTTGGGATACTGCGCCACGACTTCAACGAGACGTTGGCGATTCGCCCCGTAAGCGTCAAGCTCGCCGTTCATCAACATCTTGCTGATTTCTTCAGGCGGCGGCGCGGGCATAACCTTGAGTTCCGACTTTTTCAAAAGTTCTTTCAGAACGAACGCTTGGGACACCCCTCCGGCAACGCCTATCCGTAGCCCCGCGCGATCCGCGTCAGCTGATTTTTTTAGGGGAGAATCCGCTCGCACGACATAGGTGTTCAGCATCAATGCGTAAGGGTCGGAGAAGTCGACTTCTTGGGCCCGCTCGCCGTCGTATGCCAGAAACCCAACGTCGGCATTGTGCGCCTTTAGAAGAGCGATTATTTCCCGAGCGTCGGCTGCCGGGATGATATTGTAAGGCACGTTGAGTTGCTGCGCCAACGCTTGCGTGAGATCCGTTACCGGGCCGGTGATCGCGCCAGTCTTCGCGTCTATGCGGCCCTGCACGGGGTTCGTACGGAGGAAGGCGACCCGCAAGGTGCCGGTAGGTGCAAGATCGGCTGCCAACAGGGGCGTCGCAATCAGACAAGCAAGGAGAAAATTCTTAGCTGGACGCATATGGGCCTATTATAAGGCCGCTCTGCGTGAAAGGTTAGGGCTCCCTGCTTAGCGATGCCGGCGGGACGCGTACCAAATGCCATGAACTAATCCGATCAAGATGACCACCAGCGTCGCTATCGGAAACAGGACCGTCCAATCCTTCATATCGGCTTCGTTTCCTTCCGCATCTCAGTTCGAGCGTAGCAAAAACGGCTGGAACACTGTTCGGTGTATACTATGCGCAAATAGCGAAGTGTCATAGGAGGATTCCAATGAAGCCGTCCGATGAACGCATATCAAGGCGTACTGTTATTGCCGGCGCTACGCTCATACCGATTTCGGCGATTCAGGCCGCTCCTCAAAGGCCGCCTTCGCAAACAGCGAGTTCGGTATTTTCGCCCGAGCAGCGTCACATTCTGGAGGCGTTCATCGATCGCCTGGTTCCCAAGGACGATATTGGACCGGGCGCGGTCGAGTGTGGAGTGGGAGAGTATATCGATCGCAGTCTGGCGGATTATCTGGCCGCGGAAAAGACTCAGTTTCTCGACGGTCTTGCCGCGCTCGACTCGTACGCCCGCAGTTCCCAGGGCTCTCCGTTCGCTGAGCTTTCGCCCGATAAGCGTGACGCCATGCTCACCGCCATCGACAACAACCAGGCGCCAAACCTGCGCGGCTTCTTCAATCGAGTACGGCGCCTGACTCTGGAAGGAATGTTCAGCGATCCCTACTACGGCGGCAACAAGAACTTTGCGGGATGGGATCTGATCCGTTATCCGGGCATTCGCTTGGCGGTGGGGCCGGAAGATCAGAAGATGAAAACGCTCCCTGCTCTGAATCACAAGTCCGCATACGGAGGAGGCGAACATGGCCATTAATCTGAAGCCGGTGGATGTGGCTGTCATCGGGCTAGGCGCGGCTGGCGGCGTTGCCGTGCTCCCGTTAGCGCGCGCGGGGCTTAAGATCGCCGCGCTCGAAGCAGGCTCTTGGATACCGCCCAGCGAATTCAAACCGGACGAACTCCACAACAACGTGCGCAGGCAAGTCACGACCGGAAGAAAAGTCTGGAATGAGATCCCGACTTTTCGCACCAACCCGAATCAGCCTGCTCGGCGCAACGCCGTTCCTCCGATGATGAACGCCGTGGGCGGCACGTCCATTCACTACGACGGCAATAGTTGGCGCTTCAATCCCTGGGACTTCAAGGCGCGCTCTGAAGCTATTAAACGCTACGGCCCGAATTCGATCCCCAAGGGCAGCACGCTGGAGGATTGGCCGCTTACCTACGACGAGCTGGAACCGTACTTCGATACTGTGGAGTACGAAATCGGGGTGTGTGGCAAGGCGGGCAACATTCAAGGAAAGATCGATCCTCGCGGCAACACGTTCGAGGGCCCGCGCCGCCGCGAGTATCCGATGCCTCCGCTCCGCGATACAGACTTTACCGACCACATGCAGTCCGCGGCCAAGAAACTGGGGTGGAATCCGCATCGCGGTCCTGCGGCTATCAATTCGCAACCATATGGCGGCCGCGCGCAATGCGCCTACCACGGCTATTGTGACATCGGCGGATGCGCTATCGGCGCGAAGAACTCGACCTCGGTTACCACCATCCCCGCCGCTCAGAAAACCAAAAACCTGACGATCTTCGAGAGAGCGCACGTCACCCGGATACTGACCGATAACAATGGGAAGACCACCGGCGTGCAATATGTGCGCGACGGGCAAGAGTACTTCCAGCCCGCGAAGGCCGTCCTGCTTGCGTCCCAGACCTACGAAAACGTCCGGCTGTTGCTGCTCTCGAAGTCCAAAGCGTATCCGAACGGCTTATCGAATAATCACGGCCAGGTGGGCAAACATTACATTGGACATTGGGCGGGACGAGAGTGTGTGGCGCTGTTCCCGTTCGACCTGAACATCTGGTACGGAGCTTTTTCGCAGAACGTGGTGATAAATAATTGGGCCGACGATAACTTCGATCATTCAGGCCTGGGCTTCATCGGGGGCGCCAGCCTGACGGTGAATCATGAGGTGCACCCTATCGCGGCAGCATCTATTCCGACCTTCGGCCGCGCTCCCGCCTGGGGATCTAAGTGGAAAGCGTTCGTTCACGAAAACGCTGGCCGCTGGATTGGCGTTTACGCGCAGTGCAATACGTTCCCCTACGAGAACACTTATATCGATCTCGATCCGGAGGTGAAAGATCCTTTGGGCAACCCAGTGTGCAGGATTACCAGCGGTCCCAAAGAGAATGAGCCGCGCGCTAGCGCCTACGCGGGAGGTAAGGCGGCCGAATGGTTCCGTGCGGCCGGCGCGAGCGAGGTAATTATGACGCCGAACACCGAAGGTCCGGTCCTTTCGACACATGCGGTGAGCGGCACTCGCATGGGCGATAACCCCGAGACCAACGTCGTCGACAAATGGGGCTTCTCCCATGAGGCGCCGAATCTCGGCATCTTAGGCGGATCGGTGATGGGCACGCACGGCGCGCGCAATCCGACTGAGACGATTCAAGCCCTGGCGTGGCGCACGGCGGATCATTTAGTGAAAAATTGGAAATCGATAGCCGGCTAACGCCAGCGAGCGGCCCCCAACTAGCGGTGAACTCTTCTGGCTGTGTTATGCTTGACGTAACGCATAATTCTAGATATGATCGCTAATGATCGTCAGCTATCGGGATAAGCGGACGAGAGTTCGCCGATGGAAAACGAGTTAAGGCGTTCGCTGGGATCGAACGTTCCGCGCGCATGAAGCTCGATCGTGTTGAGGCTGCTACATCGCTGAGAGATCTCGCGGCACTGCCCGGTAACCGTTTCGAGGCGCTGATCGGCGACCGCAAAGGCCAGTACAGCATCCGCGTGAACGATCGCTGGCGGATTTGTTTTGAGTGGCCCCATGGATCGTCGGGGCCCATGAACGTTGAAATCGTCGATTACCATTAGGAGAAACGCCATGGCAGCAACCGCGATTCACCCAGGCGAACACCTCGCTGAGGAGCTCAAGGAACTCGGCATGAGCGCCGCCGAGCTGGCCCGCAACCTCGAGGTTCCAACCAACCGGATCACGGGTATATTGAATGGACAGCGCGCTATCACCGGCGACACCGCACTGCGGCTAGCGCATTTCTTTGGCACCAGAGCCGAGTTTTGGCTCAATTTGCAAAGCTTGTACGAATTACGCCTAGCGCAGAAGAAGGCGGGGAAATCAATCCAGGCGCTTCCTACCCTGAAGCGCCGCGAACATGTCCACGCTTGAGCGGTTTAACGACTTACTCTACTTCGTGCTGTTGGCCGGCTCCAGCGCCGTCAATGTCGGTCCAGCTTGGCCGGCGACAGGCCTCAGGAGGCTCGGCCCGGAGCGGCGGAACAGCCTATCCGGATTGTCCTTCAGGTCAATCGTCAGGCCGACAAAGCAGTTGCTCATCTCTTCCCAGTTCTGGAGGCCCCAGCGGACTTCCTTCTTCGGATCCGGATTGAACGCGTTATTGGCCGAGTTGTCAAAGTGCGAGATGGCGATAAGCCGCGTGCCTTTGGGCAGCGGAACGGGCTCCTTGAAGTCGTAGCCGAGCTGCCACTCGAAATTCCACTTCGAGTTGAGGAATACTTGCGTTTCGCCAGTAGGATAGATCGCGCGCAGCTCCATATCCTTGCCCCGCAGATGCATGTGCGGTTGCGCATAAACGAGCTTCACATTGTCCAGGCCGACGGTCACTTCGCTCACCACCTCGCCGTTGTTGTCGCCGGGAACGATCACGAGATTCCCCGCCGAGGGACCGGTCGAAAAATAATAACGACGCGCCGGTGGATTCTTCGCGATTACCAGACCGATCTTAGAAACATCCGTGGTCTCCTGGCCCATCGCGGTGTAGTGCATCTCGAAGACCAGGTCAGATCCCTTGGGGACGAACTTGGCGCCGCTATCGATGGTGAACTCTTGCGCGCCCAGACCAGGGTTGAACTTGCCGAGGATGTCGTTGCCCTCCGCCATCTGGTTCCTGCCCAAGATGGCCGATTGCGTTTCCTGTTCATAAGCCTCGCCGGGCACGGCCCTATCCATCCAATGCGAACCAGGAGGCCGGACCCAGACCTTTCCGTGATGCAGCACCTTGTTGTTGCCTGGACGCATTTCGGCGGCTTCAATCCACATGTCCTCCGGGAAATTCGCCTTCACCAGGATGAACTTGTAGTTGATGGTGCCGGTCGCCTGCAGAGTGTAGGGCTTAGGCATCTCGACGATGATGTCGGGTTTGATGTTCCAGCCATCGGTGAACGTCATGGGCGCGGGCTTGTCCTTCGCGTTGCCTTCTGCCGCGCCGTTGTCGACCCATGAAACTAGCGTGTTGATATCCGTTTCGCTCAGCGTTCGTTCGTTGGCAAAATGGCCGTACTTGGGATCGGCAAACCACGGCGGCATCTTCTTGGTGACGACAGCGCTTTTAATGGCCTTAGCCCAAGGACGCGCGTCAGTGTAAGTGAGCAGCGACATCGGCGTCACTTCGCCAGGGCGATGGCAATTCTGACAGTTCTTCTGCAGAATCGGAAGAACATCCTTGTTGAACGTCACCGGCGAGGAGTTGGTGGCGGCAATCGCAGCCATTCCCAACAAGCAACCAGTAAGAGTTACGCGCACTGCAGCCATGGCTCAGCCTCCTTGGCGAACTTACACTGCCCCAATAGTATAAAGTAATTTTGGCCCTAAACGCAACAATCCATTGATGGGACTAATGTTAGCGAAAACGACACTCGTGCCGGTCATTCATAACGCAAGGCTTCGACTGGGGCCACGCTGGTAGCACTCTTCGCGGGATAAAGCGTCGCGATGAAGCTTACAAAAATCGCCGCCGCCGCGATCCAAATGCCATCTTGCCAGCGCGGGCTGAACGGCACATAGCTCAGCGAGTACACCTCTTGATTCAAGCTGAGCCAATGATAGTGGTCGGCCAAGAACGATAACGAGTATCCGAGCGCAAGGCCGATAACGGTTCCGACCATGCCGATCAACACGCCCTGCATCACGAATATTTTTCGGATCTGCTGGCGTTTTGCGCCCATGGACATCAGAACGGCGATGTCGCGATTCTTTTCCATAACCATCATGATCAGCGTGATCAAGATGTTGAGAGCGGCGACCAACTGGATCAACCCGATGGTCACCGCCGTAACGATTTTCTCCATGTTCAGAGCGCTCAGGATCTGCCGATACTGCTCCATCCACGTGTTAGCGGCGAGCTTCGGTCCGGCTATTTTTTCGGCCGCTTGGGCGACCTGCGGCGCCTGGTATATGTCGTCAAGCCGCAGCTCAATCGTATTTACGACGTTTCCCACATCGAACACCTGCTGCGCCGATTTGAGTCCCGTGAAAGCCCAAAACGCGTCGATATCGTAAAATCCGGATTCAAAAATTCCGACGACCCGAAACTGGTATTTCGTCAGCCGAGGTCCGAAGGGCGTTAGTTCACCTTGCGGGCTGATGACGTTCACCACGCTGTGGAGCATCATGCCGGTATTCTGAGCCAGGCGCGAGCCAAGAACGATGCCAGGCAGCCCGCTGGTGTTCTTCAGTTCCTCGAACGATCCTTGTTTGAGCCGCCGGAGAATGTCGGGCGGCGTGTCAACGGGAATGCCTTTCAGCTCGGCGCCTTCGGATTGGCCGCCGCCCAAAGGGCCGGTGAGCAGAACTTTTCCGTAGAGGCCAGGCGATGCGCTCACCACGTGCGGGATCATTCGCAACTTGGGATCGAGATCCAACCAATTCGTAATTCCCTGTCCTGGCTCTTTTTCGAGCAGCATCACGTGCGCGGTTGCGCCCAAGAGGCTCTGCTGCAACGTAGTGCGGAATCCATTGTTAATGGCGATTCCGATGACCAACGCCATCACGCCGGCGGCGACGCCGATAATCGAGATCACGGTGATGATGGAAATTACCGCCTGCTTGCGCTTGGCGCGCAGATAGCGGCTGGCGACAAACAGTTCAAAGCTCTTAGCGCTCATTGCGGGCCCTTATTGCGGTCGAAGCAGCGGGAACAGAATTACGTCGCGGATGGAGCGCGAGTTGGTCAGGAGCATGGTGAGGCGGTCGATACCGATGCCTTCGCCGCCAGCCGGTGGCATTGCGTAAGACAACGCGCGAACGTAATCTTCGTCCATCTGGTGCGCCTCTTCATCTCCTTTTTGACGCAGCGCGAGCTGCATCTCAAAACGTCGGCGCTGTTCCTGCGGATCGTTCAGCTCGGTGAAGGCGTTGCCGATTTCCATCCCGGCCACGTAGAGTTCGAAGCGCTCGACAAAGTCCGGATCGTCTGGTTTGTTCTTGGAGAGGGGCGAAACTTCGACCGGGTAATCGTAGACGATGGTCGGCTGGATCAGCGACGACTCGACGTCGCGCTCGAACGTTTCCACTAATGCGTGGCCTTTGAGTGAGGCGCCAGCACCGACGGCCTCCTGCATGGAGACGCGGCGGAACTTGCTGCCAAAATCGATCTGGGTTCCCTGGTACTCTACGACCGCCGAGCCGGTGGCATCGATGGCCGCTTGGCGCAGCAATTCTTCCGACAGATCCATCAGCCCGAGGTAATCCGTATATGCCTGATAAAACTCGAGCATCGTGAATTCGGGATTGTGCTGCGTGGAGATTCCCTCGTTTCGAAAATTCCTATTGATCTCGTAGACCCGCTCGATTCCGCCTACTACCAACCGCTTGAGATAGAGCTCGGGCGCGATGCGAAGATACAGGTCCATGTCGAGCGTGTTGTGATGCGTAATGAACGGCCGCGCGGCCGCGCCTCCGTAGATCGCTTGCAGCATCGGAGTTTCTACTTCCAGGAAACCACGCGCCTCGAGTTGGCGGCGCAGCGAAGCGACGATCTTCGATCGAGTGACGAAAACCGCGCGAACCTCCGGGTTGGCGATCAGATCCAGGTAGCGCTGGCGGTAGCGAATTTCTATATCTCCCAGGCCATGCCACTTCTCGGGCATCGAAAACAGGGTCTTGGCCATGAAATCGAGGCGTTCCACGTGCACGCTCAACTCACCGGTCTTGGTGCGGAATAGGTAGCCCTCGGCGGCGATAATGTCACCGATTTCCAAAAGCTCGTAGAGAGCGAAATCCTTTTCCGGGATCGAGTCTTTTCGGACGTAGATTTGGATGCGCTCTCCGTTTTGCGAAAGATGCGCGAAACCTGCTTTGCCCATCTTGCGAATGGTGGTGATTCGGCCGGCGATGCGCACGGGGACGCGAGGTTCGAGCTGCTCGGCCGTTCTTTCGCCGTATTCGTCCAGGATTTGCGGGATCGTGTGGCTGGCATCCAAACGATGACCGTAAGCCCGAAATCCAAGCGCTTCAATTTGGGCGATGCGAGCGATGCGTTGCTGGTACAGCTCGTCTTCGAGGGACAATCTTCGACTCCTGTGGTGGATAACACAGGCAAGAATGCCTGTGCCACAAGTATAGATCACATGGGCAGGAATGCCTGGCTGTGACAGTTGCGTCAACAACAGAGTTTTTGCGCGACTTAGACAGCAGCCGTCTCTTTAACCCGCTCGGCGTATTTGCGATTCACATAGTTGCTCAAGATTTCGATGAACTCGGCTACTATGCGATCGCCTCGCAGAGTGGTGGAGAGCTTTCCATCCACGTAGACCGGCGCCACGGGCTCCTCGAACGTGCCGGGCAACGAGATGCCGATATTGGAATGCTTCGATTCACCGGGCCCGTTGACGACACAGCCCATGACCGCGACCTTCATCTCTTCCACGCCCGCGTACTTGTTCTTCCAGACCGGCATCTGCTCGCGCAGATAAGTTTGGATCTGGTCGGCCATGTCCTGAAAGAACGTGCTGGTGGTGCGCCCGCACCCGGGGCAGGCCGTAACTTGAGGCGTGAAACTGCGCAACTCTAAAGCTTGTAGGATTTGCTGGCAGACGACAACCTCGTCGGTACGGTCTCCATTGGGAAGCGGCGTCAGTGAGGAGCGAATCGTGTCGCCGATGCCCTCTTGCAACAGGACCGATAGAGCCGCGGTGGTAGCGACGATGCCCTTCGATCCCAAACCGGCTTCGGTGAGGCCGAGGTGCAGCGCGTAATCGCACTGGGCAGCAAGTTTCCGGTAGACAAGAATAAGGTCCTGTACCCCACTCACCTTGGCGCTCAAGATGATTTTGTCGCGCCCGAGTCCATAATTTTCGGCGGCCTGGGCCGAATGGAGGGCGCTGGCGACGATGGCGTTCATGGTTACTTCTTTGGCATCCAGCCGATCGGCCAGACGAGAGTTCTCATCCATCATGCGCGTGAGCAAAGCCTGATCGAGCGAGCCCCAGTTGACGCCGATGCGAACCGGACGGTTGTACTCGATCGCGGCTTCAATCATGGTGCGAAAATTGTCATCGTGCTTTTTGCCGATGTTCACGTTTCCAGGGTTAATGCGGTATTTGGCCAGCGCTCGGGCGCAATCCGGGTACTTCTTCAGGAGAATGTGGCCGTTGTAGTGGAAATCGCCGATTATGGGCACGCGCACGCCGAATTTATCGAGCGTGTCCACGATCTTAGGCACAGCTTGTGCTGCAGCCTCGGTGTTAACGGTGACGCGCACGAGTTCCGACCCCGCCTGCGCGAGGGCCATCGTCTGATTGACCGTCGACATGACGTCCGCGGTGTCGGTATTGGTCATGGATTGAACGACGATGGGATGTTCGCCGCCCATCCAGACGTTGCCAATCTTCACTGGCACCGAAACGCGGCGCCTTTGTGTAGCCATGCAGCCTCCCGGAAGCTTCATTGTATCAACGAGGAGCTGCTAATTACTGCGATTTCAGTTGCGAAGTTCGATCGTGGCGCACCGCCCTCGACCTAAAGCGGAACGAATTCGATGAGGTCGGCGTCAGGAGCGGTTACATCGACATTCGGCAGGGGAAGGGGTTTTCCTTCTTCTAGAAGCACCCGCGCCATGTCTTCTAGTGCACTGGCAATCATCAAGCGAGCATCAGCGAGGTCGAACCCCTGGCTGACAACTCCCGGAAAGTCCAGAACCTCGGCTACGACCATGGGGTCCTGCCCTTGGGGAAGATGATAAGCGACCTGATAGCGCAGCAACCCTTTCAGCATAATCAAAAACCGGTCGCGCGCGAGGACTGAGGCCTCCTGAGGCCTGGCCCCGGTGGTACCCGCTCCCTGTTTCGGTGTAGGCTGAGACCGTATGGCAGCTGTTTCCGATTTCCCTCTGACGCGCATCGTCGACCTGCGGCACCTGCGGCCGGGGGATTTGGATCCGCTGCTCGACGAGGAGACCGAGGTCTGGCGCGACACTCTGGACTGGGATTTCCGAGGTTCCGCGGGCCTGGTGCGACGATTCCTGGACATGCAGGCGCTGAATGGCTATTCCTTGGTCATAAACGGGGATCCTGTAGGCTACTGCTACTTCGTGTCCGAGGAGCGCAAAGGCCTCATCGGCGATCTCTACGTGATGAAGGAATTCGTCACTGTCGAGAACGAGGAACGCTTGCTCTCGGCCGTGGTCGATGGCCTGGTGAAGACGATGTTCGTGCAACGAATCGAGTCGCAATTGATGATGCTGCGTAGCGGCGCGGCGATGAATCTGCCGCAGAAGCGCCACCTGCGTGCTCACGGCCGGAATTTTATGCAAGGAGATTTAAACTTGGCCGGCAAGTTGCCCGAGGTTCGTCCGGTTCACCCGGTTTTGTTCGACAGCTGGAACGATCGCAAACAGGACGAAGCCGCGGCGCTAATTGTCAACGCCTACCAAGGGCACGTCGACAGCCAGATCAACGATCAATACCGTTCGCAGCCCGGCGCCAGGCGTTTCCTGCTAAACATCATCCAGTATCCGGGGTGTGGAAGTTTCTTTCAGCCCGCGTCTTTCGTGGCCATGGAACCGAACTCCAGTAGACTGTGTGGCCTCTGTCTGAGCAGCCTGGTAAAGGCTGACGTGGGACACATTACGCAAGTGTGTGTTTCAAAAGCTGTGCGGCGGTGGGGTGTCGGCTATGAGCTGATTCGGCGGTCGCTTGAGTCGCTCGCCCGGCATGGGTGTCACAAGGTCAGTCTCACGGTGACGGCCACCAATGCGGAGGCCATCGCTTTATACGAGCGCATGGGATTCCGCAAGACGCGTAATTTCTTCGCCTACGTGTGGGAGGGCTTCTAAAGAAACCCGCGCAAAACGGAGTGCGGCGCGAAGCAGTTCCCTTATCCGGATGGCTGTGCGCGTCGCACCCTTTGCGCTTCTGAAACCCGCGCAAAACGGAGTGCGGCGCGAAGCAGTTCCCTTATCCGGATGGCTGTGCGCGTCGCACCCTTTGCGCTTCTGAAACCCGCGCAAAACGGAGTGCGGCGCGAAGCAGTTCCTCACACGCGTATGGCGGTGCGCGTCGCACCCTTTGGGCTTTTGAGCCAGGATTTTCTGGTACGGCTTATCCGGTACGGCCTATTTGGCCGCAGCCACCACGGCGGGCGTCTTCGCATGAGCGGCGGCCAACTGCTTTGCCGCTTTGTAGTCCACGGCCAGCCGCTTGGCGATCTTGTCGGCTACATCGGCGCTCGCGCCCCGGAATTTACCCCCTAAGCTCTCGGCCGTCGCGGACCAGATCACGTCGCCATCCTTGTTCACCAGCCGGACCGTCGCGATGGCTTCGTGCTTGCGCTCTTCAGTCCTGCGGTTTTCATTTTCGCCGACGGAAAGGCCCATACTATGGTTGCTGCTGCTGCTGGCGTAGTTTCGAGTGCCCGAGCTAGAGCCGTTACCAAGTTGCGAGTGTGCGTTTATGCCTTCCGAAGACTGAAACGTATCGGTAAACACTTCATCGGCGCCCGCTCCTTTGAGCGTTGCATCGGCCCGATCTTCGTCTTCGGTGACGATGAACTGTTTGGAGCCCTGTAAGCTAGTCATCAACAGGTCACGGAGCTGCAGCGCATCGTCGCCGCCCGTAAGAATATCGATGTAGATTCTGCGAACTTGGGCGAGTTGCGTTGCCGCTTCCTCCTCGGGGCTCGCACTGTCGTCGGGTGAACGATCCAGTGGGGAGAAAAACATCAACATGGAGAATAGCAACAGCATGGTTAACCCTTTCCGCCTTTGCGGGCATCATCGTCTTGAAAGTCGACTTTACGGCCCGTGCGGGCCTCCAGGCTTACGAGCATCGCGCGAACGTCATCCTTATTTACTCTGAAGATCATGGCCTGCTGCCGGCTGTCCTCGTCGGAATATCCCACCGTGAGAAAATGTTGCCGCTTCTTAGCCAGCAGGAACAAGGGCGAGATCAGCACGGCCGCAACATACCGGCGGTCGACTTTTTGTCCGTATTCGATCAAGTTGATTCGGTCGTACGGCACGCGCCAACTCGCATTCTTTGAATAGAAGACGAGGTATTGCTCGTCTACGGCCTGCACCACGCCTTCACAGCCGGGGGGAATCTGTGAAACGGTGCCACCGACGTACTCGGCCCGTCCGCCAGTCCCCCCCGCGGCAATGCTGCAGTACGCAAGGAAAACCAGCACAGCCAGCCTTTGGAATGTCATACTGGATAGTAGGCGGAGCCACCGCACGCTCTCAAAGATGTTCCTCAGATTCAGGATCTATTCAAGAAAACCCATTTTCAGCCGATCCCCATGTAAGGCGCTCACGTGAGAAGGAAGCTACCAGGTCGCCAATCGAAGCTGGCCCAATGGGCAGGAGCGGCCCAATACGCGCGCGCGGCAGCCCCGGATTTCTTCAAGAGATATCGCCGCGAATCGAAGAGGGTTGTTGCTCCCGCGCCCTTCATCCCTCATCCGAAAAGATGGCCGGATGACGGCCTGCACGCCGCTTGGCTAGGCCACAGCACCGTGCTTCTGAAAATCGATGGGTTTACCATTTTGACCGATCCCATCCTGAGCGAGCGTTGTGGTGTGGGCATGGGCCCGGTGACGGTGGGAATCAAGCGGCTGGTTGCGCCGGCGATTACGCGAGCTCAGCTTCCTCCCATTGACCTGATTCTGCTTTCCCACGCACACTTCGACCATTTCGATTTACGTACTCTGCGGAGCTTAGAACGGTCGGGAGCCACCGTCGTTACGGCCAAGAATACGAGCGATCTGCTTCGGGTACGGCGCTACAAGGGCGTTCAGGAGCTCGGCTGGGGCGAACGCGTACGTGTGGGTCCGCTTTCCATCCTCGGTATACGGGTAAATCACTGGGGCGCGCGGCTACGCACCGACGTTCATCGCGGCTTCAATGGTTATCTCATCGAGACCAAGCGTCACCGAGTGCTGTTCGGCGGGGACACAGCCTACACGGATGCGTTTCGCAGTCTGCGGAGCTCGAAACCGGTGGACTTGGCCATCCTGCCGATTGGCGCTTATAACCCTTGGATTCACGTGCACTGCACTCCCGAGCAAGCTTGGCGCATGGGCGGCGATTGCGGTGCGGAGTTCCTGCTGCCGGTGCATCATCAGACCTTCCGGCTTGGCCGCGAGCCTTATTTTGAACCGGCGGAGCGTTTCATGGCCGCGGCGGGCGGCCACGCGGAACGCATAGTGGCGACGCGGGTCGGGCACGAATGGTCGAAGGATTAGCACGCCGCCGTTCACATCACTTGGATCTTTACTGCATTCGATGTTATTCCGTCCACTGTGACCGTCACATTTACCACTCCCGCTCCGCGTAACGATAATAAAAGCGGCACGTTCACTTGATCGAGTCCGGGGAATTGTGGTTGAGGACCGGCATACGTCGGTTGTACCGTTACTGAACCGATAGTGACGGTCACATTCCCCAGGGAGGATCGCCCACGGATGCCCGTAGCATAGAAGGAGAGATAAACTGGCGCGTCGACGCCTGGGTCGATAGGTACCAAATTGCAACCGGCGAATGAGTCCAGGCAAAGAAAGACCGGCACGGGCGATTGAGTTTGGGTTGGGATTACGATCCGGATCGCGGTCGCTGCGGCGATACCCTGAGCATCGACGCTGAAAAGCCCCGGCGCGACCGATTGTATTTGAACCTGGGCCGAGAGCGTCTGCTGTCCATTATTAATTGTCACCGTTGCCGGTCCGAGAGCTGTCCCGGCCGGAATCTCGAAGTTGATCTGGGTCGGTGAAACAAATAGCAGACCAGCCAGGCGCGGGACGGAAGCCGAGTCGGTGAGTTGAATCGTGACGCCGCCTAGAGTCGTGGGCCACGGCAGCGACTGGGCCCTGGCGGCCCCCATAGCCAGGTTCATGCCGGTTGCGGTGGCCAGCGATTCCGGAGCCAAGCCGACCGAGGCACTCGCCGCCGACGTAATGGTAACCGGCTGATTGGTCTGCGCCAGCGTGAAGATTGACGAACAAACCAAAAGCAAAATGTAGCGGCGCAACATGCTAAATTCTCCCCTATCTTAGAACTCGCGCGACGGATCGGTCGTTGCGTTGTCACCGTTAGCACTGCCGGATTTTGTACGACAAAAGGTCTTCCGTGTTGTCATGGTAAGTATGCGGGTGTTTTTTGCCGCCGGTGTCGCGATGCTAGCGTGCTTGCGGCTGGATGCTCAGGATCCGCGAGAGATCGTGCGCAAGTCCGTGGAGCTGGACCAGGCTAACTGGCTTCGCATGAAAGACTACACCTGGATAGCCCGCGAAACGGAACGCCACTTGGATTCCGGGGGCCAAGTGAAATCGCAGGACTCCCGTGCGTGGGAAACCGTTATTCTCTCCGGCGAACCCCATCGCCGAATTCTGGAACGCGATGGCAAACCGCTTTCCGCCGAGGAGCAACAAAAGCAGCAGCAGAAGCTGGATCAGGCCGTCGCCAGGCTGGAGCGCGAGACCCCCGCGCAAAAAGAGCGCCGCTTGGCCGCGTTCGCAAAAGAACGCCAGAAGGACCGCGAGTTTTTGCTCGAGATCGCCGACTTGTACGATTTCCGGTTGGACGGCGAAGAAACCGTGGATGGCCACAACGCTTGGGTGATCTCGGCCGCTCCTCGGCTCGACTATCAGCCCAAACATAAGGACGCTAGAGCGCTGTTGAAAATCCAAGGTAAGCTGTGGATCGATAAAGCCGAATACCAATGGGTGCGCTTGCAGGCCGAAACCACCGGCACCATTTCCTATGGCATCTTCCTCGCACGTTTGAATCCGGGCGCGAAACTATTTTTCGAACAGGCCAGAGTCAACGACGAAGTGTGGCTGCCGAAGCGCGAGGTGATGAGTGGCTCCGGAAGGCTCGGATTGCTGAAGAAGATCGCGCTCGAGCAAGAATTGACTTGGAACAATTACCGGAAATTCCAAGTCGAATCGACGATTGTTTCCACCGAAAAATAGATTGTCAATCGGTCTTGCGCCCCGACAGCGCGACGCAGACCAGTGAACGGGAGGTACAGTTTGGACTCAAATTGAAGTGGTGAGGATTCGTCCGATTAAGGCTGACCGGCCGCGGGCTGCAGTTCCGGTGCGGTGGCAACGCGTACGGCCGGCGCTTGGAAGCTCGTAACGTAGTGCTTCATGCCGAACTGCAGAAAGCTCATGCCGTAGGACTTGGCCTCCTGCAAGGCTCGCCCGCTATCCCAGCGATCGTGCGCCATCCGGTAGCACGCGATCACCGTTCCCGTCCGGTCCGCACCCCGCTTGCAGTGCACAAAAACCGTGCTTCCGGAATCCAGCAGGGCAATCGCTTGAGCGATCTGCTCGTCGGAGGGCGCGATAACCCCGTGCATCGGTATGTTGACGTATCGCATTCCGGCCGCTTGCACGGCCTGGGCTTCCAGCTTCGTGGGATGCTCATCCTCCAGCCGCAGGTCGATAACGGTCTTCACGCCTAGCTGGGCAAGGCCGGTCCAGCCTGCGTCGGACGGCTGCCCGCCCCGATAGATGTGCTCGTTGACCTGGTGGAAGTTCGGAACACCTCGCACGTTAGCATCGCCTGCCCACGCCGGACAGAACGCTATGGAAAGCAGACACACAGGGAGATACCTATACTGCATGAGGTTTCCTCACCAATTTTTGGGCAGTCGGAAGTGTTGACGCATAGTATACGGGAGACGTTTCCCCATCCTGACCGTCCACACGGTTACATCTTGAGCCGCGGGAACAGGCGCTCTGCGTTACCCCTATAAATCGCGTCCCAATCCTTGGGCGAAAACCCGTTATACCGCTCCAGGCCTTCCGTTGTTAATTCATAGTTGCGGATCGGCACGTCGCTTCCAAACAGGATTTGCGAGACGGGAGCCATGTCCTTCAGCGCGTCCAACGCCGGCACCTTGCTGGCGTGCGCAACTTCGTAATAAAATTTCTTAATCTCGTAGTCGACGCCATTCGGCAATAGACTCGCGCGGTTCTTGGGGTAGTCGTCTATCATGCGGGCAGCCAATGTCGGCAGCGCCCCGCCTGAATGGGAAAAAATAAAGCGCACATCCGGGAACCGCGCCGGCGTGCCGCCTACCAGAAGGCTCTCGGCCGCGCGTGCCGTGTCGAGGTCGTACTCGATCATGCCGGAGATCGCCAGACCCGGTATGAGATTACGGCAGCAACTCGCCGTTGCCGGGTGAAAGAACACTACTGCCTTACGCCGGTTGAGTTCTTCGAAGACAGGCGCGAAAGCCTGATCGCCCGGCCACTTATCCAGGTAACTGGTCCACAGAGCAATGCCGTCGGCCTTAAGCGTGTCGAACGCATAAGCGATCTCGCGCAGACTGCCTTCTGTATCTGGAAGTGGCAGCGCCGCAAAAAGGCCGAACCGGCCGGGGTGATCCCTCACGACCTGGGCTCCCTCGTCGTTGTTCAACCGGACTAAGGTGCGAGCGCGTTCACTGCGGTCGCTCATCGAATCGGACACAACGCGCTGCACTGGGGACAACATAGCGGTGGCGATGCCGTGTTTGTCCATCGCCTCCAGCGAGACGGCAGGCGTCCAGGGCCTTGTATTGAAGCCGCTGCCTGCCAGCTCCTTTTCCATCGCCTTCACATAAGCGGGCGGCTGCATGTGGTGATGAACATCAATCGGCCCGGCTTTGGGGCGGGATGCCGGGGTCTGCGCGAATGAGGCCCCAAAAGGCAATGCCGCGCCCGCTCCGGCTGCTACCAAGGCCTTTAAAAGATCGCGTCGGGAGGCGCCGAAAACGGCGGGGCTGTTTTCACAGGGCAATTTCATCATAACCTCATGCAGTGCGGCTCAGGTAATTGTACATCGTGTCCCAACTCGTCCGCGCGTCTCCAAGCTATTTGATATGTCCTTTACTCACGTCTATGTTATTTTCTTCGCAGCTATACTCCATGATCTCCCAATCGGGCCTAAGCGTGAAGGTTCGCACGTTTTTCCAAGGACGCGCGTAGGCTCCCGGATCGGTTATCGTCACATCGTAAGCGATGTGGTTTGCATCGGGGCGGCTAAAACGTTCGACCACATGCAGAGCCTCAGTATGCGGATGACCCTCGGTATCGACTCGAGTCTTGTCGTTGAAACCCACCGTGTCGACCATTAGTGTGTCGCCCTCCCACTTGCCGATGGAGTGCCCAAACCAGGTAGGTTCCAGGTCCTTAGGATGCTCGCGGCCGTCCGTATAGACGATGTGAAAGGTGTTGTTCATTTCGTAAAGGATCACTACTCGATCGGGCCGCTGCACAATTTCGACGGGCATGGGCGAGTTAATGCCTCGGGTATATCCCAGCGGCAGGCAATGCGCGGAATAGTCGAACTCCTCGATCAGGTGCTGCTTCGCCCAATCGGTAAAAGGAAGCTGGGGTTCGCCTTGTTGGTCGCGCCCACTCTTGCTCATGTCTGCTACGAACGGGCGCTGCCAGACTCCGCTCAAGTCCGGCTTTCCGTCGGGCATGCGGGGAACCTGTCCCGCCACGGCCTTCGGGACGCCCGAAGCTGAAGGCTGGGCGGTGGTCTGGGCGGTCGCATCGATTGACGTTAGCCATACGGCGGCGGCGACCGTTATTCCAGCAAGAAATGAACCGGTGGAACTTATTCGCACCTTACACCTCCTCTATGCCATATTCTGGATCGTACCGCGGCAATTTCGCGCGCCACAGTGGCAAGGCTCCCGCTCGGTATCCTTGGAAAAATTATAGTCGACCGTGAGTTCCTCGCCCGGTCTGATGACGCGGAGGCTCATGTAGATAATATGGCCCTTTATGATACGGCTGACCAGGTTCGGGTTGCAACTGTGATTAATGATCTCGGCGCCGCTTCCGCCGACTGCTCCATCGATACTCCAGTAGTTGTCCAGCGTGAAGAGATAGGTATGGGCGGTATACTTGGCCTGCTTCCGGTTGAGGCGTTTGCCAGTATACTCGATCACTTTGCGGTGTGCCGGAATTCTCTGCTCCGCGTAAACGCCATAACGATGGATCTTAGACTGGCGAATCGAGATTTGGAAACACACATGGCGCGGATCGATAGAAGGGGTTCTTATTAGAGCTTTCGTCATCGTGGAGTATTCTAACCAAATAAAATTTCATTATCGAAATTGAGGAGGTGGACTCGCGAAAGGCTTCTTCGAACTGTTGCTTACCCAATCCTCCGCCTTGAAGCTGTTCCCTTTTCCCATCGGGCCCTGGACCTCTTTCACCAGCATGTCGACCCGGGGTCCTTTCACGCATGTAAACACCTGGCCGAAGAACCATCCTTGCATGAAGCCCTGGCCTTTGAGTTGCCCCCCAGAGCTGGGCGCCTCCAGATAGACGACGCCATCTTGCACCAGGCGCACGAACTGGTGCCCGTGGCCGCCGATCACATAGCGCACGCCGTATTTTCGGATGAGCTGGTGAAAAGGAAAATCGCCACTCTGAAAGGTCACGGGGATCAACCAGAACGGCTTGTGAAAGAAAACGAACTTAGGATCTCGATCCTTATTTTCGGCGAGGTCGTGCGCCAGCAACTCCATTTGCTCGCCGCTGAGGTTCTCGGTCTGGCTATTATCGAGCACTGTAAAATGCGCATTCTTGTAATTGAATCCATAGGCGGCCGGACGTCCGGTTTCTTTTTCAAAGACCGTTCGCGACGCCGCCGACCAGATGTCATGATTACCCGGAGTGAAGTACACGGGATAGCTGTAGCGCCTCCACAACAAGCGCAGCGCTCGCCACTCGCTATCGGCGGTTGCGTCATTTCCGCCCTGTATCGTGTCTCCGACGTTAATGACGAAGTCCGGGTGCAGAGAATCCACATCCTTCCACACCTGTTCATAGACTCGTTGGTCCGCATCTCCGGTGCGATCGCCTAGGATGGAAAAGCAAAAATCGTTGGTTCGCTGATCGGCGGCCGGAATGCCGCCCACTCCAACGATGCAGAGCAGGACTACGCTCGAAATGCTCCAAGTTCTGCTGCCTGTCCCCATGCGCGGATTTTAGCAAGTGGCGCGCCCCAAATGGTCCTTCCGGTAGAATGGTTGCATCATTCGATGATCCGTACCCTAGTTGCTACCACCTTCCTCGCCGGAATTGTTTTATTTGTCTTTGGCTGCAAGCGCGCGGCTACCGACAACCTTGCCGCAACGGTTAACGGACGTTCTATCACGTACGGCGATCTCGACAAGCAATATCAGGCGCAGTTTGTGTCTTCGGCGGAACGTCCCAGCGACGACCAGATGATGATTCAGAAATTGGAGGTGCTGCGTACGCTGGTGGATAACGAGATCATGTTGCAGCGCGCGGAAAAACTGGGACTGATGGCGACCGATGGAGATGTTGAATCGAGGTTCGCCGAGTTAAAAGCGCCCTATACCCAAGAGGAATTTCAGAAACAGCTCGCGGCTAGGAAAATGTCGACGGAGGACATGAAGGCGCAGCTCAAGCGGGATCTCAGCATCACGAAATTGTTCAACAAAGAGATCACGTCTCACATCTCCATTTCCGACAAAGACGTGAGTGATTTCTATAATTCCAACAAGAGCAGCTTCAATTTTCCCGAGCCTCAAGTGCACCTGGCTCAGATTCTGGTCACGCCGGCGCCCGATCCAAACGTTCGCAATCTGAAGAACGATAAGGCGCAGAGCGACGAGCAGGCGCGAAAAAAGATTGAAATGCTGGTAGCCCGCGTACGGCAGGGCGAGGATTTTGCCATGCTGGCGCAGAATTTCTCCGAAGATCCCTCGTCCGCGACTAACGGCGGAGACCTCGGCTTTGTACCGGAATCGGCTCTGGATAAAGCCAATCCTGAAATTCGCAAGGCGATTCAAACCGTTTCCTCCGGACAGGTGACGCCGGTGGTGAAGACCAGCGAAGGCTATCGGGTATTCAAGATTTATTCCAAAGAACCAGCCGGCCAGCGCGAGTTAACCGATCCTCGGGTTCAGCAGAACATCCGCGAGACGCTGGTGAACCGGAAGGATCAACTTCTACGCGCTGCCTATTACGAAGTAGCCCGCGATGAGGCTAAAGTGACCAACTTCCTGGCGGACTCCATCGCACAAACTCAAGGGAAGAAGTAGCACACAGCCAAGAATCAGGTTGCTGAAAGAACACAGCCAGGAATGTGCCTGGAATGGCTTTTTTAGTTGCCCGGCGCCGGGGCTTTTGCGGGGTCCGATTTGGCTTTGGAAGCTGGAAGCTTCCGTATCTCTTCGAAATACTGCTGGACGTACTGCTGGTAAGCCAGAGGGATTTCGTCGCGATTGATCTCACCGCCGGCTTCAACGTGCGTGGCGTTCTTTTGCGAGTACTGCGTTTTCAACTGTTGCTTGCCCGACGACACTTCAACCATCACCTCTCCCGTGATGTTTTGAGCGCGCTTGCCGATGATCTCGCTAATCTTGCCCATGGCGGCCAGCTCTGCTGCTTCCCGCGCACTCTTGTCGCCGTCCTGATTGCCAATTCCACTCTTCCCGTCAGGTGAATTGGGGCGTTCGTTGCTGTTTCCCTGGCTCTTGCCTTGCGCCGGCTGATCGGTACCGCCCTGCTGCTGCTCACCCTGCGATTCGCCGCTCGAGTTGGCATCCGCCTGCTCCTGGTTCGAGGTCTTAGGCGCGCCATCCTGCTGCTGATTCTGCTTCTGCCCGGACTGCGCACCGGGCGATTGTGAAGGGCTGCGCTGCTGACCCTCATTCGGTTTCGATTGCGGTTTGAGCTTCGCGAGGAGATTGGAGATTGCGTCGCGCAACTTATCCGCCAAGCTGGAGTTGTCCCCGTCGCTCCCAGCCTGATTCGAATTCTTGCTGCCATCCGGCTGCTTGCCCATCTTCGAATTTTTCTCCGAAGAAAGACTGGAATCGCCGCCGGCATCGCTATCGGGTGAGGATTGGTCTTTGTCGGCTGATTCGGGCGAATCGTCCCCAGCCTTGTTTTGTTGTCCAGCCTTTGTATTGGACGAATCCTTCGCCCCGCTATCGGGATTGTCGGCATCGGGCGTGTTCAGCGCATCTTGAGAATCCGCCGTGGTATTGAGATCCTCGGATTTCGCATCCTGCGGATCGGTCGCAGAGCCCTTGTCCTTATTGCCTTCGCCGTCGAACGGCCGTTTGCCTTTTTTTGCGTCCGCTATGTCCCGCGAAGGACCCAGAAAACCCTCGAATGCGATCCGCACCAGAGGCGGCCGGAGATCGAGGTTCCGCTGTAGGCCGTACCGGAGCCCGAACATTCCACAAGCGAGCACGGCTAGCGCCGCGTTGATATATAACGTTCGGGGCCGCAGGAAGGGCAATCCTTGTCCGATGTCCGCCGACTGCGCCAACTGCTCGGCTATCTCTCTCTGGTGCTCGATAAATTCGGGAGAGGAAGCAGTGCCGTGCGATGGTTCGGTGAAGTAGTAGGCAGTGGACAGAGCGTCCTTAAACTCCAGCCGCCGGTCGACCTCCTGCGCGATTTCATAACTGGAGTGGATGCGCTTGCGCAGCCGATAAGCGCTCACCGCCAAACTCCCAGCAAAGAGGAGAACCAGCCAATACCAGTTGAGAATCTGTGTGCCAAGCAAGAGCAGCAAAATACCGCCGGAGAGCGCCAGCGCGGTTGCCAAAGAGAGTGCAGCAACGCCCGCGTAACCCAACTGCCGCCGCCGGCCTCGCTGGATCAATTCCGTCAGTGTGCTTCGCTTATGCACCAATCCATCAATTATGACAAAACATACAGCCGATTGTTTCGTGGCCTTCAACGTTAGGAGCGCAGAAGTACCGGAAGTACCCCCGACCGGTGCCGCCCGGCCCTCTAAAGCATCCGTTCCACGATAACAACGTCGCGCCATTCGCCATCCAGCTTGCCGTGCCTGTGGTAGACGCCGACCTCTCGGAATCCCAGAGCGACCACTAAATTCCGGCTAGGCACGTTTTCTACGAAAATCCGAGAAACCAACTTCCAGAAGCCCGCTTGCCGCGCCGCATCGATCAGGGCCCCAAGCGCGAGCCGGCCGGCGCCCCGCCGTCGAGAGTCCCGCGCAACATACACGGAGAATTCCGCGACCCCCGCGTAACACTCTCGCGGCCGGTACAGAGACGTGGCGGCGAACGCGGCGATGCGGGATTTGTCTTCCACAACTACAACCGGATGGATTCCGTCGAACCAGGCGCGTATATCGTCCGTTGCGCGCAATCGAGTCTCAAAAGTGGCGATCCTATCTTCTATCCCTTGGTTGTAGATTTTGGCGATGGCTGCCGCATCTTCCGGCTGGGCCGCGCGAGCGATCATTCAGCCGCCACAACCGTTGGCGCACATAGCACGGAGAAATTGACGGAACGAGCAATCGCACAAACCTCGTGCGCTCGACGATGCAGCGCTTGCGCTTCGGAGATCTTGCCCGAGTCCGTGATCTTCATCATCGGACGCAGCGTAACTTCCGTAAACTGTGCCGACCCGTCCGGGTTCTCCGTCATCAACCCGAGTGGTTCATCCGAGTAATGCGTTATGGTAATTCCGGCATCGGCACAAAGGTGCAGGACCCACAGCATATGACAAGAAGAGAGCGAGGCGACCAACAGCTCTTCGGGGTTATAGCGCGTCGGATCTCCCCGGAAAACCGGGTCGGAAGAGCCTAGTATAGGCGCTTGTTTACTCAGACCAAAAATTTCATGATCGCGCCTGTAAGCACGATAATTAGCGGTTCCCTGCCCTGTGTTGCCAGTCCAGACGGTCTGAACCTGATATCGGTGGACGCGACTCGCAGTCGTCATTGTTGTGTGCCCCATAGATTCCGCTGCGCGGCGGCGAACTCTTCAACGATTTCCTCACCGAGCGCATGCCGGCCATCGCGGACGACGAATTTCCCGCCAATGCAGACGTCGCGTATTGCAGACCTCTCCATCGAGAAAACGATATGGCTCAAGAGCGATTCTTCGGTCGCACCCGCGATCGAGGGATTGTCCAGGTCCACAGTGAAGAAGTCGGCTGGCCGGCCAACCTCTAATTTTCCGCAAGGCGCGCCGAGACTTTGCGCTCCGATCTCCGTAGCGCTCGTAAGCAGTCGTTTCGCCAGAGCGTCGGGTGACGAGTCTCGCGCCAATATAACGCGTTCGAGTAGCTTTGTCCGGAGGTCGTACTCTAGTGACCGCGCATCTTCGAGCAGGTCGATTTGAACGTTGCTATCCGATCCCAGACAAAAGCGGACCCCCGCGCGTAACCAACGATCCGCGGGCGCCGTACCGTCGCCGAGATTGCGCTCGGTAATGGGGCAGGCGCAGACCGTGGCGCTGGCAGCAGCCAGGTAGTCGATCTCCTGATCCGTAACGTGAATGGCATGGATGCCCGTAAACCGGCCATCCAGCAACCCATGCTCGTGCAAGAACGCCACTGGCGGCAGACTATGCTCTTCGACGCATTCCGCTACTTCGGCTAGCTGCTCGGCAACGTGCATATGGACCGGCATTGCGTTCACCCGCGCATATCGGACCACTTCGCCCAAGTAATGCAACGGGACCGCTCGCACGCTATGCGGCGCCACGCCAACCCACCCGCGTCCAGGCTCGTACACAGTTTGTACATCAGTCCGAAGAGCCTCCGTATCGGCTATGAAATCTTCCACCTCAGGCGTAAGAAAACGAGCCTGAGCCGGATCGGCTGGCTTACCATGACCTCCCCGGACGTAAGCCGTCCGTAGCAGGGCAATCCGTAATCCTGTTTTCCTGGCAGCCTGCAGGAGTTGGAGAGCCATCAGGTTCCGGTTCTCGTACGGAACGCCACCGGGGCCGTGGTGTATGTAATGAAACTCGCCGACGGTCGTGACCCCTCCAAGCAACATTTCCAGATAGGCCATCCGCGCCGCGCAATGGAGGGTTTCCGGCGACACAAGGTTTGCGGCACAGTACATACTCTGGCGCCAAGTCCAGAACGTATCGCGCTGCGCGGTAGTGCGATGCTCCGTGCGCCCGCGGATCAGGCGCTGAAAAGCATGCGAGTGTGCATTCACCAGACCAGGAAGAATCGCCCGGCCTGGAAGGCGTTGCGCCTTCGTCAAGTCGGCGCGGTCTTCGGAGAACCGGGTAATCTGGCCGTCTTCATTTACGAACATGGCCAGCGCAGCCTGAAAAGCGCCGCCGGTGTAAACGAAGTCGGCCAGCCAGCCGGTCTCGGTTTGGGAAATATCTGCCAGAGTCTACCCTACACGCTAGGGTAACCTGGGGAAAGATACAGACAGGAACGTCTGTGCCACGGATGTAGCCTCCTAAGCCGCGAATCGCAAGACGTCCAGAATATCCCGATCCTTCCCATCGACCTGAGCGATGGCATCAGTATCTATTCCCGTCTGACGGCATGCCGATTTCAGACGCGTGAAGGAAGGCAGATCCTCGTCCGAGTCGGCCACAAACTCGGCAATATAGAGAAGAGAAGCTAGCGGGGAAGAAGAGCGTTCGGGGGAGTGATGGCAGCGGATCGCCGCCACGATCGACTCGGGGAATTTCCATTGCACCAACGTTTCAGATCCGACCTCGGCATGGGAACGCCCGGACAGGCACAACTCGACTTGGACCGGCGGGCACCCGCCGTCCGTCAGGCGATAGAAGCGTTCCAAGTAGCGAGCGGGCATGATGGAGAAGGCCAAGCGGCCGATGTCGTGCACGAGTCCCGCCAGGAACGCCTCCGCAGGATTCATTTTTGTGGTGGCGTACTGGGTCAACTCCTCGGCTGCTTGCGCAACGTCGAGGGAATGATTCCAGAGTTGATGCAGTCGCATGGAAGCGAAGTTGCCCCGGATCGTGGAAGCGAGAAGAACCTTACGGGCCACATCAACCCCAACGTAGGCGATTGCGTGCTGAATGCTCGCGATCGGGCGCGCTGGACTATAGTAGGCGGAATTAGCAGTTTGAATCAGCCGTCCGGTTAATACCGGATCGAGCGAAGCCACGGATTCCAGCTCGTCGACCGTGACTTCAGGATCGGACACCTTTTTCACCACCTGTTTGGCCGCCCGGGGAAAGATGGGAAGTCGATCGATCACCCGGCTCACGTCCGCCCGGCTAGTCACCTGCAGGTAGGACATCATGGTTTGAACCGACGAATTGGCGCACTCGTCCGGCTCTTCCGATTCGAATAGAGGCTCCGCCTCGAAGGACTGGTCGAAATCGTCGCTGATCTCGAGTGCCGCTACCAGCTTCGCCATCGACGAATCTATAATCTCCCGACCACCCCGAAACGTCACTAGAATCCGCCGAACCTCTTCGTCGAGGAGCGACTGTTCGCCGGATTCTTCCAGGCCTATGTCGGCCAGCAGATGGCTGCGAGCGTGGTCGTCTAACACAATTTCCGGAACATGATGGGAAAGGGCAGCCCGTTCAACTAGTGTTCTCTCAGACTCAGATAGTCCTAAAGCGCGTGTGAGCTCACGCGCCCAAGTCGCAACGCGACGGCAGTGAGCGCGAACGCCTATATCGACCTTTGCACCTGCTAGTACTATTTGGCTATCCGCCACATTTACCTTATCGACAAAGCACTTCGCTGTTTCGAGGGAGTATTGCCTTAGAACCAGCTACGGAATGGTTTGCGGCGACTAGTACTGCCGCGGTTTCTCTTCCGGAACATCCGACAAGGTGCACTGGAGCCCGGCTAGCCGATAAGCTTCCAGCAACGCTCCTGCGGCCGGGCCGTGGACAGGGGGTTGAACCCATTGGCCTGACTCGATCTCGAGGAGACCTTGGAACGTTGTCAAAACAGTACTACTGCGGAATACGCCGCCCGCATAAGTAAATCGACCTGCTTCGCCAGCCGGGAACAATTGCTGCCGTACGGCGGTGGCGATTCGCGCTAATTGTCTCGCCGCTTCGGTCAAAATCTCTCGCGCGATTGCGTCGCCCTTTTCGGCAACTTCATCTACCAACTTCGCAAAACCGGCGATGCGCGGCCTCGCGAAGTCCGTTGTATAGAAGCGGTGCAAAAGGTCGTTGGCGTTGGTAGCGCCTGTCGCCTCTAGAAGCGCCGCTCGAAGCGAGGTGGAAGGTCCCCAGCCTTCCTCAAACCGCAGCGCGGCGCGCAGGGCTTGGCCTGCGATCCAAAATGCGCCGCCTTCGTCGCCAAAGAGATATCCCCAGCCGCCTGCCCGCGCGGTCTTGCCGCAGGCATTGCGGCCGAAGGCGATCGAGCCGGTTCCGGCAATAGCGATCAAACCGGGATCGCCCGCGGTCGCGCCCGCCAAGGCGATCAGAGCATCGTGCGTCACGATGGTCTTCTCGCTGGGAAGAATGAGCTTGAGAATTTCCTCTTTATCTTGAGGCCCGCCACTAAATCCCAAGCAGGCCGAAGCGAAACGAATCGCCCCGGCATGCAAGCCGGCCTCGGAGCAAGCTGCCTCTAGACAGGTATTCATCGCGGTGATGAACTTATTTCGGCCTTCGGCGGCGCCGGCATGATTCGAAGGACCAGCGAGGCCAACGCCGAGAACGCGGCCTCGTTCGTCACCGATCATTGCCGAAGTGCGCGATTGCCCGCCGTCGACGCCCAGGAAATACTTGCTCATGCCACTCGCGCGACTAGCGACAGCCGTGCCCAGGGGCGATGCACGGCGACGTGGGCCTGTTCCAATCCGGCTCGGCGCGCGAGCGCTTGTAGTTCCTCCTTCTTGAATCCCGCCTGGACCGAGATGGGGCCGTCGTTCAAAGTAATTGGCCGCCAATGAAAAAGCCAGCGAGTCTTGGGGAGGAAATGGTAGGCCATGGGCCCGCGGTCGAGATCGATCGCCAGCACCGCGCGGCGCGCAACACGCTTGAACTTTCCGAGTAATTCCACAATCTGCTCGTTGGAGAAATGGTGTAGGAACAGCGAACAGAACACAAAATCGAAGCTGGAGGGTCCAAATGGCAACTGAAACGCATCGCCCACGAGCTTTGGCTGGGCTGCATCGGCCAAATGCGCGCACCTTAGGTCCATTGCGGTGACTACGCCTCGCGAGTAGCTGCGGCGGAGTGCCGCTCCCATATCTCCCGATGCCGACCCCACATCCAGCATGGAAAAGCTCTCGTCCGGGTTCACGAGATTGCTCATCATTTTCCGCAATATGCCGTAAGCGCCGAAGTAGCGATTGACGCGGACCAGGTCGTCGAGATTCGCTCGCGCGTCCTCTGGCGGAGCGTGATCCAGCATCTCCGGCTCTATCAATCGCTGGCGAGCAATTGGCACCCTCTCATGATAAGATGCGGCTGTCGATGCGAGACGAACCACGAGCCGCCCGTGTTCCGTCCGTAGGGGCAACCGCTTCTGGCAGTCGCTCAGAATGCTCTCTCGGATCCGCAGCCAGCGGTTTTCCATTCGAGCGATTACGGAGCGGCCCAGCATCACGCGCAAAAACTAAAAAATGGATTTCGTAACCGGTAATTTAGGCTGGATCGAAGCAATCTGCGGCCCGATGTTCTCGGGCAAGAGTGAGGAGCTGATGCGCCGGCTGCGGCGCTCCATGATCGCCCGCAAACGTGTGCAGGTGTTCAAACCGACCATCGACGAACGCTACTCCACAGACGAGATCGTCTCACATACCGACATCCGAATGCCGTCCGAGGCGATTCAGCGCGTTTCCGATATCCTGGTCCGCCTGGATTGGCGCACTGAGGTGGTGGGCATCGACGAAGCCAACTTCTTCGGTCAAGACCTGGTGGGGATCGCCAACCAGTTGGCCGACAGCGGCAAGCAAGTGATCGTTGCAGGATTGGATACGGACTACATGGGACGGCCCTTTCCTCCCATGCCCGACTTGCTCACGCTAGCCGAATCCATAACGAAAACTCTAGCGATCTGCGTGCGCTGCGGCAATCCCGCGAAGCATACGCAACGCCTGGTGGATTCGAACGACTTGATCGTCGTCGGAGCAGCCGGAATGTATGAGGCCCGCTGCCGCCGCTGCTTTGAGCCGGGAGTCCCGAAACAAGAACGTCTGAACTTCGCTCCGCCGAACCGCGCGGTTTGACAGTCGTTGTGGCTCGCTAATTTTGCGATCAAACCCTGCAGATGCGTCTAAAACGGTGACAATACCTATTCCTCCGCCACTGGAATGTACCCAGGCGCGGCCGCCCAAACCACGGCCGGGTTGCAAAAGTGGGTCTTCAGTTCCATCACGAATTCCTGGAACTATGTTTATACTTTGCAAGCTGGCTTGAACCTGGGCATGCCATACACTGTCGCTGGCTATCCAACCGGGAACAATTCGCTTACCGGCCTGCCATGGTCCCCCGCCACCGACGGTCTGCGCAACATCACCGGCCGGGTGGACGACGACGATAGAGTCACGATCTGGGGCATCACGTCCACAGTCAGTGGTAACGGGGATCAGGGCGCCGATCCCAACAAACTGGTCGCGATCACAGATTCCTTGAAGAACGCCGACCCGAGCATCGCGGCTCACGAATCGTTTTTCACGGTTCGTTCCGCTAAGTCCGGCGAAGTCCTGCGGGGCGTCTCTTTCACCCCCCGGATCTGAATCCGACGACGAATCCGATCGCCAGTAGGTACTGCGGCCGTCTGCAAAAATTGTGCCCGGGGGAGGGGCGAAACAAGAGCCCTTGGACTTCGCCCGGTCAGACCGAGCGGTTTGTTCGGTGCTCAATCATCCGGCGGAGCATTTCGATACCCTGTCTTAAGATGCGAGAAATATTGCAGTCTGCCGCACTTCGCGCCACGCGATATCTCGAAGAGCTGAATGAACGCCGCGCTGGCCCCTCTGAGGAAGCTGTTCGTGGCTTGGAGGCATTCTTGGAGCCGCTCCCGGCTGGGCCAACAGGCCAGCAAGAGGTCCTCCGGTTGTTGGACGAACTCGGTTCACCCGCTACGACGGGCATCGCCGGGCCGCGGTATTTCGGTTTTGTGAACGGAGGATCGCTTCCTGCCGCCCTGGCAGCGAATTGGTTGGCTTCGGCGTGGGATCAAAATGCCGGCCTGTTCATTGCCTCGCCCGTGTCCGCTGTTCTGGAAGAGGTTTCCTTGTGCTGGCTGCTGGATGCGCTGGACCTGCCCGCGACGTCTAGCGGCGCGTTCGTGACAGGCGCCACGCTCGCCAATTTCACGGCGCTAGCGGCTGCACGGCATGCCGTGCTTGCACGCGTTGGATGGGATGTGGAAGCAAAGGGACTGTTCGGCGCGCCGCCGATCCAGGTGGTGGTTGGCGACGAGGCGCACCCGTCCCTCATCAAGTCGCTAGGCATGCTCGGCCTGGGAAGAGAGCGGATGATCCGGGTACCGGTAGACCAGCAAGGACGGATGCGCGCCGATTGTCTACCCGAGTTGCATAGCCCGAGTATCGTGTGCGTGCAAGCAGGCAATGTAAATACCGGCTCGTTCGATCCCGCGGCTGAGATCTGCCCTCGCGCTCACGCCCAGGGCGCGTGGGTCCACGTGGATGGAGCGTTCGGGCTGTGGGCCGCGGCCAGCCCTCGGTACGCCCACCTGATCGCCGGATTCCGTGATGCCGATTCATGGGCCACCGACGCTCACAAGTGGCTTAACGTCCCTTACGACAGCGGTCTTGCATTCGTTCGCGACCCGGACGTGCTGCGGGCTACGATGAGCGTGACGGCCTCCTATCTGCCGCAGGGCAACCACCGTGAGCCATCGCAATATGTTCCCGAGCTTTCCCGGCGAGCCCGTGGAGTGGAAATATGGGCAGCGCTCAAGTCCTTGGGCCGGAGCGGGCTGAGCGAAATGATCGAACGCTGCTGCCGCTGTGCCCGACGGTTCGCGGAAGGTTTGTCAGGCGCGGGCTTCGAGATTCTGAATGACGTCGTACTGAACCAGGTCCTGGTTTCGTTCGGCACGCCGGAAGCGACACAGCAGGTCATCAAAGGGGTACAAGAGGACGGCACGTGTTGGTGCGGAGGCACTGTCTGGCAGGGACGCCAGGCGATGCGCATCAGCGTGTCTTCCTGGGCAACCACAGAAGCCGATGTCGATAGGAGCTTGGAGGCGATGCTAAGGCTTGCCCGGCAGGCGAACATAGCGCACCAGGCTTCGCCTTGACACAGAGTTTCAATTGCGAGTAGAGTGGCCGGAGCGAGAGTCAGGTATGAAAATCCCGTCCGAACAGAACATCGGCCGTAATCGCCCATCGCGGCGCGAATTGCTCAGTGGCCTTGCGGTTGCCGGCGCTGGCGCTTTCCTTTCCAGCGGCAGGTTGCCCGCGCAGACGCCGCCGGCCAACCCACGCGCCATCGATACGCATCAGCACTTTGCATCCCCGGCCTACATCAAAGCCCTTCAGGCTAAGGACGGCCACCACGTCGCCGGCTACACCACCTGGTTTTCTCTCAACACTTGGAAGAATTACTCGCCCGCTCACACCATTGAGGACATGGATCGCGATGGCGTCGCGGCTGCAGTGATGTCCTGCACTACACCCGGCGTGTGGTTTGGAGATCCGGAAGAAACGCGCCGCTTAGCGCGTGAGATGAACGAGTACGGCGCGAAAATCGCGTCCGACTACAAGGGCCGCATGGGTCTCTTCGCGTTGCTGCCGCTCCCCACTATCGACGATAGTCTGCGCGAGATCGAGTACGCGTTGGACACGCTCAAGGCCGATGGCGTCGGTCTGGTTTCGAGCTACGACAACCACTGGCTGGGCGACCCCATGTTCCGCCCCGTGTTCGACGAACTAAACCGGCGTAAAGCTGTTGTCTATACGCATCCCATCGACGCACCCTGCTGCCAGGACATCCAAGCCGGCGTAAGTCCGCCCACCATCGAATACAATACCGACACAGCAAGGACGATTTGGAGCCTGATCATGGGCAACGATCCCGCGCGTTTGCCGGCTACGCGCTACGCCGACATCCGGTTCCTGTTTTCCCACGGCGGCGGAACAATGCCGTCATTAGTGGAACGCTTCGGTATCGGCGCGCCCGACAGCATCGCCGATAATATCGCCAAACAAGCAGACCCCAACTCGCGGCTCTACCATTTGAGGAGGTTCTACTACGACACTGCCCAATCCACCAATCCCGTGCAACTGCAGGGACTTAAGACGCTGGTCGGCGTTTCGCAAATCGTCTTCGGGAGCGATTACCCGTTCGGCGCCGGCGAGGGGCGGCATCTAAAGGGCCTAGCGAAATGCGGTTTCAATGCCGAAGAACTGCGGGCCATCCATCGCGAGAACGTGTTGCGCTTCCTGCCCAAGTACAAAACTTAGCCCGGCTCATTCAGACTGAAGCGGCAGTCAGAGATGTGTTCTGAGAAAAGTGATTAGACGCTTTTTCGCGTCCGCCGCGGCGTCCGGATTGTAGCCGGCTTTCTTGGTGGCGTTTCCGGCAAACTTCACGAACCAATTCGCCGGCCTATTCATAAAACTGTGACCGGCATCGTCATAGATCTTCAAGTCGTACGGAACTCCTCGTGTCACCAGCTCTTTTTTCAGCCGTTCGGCGTCCTTGAGGAGCCAACTGTCGCGAGCGCCATAACTTGCCACTACCGGGCAGATTCCATCCAGCGCGGCTGGCGTCTGGCCATAGAACGGCGCGCTGACGCGGAACAGACCAGTCCTGCCCAGCAGGAGCGCGAAGCCGCCTCCCATGCAGAGTCCCATCACGGCAATCCGCTCGGAATCCACATAAGGCTGTTGCGACAGCCAGTTCCTGGCTTCGATCAAGTCCTGAACGCCTTGGCCGCCTCCCGCCTTGAGATCGGTCATGATTTTGCGCACGCAAGAAAACCAGGAGCCCCGGCTGAATAGATCCGGCAGAATGACTGCGTACCCCTCAGCCGCGAGTTCGTCTGCTATGCGAGTCATCTCTTCGTTCATGCCGAAAATCTCATAGATGAACAGGAGCCCTGGGAAGCGTTTGAGAGTATTCGGCCGGCTGAGGTAAGCCTTCATCGAGAATCCATCCGAACAAGTGAACTTTTCTTGCGAGCGGATGAGTTCAATCGAGGGTGGGTTCAAGTTGATTCTCCCCAGGCCGAGTACGTATCGTACTATACCCGAAAAAAGGGCGGGCACTTGCGCCCGCCCGGGAAGCTTAACTCGTGGTGGCCGCGCGAGGCCTTAAATGTCGTAATACAGCGCGAACTCGTACGGGTGCGGCCGCAACCGGATCGCATCCGCCTCGCTCTTGCGCTTGTAATCGATAAACGTCTCGATCAGATCCTCGCTGAACACGTCGCCTTTCAGCAGGAAGTCGTGATCGTTCTCCAAGCAGTCCAGCGCCTCTTCAAGCGATGCCGGCATGGACGGCACGTTCTTCATCTCCTCGGGCGACAGATCGTAGATGTCCTTATCTAGCGGCTCGCCCGGTTCCAGCTTGTTCAGCACTCCATCCAAGCCCGCCATCAGCATCGCCCCAAACGCGAGATAGGGATTCGACGCTGGATCCGGCGGCCGGAACTCCACGCGCTTCGCCTTGGGACTCGCCGAGTACATCGGAATGCGGCACGCCGCCGACCGGTTGCGCCGCGAGTAAGCCAGATTCACCGGCGCTTCGTAACCAGGCACCAGCCGCTTGTAGCTGTTGGTCGTCGGAGCGATGATCGCCGATAACGCACGCGCGTGCTTCAACAACCCGCCGATGTAATTCAACGCCATCGGGCTCAAGCCCGCGTAGCAATCCCCCGCAAAAAGCGGCTTGCCCGCATTCCAGATGCTCTGGTGCGTGTGCATCCCGCTGCCGTTGTCCTGGAACAGAGGCTTGGGCATGAACGTCACCGTCTTGCCGTGCAGGTTGGCCACGTTGCGGATGATGTACTTGTATAGCATCATGTTGTCGGCCGACTTCAGCAGCGTATCGAACCGCTGATCGATCTCGCACTGCCCGCCCGTGGCGACCTCATGATGGTGGCACTCGATGTTCAAGCCGCACTGGATCATGGTCTCCACCATCTTGCCGCGCATCAGCTGATAGTGGTCGGTCGGAGGAACCGGGAAGTAACCTTCTTTGTAGCGCGGCCGGTAGCCCAGATTTCCAGTGCCCCCGTCTCGCCCGCTGTTCCAGCGCCCTTCTTCGGCGTCGATGAAGTAGAACCCGGAGTGCTGATTCTGGTCGAACCGCACGTTGTCAAAAATGAAAAACTCGGCCTCTGCTCCGAAGTACGCCGTGTCGCCTACGCCTGTGTTCTTGAGATACAACTCGGCTTTCCGCGCGATCCAGCGCGGGTCGCGGTTGTAATTCTGGCGCGTGATCGGGTCGATGACGTCGCACACCATCACCAGAGTAGGAATCTCATAGAACGGATCCATGAACGCGGTCGAGGCGTCCGGGATCAGCAGCATGTCGCTCTCGTTGATCGCGGCCCAACCGCGGATGCTCGATCCATCCATGCCGAAACCTTCCTGGAAGGAATCCTCGGAAAGTTCTGTAATCGGATAGGAAACGTGATGCTGCAGGCCGGGGATATCTGAAAATCTCAGATCCAGTTGCTTGGTTTGATTCTTCTTGGCAAATTCCAAGACCTCTTTCGGCTTCATTCAACCTCCTATTGATTGCGAACATTGCCAGAATAGCGTACCAGAAGCAGCAGTGCGCAAAAAAGACAATCCAATCTTTGAATCGACCGGATAAACAACGTTTTTCGGACCGGCTCACCTCCCGTCGGCGTGTGGCATACTTGCGCTATGCTTCCAGAGAACTCGCGCAAAACGGAGCCCGGCGCGAAGCGATTCCTCACATGCGATATGGTGCGCGCCGCGCCCTTTGCGCTTCCAGAGAACTCGCGCAAAACGGAGCCCGGCGCGAAGCGATTCCTCACAAGCGATATCGTGCGCGCCGCGCCCTTTGCGCACCTGCGCTGGCTCGGGTTCCTGTTTACATTCGCGATCGGCCTGTTCGCCCAAAACAGTTCCGATTGGACTACGCCGTTTCCGCCATACCACGTGGTCGGCAACATCTATTACGTGGGGAGCAAAGGCCTGGCGTCGTACCTGATCACGACCCCTGAGGGCCACATCCTCATCAACAGTAGTCTGGAGACGTCCGTCCCTCTGATTCGGGCCAGTATCGAAAAACTCGGCTTCCGGTTTCAGGACGTTAAGATCCTATTGATAAGCCACGGGCACTGGGATCATTGTGCCGGCAGCTCTCTCGTGAAAGAACTGACCGGCGCCAAGTACATGGTCATGGACCAGGATGTTCCCGTGATCGAAAGCGGTGGCAAGAGCGATTTCAATTACGGCAACTCCCCGGCTTCTCTCTACAAACCGGTGAAAGTGGATCGCGTACTGCACGACGGTGACCAGGTTAAGCTCGGGGACGTGGCCTTAACGGCCCATTGGACGCCCGGCCACACCAAAGGTTGCACTGCGATATCTTCCTGGGAGCGCACGGAAGCTACTACGGCATGGAAGCGAAATTTGCCCGAATGAAGCCAAACGCCCCGAATCCGTTCATCGATCCGGACGGCTACAAAAAGTACATCGCCGATAAAGAGCAGGAGTTCCGCGCCGATTTGGAAAAGCAGAAGGCGAACTGATTAGCGGCGCCGGCTTTCACGCTTCCAGTTGAAATAGCCGAGCATCGTCTTGGCGTCGATGATCTTGCCCGTCCGGATCTGCTCGTCGATCTCCTTCGCTGTGAACCAGCGCGTTTTGATGCGCTCGTCCTCCATCGGCTGGGCTTTGCCTTCCTTCAGACCGGTCGCCAGGAAAATCGTCATCTTCTCGCTCACATAGCCGGGGCTGGGATAAAACGTCACCAGTTTTTTCCACTGCTTCGCTCGATAGCCGGTCTCTTCACCTAACTCGCGTTTCGCGGCCTGGAGCGGCGTCTCGCCTTCGTCCAAGCGCCCGGCCGGCAATTCCCATAAGTATCGCTGCGCCGGCAAACGATATTGGCGAACCAGCAAAATTCGCCGGCGATCGTCCACGGCCAGCATCACGGCCGACCCTCTGTGATGGACAATGGAGCGCCGAATCTCGAATCCGCTGGGATCGACGGCGTGTTCTTCGGAAACCCAAAACAACTCGCATCTGTACTTCTCAACCGACGAAATGACTTTCATGATTTATGGATAACCTGTTCGAATTTTTCCAGCGGCAGCGCGTTCAGCACGTCAGACGCTTCCAGCCAGCCTCGCCGCGCTGTTATGACGCCGAACGGCATATTAATGCCCAAATGTTTGGTCTGGTGCGCGTCGGTCGCAATGGCGAACTTCGCGCCCAAGCCCTTGGCGGTGCGGACCATCGAGCTGCCCAAATCCATCCGCTCGGGGCTTCCGTTTATTTCCAGATACACACCACGCCGCACTGCCTCCGTTGCCACGCGTTCAAAATCGAATGGAAAAGGATCGCGATTGAGCAGAATCCGCCCCGTGGGATGCCCCAAAATTCGGAGACTCGGCGATTCCAGCGCGCGCATCAGGCGATCGGTCATCTCCGCCGCTTCCAAATTCATGTGGCTGTGGACGCTGCCCACCACGATATCCAACTCTGCCAAAGCGTCTTCGGAAAGATCCATCTCGCCGTCGCGGCGGATATCGCACTCCAGGCCGGAAAAAATCCGTATGCCCAATCCGTCGCGGTTTAGATCGCGAACGCGCTTGGCGAAATCCACGGCGCGTTTCTCATCGAGCCCGTTCGCCATGGCGAGAGCCTTGGAATGGTCGGTGATGGCGATATATTCGTAGCCCAGCGCGCGGGCCGCTTCTGCCATCTCTTCCAGCGTCGCCCTGCCGTCGGTCTCGGTGGTGTGCATGTGCAGATCGCCGCGAATGTCGGATAGCTCGATGAGCTTCGGCAAGCGCCCTTCTAATGCCGCCTCGATCTCGCCACAATTCTCTCGCAGCTCCGGCGGAATCCAGGCGAGACCGAGCTCGCGGTAGACGTCTTCCTCGGTTTCTCCCGCAACGCGCTGCTCACCTTCCACCCGGAACAGCCCGTACTCGTTCAGCGTCAGCCCAAGCTTCTGAGCCCGGCTCCGCAGCACGATGTTATGCTCTTTGCTGCCGGTGAAATATTGCATCGCGGCGCCATAGCTTTCGTGCGGCAAGGCGCGCAGATCCACCTGCAATCCGTCGAGTCCATATTGAATGCTGGCTTTGTTCGGCCCCTTTCCCAGAACGCTATGAGCCTTGGGCTGGCTGACGAAGCGCTCCAGCGCGTCCGCGGCTCCCGGCCCAGTTACCAGCAGGTCCAGATCCCCGATCGTCTCCCGGCCCCGCCGGAGACTCCCAGCGGTCTCGATCTGTTCCAAGCCTGCGGTCTCCGACAGATACGAAATCAATTCATTCGCCGCCTTCTTACCAAAACTCAGCAGGAACCGACCCGCGCGCTGCCGATACTGCGCGATCGATTTCAGCACTTTTTCTTCGAGCTTGGCGCCCATGCGCGGCAGCTCCCTCAGCTTCTGCTCCTTACAAAGCCGCTCCAGTTCGTCGATGGTGGCAACCTTGTAATGCTGATAAACCAGAGCGATCCCCTTCGGGCCGAGGCCCTGAATGCGCAGCAATTCGAGCAGCGTCGGCGGGTACAGCGCCAGCAAGGAGTCCCGTTTTTCAAACGATCCGCGGCTGCATAATTCCTGGAGCACGAGCGCGATGCCTTTGCCTACACCGGGAATGTCGGTAACTTTGCGGTCGTCGCTCGAAAGAATGTCTTCGATCCGCTGTGGATACCCTTCAATGGCCGACGCCGCGTTACGGTAGCTGCGAATGCGGAAGCCGTCCTCACCGCCGATCTCCATCAGGTCCGCGGTCTCAGCGAGCATTCGCGCAATATCACGATTTTCCATGCTTTCCATCCAAGGTGGCGGCGAACAGGTGGGGCTCCACATGAACCAGCACATCCGCTACCCAATCCAGCCGCTCGCGCACACGGTCCCGCACCTTTGTCGCCAACTCATGAGAATCGTAGACGCTCATCCCAGGGTCCACTTCCAAATGAAGATCCACATGCCACTGCAGCCCGGTCTTGCGGGCAAAGCATTTCTCGACGCCGAGCGCGCCCGGTACCGTGAGCGCTACCTGGCGGATGCGGTCGAGCGCCGCCGGATCCGGCATTGTGTCCATCAACAGCAGGGTCGTGTCGCGCACCACGCGGATGCCCAGGAACATCACGATCGCGCCCACCGCGCAGCCCCCCAAATGATCGGCGGCAACGAACTTCCGGGGATCGATTACGGTCAGCCCCAACGCAACCAGCGCCGTGCTTCCCGACAAAACATCCACAGTATCGTTCCAGGCGTCCGCCACCAGCGCGGAGCTCCGAATCTTGCGCCCGTAGCGGCGCTTCGCCACGCTCATAATACTCTTGATCGCGATGGAAGCCAGCAAAGGCCAAATAGCATATGCCGCCGGGGCGTGCTGCACTTCTGAAACGCGCTCCAGCGACCGAAAAGAAATCAGCGATCCGCCAACCACCAGCATGATCCCGACCACCAGAGCGCTGAGCGTTTCCAGCCGTCCATGCCCGTAGGGATGTTGAGCATCGGGCGGCTTGGAAGCCATCACCAGCCCTAACAACACCAGGCCTGAGGCGAGAACGTCTCCCGCCGACTCCAGGCCGTCGGAAACCACAGCCGTCGAGTTGGCACGCAGGCCGATGATTATTTTTGCCGCGGCGAGTCCCGCGCTTACCAGCATGCTTGTGAGCGCGACGCGCCGGCCGACACGCTCAGGATTCACCGCCGCCTCTTCTTGTTATGGACCAGCTCGTAGCTACCCCGCACTAATTCGCCGATCTCGTCCCAGTCCAGCTTGGTATTCGCGCGCAGCGACACCCAACCGTGCTGGCCAACGTAGGGCGTCCGGTAAAAGCGGCTGTCCTCCAGGAACACCGGCTGCATATTCTTGCCAACCTTCACGGAGATCGAAAGGGTTCCCTTATAGATTTCCAGCACCGTGAACGTCTTGGTCGCTACCTGAAACGTGGGATGCCCAAACGTCGTGGTTTCGCTGGTTTTCGGCAGGGAAAGGCAGATCTCGCGCAACTTGGTCAGTATCTTTTTATCGTCCATCAAGCAGTCACTACCAGCGTACTAGTTTTTGGCGTCTCGGCTCCAGGAATCGAGAATCCTCACGAGGGATAATGGACCGGGGCGCCGCCGATGTTTGATCGATTCACGGAGCGTGCTCGCCGAAGCATCTTCTTCGCGCGCTACGAAGCCAGTGCATTTGCCTCCGCTTACATCGAGACCGAGCACCTGCTGCTGGGTATTCTCCGGGAAGATTCTCGTCTCCGCGACGAGCTGCCAAGCAGCGCGAGAGACGCCATTCGAAAGCGAATTGAAGAGCTTGGCCCAGCCGGTGAACACAAGGTTTCAACCAGCGTTGATCTCCCGCTGAGTCATGAGTCGAAGCGTGTTCTTGCTTTTGCGGCCGAGGAATCCGAGGCCATGCATCACACGATTATCGATTCTGGCCACCTGGTGCTCGGACTCTTGCGCGTTGATAATTGCCTCGCCGCAACTCTGCTCCTTGAAAACGGGATCGACTACGCGATTTATCGCGATGTCGTCGGCAAGTCAGCCTCCTCGGACAATCCGCCTAGCTTTCAGCAGCGAGCGCTCCGGCCGGCCGTCGAACGCCCTAGCGCCTGGCATCAAGCGGTACTCGAACCCGTGGCTCCTTCGCTGAAGACTCCGATCAATGCGCTACAGGACCTGGTGGACAGCACGGTCGGTCACCTCCACATTTATTCCGAGGCGTACGCCAAACAACACCTGAAGCGCAAACCTTGGACGCGCAAGGAGGCTTTCGGCCACCTAATCGATTGCGCGGCAACCCATCAGCAGTGGCTCGCTCGGGCGCTAACCGAACCGAAACTATTCGCGGCGGCATACCCGGCGGATGAGTGGGTGCCCGCCCAACAGTACGACAATTTCTCCTGGCAAGACACGGTGGACCTATGGGTCTCGCTCAACCGTCTCCTCGTCCATGTACTTATGCGAATTCCCGAGGACAAGCTGAAAATGCCGTGTCGCATAGGGATCGCAGAGCCAATTCCGCTATCGGAGCTGATCGCGCGATACGTCACGCACTGTCAGGATCTGGTCGGCCAGATTCTCGCCCACCTCTAAGCCGCACCCGGGCCAGCTTACATTTTCTTTGAGATACTCACCAGATCTTCAGATTGCGGTCTATAGTATGTAGCTGCTATCGGCAAGGAGTCTGCCATGAAGGCTTTGGCAAGCATGACGTTCGCCTCGGTTGTACTGTTTCAACTGAGCGCCCAGAATAACCCGCTCAAGCTGATCCAAACAATTCCGCTGCCGGACGTCAAAGGACGCATCGACCACATGGATGTGGATGTCAAGGGTAAGCGTCTATTCGTCGCGGGCTTGGAAAATAACACGCTCGAAGTGGTGGACCTGAAGGCTGGGAAATGGGCGCGCAGCGTCCCCGGCCTAAAGACGCCTCAAGGAATAGCCTACGTCCCGGCGCTCAACAAAGTGTTCGTCGCAAATGAGAACGACGATATGCTCAAAGTTTTTCGTGGGGATACTCTCGATCTTCTCAAGACCATTCATTTGGACCGCGGTGCTAATCGCGTAACCTACGATCCGCGCGGCAAAAAGCTTTATGTCGGATACGGTGGTGCGTCTGCGAAGAAAGACCACGGACAGGTTGGGGTCATCGACGCCGAAAATGACCAGCACATTGGCGACATCCAAGTAGAAGTTCGCCCGGCCGAGATTTTAGTTGACAAGTCTGGACAAACGCTGTTTGCATTCGATTCTGTCGTCAGTAAGATCCAAGTCATCGATGTCAAAAAGAACCAGATTCTCTCCACTTGGCCTGTAAGCAGCCAGCGGCCGGGCGATGGGGCATTGGATGAAGCCACGCACCGTCTGCTCATCGGTACGCGCACGCCTCCGGCATTGATTGTCATGGACTCCACGTCGGGGAAGGAAGTTGCAAAGCTTACAACGGTCGAGGGCATGGATGGCGTCTATTTTGACGCGGCTCGCAAGCGCGTCTACATTTCCGGCGGAAGAGGCTTCGATGTTGGCTCTGTGTTCGTCTACCAACAACACGACGCCGATCGCTACACACAAATCGGAAAGATTCCCACGCGGCCCGGCGCCGGCACATCGTTTTGGTCGCCGGAACTTAATCGTTATTACGTCGCCGCGCCAGCTAATGAAAAAGACGAAGCGGCGATTCTAGTATTCGAGCCCCAGCCGTGATGATCACTGGAGGAAAATATGAAGACGGTCTCTAAGATCGCGGGTCTTCTTGCATTGGTGTTGATCGCTTTCTTGGCCGCCTGCCGCACCGCGCCCACTGCAGACACGGCTCCGGCGACCCGGCACGAACTCCCACCACTCCAACTCATTCAACGAATTCCCGCGCCGGATGTCGCGGGCCGCATCGATCACTTCACCGCGTACCCCAAACGCCGGCTGCTGATTTTTGCCGGCCTGGGGAACAATTCGTTGGAGATTGTCAATACCTTCGAGGGCAAGGTCGTTCACAGTATCAAGGGATTGGACGAGCCTCAAGGCGTACTCTACGTTCCCGAATTCGACAAGATCTTCGTGGCCAACGCGGGAAACGGCAAGGTCCACGTGTATGACGGCAAGACCTACGCTCTTCGCAAAACCATCGAGTTGGGCGAAGAATCCGATACGGACAACCTCCGGTGGGATGAAGCTTCCAAACGGGTTTTTGTCGGCATCGTGGGCGGCATCGCCATGATCGACGCAGCCACGGAAACGCATGTCGACAAGGACCTCAAGGGCAGCGGCGGCCATTCCGAATCGTTCCAATTAGAGAAGAAGGGCTCTCGTATTTTCGTCAACGTGCCGGAAGACAACAGCGTGGTCAATGTAATCGACCGGAAAACCGGCGCGTTGACTAAGTGGGAACTGAACGGAGCCAAGGCAAACTTTCCGATGGCGCTCGACGAGGACGATCACCGGCTCTTCGTCGTCACCCGCAGACCGCCGTTGCTGATGGTACTCGACACCGATACTGGCAAAGAGGTTGCACGAGTCCCCGTGGGCGGATCGTGCGACGACGTGTATTTCGATTCAGAGCGCAAGCGGATTTACGCCATCGGCGGGGAGGGTTTTATCAGCGCGGTCCAGCAGAATGACCCCAATCGCTATACGCTGAGTGCAAACATCCCGACAACGGTTGGCTTACGCACCGGCGTTTTCTTTGGGACGAGCTTGTACGTCGGCGTGCCGGCAGCCGGACTGGAACCAGCGCAAATATGGAATTATGCTGTGCCGGAATAAAATGAATCGGGCGCTGGCTATGCGCTCCAACGGGAGCGCCGGCGTATATCCGCGAATCCACCGAGGTATTTCAGCGGATTTGCGGCAGAGGGATGCTTGGGGTACAAAGAGAGTGGGGACCGGGCGAAGTCTAGTAAGGCACTCCTCCGGAAGCAGTCTTGGTTCGATCGGCATCCCTGTTTGCCGCTTGAAGAACCGCAGGGGCTTGGTCACGCACTCTGTTTGCGAGATTTTCGTTTTCGGCGTTCCTGGTCGGGGTGCTTCCGCACTGA
>Ga0207066_1002_pt1 | contig 66937 bp, 54 predicted proteins | sample Alteio_BWMinCont_24_FD_153490 | JGI IMG/M metagenome (GOLD analysis project Ga0207066, IMG submission 153490) | Enriched cells from forest soil in Barre Woods Harvard Forest LTER site, Petersham, Massachusetts, United States -... | ecosystem: Environmental > Terrestrial > Soil > Temperate forest >...
GACCTCTGTGCCGGAATCGGGTTGACTCCAGACCGCCAGTTTACCCCCCACAAGTTTGGCGCGTTCGTGCATGCCGGGCAGGCCGTGATGGCCGGCGCGGCCGCCTTCGCCAAGAACTTGTGGGTCGATACCTTTTCCGTCGTCCCGGACCCGCATCCGAAGCTGTCGTTTGTCGTAGTGGATATCCACTTCGATCCGCCTGGCGCCTGCGTGACGGAATGCATTGCGCAGCGCCTCGCCTGCAATTCGATAGACTTCGTTCCGGAGGACTGGAGCGAGATTCCTTGGTGTGCCTTCCACATGCACGCGAAAGTCGGGACAATTCCCGCCGGTTTGATCCTCAGCGAGCCCTTCTCCGAATGTGGTGATTGCGCGTGCAAGGTCGTTTGTGACAACCGTGGAAGAACGCAGCCCTTGCACCGCATCCCGGCCCTCGGCGATCGCCTGCCGGGCATCCTCGATGGCGCCCTCTAGCGTCCGCCGGGCTTCGGCCGGACGATCCGGGAGCGCGTACGTCACCGCATGGAACTTCAGCAGCACGCCTTGAAAACTCTGTAGCAGGGTATCGTGTAAATCTCGCGCTATGCGCGTCCGCTCGTTAATCCGTTCCTGGAAGGCGGCCTGAATTCGATTTACTGCCTGCTGTAGGCGAAGGCGATACGCGAGTACACCAAGGGATACGAAAGTTGTCAACATAAGCAGCGTAAACCACGTCGTTTGATAGAAAAAAGGTAGTTGCTCCATGACAATCGGGGACGCCTCCCGCCATTGTTCCGCTCCGGCACTTGCTGAAACTGTAAACGTGTAGGTGCCTGGCTTGAGGTTGTTATAAAATGCTATTCTCCGTGCATCTGCGTTAATCCATTCGTGATCCATCCCTCGCAGGCGGTAACGGAATCGAACGGACTCGGGATTTGCGAGAGCAATAGCTGTATAAGCAATTTCGATGGAACGCGAGCCCGGCGGAATCCGGAGACGATCAGGACTAGGGTGTGGGACGCCATCGATCCTGACATCCTCAATCAGCACCGGGAACTCATCCTCTTGCGATGCGCCCGGACGCGGCGGCATCACTTCCGAAACGCCATCCGCAAAAGCGAACCACAGGTGCCCGTCAGGCGAGCGGACCGCATTGGGAAATGTGCGGCCTACATTGTAAATTTGCATTTCGTCGGTAGCTCTGTAGACTGTCGGGTTCAGCCTGTCCCGCCGCCCTTCGGCCCATTCCGCGAGGCTCTTCTTATCGAGGGAAGCAATACCTGCGAATGTTGTGACCCATAAACGGCCGTACGAATCGTCGACAATCCCAAAGACTTGGTCGGACGGCAATCCTTGTTGAGAGTTAACGGTACGGATTGTTCCGTCCTGAAACCAGCTCAGGCCGGCGGTAGAGCCGATCCACAGGTCGCCCTTTTCGTCTATGAAGACCGCGTACACGTAGCTCGATTTGAGGCCTTCAGGCGGGCCGAAATGCTGCACCTTCTCACCCTTGACCTGGTAGAGCCCGCCCCCGAAGTAACTGCCTGCCCAGATGGCGCCTGCGCGATCTTCCGCAAGGGCTGCGATGGACTTGTCCGGCACCACTACTTCTAACGACGCTTCGGAACCGGGCGATGGTCTCCAGCGGAGAAGTCCGCGGTTCTGTGTGCCGATCCATATGGTGCCGTCGCGGGCTTTGAGCAGGCACTGCACATCGAGCCCGGCAAGTGCCGGAATGGTTGTCGCAGCACCGTTCGGGCGCCAGCGAAGAACGCCACTATCGAAACCGACTAGAAGAGCGGAGTCTGGTTGCGATATCCATATGACGCTTTGGGCAGCTGAGGATGGCAGCGCGGCACGCCAGGTGGACAACTCATTGGCTGCAATGCGATCGACTTGTCCGCCAGCGATGGTCCAAATCGCATCGCCGTCACCGACCGCGATGGGGCCTGAACCGCCGGCAAGACCCTCTTTGGTGGTGAACGTGCGAAGAGGCGCGTCTCGTAATCGGTCCAATCCGGCCCGCGTAGCGACCCACAGATTGCCGTCGCGATCCTCAAACACATCGGAGGCAAAATCGGAGCTGAGACCTGAGTTGCGATCCAGCTTCACGACCGTATCTTTTTGGACACGGAACAGACCGGACGATGCCGCGACCCACAGGTTGCCATCGTGGTCTTCCCTACAACCAATGGCGTAGTCCACCGCCTTGTTGACAGCCGAATCAGGGACGAAACGCTTTCCATCCCAGAAACTGACGCCCTTCCATCCAGCTGTCCAGACCTTTCCGGAACGGTCGCGGTAGAGGCCTGTCACGCGAGCATCCGGAAGTCCGTCGCCGACCGAGAACGCGGTAAGCACGCCATCCCGAAGCCGGAACACTCCATTCCCAAATGTCGCGATCCATAGCGATTGGTCCGCTGTTTCGACAAACCCACCAATGGCGCCCGTCGGAATCCCCAGTGAGACCTTCTCGAACCGTCCCTGCGCGAGGCGGGCGATCTTTCCGTCGCGGGTTCCCACCCACATCACGCCGCGCGTGTCCCGATATAGCGACTGCACGTCGTCAGAAGGCAGGCCGTCGCGAGTCGTATAGGAGCGAAATGTTCCCTGTTGGTAATGGGAGATGCCCCCGCCTAGCGTTGCGACCCACAACGAGCCATCCGGATCCACGAGCAGATCCTGCGTTGTGCTGCTTTCCAATCCCGGAACGGCGCCTGCTAGAAAGGTAGAGAAGCGGGAGCCGTCGAACCGTACCAAGCCACCGCGTGTAGCGAGCCAGAGATAGCCATCGGGAGTCTGCGCCAGCCGGCGCACCGCCTGAAGACCTGAATCGCTCTTCCACGAGGTATGAAGGTATTGGGAAATTCTGTAGGCGGGGTTCAACGCGGAAACTGGCGCCACGCCGAGAGAAAGGCACGCCAAGCCTACGACACTACGCCAGCCGCTCGTCATAAAGCGTCAATTCAATCGCAACCGAAACAGCTGACTTACGCTAGTCTTCAAGGATCGCATCAGGCAGATCGGCAGGACGCTCTGCATACCTGCAGGTCGGTCCTGAAAGCCAATACTACCATTCCCGATTGTCGCTTTCCAGGGTTAGAATGCGAGAAGTTAGTTGTTCGCCTATGCGAAAATGCTGCCACTCGAGCAGATGGTCCGCGCTGGCTCAGTGCTCACTTGCATTCGGGCTACTCCACGCCCAAACTACGTCCGCGGAACTTCAGGGCACCATTCGAGATCCTTCCGGCGCCGTTATTCCTAAGGTAGACGTAGCGGTAAAGAACACTGCGACCGGCGCCTTGCGGTCCACTATGTCGAATGGCGCGGGCATCTACAGTGTGCCGGACTTGCAGCCGTCTACCTATGAAATGACGGTCTCGGCCGTCGGGTTCGCTAGTCAACGGCGTACAAATATCGGGCTAACTGTCGGCTTGGAAGAGGTTTTGAATATCACGTTGAGTCCATCGAGCGTCAATTCCAGTATCGATGTGACCGCGGCTGCTCCCGGCCTTGACCAGGAGAGCGCCGCGCTGGCCGGTGTGGAAGACGCAAGGACCACGCGAGAACTGCCCTTGAACGGACGCGATTGGACGCAGCTCGCTCTGTTACAGCCGGGTGTCTCGGCGATCCGCACGCAAAACACGTTGAATGGCAGTTCTTCCAACCGGGGCAGCCGCGGTTTCGGATCGGCGGTTAGCATCGGCGGCGGGCGCCCCACTCAAAACAATTATTTTCTTGACGGCATCAGCCAGAACGACTACACCAACGGTGTTCCGGGCAACGCGCTTGGGCTTGCCCTCGGCGTCGATGCGATCCAGGAGTTTTCGATTCTGACCAACAACTATAACGCGACTTATGGCGGAGCTTCCGGAGGGGTGGTCAACGCCGTGTCGCGATCCGGCGCCAATGCCGTGCACGGCGACGCTTATGAGTTCTTGCGCAACGACAAGCTGGACGCGCGGAATTTCTTCGATGGGCAAAAACCGCCGTTTCGCCGGAATCAATTTGGAGCGGCGGTGGGGGGACCCGTCAAACGCGACAAGACATTCTTCTTCGTCAACTACGAGGGACTGCGGCAGGCGTTAACGAGCACATCTATTGCGACCGTGCCCTCCGTCGCTGCGCGCGCCGGCAATCTCGCCGAGGGTAAGATCACCGTGAGTCCGGCCGTAGTTCCTTACCTTGCGCTATGGCCGCTTCCTAACCGGCAGGTGTTGGGCAATGGCGATACAGCCGAATACATCTTTACCGCCAGGAGTCCGGCTGCGGAAAATACCGGTCTGGTAAAGATAGATCATTCTTTGTCGCCGAAAGACCGCCTCGCATTCTCTTGGTCGACCGACAATGGTCATACTCAGACGCCCGACGCATTGAATAGCATCTTCGCCGACAACAGATTATGGAGGAACACCGCGTCAATCAATGCCCTCCATATATTCAATCCTCAAGTCGTCAACCTATTTCGTATAGGTATGAACCGCGTGACGGCGCAAGGTTTGGCGACCTCGCCCGGCAATAACCCCGCGGCATCCGATCCGAGCTTGGGGATTCTCCCCGGCCGCGATGCTCCGGTCCTGACTGTTCCCGGTCTCACCACGTTTACCGGCGGAAACAACGGACTCGCGACCACGAACTTCTGGTTCACTAATTTCCAGGTGTACGACGACCTGAGCGTGCAGAAAAGGAAGCATGCCATCAAGGCCGGTGGAGAATTCATTCGCTATCGCTACAACACTCAGGTGGCGGCGGACCCAAACGGCCAGTATAATTTTGATTCTTTAGGCGACTTTCTCACGAACGGGGAGGTGAGCGCGTTCTATGCCGATGTCTATTATTCCGGCAGACAGGCGACCCCCTTGGGCACCGGTTTTCCGGAACGCGGTTTCCGGCAGAACGTCGCGAGTGGGTATTTCCAGGACGATTATCGCTGGCTTCCGAACCTGACGGTGAACCTGGGGCTCCGATATGAGATGGCTTCCGTGCCCAATGAGGTGAACGGGCTGGTTTCGAATCTGCGCGACGTCTACAGCACGAACCTCAACGTCGGGCAACCTCTTTTCCGGAACCCCACTCATTACAATTTCGAGCCTCGTGTGGGTCTGGCCTGGTCACCATCCAAAGATGGAATGACTTCCATTCGCGCGGGCTTCGGTATCTTCGACGTGCTCCCGCTTATTTATGAGATTGGCATGCTGGAAGCCTATAGCGGCCCGTTTTCCAGTCTTGTAACTCTGATCAACCCAGCGGCTGGGTCGTTTCCTTACGGCGGCTATCAGACTATTCTTACCTTAAACCCGAGCAATGCGCCGGTTCGTGAACCGAGCATCGAATACAATCCGTCACGCAATTACGCGATGCAGTGGAACGCGAGTGTCCAACGCGTGCTGGCGCCGAATCTGACGCTGCTGGTGGCTTACGCAGGATCGCGCGGCATCCACATGTTCACCATGAATAACGATGCCGATATCGTGATGCCCACCTATACGGCTCAGGGCTACCTGTTTCCGTCACCGGTAGGCAGCGGTACCCGCCTAAATCCGAAAGTCGGTTCGATTCGCCAGGTCACTTGGGGTGACAGCTCCAACTACAATTCTCTCCAAACACGTCTGCAGCGCCGGTTCAGTCATGGCTTCCAATTGCAGGGCGCGTTCACCTGGCAGAAAAGCATCGACGGATACTCTTCGAGCGTTTTTCCAACTCAATTTCAAAATTCGGTTACCACACTGTTTATCAATCGCCACCTGAACCGGGGCCCCTCGGATTTCAACGTCGGGCGTGTAGCCGTCATTGATGGATTATGGGAGCTTCCGCGAATCAAGACGGCGCCGTTGGCCCTTAAGGCTCTGACCAATGGATGGGAGATGGCTGGGATCTTCACGGCCAGCGACGGCCTGCCGGTTACACCGCTGATCTCGGGTGACGCGGTGGGCGAGAACAGTTCCGGCTCATATGACGTTCCGAACCGCGTTGCCGGCCCTGCGTGTACCCATCTCACAAATGCAGGTAACCCGTCACACTACATCAACCTGGCTTGCTACAGTTTCCCCGTTCCTGCAAATCTGTTGGGCAATGCCGGCCGCAACTCGCTCGTTGGTCCGGGACTCGCTGAACTGGATTACTCCGTGAGCCGCGATTTCCCCATGCGATTTATTTCTGAGCCTGCGAGGCTGCAGTTCCGCGCTGAAATGTTCAATTTCGCGAATGGAGCGAATTTCGAACCGCCGCTCCCGAATAATCAGCTCTACAATGCGAAAGGGGCACCGCTGGCTACCGCCGGTCTCATCACGGCGACCGCTACCACGTCGCGCCAAATTCAACTGGCTTTGCGGCTGGTCTGGTAGGGGAATCGGCGTCGAGGAACTAGAGTTCCGGAATCTCGATGCGTTTAGGACGTCCGCAGTGGATGCGCCTAACATGCCGACTAAAGATGAATGAATCCGCGCCGAGCTGCGATTGCCATGGCCTGTGTACGATCGCTGGCCCCAAGTTTTTCCATGATGTGCTTGACATGAGCCTTGACTGTTTCTTCGGAGATAAAGAGGTTCTTTGCGATATCGCGATTCCGATTTCCACCAGAGACATGGCGTAGAACGTCGATCTCACGATTCGTTAGCGGTTCCTCGCCGAGATGCTCGGCAAGATGCGAAGCGATCTCCGGCAGAACGCGCTTTTTGCCGTTGTAGACTTGCCGGATCGTCTCAACCATGTGTTCGGCCGGCATGCTTTTCAACAGGTACGCGCGAGCTCCCGCTTCGAGAGCGCGCTGAATCTCGACATCGCCTGCGAACATGGTCAATAGGATGATACGAGCATCGGGAAATTCTGCCCGGATAGTCCTCGTGACCTCGATGCCACTGAGATCCGGAAGCCGAAGATCCGTCAAGGTGATATCGGGTTGGATCTCGCGATGCTTCCGGATCCCTTCATTACCCGTGGTGGACGTCGCTACCAGCTTCATGTCGGATTCGTTGTTAATCATTGTCGCGATCCCCTCGCTCAGCAGAGGGTGATCATCGATGCTTAATACGCGTATAGGATGCTCGTTGCTCATATTGTGCTCCAGCGTCTCTGTGTTGGGAACTAGATCGAGAATAAGCTATGCCGCGACGCGTTGCCATGCCCAACCCGGTCTGTTCTCGTTCGCCCGATGCTGGCGGCGCTGGCATACCTGGAATCAGGGGGGAACGGCCGGCCAAAAATATCAGATATTTAGCGTTCAGGGCGTCAAGATCAATCCAGGTGGACAATTCCGCGGCGAATCGCGACTGCGACCGCCTCAGTGCGATCGTGAACGGACAACTTAGCCAGGATATTCTTAACATGTCCCTGAGCAGTCTCGTCGCTAATCTTAAGTTCCGCCGCGATCTCCTTGTTTCGCATACCGCGCGCTATGAGGCGCAACACTTCAATCTCGCGAGCTGTCAGAGCAGCGTGGAACATCCGCTCGCTCAGCCGCTGGGCGACCTCGGGCGGGATCGGACGGCCGCCGCCGGCGACCTCGCGTATAACTCGCACCAGTCTCTCGCCAAGCATGTCCTTCAAAAGATATGTGACTGCGCCTGCCTCGAGCGCGCGATAGATGTCCTCGTCGCCTTGGTAAGTGGACACCACAATGATCTTGGCTGATGGGAATTCCGCGCGGATGGTGCGAATAGCCTCCACCCCGCCCATCTCCGGCATCTTCAGATCGATCAGCATGACATCAGGCTGATGCTGCCGATACTGCTCCAGGCCTTCCCTCCCGGTCGACGCCGATGCCACCACGGTCATATCCGGTTCCGGGTCGATCGTAGCCGTCAAACCGGCTCGAATCATCGGATGATCATCGACTACCAGAACTCGAATGGGCGTGTTTGGCAAGCGTGTTCCTCCTGAGCGCGTTCTTCAAGGACCAGGTGGACAGCGGAACGCGGATTTCGATTTGCGTACCTTGTCCTGCGGCGGTCGTGATCTTGCACGTGCCGCGAATTTGAGCGGCGCGCTCCTGCATATTTTTCAATCCCCAATGACCTGTCTTTCGAAGTCCCTCCTCGAAATCGAATCCTTTTCCGTCGTCGGAAATGGAGAGCGTCAACGAACCCGCGCCGTAGTCCAAAGCGATGCGAATTTCATTCGCCTGAGCATGCCGGTTGGCGTTGTTGGTTGCTTCCTGGGCGATACGCAACAGTTCTTCTTCGATGTCAGGCGAACAAGGGCGCGGCTGGCCGGTGACAGTGACATTGCAGCGCGCCGTCATCGTCGGCCCCATTCGTTCCACCAATTGGCGCAAAGCCCCTTCGAGCCCCTGAGCTTCGAGCGAGGTCGAACGTAGATTCCAGACCTTGGTCCGAGCCTCCCGAAAAGCGGAGTCCACCTGTTCCCGAACGCGAGCGATCAGCGACGGCGTCTTTTCCGGGGCCGTGGCGGCTTGCTTCGAAATCCCATCGAGTTGCAGCGACACGCCGGCGAGGCTTTGCAGCAGCGTGTCGTGAAGGTCGCGCGCGATTCGCGTGCGCTCCGCCAGCCGCTCCTGGTAGAGCAGATTGACTCTCGCCGACATCTGCCGCAATCGCAGCCGGTACAGAAGCCACAACAACGCAGCGGCCCACAGCACGCACAGCGCCTGGAACCAAATCGTCTGGTAGTACGCCGCGGCGACTTCAAAATCCAGGGACGCGCCGGCCTCGTTCCACACGCCGCTGTTGTTCGCGGCGGCCACGCGGAAGCGGTAGTGGCGCGGAGGAAGATCGTTATAGAACGCTTGTCGGCGATTCCCGACCTCCTCCCAGTCGCGATCGTGCCCTTCCAGCTTGTATTTGAATTGGATCTTCTCGGGCGCGGCAAGCGAAAGCGCGGTATAGTCGATCACCAGATCGCGAACCAGCGGGGGCAGGCGCGGATTCGGATTGGAACCCGTATCGTAGGTTTTGCGGTCGGCTGTGATCTGCTCGATGTGCACGGGCGGCGGGAGTTTGTTGAAGAGAAGGTGACGCGGATCGACCACGCCAACGCCATCTACGTTATAAAACCACAGCTTCCCATCCGGAGATTTGGCGACATGCGGGGTTTGGGATCCGAAAAATGCTTGGGTGTTTACGCCATCGGAACTGTCAAAGGCCGTTGGGTGGATCTTCCAAGTGGCGTTGTTCCCGCCGGCCGCCCAAGCGTCCAATTCAGTTCGCGCCACGCGCACCAGCCCGCAAGACGTCATCAGCCACATGGACCGCGTATCGTCTTCGACGGACCAATGAACGGTGTCGCAGGGCAAACCATTCTTGCTGCTCCATGTGGCGATGCGGCCGTTTTTCAGGCGGCTGAGCCCGCCCTCGGTAGCCGCCCAAAGAGCGCCTTCACGGTCGATTCTGAGATCACTGACTCGTCCTGTTGCGAGCCCGTCCTTGGCAGAGTAGGACGTCTGCACTTGGCCTTCGCGAACCCAAGCAATGCCACCATTGACGAACCCGAGCCATAAACCGCCATTGACAGGATCGGGAATCATAGCGGTAGCCGGATCTTTGTGTCCAAATTTATCCCAGGGGATCCGTTCGACCTCTTTGCGCCCTGACAATCGGACGAGACCGAGGTCCTGGTACGCGGTCCACATATTTCCCGCGGAGTCTTCCCGGAGAGCCGAGGCAACCCCGCCCGGAGCCACCGGAATGAATTGGTCGTCTTCCAAATAGCCAACCGCCGTCCGCGACGATAGCCAGATTCGCCCCTGAGAATCCTGCGTAAGAGCCGCGAGCAACGTGTTTGGGAGTCCCTTGATAACGGTCTCGCTCACTCCGGCCGCGACAGGGATCCTGCGGTCGCTGTAGACGGTGAGTTGGCCGTGGGACAGCCTGTTGAAACCATCCCTGCTTCCGAACCAAACGCTTTCGTCCTTCGCAACTATGACGGCGCTGGCTAGCACACTCGATAAACTTTCCCTCCGCGAATAATTCACGACGGGGAGATCGCGGAAGCGGTCTAGCCCATTGTCGGTAGCTGCCCAAATATTGCCTTCCCGATCCTCGAACAAGTCACGGAGCACGTTGTTTGATAGGCCGTCGGGTTCCGAAAACACATCCATACGACCCTGGTGCCAATGCAAAATGCCCACCGTGTAGACGGCGCCCCAGAGGCCGCCGTCGCGATCGCGGAGTATGCGGGAAGCAGCAGACGTCGGCATCCTTTTAGGGAACGGGTATGCCAGATTGAATTTCCTGTCGACAAGCCGCTGCAGGCCACTTGGAGTCGAGATCAGTAGCCCGCCATCCTCGCCGTTTGTCATGCCTTGAATTCCGCTAGGTTGCCGGATGTTATAGAATTCCGGAGGCCCGGGTTTCCATCGCCACAGACCCTCCTCAAACCCGACCCAGAGATTCCCCTTAGCGTCCTCGTGCAATCCCATCACCCCATGACCAAGGCCGCCCATCTCCGGATGGCACCGGACGTTGCCTTTCTGGATTTCGCAGAGTTTCCCATCGGGATACCCAATCGCGCCGACCCAAGTGACGCCTTCACGATCCTCGATCAGCCGCGTTATCTCAAAGCCGTCCAGCTCCCCATAGTGGGCTAGCTTGCCGTTTTTCCAGCTCGCCAGCCCATATCCGGTCCCAATCCAAAGAGTCCCGTCGCGTGCCGCAAGCAAGTACGTAATAGCATTCGAAGGGAGCGGCTGATCCGGGGGCGGCTGCCACGGAACCGCCCGTACGCCGTCGAATCGATATAAGCCGAACCCTGTCCCGAGCCAGAGGTAGCCGTCGGCTGTCTGGACGATTCGGTTGATGCCGCCCTTCGTGAAGCCCTCGCGATATTTCCAGGAAGTGTGCGCATACTGGCTGACGTCGAGCGCCGGATTGAGTGCGAATGCGCGAGGACACAGGGCTAGCGCGATTGACAGCACGGCGCGCGTCCTCGCCATACCGGCATTATCTCAGTTGAACCCTGTTCTACCAAGCCTGAGAGCGTACCCCGAAAGTGGTATCGACGGCTCCGGCTTTCTGAGGATGCCCGCAATAGAGAAGCGCAGTATGATGAGAAAAAAGCTTTTCGACCCCACTCGGAGTTGAACCTGTGCTTCGAATCTCTCGCGCCGCGCTGTTCCTGGTGTCGTTGACCGTACTTCGCGCGCAATCGACGAATGCCTCGCTCACTGGGCGCGTCACCGATCCTTCCCACGCCGTGATCGCTGACGCGAAAGTTGCCGCTGTCAGCGGCGGTACAAATATTCGTTCCGAAGCGATGACGGACGGGTCGGGCGAATACCATCTGGCGAATCTTCCGCCAGGGTCGTATCGCGTCGAAGTGGAGAAGGCGGGTTTCAAGAAGTTAGTGAAGCCGGACGTGGTTCTGCACGTTCAGGATGCTCTGGCGGTCGACTTCGAACTGACGCTGGGCGCGACTTCGGAGACGGTTACAGTCGAAGCTGGCGCGCCTCTGATCGACACGGAATCGGGGACTGTCAGCACGGTAATCGATCAGGCGTTCGTCGAGAATCTGCCGCTTAACGGCCGCAGCTTCCAAACCTTGATCATGCTTACGCCGGGCGTGGTCGTGACAGCCACCGGCTTCCAGGACCAGGGACAGTTCAGCGTGAACGGACAACGCGCGGATGCGAATTATTTCACCGTGGATGGGATCAGCGCCAACTTCGGCGTCACCGGCTACGGTCCTATGGTGCAAACCGCGAGCGGAGCGCTTCCCGCACTCAACGTTTCCGGCGGAACCAATAGCCTGGTGTCCGTGGATGCCATGCAGGAGTTTCGAATTCAAACGTCGTCGTTTGCTCCGGAGTTCGGACGCACTCCCGGCGGGCAGATCTCGATTGTGACGCGCTCGGGAACCAATGCTTTTCATGGCACGCTCTTCGAATATTTCCGGAATGACGCACTGGACGCCAGGGACTGGTTCGTGAACTACAGCGGTCTTGCGAAGCCGGCAGAGAGGCAGAACGATTTCGGCGGCGTGCTGGGCGGCCCCGTCCTCAAGAACAGAACCTTTTTCTTTTTTTCCTATGAGGGGTTGCGCTTGCGCCAGCCCGCGACCCAACAGACCGTCGTCCCGGACGCGACCTCGCGACAGCAAGCTCCCGCCGGGATGCAGCCCTTTTTGAACGCGTATCCCATCGCGAACGGCCCGGAACTCGGTGGAGGAACGGCACAATTCAACGCCGGCTATTCGAGTCCGTCCAACCTGGACGCGGCCAGCATTCGCGTGGACCATCTCATCAACTCGAAGCTGACCTTGTTTGGCCGCTATAACTATTCGCCGTCCAGCTTAATGCAGCGAGGCTCCGCGCTTGCAAGCTCGATTGTGCTCAGCATGACGGAGCCGATTGATTCTTCCGTACAAACCGGGACCGTTGGACTTGCGGCATTGATTACACCTGGAATCAGCAACGAGCTGCGGGCGAACTACAGCAACGATCGGGTCGGCACAAGATTCGCGATGGATAGTTTCGGAGGCGCCGTGCCACTTCCCCAGTCCCTCCTGTTCCCTCCCGGTATCTCGCCAAAGAACGGCGTCTTTACGTTTAATATCACGGGGCCCGGAGAATACGCAGTCGGCATTCAAGGGATTGACGAGCAGCGTCAGGTCAATTTTGTCGACAATCTGTCGGCGATCCAAGGCGGCCACCAAATGAAGTTTGGCGTGGACTATCGCTGGCTCGCACCCTTCACCGTTCCCTATACCTACCGCGTGTTCGCGACCTTTTCAGGACTTAGTACCGCGCCGGGAGGAGCTCTTTCGGGAGCGGCTCAGATCGCAGCAACATTTACGTCTTCAGGGGATGCCCTGCTATCGCGCAACTTTTCGCTGTACGGTCAGGACACCTGGAAAATCACTCCGCGATTCACACTGACCTATGGCCTGAGGTGGGATGTGAATCCGGCGCTGAAGGGGAAGAACCCGGCTAACGACCCGTTCACGGTGACCGGACTGGATAATCCCGCGACGTTGGCTCTGGCGCCGCGCGGCACGCCACTCTATCGAACGACCTATGGGAACGTCGCGCCTAGATTGGGATTAGCCTGGCAGCTCGGCCGGGGCGCTACGCTTCGCACGGGAGCAGGTGTGTTTTACGACCTGGGGCAAGGATCGCTGGGCGGGGTCACCAGTTATTTTCCTTACTCGGCGACCAAGATCATTTCACCGTCGCCCACGCCGTTTCCTTTGAGCGCTCAAGATGCGGGGGCGCCCCCCCTGACGCTCAATCCACCGGTTTCCGGCATTCTAGTAGCGGATCCGCATTTGAAGCTCCCGCGAAGCTATCAGTGGAACGTCGCGCTGGAGCAGTCCCTCGGAAACAGCCAGAGTCTGTCGCTGACGTACATTGGCGCCATCGGGCGCGACTTGCTTCGCGTAACTCAATTGTCTAACGTGAATCCGAATTTTCCGTCGGTCACCCTCACCACCGGAACGGCTACCTCCGACTACCATGGTCTGCAACTCAAGTTTCAGCGGCGTCTGTCGCGAGGACTGGAAGGCTTAGCGTCATATACTTTCTCGCACTCGATTGACAGCGCCTCGACCGATGCGTTTGCCACATATCTCAACACCCCGGCGCCGCTCGCCAATGCAAATTTAGACCGCGGAGATTCGAACTTTGACATCCGTCATGCCTTCACCGGGGGCCTGACGTACAGTCTGGCTTCGCCAGGGCCGGACCGGGTTGTGCGCGCGATGTTAGGCGGCTGGTCGCTGGATGGTTTCGTTCTCGCTAGATCGGCTCCGCCCGATGACGTGGTGGTGGGCCCACTGTTCCAAGGGAACGGCATTGCCATCATCCCCAGGCCAAACTTGAATCCGGGAGTGCCGCTGGAGCTCTCTGGCTCTGGATATCCCGGCGGCAAGATCTTCAACAAACCGGCCTTTACCCCGGCACCAAACGGACAGCAGGGCAACTTCGGCCGCAACGTGCTGCGCGGCTTCGATGCGGCGCAAGCCGATATTGGGCTGCAGCGGATCTTTCGTGTCACTGAGAAAGCAGGTCTGCGCCTGCGGGGCGAGTTTTTCAACATTCTGAACCACCCCAACTTTGGCAGTCCCACCAACACCTTGAACAGCGCTCTGTTCGGCCGCTCGACGCAAACTCTGGCAAACGGTCTGGGCTCCGGCGGTGCCAATGGCGGTTTCAACCCGCTTTACCAGATTGGCGGACCGCGCTCGGTCCAGTTGGCGCTGAAGCTTCAATTCTGATCCCCCTGAAATCAGGGGTGCCGTGCCGTCTATTTTTCGGCGTATGCAAATTGACAAGATCTTGCGACCATCTGAGTGGTGCCGCCCCGTAAGATTCGGATCCTGGCAGTGGATCACAACCCCCTCCTCCGCGAAGGTCTTAAGCTTTTGATTGACCTCCAGCCCGACATGGAACTCGTGGGCCTGGTCGCGTCCGCTAAAGAAGCCGTTCAGGCGTTCGCCGAACACCGGCCCGACGTGACATTGATGGACCTGGATCTTCCGTCCGGAGCGGGAATAACGGCTCTCCAGGAAATCCGCAAGATCGATCCGGCCACATGTGTTCTGGGACTACTAACCTACGAATGGGATGAATCACGCACGCTGGCCTTGCGCGCCGGCGCCCGGCGTTGCATCACCAAAGATCGGTTGAATGAGGACCTTATCTCGCTGGTGCGGGAGTGCGCGCCACGTACCGACTAACGGGCTGACGAATGCACGAACCGCTAGGAGAACTGAAGTACGAACGAGATTGGATAGTGATCCGAGGCGCTGACATTGGCGTATACCTGTCCCGGTGTCGCCTCGAGGGGCCCCGATATAAGCGCCCAATCAATTGTGCGGGGATTTCCAAATACACCGTGAGCCGGTCTTGTGTGGAAACGCGACTCCCCGAAAACATTGCGGAAGCCCGTTTGTTGAATAAGCGCAGCCGGTTGTCCTTTCGAAATGTCGAAGTTCAGGTCGCCTGCCACCAAAGTCGGCATCCGCGCTGGATATCTCGCGGCATCGTCTAGCACTTCTTGAAGCTGGGAAAGGCGAAGGTTGTCATTCCCCCGGCTCTCTAAGTGGAGATTGTAGACCGTGAAGAGCCTCCCTTGGATATCGACTTCCGTTACCAAGGCGATGCGCCCACCGAGCCGCTCCTGAAAGGGGGCCGTCTTTGGCAGAAACCAGCGTGGACGCCAGAACCCGGACTGGCATCGAAACCGGATCACGCGAGGGTTCTTCAAACACCAGCGGGATAACGTAGCCTGTCCATGATAAGCCGGCGATGTTCGCGACCCCTGGGTCAGTTCCTCAAATTCGCGTCCGAAAACGTAATTCATTCCAAGCTTGCGGGCAAGTTCCTCAGCCACGTTACGGTAGTGAGTTCGTCTTGCGTTCACATCCAGCTCTTGGAGGGTTAGGAGATCGGCCTGCTGAGATGCGAGGAAGTCCGCGACTTCCGGCAGACGGAGTCCTCGATCTATGTTCCAGTTGATCACCCGGAGCTTACGAGGCGGCCCGAGCTGCAAGCGCCAAGGTGCAAAGTCGCCTGTTATTACGTCCTTCATGTTTTGCGCTACGCCGCAACGGGGCGCGAAGTTAGCCTGGGAAAAATATAGAGCCTGGCGAATGCCAGATCGCCGGGGTCATCAATCTCGGCCCATGGCAAATCGCCAGTACTGGTAAATCCAACGTGCACGCCTTCATCGGCGAGTTGCTGCACTGCGACATTAAAAAACTCGTTCTCTTTGTCCGTCCGGACCAGGTTGTCGATCTTTGCAAACAACTCCTCGTGAACGTCCGCACCAAAACAGGTTATCCCAATATAAGTGCCGCTGAACTCGGATTGTGGGATTCGCTTACTCATCTGAATCACCCTGTTTTCTGAAATGACGACCTTCATGGTCTCGTCGCGCCACTCCGGGTCCACGATCATCGTAATAGGCGCACCGGACTTTACGGCAGGGAAAAGAATTCGCGGGTCGAAAACGACATCCGCGTTCAGACAAATAAACGACTCTCCGTTCAGCCACGTCCGCGCGAGCCAGAAAGAGTAAATGTTATTTGTTTTTGCGAACGCCGGATTCTCTATGAAGCTAAAATGGCGACGGGAACCACGGTAACGCGTGAGGACGTGCTGGATGATCTGATTCTTTTCGTAGCCCACTACGATCCCGATATCCGTGAAGCCCGCCGAAAATAGGCTCTCAATCTGATGATCGAGAATCGTGGCTGCGCTGTCGTTAAACCGGATCAGACATTTCGGATGATCTCCGTGGATCGAGTGAATTCGTGTTCCACGTCCCGCTGCAAGGATGAGTGCTTTCATGATTTGCTCCTAAGCTGCCTTTTGCGTGTTGCCCATCGCTTCGAGAGAAGGGCGATGGAAGAACCTGCGCGTGAAATAAAGGGCGAAAATCCATGTGAGATTACTCCCTAGCGCGGCAAGCCATAAAAACACCGGCAAGCCGCCCAAAAGCGTGAAAATCAACAGGTAATGCACGAGTACTCCCTTTTTCACGAAGATATGAATTTGCCTCACGATCTTCGAGACCAAGTTCGACGAGTCGGCTTCCATGAGTCGATTCATCTTTCCCGCATACTCATGCGGCCGATCTGGTGACGTTGCGAGTTTGCGCTGCAGACCGATCACGACCACGGAGAAGACGGACCCAATGATCAACGCGATACCATACTTCAACGCCCAGCTCCCGTATCGCCGATGAAGACCAACAATGATTCCTGCGAACACGGCAAGATAGGTCAGATTGTCGACGAATCCCTCGAACCAGGTTCCGAAAGCGGACTCGCAAAACTTGAGCCGCGCCATCATTCCATCCATTTCGTCGAAGAGTCCGGATAGGAAGAACAGAAGGGCGCCAGCCACGTAGCTTGCATAAGATCCACGCGCAAACAGGAGAGCCGCGGCAATTGCCACCAGCAGGCCGGCGAGCGTTATCGCATTCGGCGTCACACGAGTGTGGGTGAGGAGCCGAACGGCGGGGCGGCAAAGGCGCCGGTTGAAGTTCGAATAGATTCCATCGGTCGGTTTCCCGGAGTGCGCAACCAAGAAACGTTCCGCGTCTGGCACAGTCGTTGGGGAGGTGACTGGAACACCCTGTGTTTGCCGGAGGGAACTGACCCGGAAATTGGTATCGCTTACGATCGCGCCCTTTTCCAGAGCCACGGGACGCTGCCACGTCACTGGAAGAGCCGGCGAAGGCGTAAGCCGTGCGAGCGCACGCTTGTGAGTTATCCAGTTCCATGGCAACCAGAGAAACTCGTCTTCGAGCCGCGCAGCGATTATTGCCCAATTCGCGGCACTCCGCGGATCAAACGCATTTGTCCAAACGAGCTTGTCCACCCGGACGTTCTTGAGCAATGGGGACTCGGCGCACGATGCTAAGATTGCCGAGCTCACGTCCTCGGGCCAGATAACCAAAACCGAGTCCACGCCTGCCCGTGTCGCGGTCGCGATTACGCGGGCGAGCAATGGCACTCCCGCCACGTTCTGCGTCAGAACCTGCGCTGGATCACCGATGTTCCGAAGCGTTGCCAAATCAGGGATTGCTAGTACAGCCTGCACGTCTCTTCCTCCCATTTCGAATAAGCGGCCTGCGGCGTTACGGCCGGTGGTGTGCGCAGCACCCTTTGTTCCTTCCAAAATCCCGAGCTCCCTGCGAGCCAGCCCAGTCCTATGAGGGCAGCGAGTAAGTCTCGCGATCTGCGCGCGAGTGCGAGCGTCAGCCCCGAAGCCGGCGAGAGGCCGAACGCAAAAAAGGCGCCGGCGGTCCCACTCTCATCAGCGCCGATGCGGGCGGGCATCCATGACGCCATCATCTTGATAGCTCTGCTGGCGCCCTCAACCGCGAGTATTGTGCCGGGGTGTACGGGTATCTTTAGACACCAGAAAATGGCCACGACTTCGGCTGCCAATAACACTTGGCACGCGACATCCAGCCAGAACATACGGCGAATCATTGACGGATATTGGCTTGCAAACTGCCGGATCGCAACTTCAATCTGTTTTCCTTTTTCAAGCCAACGAGGGCAGCGGGCGCCAAGAGCGTCGACGAGCGGAGACAAACGCGACTTCGGGCGTGCAATGAGGAAAAGGCCGGCCGCGACTACCAGCACGACTATCGCCAACGACGCGATGGAGTGACGCCCATGGACCAATAAGAGAGCTGCTGCGAGGCAGCCTGCGATAGCAACTATTCCGGAGCTGAACCAGTACACTCCTGTATCGACGAGCGTGGCCGTAGTAGCAGAACCTCCTCGTTTTTGAAGAAGGCTGATTTTCATTGGTTCGGAGGCCACGGGGCCAAGCACGGACAGATAGCCGATGCCCTGCGAGGCGAGCCGAATGAGCATCAGTTCACTAGTCGACGACTTGATCCCATCCGAGCGAAGAGCGATTGACCACGAGTGAGTCTGTAGAATCAAACGGACAAGACTGAGGCTAATGATGATGGCCACGGCGGTTCGGGCTTCTACCATCGCTCGAACTACAGCGGCCCAGCCAATCCGGCCCGCCACGAAAGCAAATAGAGCGAGCCCCGCCGCTGCCAAAAGAACGTCCCATCTTCTTATCATGGAAGGCTCTCCGGAGCGTGCTCACTAGAGGCCGAAAGCGTGGCCGCATTGGTCGCATAATCGAAATAGTCAATTGTTAGCTCGGTGGCCCCAATGATCCGCGCGTCGGTTACCGAACGATCGGATTCCGGCAACCATAACGCCCCGCTTTTTTGGTAGGAGTGAACGAAGTGAACGCTCTTTATCCAAAAGGACGGATTCTTGGCGGGCTTTCCCTCGATGCGCGCGATCGCATAGTCTTCGACATCAACCCAAATTCTGCCTTGAATTAGATACTTGTTCTGCGTCTTGGGAGCGATCTCGATCACGTACGCAGGGCGCTGGTTGATGGACTCTTTTCCTACCATTTCAAACGAGTAGTTGTCTGGAGTAATGCGCGACCGCTCGCGAGCACCCGGCAGGGAGGCTTCGCTTTCACTTTCAAGAAGCCTGGGGAACACGTGGCTCCGAGCGGCGCCCCAGCCAGTTGCCGAAACAGTTTGGAACTGTTTCGAGCCGTTGTCGAGGCAATCTACTCTCACCAGCATTTCTGCGCGTTTATGATGGTGCACGTTCTCTAGTACGTAACGCCGCGCGGCGGTGTAACCTCGGAAACCCGTTTGCCGCTGGTTATCGAGTTCTATCATTTTGGTCACGACATCGCCGGCGGCTGGAAGCGTTTGGATTGAATCCTCGGCTGCCATCGCCATCGAAAGAATCAAGAAGAACAAACTGAGCCGCATGGTTAAAACTCCAAAACGAATTTTCCGCGGAATGTTCGACCCACTCCATTGAACAGGCCGGCAAACCGGTCGCTATCAATGTCGCTTTGCACGTCCCGGGGGTTGAAATGATTGAAAAGATTGAAGACGCTGAATCCAACGCGCGACTTGATATCTTTGTGGGGAAAAGGAAGTTTGACCGGCCTGGTCACTTGCAGGTCGAAAGAATTGAAGCGAGGAAAGCGCTGTGAATCTCGGGGACCGACGAAATCGCGGTACTGATCGATCAGTGAATAGGGGAATCCCGTGTGAAGCTCAAAAGTCGGCGCAAGCATCAGCTTGAACGGCGCATTAAATTGGCCCCAGAACAGAAAGCGATTGGGAGCATCGAAGGGAAGCCGACCTCGCCCGTTCGGCTCGATAACAGCAACCGCGTTATTGCCGAAGAACTGATTAAAGTCGTTCAGGTCTCCGTAGGCCTTCGATCGAACATAAGAAGCATTCAACGTGTTCCCGCGAATTTTGTAGACACCCGTCGTCTGAAATTCACGGTAGAAGCTGCTGCCGCCGTTTGAAAGCGAGAGGATTCCGCGATCGAACGCCGTCTCGGGTGTAAGCAGGAAATCGCGAGCAGTCTCGCGCTGCTGGAATCCGGCGCGGAGCGTCAGGGCGGAAGTAAGTTGTCTGTCCAGCTCCACATTCCACCCCACGCTGCGCGGATTGCGGAGACCGCCATTAGCGACCGTGTTCACGTAGGGTACGGAATCGAAGATTTCGCCGGTGGAATCGAAATCCACGATCGTACGCTTTGGCAGGAGCGGAAAAGAGGCAACATTCAAAGGCACGCGGTCATAGAAAAGGCCGACGCCTGCCTTGAGCAGCGTCTTCGCGTCTTTAGTAAGCATGAGAGCGAAGCCCGCGCGCGGCGCCGCATGAGTGGACTCCGTTACCGAATCCCGATCGAAGCGCACGCCGAGATCGAGCGTGAGACGCTGCAACGGCGCCCAGTGATCCGCGAGAAACCAGGCAATCTCGTTCTGGTGAATATCAAATCGCGATGCCGGCCCGAAGTTGATGCGCTCGATTGGAAAGTTTGAAATTCCGACGATCGTGACTGGCAGCAAGTCCACGCGCCCGTCGTAGTCACTATGTGCGAAGTCGGTTCCGACCTTGAATTGATGTGAGCCGAAAAAGTTGCGCGCACCGAATTGATAAGTCTCTTGCCATTCGGTGCGATAGGTATACCGGTCCTGGCGGTTGAAAAAACCTCCCGCAGTAGTTTCCACCAAAAGCCGATAGGGATCATTGCTGTTGGCAGTCACGTCCGCGTCGAAACGCTTATAGCTGAGCTGCGAAACGAGCAGTGAGTCTGCACCGGTTGCGTAATGGTGTTGAATGGACGCCAAGTAACCACGCTGGTGCAGATCTGGCGTTGAGGTTTGCGGAGCGAACGTATTCAATCCGAGGTAATTGAGCTTCTGTGGATAGAGCGCGAAAGAAGCCGTGAACGATTGCCGTTGCGTCAGATTCACATCCAACTGACTGAACGAGTTAAAACCCTCCAGCTTCATGTCGCGCTGGAGTTGTGGAAGAGATTCTACCGGCATCCGGATGAAGCGGTATTCGAAAGACTCAGTGAATGCGACTTTATCTTTTATAAGGGGTCCCGTGACGGTGAACCGCGGTGTCGCCGACTCAATACCAACGAAATCCCCGGAGCGCTTCCGCGGCCGAACAAGTAAATTCTGCACCGAAAGATGGAAGGCGTTGAAGTTGCCGGTCATCGTCTCTACGTCTGAGACAGCGCCGGTGAGCCTGCCGTACTCGGGATCATAAGGATCGGGGATCACCTTGACGGCCTCAACCACATCGATGGGCAGGTTCATCGCGGGATTGCCGGTCGCGGGATCAGTCACGCTTGCACTATTCACCAGGGCGCCGCCCTGTGACGAACGGGCGCCCTTCATGTTGATGAGGCCGTCAGGTCCGCGAACTACTCCGGGGACGAGAGGCAGCAGGCTATCGAAGCGGTCGTATTTGTTCGGGGCATTGATCACTGTGGATCTTTCAATCACGGTCTGGCCGGACGGGTCGGTTGAAATCGCTGGCTCCGCCGCTCCTGTGACAGTCACAGACTCCTTGACAGCATCGATCTTCAGCTCGATCGGAACATCGAGTGTTGTACCAGCTACCACCGTCACTCCCGCGGAGCCGGCGAGTCCCGGAGCATTCACTTCGATTCGATAGGTGGAAGGTGCTACCGCTGGAAAGCTGAAGTTTCCTTGTTCATCCGTTACGGTCTGGAGAGACAATGGGAGCCCTTCGAGCCCGACTTTTGCCCCTGGCATGAAGGATCGGCCCCCGTCGGATTCCACGGTGAATACGGTGCCTCGAATGTCTCCCGATTTCATATCCGCCAAGGCAGACTGCACGGAGGTGACGCAAAGCAGCAAGCAAAACGGATTCGCGAGCGCGGCAACCAAGAGAACAAGGCGTGCTGTAGAAGCTGACAGACTCAAAGATCCCCCGGGGGTAATCGACGAGCTCGGCGCGGGATCTATCAATTTAGATGGTTTGTTCATCGTCATCCTCCCTCTGCCCGAAAAAGCTGGACGCGGAATCAACCGCGTCATGACTTGAGTATGTGCGAGCCATCCCTCGGAATCATCACGACATCGAGCGTTTTTGGGCTAACTCGCTTGGCTACGGACCGGATGCCCCGTTCGTGGTAGTTGCCGGTCACCTTACCGGAGCTTCTGTGCATGCACTATGAACCTTTTCGGCGCGCCACCAACGTAATAAAACGGATAGCAGGTAACTAGTGTCAGATCGCGATCAGGCGCCTTCGCTAATACCCCGACCTCGGACGGCTGGACGATCTCAGTATTAGTGACGGTGTAGTGTAGTGTTCCGCGTGGTGTCTTGAGAGAGATGGTGTCGTTCGGACGAATGAACCTGAGCGGTCGAAAATAGGTGTCGCGATGTGCAGCTATGCCGATATTGCCGCCCTGCGCGGGAAGCGCCGTCCGAGGAATATGGCCCGCTCCAAGTTTCAGAATGCGGTCGTCGTTTCCTTCGAAAACCATCACCGACAGATGCAGCCGTGGGACGGTGAGCTCCCCTACCACGTCACCATGGCGCAAGCTGCGCTGAGGCGAGTTCGTAGCGGGCGGGCGGTCCGTCGGCCAGCTCGCGACTATTCTGTTGATCCATTGCTGCGCCTGATGTTGCGCCTCATCGGCTTGGTGTCGCAGCCCAAAATACGAGGCTAAAAGCAGAGCGCCCCCGATTATGAGGGCGATTCCCAGCCAGTTTAGCCAATACCGATTCGGCATTAATTGGTTTCCCTTACGATTGAGCTCGGTGCAGAGATAACGAGACAGCTATATGCCGAGCCCCAGCATCGCGGCTACTGTGAGGAGAAGTAAGCCTGAGTACCCAGCAGTTTTGGGGAGCTCATCAGTGGTCGTCTGAATGACGTCGCTAGGCGCGGAGGAAGAAACTGTCAGCATCATGCCCTCTTGAGGCGTGGCGCCGATTCCAGCCAGATCCTTAGTCAACAGTGGAGTAATGTTAGCTTCCTGCGCTGCCAACGTCACTGCGGCGAGGAAACAATTCTCCATGGTCTGCTCGTCATTTTCCGCCCCTCTCGTTTTTTGGGCTACTCTCATATTCTCTCTCTGGCGCTGCCCGAAAACGCTTTTAAGCGGCTTTGCGAGTTAAATTTTGATGCGTCGTTAAATGCGGCGCCAACTTTTTCTTCGCGTTAAACACTCTCCACTGGACCGTACCGATCGGGATGGCACGGGCGGCGGCAATCTCGTGGTATTCCCATTCCTCGATGAAACGCAGTTTCATCACCTCGCGCTCGCGCGAATCTAAAAAAGCCATCCAATGTAAGAACTCGAACGCCGGCGTTCCTCCCGGTTTGTGTGTCGAAGCGGCTAGGCCGTCAATAACGTCCGCCAGGTCCACGGTTTCCACTTCCCGCGTCTGTCTGCCATAGTGCCGCGAGAGAGCGTTACGAGCGATCTTGAACAGCCATGCACGAAATAATTTACGATCGCGAAGTTGCGCCGCTTTGCGATAAACGGTAAGCATCACTTCCTGCGCAAGGTCTTCGGCTAAGGCCTGGTCGCAGCTGCGGGCCCGGAAGAACGCGACGAGTTGCGGTCTAAACGTGTTGAACAAATCGGCAAACGAATCTTCGCTCGGGTTCTCTAGAAACCTCTCCGCCACCGCCCCTTCGCCGACGAATCTGTCGTTCGCGATCCGCTGGTTGCTCAATTGTTGGATGCCCATTTTAGGTCGGCCTCTTCCCCCGTACCTGCCCCGCGCACTTGCATCTCCAACGTGTCGTCTGTGCTTCACTGCTCTTTTTGTTGGCTTTGTAAGCTCCGGCCGCAGCTTTTGGTTCGCGGGCCTTCGTCAATTGCCGAGTGGTGGGCGGCCTTGGCCAAAGCGAGTTACCGATCGGTGGGTGAAGCGCGGCGCGAGAGAAAACATGGAGCAACGGAGGGAAACTGGCGAGTTGTCGGCAATTGCCGAAGTCGAAAGCTCTAAGCTCTCAGCTAGTGGATCGCCGTTCCGCGGCAAATTCGCGTCAAGTCGCTGTATCGAAGCACTGTGGCTCGACTCGAAAAGGTCGATCATAGTGGAACTTCGACTGCTCGTAAACAAGAGGACGCCGGCCGTTCCGGCAAGGAGATGAAACATGATCCATAGGATTGTTCCGTCCGAAGCGATCGGCCGGATACTTACGTCCCTGATGTTGCTGGCTGGCACGGGTGTAGCGGCCGATGACCACGGCGAAGCAAACGCCGCGGCTTCCAGTCCTACGCTGCAGGTTACACACATCTTGGGCTTCGAGGGTATCTCGAGCAACGCAAATGGAGACCTCTCAATTCAAGGTGATGCTTTGCGATTTAAGAAAAGCGACGGCTCTGGCGCCCAGATAACCATCGGTTCCATCCAGGATGTTTTTCTCGGCGAGGAGGATAAGCAAGTGGGCGGGGTGCCGTTGGCATTGGGTAGGGTCGCTACCCCGTTCGAAGGGGGGCGAGTGATCGCTCTGTTCTCGCATAAGAAGTACGACACCGTAACGCTGCAGTATCTCGATGCCAATGGGGGATTTCATGGTGCGATTTTCCAACTCAATAAGGGTCAAGGGCGGGTCGTTAAGAATGAACTGGTGGCTCAGGGCGCCCGCGTAACGCCTTTAGAAGATCAAGCCAGGAAGCAAGCCACTCCGGAGGCTAAGAGTGATAGCAAATAAGAGAACGTATTCAGCAGTACTTGTGGTTTTGGCCCTGACGCTGCTAGCAGCATCCCGGCCGCTTCTGTTCGCCGAACCCTCAGCGGCGCGATGGCGCGTGCAACTCGATCAGGTCGATTCGGGCGACGTGAATATCGAGCCCGCTTTCAAGGTTGCCATCTACGAGAATCTGGTGGATGAGTTGACCAAGACTAAGCAGTTCAAAGAAGTGTTACGTAGCGGAGATCGCAGCGCCAACGGCCGCCCAGACCTGCTGATTTTGAAAACAATCGTGGAAGCATACACACCTGGCAGTGAGACCCGGCGCGCCGTCACGACGGTGAGCGGAGCCACGAAGTTGAGAGTCCGAAGCCGGCTCTGCACGTCGCAAGGCCAGGTTGTTATGGAATTCGTCGTCGACGGCAATGTTCGTTTTTTTGGAGGAAACCTGCGGGCTACGCATAACCTGGCGCGTAATGTGGCGCATGACATCCAGAAAACCAAACTACCGGATCCGACGCCTTTGGTCAGCCAAAAGTAAATATCGGCCCGTTGCTATATGAGAAATACTGGTGCTCAACTCAGGCTCCAGCAGCCAAGAACCGCCTGTACGATATCGGCGAGACTCTCCTTGAATAATCCTCTGGCTTGCCTGTGGGAGGGCCGGAATGAGTGGAACGGTGGAGGCGATCGCGGCAGAATGTTGGAAGCTAATGCACACATCCCGATGCAGTTCAATTCTCAGTTAACTTTAAATTCTGGAAATGGAAACAAAACATGATGGAAGCACTTCCAGTGCTGTATTTAGCGCGGCACGGTGACACGGCCTGGACTCAGTCGGGCCAGCATACTGGTCTTACCGATCTGCCTCTGACCACGAACGGCGAACGCAACGCCCGGCGGCTTGGCGAGCGGCTCAAGGGACTAAAGTTTGCCAAGGTATTTACCAGCCCCTTACAGCGGGCGGCGCGAACGTGCGAATTAGCCGGGTTCGCAGGCGTGGCTGAAATTGACCCTGACCTAGTGGAATGGAACTACGGTGAATATGAAGGGCTGCGCTCGGCCGAGATCCTGGCAAAGCGCCCAGGCTGGCAACTGTTCCGGGACGGCGCGCCCGGTGGCGAATCACCGATGCAAGTCGCCGAGCGGGCGGACCGTGTGGTCAAACGTGTGCGCATGATTGGTGGAGACGTACTTCTTTTCTCCAGCGGGCACTTCGATCGGGTTCTGGCCGCACGGTGGCTGGCACTCGATCCCAGCGCCGCAGCCAAGTACTTTCTGCTCAGCCCGGCGAGTCTCAGCGCGCTCAGTTACGAGCACAAGCTTTCCCAGCCCGTGATTCGGCTGTGGAACGACGATTACCACGTGGCTGCGTAGTTTCACTGAGGAAAGGAAATTCTTATGAGCACAAAAGGTGTCCTAGCTCCAAATCACGCGGAACTCGCCCCGACAAGGAGGTCCGCCGAAACAACAGACTTCTCCTATGAACGACATCTGCTTTTCGATCTAGCGATCGACCCGAAGATGGCCAGTGCGCGCGAACGCTTTGAGGCGTTTTCGCATTCCGTGCGAGATATCCTGGCGGAACGTTGGGTACAGACCAAGACAACGTACGAGCGAGAGAACCCCAAGCGCATCTACTACCTCTCGATGGAGTTTCTCATCGGCCGTTCGTTGGCCAACAACGTTACGAACCTCTTGCTAGATCCGCTCGTGCAACAGTCCGCCCAAGAAAAGGGTATCGATTGGCTGGAATTGATCGAGCAGGAACCCGATGCCGGCCTTGGGAACGGTGGCCTGGGCCGGCTGGCAGCGTGTTTCCTCGATTCGATGGCCACGATGCAGTTACCAGCCACAGGTTACGGTCTGCGCTACGAGTACGGCATGTTTAAGCAATCCATCGCGGACGGCTGGCAAAAGGAGAATGGCGACAATTGGCTCCGCGACATCGATCCGTGGGAGATCGCCCATCCGCACGAGAAGGTGGAAGTTAAGCTGAACTGCTCGTTCCAGGTGAGAGCCGGAAATGTTCAACTCATCCCGGGCAAGCCATCGAGCCTGATCGGCATCCCGTTCGATCGTCCCGTGGTGGGCTACGGGGGGAAGACGATCAACACACTCCGACTCTGGGCCGCGGCTGCTCCGGAGTATTTCGATTTTCAGGAGTTCGGAACTGGCGACTTCGTCGGCGCGGTAGGCGAGACTCTCGAAGCAGAATCGCTTACGCGAGTGCTATATCCGGACGATTCCACGACTCTGGGGCAAGAGCTACGCTTCCTCCAAGAGTATTTCCTGGTCGCGTGTTCACTTGCGGACCTCGTACGCCGCTTTCTGCGACACAACCTGGACTGGAACCTGCTGCCGGAAAAGGTCGCAATCCAACTCAACGACACTCACCCCTCCATGGCCGTCGCGGAACTGATGCGAATCTTGCTGGACGACGCGCATTTGGGATGGGACCAGGCCTGGGATCTAACGAAGAAGACGCTCGCGTACACGAATCACACGTTGCTGCCGGAAGCCCTGGAGAAATGGCCGGCGGCGTGGTTTGAGATACTTCTTCCCCGGCACCTCGAGATTGTCTACGAAATCAACCGCCGGTTGGTCGACGGAGTGCGTGTTCGCTTCCCTGGCGATGAGGGACGCGTCCAGCGAATAAGCCTGGTCGAAGAGGGTCCCCAGCGCAAGATCCGGATGGCCAACCTGGCGATCGTCGGCTCGCACAGCACCAACGGAGTAGCCGCAATCCACTCCAAACTATTGCGCACGACGACAGTCAAGGACTTAGCCGAAATGTTTCCCGAGCGCTTTAGCAACAAGACCAACGGGGTGACCCCGCGACGCTGGCTCCTCGAAGCGAATCCAGGCCTCGCACGCGCCATCACCGAGGTGATCGGCGAAGAGTGGATCACTGACTTGAGCCAGTTCGCGAGACTCAAATCATTTGCCGACGATAGCAGCGCTCGAGAGTTGTTCCACGCCTCAAAGCTCGAGGCCAAAACGCGGTTCGTCGATTGGCTCCAATCGAGCTCAGGACAGATCGTGGATCCGAACAGCATCTTCGACTGCCAGATCAAGCGTATCCACGAGTATAAGCGGCAACTACTGAACGCCCTGCGGATCGTCGTCGTTTACAACCGGCTGCGAGCGAATCCAGACGTGGAGGTCGAGCCTCGCACATTCTTCTTCGCCGGCAAAGCAGCGCCGGCTTACCGCTTGGCCAAGCTCATTATCAAGTTCATCAATAACCTCGCGGTCGCGATTGACAACGACCCTGCCGTGCGCGGCCGGCTCAAGGTCGTTTTTCTGCCCGAATACAACGTGTCGCTCGCAGAACGACTGATTCCAGCCAGCGATGTCTCAAATCAGATCTCGACCGCCGGCTACGAAGCGAGCGGAACGAGCAACATGAAATTCATGATGAACGGAGCTTTGACGGTCGGAACCAGAGACGGGGCGACGATCGAAATGGCGGAGGAGGCAGGCGAGGAGAACTTCTTCCTGTTCGGCCTCACGGTGGAACAAGTCGAGAACAGCCGAGGCTGGTACAGTCCCTACTGGCACTATGAGAATGAGCCCGAGACCCGTGCGGCCCTGGATCTTATCTTCTCCGACCACTTCAGCCGTGACGAACCAGGAGTGTTCGCTCCGTTGCGCGACACGCTGCTGACGCACGGCGATCACTATATGCACTTGGCGGACCTGACCTCTTACTGCCAAGCGCAGGAACGGCTCGGCGCATTGTATGCCGATCCTGACGCATGGGCGCACAAAGCTATCCTGAACGTAGCCAGCTCCGGGAAGTTTTCGAGCGACCGCACCATCGCCGAATATGCGGCCGACATTTGGAAGGTGAAATCATGCCCAGTGCTTTAGAAAACGAAGTTTCGATTTCGCCGTTAGCGGGGAAACCGGCTCCAAAGGAGATGCTGGTGGATGTGGCTCGATTGGAGAAGGAATATTTTGAGCGCCATCCGGACCCGGATGATCCCAGCCAGCGAGTGACTTTCGGTACCAGTGGGCACCGCGGCTCGCCTCTGCACGGCACATTCACCGAAGCGCACATACTGGCTATTACTCAAGCAATTTGCGACTACCGGGGGAGTCACGCAACCGACGGACCGCTCTATATGGGCAAAGACACGCACGCGCTGTCCGGCCCTGCGCAGCGTACAGCGCTCGAGGTGCTGGCAGCGAACAACGTGGAGACTGTCATTCAAGAAAACGACGCCGTAACTCCCACGCCCGTCATCTCTCGAGCGATCCTTGTTCACAACCGCGGCCGGAACGAACATCTGGCTGACGGTATCGTCATTACGCCATCGCACAATCCGCCGGAGGATGGAGGCTTCAAGTACAACCCGACCAACGGGGGTCCAGCCGATACCGATGTGACGCACTGGGTGGAACGCCGGGCGAACGAACTGTTGCGAGCAGGAAACGTAGGCGTCAAGCGAGTTCCGTTCAACAAAGCCATCCAAGCATCATCTACGCATCAGGAAGACTTTATGTTGCCATACGTTCGCGATCTCAAGAACGTCGTGGACATAGATGCGATTCGCAGCGCAGGCCTCAAACTAGGTGTTGACCCGTTGGGTGGAGCCGCGCGGCCATATTGGGAACCGATCAACTCTATTTATGGACTGGACATTGCCGTCGTCAACCCGGCCATTGACCCGACGTTTTCGTTCATGACAGTTGACCACGACGGCAAGATCCGCATGGATTGTTCCAGTCCGTATGCGATGGCCCGGCTTGTTGGGTTGAAAAATCAATACCAGGTGGCCTTCGCCAACGATCCGGACTCAGACCGGCATGGCATCGTGACTCCAGTTGCGGGTTTGATGAACCCGAATCATTACCTCGCCGTAGCCATCCGATACTTGCTGACGCATCGGCCTAAGTGGCGGCGAGACTCTGCGATTGGAAAGACGTTGGTGAGCAGCAGCATGATCGATCGAGTGGTCCAGAAACTCGGCCGCGAGCTGCGGGAAGTGCCGGTGGGCTTCAAGTGGTTTGTGCCCGGCCTCGTCGACGGTTCGTGCTGTTTCGGCGGCGAGGAGAGTGCTGGTGCGAGTTTTCTTCGCCTCGACGGCACGGTATGGACGACCGATAAAGACGGGCCGATCATGGACCTGCTGGCGGCTGAGATTACGGCTCGCACGGGTAAGGACCCCGGGGAGCACTACCGCGAACTGACGACGGAGTTCGGCAATCCGTACTACACTCGCATCGATGCGCCTGCCACGGCCGAGCAGAAGGCAAAACTGCAAAGGCTTTCCCCGGACGCGATTAAAGAGTTGGATCTGGCGGGCGAGCGGATCGTCGCCAAGCTGACCAAAGCGCCAGGCAACGATGCGCCGATCGGTGGCCTGAAGGTTGTAGCAAAAAGCGGCTGGTTTGCGGCGCGGCCGTCCGGCACGGAGGACATCTACAAAATCTACGCCGAGAGCTTCCAGAGCCAAGCACATCTACATGCGATCGTAAGCGAAGCCCAGACGATGGTGAACCATGCACTGGGGAGTTGAGCCATGAGCAATGACGATCGGCGAGGGAGCGTCCCGCCGTTCCACGCGGATTACCGCGCTTCCGGGATACTTCTGCACGTTACGTCTCTGCCATCGCCGTATGGCATCGGGGATCTCGGACCATCGGCATTTTCATGGATCGATCGCCTCCACGATGCTGGTCAACGGTGGTGGCAGGCGCTACCGCTCGGCCCGACTGGTTATGGAAACTCGCCTTATCAATCGCTATCGTCGTTTGCCGGAAACGGTCTGCTGATCAGTCCCGCCAGTCTCATCGCGGACGGGTTGCTGCACGCGAGCGATTGTGATGCTAACTTCGCCCCGGACGTGGTCGACTACAATTCCATAATCCCGTTCAAACATCGCCTGCTCGAAAGGGCGTGGACCTATTTCAAAGCCGGAGAGCGCAAAGACCTGCGGCCTGCTTACGATCAGTACTGCGCTCAGCAGGCGTGGCTGGAAGACTATGCTCTATTCCGAGCGCTGAAAGCCAAATATCACGGAGTTTACTACTTGGAGTGGCCGGCGGAATTGATCGAGCGCCGTCCGGATGCCTTAGCCGAGGCTCGGCGAGAGTTGGCTGATCAAATCGATCAGGTTCGATTTGCACAGTTCCTGCTGTTCCGACAAGCCGAGCAGATCAAAAGTTACGCGCGTACTAAAGGAGTGGGCCTAATCGGCGACCTGCCGTTTTTTGTTTCGCCCGACTCCAGTGACGTTTGGGCAAACCCCGAGTTATTTCTGCTGGACGAACAGCGCCGGCCGCGCTTCGTCGCGGGTGTTCCTCCCGACTATTTCAGCGCTAACGGACAGTTGTGGGGCAACCCCGTCTACAACTGGGATGCACTGCGATCGACTAGTTATCGATGGTGCATAGACCGCTTGCGTGCCCTCTTGTCTCACGTAGACGTCATTCGTTTGGATCATTTCCGTGGGTTCGCGGCTGCGTGGCACGTTCCCGCGGGAGCACCGACGGCTCAGTCTGGGCAATGGTCGCCGGGCCCAGGAGCTAGTTTGCTCCAGGCAGTGCAAAAAGAGCTGGGCCGTCTGCCGTTCCTTGCTGAGGATCTAGGTCTGATTACGCCCGACGTGCAGGCTCTGCGCGACGAATTCCAGGTGCCCGGAACCCGGGTCCTGCAATTCGCCTTCGATGGCAATCGAGACAATCCGCACCTTCCGGACAACTTCGTCTTTAATACAGTGGCGTATACGGGAACTCACGATAATGCCACAACGCGCCAATGGTACGAGGAGTTGAGCGACGACCAGCGGCAAAATTTGTGGAATTATCTCAAACGCACAAAGGTCGAGAGTCATGAGGTGGCTGCGGACTTGATTCGTCTTGCATGGTCATCGGTCGCCGCTCTAACCATGGCTCCGCTACAAGACGTTCTCGACTTGGGCAAAGGGACCCGTATGAACGTGCCTGGTCGCGCGGACGGAAACTGGAGTTGGCGGGCCACTGAAAACATGCTGTCCTCAGCGTCTTTTCAATGGCTGCGGGATTTGACTGAAAGCTCAAGCCGCTTGGCCAGAGGCGGAATTCCTCGAACAAGCGAAACGCTCGAAGCCGTTTCATGAGTGCCGCTCGCGCTAACCGGACGGTCTCAACCGACGGCGGGCAAAATACGGAGATGCATTCTCCCGCGACGTGGCAAGCAACACGTCAGTCATCTGGAGCCAGAATTGCGGTGGCTAGTTGGCATGACGAACGACACTCGTGAGCTACTCGGGCGGACATGTATCCGGCACCAAGTTTTACCCTATTACATCCTGCTTGATGAACGGCCGATCGGAGCCCCACCGGTTCAGCGGAGGATTCAGAAAGGATTCGATGTTGACCTGTATGGCTCGCCAATAAATGGCGAGTTGCATCTAGACAGTGGATACGAATACTTACGCTCAACGCTAGAGGATTTGAAGAGTCTGGCGGAGCAAATTCTGCCAAAGAACGCAAACAGCAGTGAGATCGAGCTGATACCATTCGATGGCTCTCTCGATACGGATCCGGCCCAGCACCTTAAGGCAGAAGCGCTGCTGCGAATTCGAATTAGCAGCTCGGGCAGCCTGGATCAGCCCGCGGGCCCGCCCGAAGAACAGGTTTTACACGAGGTAACAGAGAAGCTGGAAGCGTTACAAGACACGAGGAGTATCGGCTCACAGAAGGTCAGTCAATCGCGCTGAGGCATATGGCAACGATCGAGAAGATTCCCTCCCGGTGGACTTTTCGCCGTCGTGTTTTGCAATGGCCGCTTACCAGGAGGGCAGCGAAATTGCCGGGCCGTCATTTGCCAAACTTCCGTCAGTGACTCGCTTCGAAATACGGTCGCTTATGAATGCTGTTGCGGGAGAAAGCGATTCGTAAGTCTCGTAACTAAAACAGATAGCTCACCTCTCTAATTGACGGCTTGAATTGGAATGGCGAGTGCCTTTTGAATACCGCGATGATGGCTGGCCGACCCTGTAGCCAACAACTTAAACGATCGATTTGGGTCATGGCGGCGGTATTCGCCGCGGCTGGACTTGCTTGCGCCCAGCAGGCCGACTCTCTCGAGCAGCAACTTCAGGAACTGAAAAAACAATATGACGAAACCACGAGGGCGCTCGAGCAACGCATCGCCGCTCTAGAACAGCAGATTGAAAAAGAAAAGGAAAAAGGCCTAAGTGAAAGACCGAAAGAGGGAACCGTCACCCCGGTAGAGCTGGCGGCTGAAGAGGCTCAAAAGGCGGTTCTCGGTCAATCGGATGAAGTCGGAGCGAAGTTCCAGGGCCAGGTACCTTCGGAGCCGACATATGACTTTTTGAGGGAAGCAGACCAAAAGATCGAGAAGCTGGAACAACAAGTGGGCGCTTTTGAATTCCACGGATATTTTCGCTCCGGTTACGGCTTGAACAGCGTCGGTGGCCAGCAGGTGGCATTCCAGGCCCCCGGCGCCGACGCCAAGTACCGTCTCGGAAATGAAGCGGAAACATACGGGGAACTCATCTTCGTGAACAACTGGCTGAACCCGGACCGCGATACCGAAAAGGCTTGGATGAAGACCGAGTTCATGGTCGAAGCCAACACTACCAACTCAGCGAGTTATGCAAATTTCCCCGGTGGGGCCGGAAACGACCAGTTCCGTCTGCGAGAAGCGTTTATCCAGGTCGGCAACATCCTGGAGAGCCAGCCGAACGCCAAGTTGTGGGCCGGCGAACGATACTATCGGCGCCAGCACATCGACATTGACGATTTTTACCCGCTGGATATGAGCGGCTACGGCGCGGGCGTAGAGGACTTCAACGCCGGGATCGGCAAGGTCGCTTTGGCATACATAGCTGGGGCGCGGCCCGACGTTATCACGCAAAACGGGTACCTGGCCAAGAACAATATTGACGTGCGCCTGTACGACGTCAAAGAACCCGGAGGTCTGTGGGGCGGCTGGTTCGATTTCGCCACGTCGAAAGGCGGCGAGACATCGACGGGCACAACCATTTCCACAACGGATGGATACGCATTCGGACTAAAACATCAGCGCCTCGAATGGCACGGCGGTTATCACACATTTAGCATCCAGTATGGGACGGGAGCGGCCAGTAATTTCAGCTCGTCGATCGATGATCCTACGAAGTTCCTCCATAGCTCGGAGAGGCTCCTCGCCACGGAACAAGTGCTGTTTCAACCGAACGACAGGTTCGCCATCATGCCAATCTTCGTCTACCAACGGAGCAGAGACGGGAATCCGCAGCACGGCTGGAACCAGTGGGTGTCGTTCGGCGCGAGGCCTGAGGTTTTCTTCACGAAATATCTTTCGCTGGCGTTCGAGGCAGGCTTCGATCGCACTCAACTTCGCGGTCAATACGACGGATGGCTGCGCAAATTCACCATTGCGCCACAAATCGGAGCGGGAAGAAAGTTCTTTAGCCGGCCGGTACTCCGAGCCTTCCTGACGTATGCGAACTGGTCGGAGGGGCTGCGCGGCTTCGTGGGCGGTGTTCCCTTTCTGGACAGAACGGCAGGCTTGACGTACGGAGTTCAGGCCGAAACGTGGTTTTAGCCAATGCGGGGAATGTGAAACGAGGAATCATGGCAACTCGAGAAATTACGATGAAATCTGCCCCGGCGCAGAGTATCCCACCCGTATCGGCGACACCCAACTACTCTCGCCCCTTAATCATTGTCACTACGCTTTTTTTCATGTGGGGATTTCTGACCTGCCTGAACGACATTCTGGTGCCACACCTGAGGTCGATCTTTGACTTGAGTTACGCGCGCGCCATGTTGATCCAGTTCGCGTTCTTTTCCGCGTATTTCCTATTCTCTGTGCCATGGTCGAAGTTCGTGAACCGGATCGGCTACCAGCACACCATGGTGACTGGGCTGATAACGATGGCCGGCGGTGCGTTTCTGTTCATCCCAGCCGCATCGGCCGCTTCCTACCCGTTGTTCTTGACCGCGCTCATCGTTCTCGCTGCTGGAATCACTGGCCTTCAGGTCGCGGCTAATCCTTACGTCGATTTACTAGGAAAACCCGAAACGGCATCAAGCCGCTTGGATCTGACACAGGCCTTCAACTCTCTCGGCACTACGATCGCCCCGAAGATCGGGGGGCTCCTGATTCTCAGCGCCGCGCCGTTGGCTGTTGAACAGTTGCGGAGGCTCACGCCGCTGGCTCGGCAGACCTACCGCGTGCAGCAAGCTGCCTCAGTGAAACTACCTTACACGGTGATCGCGCTTGCGCTGTTGTTGTTGGCGATCTCGATCGCCATTTCCAAGCTGCCGAAAATCGAAACCGCGGCTTCCCGGCCTGGGGAAAATGTAAACGACTCAATTTGGAAACATCCCAATCTCGTTCTCGGCGCGATCGGAATCTTCACCTATGTGGGCGCGGAAGTTTCAATCGGAAGCTTTTTGGTGAATTATTTCGGCTTGCCAGAGATTGCCGGCCTCTCCGCTGTGGCCGCGGCTAGTCTGGTTTCGTTCTACTGGGGCGGCGCCATGATCGGACGCTTTCTCGGCGCGGGACTTCTGCGGAGGTTTAAGGCCGGATATCTGCTCGCGCTGTGCGCCGTTTGTGCCGCAACATTGGTTGCTTTCTCCATGCTGCTGGGCGGCCACGCGGCGATGTGGAGCATTCTCGCCGTAGGGTTGTTCAACTCAATCATGTTCCCCACCATCTTCAGTTTGGGAGTAGCGGAACTCGGACCGCTTACGGGAAGCGGCTCTGGAGTCCTGAATATGGCCATCGTGGGCGGCGCCGTACTGCCGGTTATACAGGGCGCAATTGCCGATCATATTGGGCTTCACCACGCCTTCTTTATCCCGGTCCTCTGCTACTTGTACATTTTGTTCTACGCTTTGAGCGGATCAAAACCGAACAGCGAGCGGTACGCAAGAGCGTAAGGTGCGAACGGGAGAACGACAATGCTAATTGCGGCGGATATCGGCGGAACGAAAACTGACTTGGCGATCTTCTCGAAAGAGGCTGGGCCGCATGCGCCACTGGCACAAGCCAAGGTCCATAGCGCCGACTACCCGAGCTTACCGGCCATTGTGAAAGAGTTCTTGGCAAAGACGAAAAAAACAGTCGACCAAGCCTGCTTCGCGATTGCTGGGCCAGTGATCGCCGGACGCGTAAAAACCACTAACTTGCCTTGGGTGGTTGAGGATGCGTCTATCGCGCGGGAGCTGAACCTCGACCTAAGATCCGTTCGACTCATCAACGATCTGGAGGCGATCGCCCGCGCAGTTCCTGTCCTGCGGCCCAGCGATGTCAAAACGATTAATTCCGGCGAACCTGTCCCCAAAGGAACCATCGGCGTCATTGCGCCGGGCACGGGCTTGGGAGAGTCTTTCCTGACCTGGGATGGGACCCGCTATCTTGCACACAGCTCTGAAGGTGGGCATGCCGACTTCGCTCCCACCGACGAGAGGCAGATCCATCTCCTGGAATACATGCTCAAGAAGTTCGATCACGTGAGCTTCGAGCACGTTTGCTCTGGAATCGGGATCCCGCACATTTATGGATATCTTCGCGACGTCGAGCGGATCCCGGAGCAGCCCGAAGTTGCCGCGCGGATTGCTACCGCCGGCGATCCATCGGTCGCGATTATCCATCACGCCCTTAGTTCTGCTGATCCTAGCAAGTTGTGCGCGGAAACCATTGACACGTTTGTGTCGATCCTTGCTGCTGAGGCATCCAACCTTGCGGTGAAATTTTTGGCGACAGGTGGCGTCTACTTGGCTGGCGGTGTCGCGGTGCACACGTTACCTGCCCTACAGAAGCCCGCCTTTTTGCAGGCCTTCAAACGAAAAGGAAGGTTCGCTGAATTGATGGCGCGAATCCCGATTCATGTTGTCGTCAGTCAAGCGGCCCTGGCCGGGGCAGCCGCCTGCGGCCTGGAAACTCGCCAGACACGGAAATCAGTTAGCTCACGAAAGGACAATTAAAATGGCAGCACGCGTAGAAGCGATCAGTAGGCGCCCGGCAGGCAAACAACAAGCATGGAAGGACCTCGCAGCTCACTACAAAAAGATCCGAGAAACTCATCTGCGATCGCTATTTGCGGATGATCCAAAACGCGGCGAGCTTATGACCGCCGAAGCCTTGGGACTTTACCTCGACTACTCCAAGAATCTCATAACCAGCAAAACACTTGAACTGTTGATCCGCCTCGCTGAGGAATCGGGCCTCAAAGAACGAATCGACGCGATGTTTCGTGGGGATAAAATCAACCTAACGGAAAAGCGGGCGGTCTTGCACACAGCCCTGCGTGCACCGCGAGACGCTTCCATCATCGTGGATGGCGAAAACGTCGTGCCCAAGGTCCATGCCGTCCTCGATCGCATGGCTGATTTCGCCAGCCGCGTGCGCAGTGGCGAATGGAAAGGTCACACCGGCAAGCGGATTCGTAACGTCGTCAATGTCGGCATTGGTGGTTCCGACCTGGGGCCAGTCATGGCCTACGAGGCGCTGAAGCACTACGCCGAGAGGACAATGACCTTCCGTTTCGTGTCGAACGTAGACGGTACCGACTTCGCGGAGGCTGTCCGCGATCTCGACCCGTCCGAGACGCTTTTCATCATCTCTTCGAAAACGTTTACAACTTTGGAGACGATGACCAACGCCCAGACAGCTCGTGCTTGGTCGCTCGCCGGCATGGGGAATGACGAAAAGTCGGTCGCCAAGCATTTTGTAGCTGTTTCAACGAACGCGGCAGAAGTCACTAAATTCGGAATCGATACCGCCAATATGTTCGAGTTCTGGGATTGGGTTGGCGGCCGTTATTCGATGTCTTCTGCAATCGGCCTCTCGACGATGGTCGCCATCGGGCCGGACAATTTCCGCGCCATGCTGAGTGGTCTGTACCAAATGGACGAGCACTTCCGCACCGCGCCGTTCGAGCACAATCTTCCGGTGCTCATGGGTGTGTTGGCAGTCTGGTACAACGACTTTTTCGGCGCGCAGACCGTGGCAGTCTTGCCTTACGAACAATACCTGAAGCGGTTCCCTGCCTACCTCCAGCAATTAACGATGGAAAGCAATGGCAAGCACGTCACACTGGATGGCAAGAAAGCGGCCCACCAGACCGGTCCGGTCTATTGGGGTGAACCGGGGACCAACGGCCAACACTCGTTCTATCAGTTAATTCATCAGGGAACCAGGCTCATCCCGTGCGACTTCATCGCCTTTGCTCAGCCCCTCAACCCGGTTGGCCGGCATCACGACATTCTAATCGCCAACGTCTGCGCGCAGGCCGAGGCGCTTGCGTTTGGCAAGACTGCTAAACAGGTGGAAGCCGAGGGCACTCCAAAGTGGCTCGTGCCGCATCGCGTGTTCGAGGGCAATCGTCCATCCAACACGATCCTGGCTGAACGGCTGACACCGGAAATGCTGGGCAAGTTGGTGGCGCTTTACGAACACTCCGTATTTACGCAGGGCGCAATTTGGAACATTGATTCGTTCGACCAATGGGGAGTTGAACTGGGCAAGGTATTGGCGCAGCGCATCATCCCTGAACTGGAGAGCGAAGCGGAACCGAAACTCGCGCATGACAGTTCCACCAATACACTAATTCGTTATTACCGAAAAGTTAAGGAGACTCGATGACAACTCTTGGTTTTGACAAGCCCTTATACGTTTTGCCGTTCGACCACCGCGGCTCGTTCCAGAAGAAGATGTTCGGGTGGGATGGCGAGTTGACCGCGCAACAGACGGCCGAGATCGCGGCGGCCAAGCGGGTGATCTTCGACGCGTTCCAGGCGTCCGTCCACGCCGCCGTGCCCAAAGACAAGGCCGCCATCCTAGTCGACGAGCAGTTCGGCGCCGAGATTCTTCACGACGCAGCGCGGGAAGGCTACGCAACCTGTTGCCCGGCAGAGAAGAGTGGACAGAACGAGTTCGACTTCGAATACGGCGAAGAGTTTCCCGACCACATCGAAGCGTTCAGTCCGACGTTCTGCAAGGTCCTTGTGCGTTACAACCCGGAGGGAGATCAGGCGCTCAACCGGCGGCAATCGGATCGCCTAAACCGTTTGTCGGAATATTTGCACACCGACCAGAGTCCTAGCGGTTTCATGTTCGAGCTCCTTGTGCCGCCCGAGAAGGCCCAACTCGCTCGGCTTAACGGAGACAAGAAGGCCTACGATACTGAGCTTCGTCCGAAGCTGATGGCCCAGGCGATCGAGCAACTTCAGGATGCCGGAGTTGAGCCCGACGTATGGAAGATTGAAGGTCTCGACCGTCACGAAGACTGCGAACGAATTGTCACCACCGCCCGGCGGGACGGCCGCAGCCAGGTCGGTTGCATCATACTCGGCCGCGGCGAAGATGACAAGAAAGTTCGCGAATGGCTCACCACCGCGGCTGCCGTTCCGGGTTTTATCGGCTTCGCCGTCGGCCGAACAAGCTTCTGGCAGCCACTAGTCGACTGGCGCGCGCACAAGATCAGCCGGGAAACTGCGGTGGGCGAGATCGCCCAGCGTTACCAGGAGTTCGTCGAGATCTTCGAGTCCATCAAGCAAGGCGTGCCGGCATGAGTGAAACAGTGAAGCTGGCTCCGTCGATCCTCGCCGCTGACTTCGCTTGTCTGGGTGAACAAGTGGCCGAAGCGGAGAAAGCTGGGGCCAATAGGGTCCATGTCGACGTGATGGATGGACACTTCGTGCCCAACATATCGATGGGTGCGCCCATCGTGCAGTCGCTCAGGCGCGTTACCCGTCTTCCTCTGGAGACGCACCTGATGATATCGGATCCGGACTTTTTCCTTGAAGAATTCGTCGAGGCCGGCTCCGATTCGTTTCTTGTTCACTGGGAAGGCAACAACAACTTGCATCGCACCGTCCGGAGGATCAAAGAACTTGGCAAGCGCGCGGGGGTAGCGATAAATCCTGCGACCCCAGCGACGGTGTTGGAAGAGATTTTGCCGGAGGTAGACCTGGTTTTGGTCATGACGGTCAATCCCGGCTTCGGACACCAGCATTTCATCCACGGCACATTACCGAAGATCGAACGCGTCCGTCGGATGATCGAACGCGCCAACCTTCGTTGTGAGGTGGAGGTAGACGGTGGTGTGGATGAGGAAACGGCGCCATTGGCTGCCGCAGCCGGAGCCGACGTGTTTGTCGCTGGATCGTCGATCTTCGCCGATAACGCGGGCGTGGCCGTTGCCATGAATCGCCTGCGAACCAGCATCGCGCATTGCAGCACCGCTTTGCGCGCTTAAGAATCGTTTTGATGAGGAGATAAACAAATTTATGCAACTTGGCATGATCGGTCTTGGAAGGATGGGCGCTAACATGGTGCGCCGGTTACTGAATCACGGTCATAACTGCGTGGTCTTCGATATGTCGCAGATAGCCGTTAAGGAGTTGGTTAAGGAGAACGCAGTAGGCGCCGGCTCTCTGGTTGAGTTAGTCAAGAAACTCGAGACACCGCGAGCAATTTGGCTGATGGTTCCAGCCGCGGTTGTCGACAAGACCATCGCTGATCTTTTGCCGCACCTGGAAACGGGGGACGTCCTCATCGATGGAGGCAACTCCTACTATGTGGATGACATCCGGCGTGCCAAGGAACTCGCTGCACGGAATATCCACTACGTGGATGTGGGCACCAGCGGAGGTGTCTGGGGTCTGGAGCGAGGCTACTGCATGATGATCGGCGGCGAGAGCGAAGTGGTCAATCGTCTCGACCCGATCTTCGCTACGCTTGCCCCCGGAACAGGCGACATTCCTCGTACACCTGACCGCGACAGTCACGCGGGTACAGCCGAACAGGGCTACCTGCACTGCGGCCCAAATGGTGCGGGTCATTTCGTCAAGATGGTCCACAACGGAATTGAATATGGAATCATGGCGGCATACGCCGAGGGCTTGAGTATTCTGCGCGCCGCTAACGTCGGCAAGGAGGGAAGCGGCGCGGTGGATGCTGAAACCACGCCGTTGCGCTATCCGGAGCGGTATCAGTACGAGCTCAACCTGAGCGACATCGCCGAGGTGTGGCGTCGTGGCAGCGTGATCGCCTCTTGGCTACTCGATCTGACCGCTTCCGCCTTGCTTCAGGATCCACACCTTTCGAAGTTCGCCGGCCGTGTCTCCGACTCCGGAGAAGGCCGCTGGACGATCAAAGCCGCAATTGACGAGGCCGTTCCGGCGCCTGTTCTCACCAGCGCGCTTTATGAGCGATTCGCTTCGCGCGGCGAGGCGGACTATGCGGACAAACTTCTGTCTGCCATGCGATATCAGTTTGGCGGTCACCTGGAAAAATCGGAGGCCACGCCGAAAGTGGCGTAAAGAGGCAGCTATGAGTAACTCTCATTCCGACGCATTCGTTTTCTTCGGCGCAACCGGAGATCTTGCTTATAAGAAGATATTTCCCGCTTTGCAAGCAATGTTGAAGCGCGGCCACCTCAATGTACCGGTCATCGGAGTTGCGAAGGCCGGCTGGACCATCGAGCAGTTCCGGGTCCGCGCGCATGAAAGCCTGGAAAAACACGGTGGAGTCGACTGTGCGGCCTTCGAGAAGCTCTGTGGATTGCTGCGCTTCGTGGACGGCGACTACAACGATCCCGCTACTTTTCTGGCGCTTCGAAAAGAGCTCAACGGAGCGAGCCGTCCGGCGCACTACCTGGCGATTCCTCCGAACATGTTCGAGACGGTGCTTGGCCAGTTGGAGCACAGTGGCTGCCTCGCCGGCGCCCGGATTATTCTCGAAAAACCCTTCGGTCACGACCTGGCGTCCGCAAGACATCTGAACAAGGTTCTTCTCCAGAACTTCGACGAACGCACAATCTTCCGAATCGATCATTACCTGGGTAAGCGGCCGGTGCACAACATGGTCGTCTTCCGTTTCGCGAACACGTTCATGGAAGCGTTCTGGAACCGCAACTATGTCGAGAGTGTGCAAATCACGATGGCGGAAGATTTTGGCGTTCAAGGTCGCGGCGCTTTCTACGATCAAACCGGCACGATTCGCGATGTCCTCCAGAACCATCTGCTTCAGGTCCTGTCGAATTTGGCCATGGAAGCTCCGGTAAGAATGGACAGCGAATCTATTCGCGATGAGAAGGTGAAGGTGCTGAAGGCAATACCAGCAGTCGAAGATGGAAATGTAGTTCGGGGCCAATTTCGCGGCTATCTCGCGGAAAAAGGTGTGTCTCCGGGCTCGAAAGTAGAAACCTTCGCTGCCCTCAAGCTGGAGGTCAATTCTTGGCGCTGGCAAGGCGTTCCATTCTACATTCGCGCCGGGAAATGCCTGCCAGTCACCTGCACCGAGATCGTCGCCCGCTTGCGGAAGCTGCCAACGATGATCCCAACAGATATTCTCAGCCCGAACTACCTGCGCTTCAGAATCAGCCCGGACGTGACCATCGGCATGGGCATGACGGTCATGGCCCCAGGGGAGGCGATGGTCGGGCAGGCGGCGGAGATGGTGGCGAATCGGCACCCGATCGCTGAAGAAATGGATGCCTACGAACGAGTGCTGGGAGACGCCATGGCGGGAGACGCTACCCTGTTTGCGCGGGAGGATTACGTGGAAGAAGCATGGCGAATCGTCGACCCTCTGCTGAGCAACGCCACACCTGTCTACGCTTACGAGCCAAACACCTGGGGTCCGAATGAAGTCGAGCGGGTGACACCGCCTGGGGGGTGGCAGAACCCGATCGTCGGCCGCGAAAAATCGGTCGTCAGCGACTGGGCGGCCTGAGGATAGTCCATGAAGATGGAAGTTCTCGCAAACGATGAATCCGCAGCCAGAGCGGCTGCCGGGATGATTGCAGCAGAAGCTCGGGCTGCCGTCGCCGAGCGCGGCCGCTTTGTCATGGCGGTCAGTGGCGGTCGCACTCCTTGGATCATGTTGCGCGCTCTCTCCGGCGAGGAAGTGCCGTGGGAGAGCGTGCATGTTGTGCAGGTTGACGAGCGCGTGGCGCCGGTGGGGGACGCAGACAGAAATCTGACGCATCTTCGAGAGACTTTGTTGGAGCACACGCCGATCCGGCCGCAACGGGTTCATGCCATGCCCGTGGAATCAGCCGACTTGGAAGTAGCGGTGAAGCAATACGCCTCGACGCTCGCCGAAATTGCTGGCTCGCCACCGGTTCTTGATCTGGTCCATCTGGGCTTGGGACCTGATGGACACACAGCCTCACTGGTGCCAGCAGATCCGGTGCTCGCTATCACAGAAGCAGATGTCGCATTGACCGGAGTCTATCAGGGCCGACGGCGCATGACATTGACTTATCCGGTCATCAATCGCGCTCGGCATATTCTTTGGCTGGTGACGGGCAGCGAGAAACAAAGCATGCTGGCTCGGCTACTAGATGGCGATCTGTCCATTCCAGCCGGACGGGTTTCACGGGAACAAGCGATTGTTATCGCGGATCGGGCTGCCGCGGGAAGTCTGACCACCAGCCATTGGACAGAAACGCCGCGGGGGCCAACATCCCGCTCAATTTGAACCTCTATAAAGGTGGAGGGGCCGAAAGGAAACAGCTTCGGAGAGACGGTGTGAAAGCCCAAAGCGAAATGATGCCTACCGAGCTGGACCATAGCGCTGAAGAGGTCCAGCAGCGCTCACCCAGTTCGGGGAAGAAACACGTGTTTTGGGCACAGACTGAGGGCAGTCCGCTGCCGCTCGGCGCCACCTGGCTTGAAGAGGAACAAGCATTCAACTTTGCCATTCACGCAGAGCATGCCGAGAGTGTCACTCTGTTGTTCTTTTCCTCAAGCGACTTAGTGAACCCGATTCACGCATACCGCTTCGATTTTCTGCGCAATAAGTCAGGACGGGTATGGCATTGCCGCTTGCCGATCGCGGAGCTTGCCGAGGCTCGCTACTACGCGTACTCGGTATCGGGGCAGAGCTCCTCTCACGTTCACAGCTTCGACCCGCAGAAGGTGCTCCTCGATCCGTACGCGAAATGCATTTTCTTCCCTCCCGGTTTTGATCGCGAACTGGCGGCACGCGAAGGCCCTAACGCGGGCCGGGCGCCTTTGGGAGCGCTGACTGCTCACCGCGCGAATTTTGACTGGGCCGGCGACCGGGCACCGTATCACGAGTCCGATGCAATCATATACGAGCTTCATGTGAAGGGTTTCACCAAGAATCCCAACTCAAGGATTGATCCCTCTCGTGCCGGCACGTATGCGGGTCTGGTGGAAAAAATCCCTTACCTCAAGGAACTTGGAATAACGGTTGTCGAGCTGATGCCGGTTTATCAGCGCGACCCACATGAGGGCGACTACTGGGGCTACATGCCTCTGAACTTCTTCGCGCCTCATGCCCAATATGCAAGCACGCCCGATCACGATGAACAGCATCTTGAATTTAGAAACATGGTCAAGGCGTTTCATCAGGCTGGTATCGGAGTAGTGCTCGATGTGGTGTACAACCACACTTGCGAGGGGGACCACAGGGGCCCGATCTACAGCTACAAAGGCTTCGACGCCGCTAGCTACTACATGCTATCTTCCGACCCAACCAGCCCTTACGCCAACTATTCAGGTACCGGCAATACTTTGAATTTCGGTGAGCCCCACGTACGCAAGCTGGTGATGGATAGCTTGCGCTATTGGAAACAAGAAATGCACATCGACGGATTCCGCTTCGATCTGGCGTCGGTGTTTAGCCGCAATGCGGATGGATCGCTCAATTGGGGACACGCTCCGATATTCAGCGAAATCGCCGCGGATCCGGAGTTGGGCAGGCTCCGCTTGATCGCCGAACCTTGGGATACAGGAGCTTATCAGCTCGGCCGCGGATTCCCGGGCGTAAGTTGGCTCCAGTGGAACGGACGCTTTCGCGACGATATTCGCCGCTTCGTCAAAAGCGACGCCGGGGTGGTTCCTGACCTCATGCGGCGCATCTATGGCAGCGATGACTTGTTTCCCGATGACCGCGCCGACGCATACCACGCTTATCAGAGCGTGAACTATGTGACTTCACACGATGGCTTCACTTTGTACGATCTGGTCTCCTATAACAGCAAGAGCAACTGGGCGAATGGTCATCAAAACCAGGACGGCATGGACGACAACTACAGCTGGAACTGTGGACACGAAGGCATCGAAGCCGTGCCGCCGGACGTACAAGCTCTGCGCCGCAAGCAAGTCAAGAATTTCTGCTGCTTGCTGTTCCTGTCGAATGGGACGCCGATGTTCCGCGCCGGCGATGAATTTCTGAACACGCAGTTCGGGAACAACAATCCTTACAACCAAGATAACGAAATTGGGTGGCTGGACTGGGACCAACTCCGCGAAAATGAGGACATTTTCCGATTCTTCAAATCAATGATAGCGTTCCGGAAGGCGCATCCTTCCATCATGCGGAGCAGATTCTGGCGGGAGGACGTCTCCTGGTATGGAGTCGGCGGAGCGGCCGACCTTTCCAACGATTCTCGTAGTCTGGCTTTTTGCCTTCACGGTGCGTCTCAAAGCGACCGCGACCTCTACGTGATGATTAACGCCTACTGGGAAACGTTGGACTTCGAACTCCAAGAGGGTACCGCTCAGGAGTGGAAGAGAGTCGTGGACACGAGTTTGCCGAGTCCCGACGACTTCTCGGAGCACGGGTTGCCGCTCAAGCAAGCCAATTACACAGTTGCTCCCAGATCCGTCGTTGTTCTACGTCGCTCGAATAAGAGCGACAGGAGGCCGTGAGTATGCAACCCAAAGTCGTCATCATAGGCGGTGGATTTGGAGGCCTGTGCGCGGCGCAGGCGTTAAAGTCGGCGCCCGTTGAGCTGACGCTGATCGACCGCCGTAACCATCACCTGTTTCAGCCCCTGCTGTATCAAGTGGCCACGGGTTCGCTCTCGCCCGGCGAGATTGCCGCGCCACTTCGCAGCGTCTTGAGCCGGCAGAAAAATACCCGCGTACTGCTGGGCGACGTCGAGGACATCGATCCGGTAGCGAAGCACGTGCTGCTCGCCGACGGCGCCGTTCTTGAATATGATTCGCTGATCGTCGCGTCGGGTTCGCAGAGCTCCTACTACGGCAACGACGCCTGGCAACGATGGGCGCCCGGCCTGAAAAGCCTGGAAGAAGCGACGACGGTTCGCCACAAGATTCTCTATGCATTTGAAGTAGCAGAACGGCTTGCCCAGTCTGCCGATCGACGCCCGTGGCTCACTTTCGTCATTGTGGGAGCAGGCCCCACGGGGGTGGAACTCGCGGGAGCCATCGGCGAGATCGCGCGGCAGACGCTCAAAAACGACTTTCGCTCCATACACCCGCAAGAGGCTCAGATCATTCTGCTGGACGGCGCCCCCCGGCTTCTCATGACCTTCCCGGAAGACTTAGCTCAAAAAGCAGAACGCTCCCTGGCGGACCTTGGAGTGCAAGTAATCACAGGGGCTATGGTTACAGATGTCAATCGGGAGGCGGTTACCATTAAAATCGGCAACCGCACAGACCGCCTCGCCACAAGAACCGTGATCTGGGCTGGAGGGGTGACTGTAACTCCCTTCGGAAGGACGCTGGCGATCCGAACAAGCGCTGACACCGACAGGCAAGGAAGAATCAAAGTAGGCCCCGATCTCACCATCGCCAATTTTCCGGGAATCTATGTCGTCGGAGATCTCGCTCTCGCGCTGGATTCGAACGGAAACCACTTGCCGGGTGTTGCGCAGGTTGCGATGCAACAAGGCAAGTACGCCGCAAAGGCGATCCTTAGAAAGGTACAGGGCAAACCCGAGCAGAAACCCTTCGAGTATTTCGACAAAGGAAATCTAGCGGTCATCGGAAGGGCGTCCGCTGTGGCCAATGTTTTCGGCAGGCACATTTCAGGGCTCCCCGCGTGGCTCATTTGGGTGTTTATTCACCTGATGTACATAGTCCAATTTCAAAGCCGCATCCTAGTCTTTATTCAATGGGCAATTCAGGATCTGACTTTCAACCGTAGCGCACGGCTCATTACCGGCACTGCACCTACGGACTTCAGCTTTAACAAAGAAATTGCCTCGCAAAAGACTCTACCTATAGGGAGGAATGATGAAGTCTCTGCTAAAGCCATGTGATCGCGTCAATGACTCCCGTGCGCAGTGGGTTCTCGGCTTCCTCGCAGTGTCTTTGTCGCAAGCGGCTCCTGCTTTCGCGCAATCCGTAAGTCCTCTAAGTCCCACCAACATTTTCGCGCCCATCTCCACGCCGGCCGATTCGATCTTCGGACTCTCTAAGTTCGTGCTGGAAGTTACGGCGTCAATTTTTGTGGTTGTTTTTTCGTTACTGCTGTACTCTCTTTTGAAATTCAGGAAGAAGAAGGACGACGACGGGCGCGAGCCGCCTCAGGTGTACGGCAGCAACCAGGTGGAACTCGCCTGGACGGTTATCCCGGTTCTGATCGTCGTTGCCTTGTTTTTGGCGACTGCACGCGTGATAGCCACCGTGCAGAATGCCGCCGCGCCGCGTAACGCCGTCGAAGTCACCGTCATCGGTCATCAGTTTTGGTGGGAGTATCGCTATCCGGGGTTGCAGGTCGTAACCGCGAATGAATTACATGTTCCCGTGAGCGATCCGAAACATCCCACTCCGACTTTCTTGAAGCTCCTGTCCGCCGATACCGATCACAGCTTCTGGGTTCCACGTCTCGCGGGCAAAGTCGACCTGATTCCCGGCCATCCAAACAGCATGTGGATCGACCCGCGCGAGACCGGGCTTTACCTGGGTCAGTGCGCGCAATACTGCGGGACGCAGCACGCCAAGATGCTTCTGCGTGTCTATGTCCAGTCGCCAGATGACTTCGAACGTTGGATCGAAGAGCAACGCCAGCCGGCGCATTTGAGTGCCGCAGTTGAGAAGGGCCGGCACGTTTTTGAGACCACCGCGTGCATCAACTGCCATGCCGTGGCGGGAACCGTGGCCAACGGTCGATTCGGTCCGGACCTTACCCACCTGATGAGCCGCGACACGATTGCCTCGGGGGCAGTTCCGAACACCCCAGAGAATCTCCGCAAGTGGATTCAAAACCCAGACGCCACCAAACCAGGCTCCCTGATGCCATCGATGAAGCTAAACGACCAGGACTTGGACTCGGTGACGGCTTACCTGGCGACGCTTCAATGAGCCCGATGAGGAGAACGTAATATGGCGACTGAAACAATGGCATGGCCGACCCCGCGGGTGGCATCCCGTCCCTTCGTCGATAAGCTCCACGATTGGGTGACCACTGTCGATCACAAACGTCTGGGGCTCATGTACATCGTCTATGCGTTGATCTTTCTCGTGATCGGCGGGATCGAAGCGACGATCATGCGCATCCAGCTCATTCGCCCGAACAATGATTTTGTTTCGCCGCAAGTGTTCAACCGCATGTTCACCATGCATGGCACAACGATGATTTTCTTCGCCGCCATGCCGATGGTGTTCGGATTCGCGAATTATCTGGTTCCGCTGATGATCGGAGCGCGAGACATGGCGTTCCCACGTCTGAATGCTTTTAGCTTTTGGCTAACGGCTTTCGGAGGCCTTCTTCTCTATTTCAGCCTCTTGGGTGCGAATGGCTTGTATGGCGCCGGGAACGCTCCTGACGTCGGATGGTTTGCCTATGCGCCGTTGACCTCGCTGGCATTTTCCCCCGGGCACAGCACGGATTACTGGACCCTCAGCATCCTCGTCTCTGGTTTTGGCAGCATCGGCACGGCGATAAACATCGTGGCAACGATTATTAGCATGCGCTGTCCAGGGATGACGTTCGGTAAAATGCCGCTGCTGGTCTGGCTAAACTTCGTCATGTCTGCAATGGTGCTGTTTGTTATCAGCCCGCTCACCGCGGCGCAAATCATGCTGCTGATCGACCGCTTTCTGGGCGGACACTTTTTCGACACACAGGCAGGCGGTTCAGCCGTCATATGGATGCACTTTTTCTGGATCTTCGGTCATCCGGAAGTATACATTCTCGTGATTCCGGCGTTCGCTTTCATGTCGGAAATTGTCCCTGTTTTCTCCAGAAAAGTTATGTTCGGCTATCCCGTCATGGTAGGCGCCACTGTCGCTATCGGGTTCTTAAGCATGGCCGTCTGGGCCCACCACATGTTCACCATCGGAATGAGTGCAAACGCTAACGGGTTCTTCGTCCTTTCCACCATGGCCATCAGTGTTCCTACTGGGATCAAAATCTTCAACTGGCTAGGCACGATGTGGGGTGGAAAGATCCAGCTTAAGACTCCCATGCTGTTTTGCATCGCATTCTTGTTCCAGTTCTTGATCGCAGGTTTGACAGGAATCATGCTGGCCGCTGCGCCGTTCGACTGGCAGCTCGCGGGCTCTTACTTCTTGGTCGCACACTTTCACTACGTCATTGTCGGTGCAATCCTCTTCGCAATTTTTGCAGCGTTTTACTATTGGTTCCCGAAAATGTCGGGCAAGCTGTACTCGGAAACCCTGGGCAAGTGGAGCTTCTGGCTCTTCCTCATCGGGTTCCATCTGACCTTCGACTTTATGCATATCCCGGGACTTCTGGGGATGCCGCGCAGGATCTATACCTACGAGGCTGGGCGCGGCTGGGAGATATTGAATCTGATCGTAACAGTCGGCGCTGTCTTCCAGGCTGTGGGCGTCTTGGTGTTCGTTTATAACCTGGTCTGGTCTTATTTCCGCGGTAAACCCGCTGGGAACGATCCATGGGACGCTTGGACTCTGGAATGGTCTACCAGTTCGCCACCACCCGATTACAACTTCGCCACGATTCCAACTGTTAGAAGCCGGCGCCCACTTTGGGACCTGAAGCACCCCGACGATCCGGATTGGAAATACGAGTAGGAGAATGCCACGTTTATGACCGCACCGTACCCCAACCAGACGCTGCCCGCGCGCGGGCCCGTGGCCATGTTCGGCCTGATCGCCGCGGAATCCGCGATCTTCACAATTTTCGTCGTCGCTTACATCTTTTATATAGGCAAGTCGCAGACGGGCCCGCAGCCAAAGGACGTCCTCGAGGCTCCGATCTTCTTCAGCATTTGCCTGCTTTCGAGCAGTCTGACGATTCACCGGGCCGTCGAAGCTCTTCGCAAGGGGAGAAGCATGAGTTTCAACGCGTGGTGGGGCTCGACGATTTTGCTTGGAGCCATCTTTCTTTTGGGGACCGCGAGCGAATGGCATCGGTTGATCTACAACTATGGATTGACCATCAGCACCAACCTGTTCGGCACAACCTATTATTCGCTAGTCGGACTGCATGGATTTCACGTAGTCGTCGGACTCATCGGCCTCATCACGGTTATGGCATTCGCGCTCCTGGGCAAAGTGAAACCTGAGCACGCTCCCCGCGCCTACGTACTGTCTCTTTACTGGCACTTCGTCGACATCGTGTGGGTGGTGGTGTTCACGGTTGTATACGTGATTGGACGCTAGAAAAGGACTGCATATGGTGACGGAAATAACGGAACCAGCGAGACAGACACCGGAAAGACCCGGCCGGGTCGATGTGCCAGCGCCAACGGCGTGGCCGATTGTCCTTGCTTTCGGCATCGCGTTGCTTTTCGCCGGACTGCTTACCAGCATCTCTGTCAGCATTTTCGGCGCGATCCTTGCAGTCGGCGGATCCATTGGTTGGTTTCGAGAAGTCCTACCCCACGAGAAGCATGAATCTATCGCGGTTTCAGAAACATTAGCGCCTGCTGCAACGAGCCGTTCACGCATCCAGCGCGTCTCGTGGCTGAGCGGCGAACTCGCGCGTGCCCGGCTTCCGTTGGAGATCTATCCGGTTTCCGCAGGCATTAAAGGAGGCTTGGCCGGAGGCGTGGTTATGGCCGTGCTAGCAGCTACGTATGGACTTGCCAGCGGACATGGCATTTGGTATCCCATCAACCTCCTATCCGCGGGATTTTTCCCGGATCGAACCAGCGTCGCGCAAATCGCGGCTTTTAGTTGGGACGCGTTCAGCATTGCCGTTGTCATCCACTTGATTTGTTCTTTGGTCGTCGGTCTTCTCTACGGCGCAACGCTTCCGATGTTTCCGCGCCGCCCGATTCTGCTGGGGGGATTGATCGCCCCAGTCTTGTGGTCTGGGCTGCTACATAGCGTTCTCGACGTGCTCAATCCAGTACTCAACCAGCGCATTGACTGGTTTTGGTTTGTCCTTTCCCAGGTCGGATTCGGCCTCGTCGCCGGCAGCATCGTTTCAAGACAAGAGCGCGTACGAACCTGGCAATATCTGCCCTTCGCCATCCGCGCCGGGATTGAGGCTCAGGGAGCAGTAGACGAAGAAAACGGGGAGGACAAGGCGCGATGAAGAATCGAGTGATCCTCTTTAGCTTTGGGATTATCGCATTGCTGCTTTCGAGCGCTTGCAGCAGCTCTCCCGGTCGACCCAGTGCGGCGTCCGAGGTGATTGCTCCCAATCAGATCGCGGATTTCAATGTTCTCTATACCCAGAATTGCGCAGGATGTCATGGGGTTCGCGGAAGGGACGGCGCAGCGATCGCTCTGGCCGATCCCGTGTTTCTCGCAATTACAGACGATGCCACGATTCGCCGCACGGCGGCAAAGGGTGTGCCCGGCACGCCCATGCCTGCTTTCGCCCAAAGCGCCGGTGGGCCACTCACCGATAAACAGATCGATGTTCTGGCCGGAGGCGTTCGGTCGTGGGCCGGTGCAAAGACTCTCCAGGAAACGAACCTGCCGTCCTATGGAGCGCAGGCTGACGGTGATCCGAAGCGTGGCGCCGGTGTCTTTCAAACCTACTGCTCCTCCTGTCACGGACCGGCCGGCGGTGGCGGCAAGGCCGGCTCGATCGTGGACGGTTCTTTCCTGGCCCTGGTGAGCAATCAAGAGCTTCGAATGAGTGTGATTCTGGGGCGTCCTGCGCTAGGCGCGCCCGATTGGCGCAATGACATACCCGGCAGACCGTTATCGGAACAGGAAATATCGGACGTCGTGGCCTGGCTTGCCGCGCAACGGCCGGAAATTCCGGGCCAGCCGTATCCGATATCGGTCATGAACCGGACCACAGGAGAAATTCGATGAGTGTAGAAACCAGTACGTCGAGACGAGCGCTGCTTGTGAAGGTGGGATTGTTGTTCAACGGCGTGGTCGGTGCGGCTCTGGCTGTCCCCATTGTGCGTTATCTTCTTTCACCCGCGACTCGCGGAAAGGATAACGGCTATCAGTCGTGGCTTTCGGTCGGCCCGCTCGAGCAGTTTCCCGCCGGCGAAACCCGTCTCGCTACCTATAGGAACCCGGTCGTCAATCCTGGCGATGGTCAGACTGCGAATATCGCCTGTTGGGTTCGAAACGTGGACAATCGGAATTTTCAGGTCTTTGCTATAAACTGTGCGCACCTTGGGTGCCCGGTGCGCTGGTTTCCACAGTCAAACCTTTTCCTGTGCCCCTGCCACGGCGGCGCTTACTATCAGGATGGCTCGCGCGCCTCTGGCCCCCCGGAGCGCGGATTGTTTGAACACCAGTACAAGATCGAAGGAGGACAATTACTCATCAAGACCGGCCAACTGCCGACTCCGGGTCCATCGGCTCTAATCCAGCTAAGCGGGAAGAAAACATGCGTCTAATTAATAAGGTAGGCGCCTGGTTTGATTTCCGGCTGCAACTCGGGGCGCCGATTACTGAAGCGGCCACGCATCGCGTTCCTCGTGAGACAGCAAGCTGGTTTTATGTCTTCGGAAGCGCAGCGCTGACCGTGTTGCTTCTCCAGATCGTAACCGGGATACTTTTAGCCCTCATCTACGTGCCCTCCGCCGGCGAGGCCTGGAATAGTCTCCAGACGCTGAATCACGATATCTCTCTTGGCTGGTTTATTCGCGCATTGCATGGGTGGGGCTCGAACTTCATGGTCGCGATTGTCCTGATTCACCTAGTTCAGGTCTTTCTGTTCGGCGCCTATAAGTTTCCGAGAGAACTCACTTGGATCGTGGGAGTGTTCCTTCTTCTCATGACTCTCGGCATGGCTTTTACCGGTCAGGTTTTGCGATTCGACCAAGACGCCTATTGGGGACTGGGTATCGGGGCATCGATCACCAGCCGAATTCCTTTGATCGGACCCTGGGCGGTGAGCCTTTTGCTCGGCGGTCCGATCATCGCGGCTACCACGCTTTCGCGCTTCTTCGCGCTGCATGTTTTTGTCATCCCCGGACTTATGCTCGCGTTCGTCGGCGTGCACTTGCTCATGGTTTTAAAACTGGGGATCAACGAGTGGCCCATGCCAGGACGCATCGTGCGCCGTGCAACCTATCTCGCAGAGTATCGCGAGTTGACACACAAAGATGGCGTGCCATTCGTGCCCGCCGCGGTGTGGAAGGATGTACTGTTTTCCGGGTTCGTTCTTCTTTCGATTGCTTGCTGCGCTGTGTATTTAGGTCCCTTCGGTCCTAGCGGCCAGCCCGACCCGACTATTATTCAGACCGTTCCGCGACCGGATTACTTCTTTCTCTGGCTCTATGCGCTGCTGTCCTTCTTGCCGCCTTCCGCCGAAACACCGATCTTGCTGATCGGTCCAGCCATTGGGATCGTCGTATTACTGGTGCTCCCTTTCATTGCGGGCGAAGGAGAGAAAAGTTGGAAGCGCAGACCGATCGCCGTCTTGACAATTCTATTAGCCGCAGTGTCGCTGGGTACCTTGACGCGTCTAGGCGACCACGCTCCGTGGAGCCCGGTCATGAACGCATGGAGCAGTGTGCCAATCCCATCGCAATATCTCAGCGGACGGACCGCACTCGAGCGGCGAGGCGCGCTCGTTTTCCAGGCCAAGCAATGCCACAACTGTCATGCGCTCGATGGACAGGGTGGGCAGCGAGGGCCCGCGCTCGACCGCGTCGCTCTGCGTCTCAACGAGGACCAGCTCATTCGCCAAGTAATCCAAGGTGGCGGCAACATGCCGGCCTACGGAAAAAACCTAAATCCGCCGGAGACGACCGCGCTGGTGGCGTTCCTTAAGACGTTGCATCCTCTTGCTATCGCGCCGGCAAAAGATGCATCCCGCTCCGCGGCGCTCGAATAGGCTTTCTAATGCCGCCCGCCCATGTCCACTTCGCACCGTGGTCCCTGCCGCTGCCGCCTATGCTGGCGCTCGCCGGGATCATGGTGCTCTATTTGTGGCTCTTTCATAGGCTACCTTCTTTGAAGATCGCCGCTTTCCTCGGTGGCCTTTCTGCGGCATGGCTCGCAATTGCATCGCCTCTCGTTGCGCTTGATCACCAGTTGCTGACGTTCCACATGGTCAAACATCTGCTCTTGATGACAGCGGCCGCGCCCCTTATCCTGTTGGGGCTGCCGAAGCCTCGTTCAGTGAATTGGTCGGGGTGCTCTCTCGCACTGTGTTGGCTGGCCGGAACTGCCACGGTGATTGCGTGGCATGTTCCTGCAATCTTTCAACTGGCCCTGCAATCCCAAACATGGCACAACATCGAAAACGCAAGCTTCTTGGTTGCCGGTGTTTTATTCTGGTGGCCAGTAATGCAATCGCAGTCCGAAACAACGCAGCCCTGGGCCGTGCCTTTGTACCTTTTCCTCGGGACCATGCCCTGCGACGCTCTCTCCGCGTTTCTCACGTTCTGTGGACGTGTCGTATATCCCGCCTATGCCGTTACCCCTGGGAACTTTCACTTGACCCCTCTTGAGGATCAGGAGTTCGCGGGCGCCTTGATGTGGGTAGCCGTAACCTTTATATACCTGATACCCGCAGTCGTCATGACCATCCGCATACTCTCGCCCGAGCCTCAGTATACGCAGATACGGGTTCCAACATGACGTCCGAGCGTGCGATCGCTGTTATCCCGACTCCGAACGTCGCCCTTGCGGACTATTGGGCGCTCACGAAGCCAGACATTAATTTCCTAATCGCGATCACGACCTTCGCGGGCTTCTACCTGGGCTATCCGGGGCGGTGGGATGTCGCGACGAGCTTACTGCTGATACATACCTTGCTGGGCACGGTGCTGGTCGCAGCCGGCACTGGCACCTTGAATCAATACCTCGAATGGCAATTCGATTCGCAAATGCGGCGCACGGCGCGGCGACCGGTCGCTTCCGGCAGAATCAAACCGGCGGCGGCGCTATGGTTTGGGATCGGGCTTTCGGCGGCAGGAGGTATTTATCTGGCAGTCGCCGCAAATCTTCTTGCTAGCGGGCTGGCGATTTTCACGTTGTTGAGTTATTTGTTCGTCTACACCCCATTGAAGCGAAAGACACCGCTCTGCACGCTGGTCGGCGCCATTCCCGGCGCTATGCCTCCGCTGATCGGATGGGCCGCGTCACATGAGAGTCTGAGCCTGGGAGCTTGGGTCCTCTATCTGATTCTTTTCCTCTGGCAATTCCCCCACTTCATGGCAATCGCCTGGATGTACCGCGACGACTACGATCGTGCAAGCTACCAGGTTCTTCCCCGCGGCCAGGCGAGAGTTCGATTTGTAGTTTTGCAAACCGTGTTGCCGCTGCTCGCATTGGTCTTGGTTAGCCTGGTTGCGAGACCTATGGGACGACTTGGGCTCGTATGCTCCGTCGGCGCCTTGCTGCTAGGTGCAGTCTTTTTCTACTACGGAGCGAAATTCACGCTGCGTAGAGCCAACACTGATGCGCGGAAACTGCTCTTCGCTTCCATCGTCTATCTTCCGTTGCTGTTTGTGCTAATGACTATCTTTCGGGCTTAAGCTCGCCCCACAAACAGATGGAGCCACTCAGCAAATTGATTATTGCCGGAGAGAACCCTTCGTCTCTGATGAACGCTGCTCGAACCGCAGTAGCGGCGATCCTTTCCTACTTGGTCGCCCGTTTATTTCACTTGCCCGAAGCTTACTGGGCGCCCATCGCGACGCTGATTGTCGTGCAATCAAACCTGGGCGATGCACTGCCGATTTCCTTGCAGCGCTTCGCTGGGACGGCGATCGGGGCTGCTGTTGGGGCGGTGGCTGCTGCCTACTTCCCCGTAAGTGTCTGGGCGTTCGGCTTGGCCGTCTTTTTGATTGAACTGTTTTGTGCGATTCTGCGAGTTGAGAGAAGCGCTTACCGATATGCAAGTATTACGGTAGCGATTGTAATGCTGGTACCGAGATCTATCAGCGCATGCCTAATCGCGGTTCACCGGTTCTCGGAAGTTTCACTCGGGATAGCGGTAGGCCTTGTGCTTTCCGCTCTTTGGCCCGACTGGCCGTCCAGCAGACTGGGTCAGAGCAAAACAACGCCTTGATGTATCGAGCTAAGCATCATGTGAATGGAGCAGCGTCTCAAAAGCATTCGCGTCAAGAAGGTTAAGAGAATCGACCGCTATATCAGCGGCCAGCCGTTTACCGTTGTGACTCCTCCGGATCCGGTTTCCCTCTCTGCGCAGGTCGTCGGCGGAGACGATGTTCTGAAAACGGTGGGTAGCTGCGAGCGCCTCAAGAACTAGTTCGATGTTCGCGCGCGGCGCCGACGAAGCGATTGCCTGAAGCCATCCCCGCTCGTGAAGCTGGCGCACCCGATTTGCTACGCCGGGCAGTGGCGAGATCCCCTTCTTTCGAACGAGCTTACGATACAGCTCGTCTTTGGCAGTTGAGATTCTCTTGATTCGCTCGGAAGTCGCCGCAGCGCCTAGCCATCGAGGAAGTGTGGAATCGTTGCGTTGACCAAACGAGGAAAGAAATTGCTCATTCGAACGCCCTCATTGGCCATTGTTTCTCGCCAGGAAATCCAGTTGAGTTCCTCTGAGTCAGCTAATGTTCCATCCACTGTCCCAAAGGACTGCCCGGGCCGCGCTCATTTGAAATGGCCCTCACCCGACTTTTTCGGCAACTTGGGACAGCGCATATTCTTCTAAATGCTGAGCATCACTGTTGAACTTGCGGATACCTTCAGCCAGCTTTTCAGTCGCCATCGCATCTTCGTTGTGCATCCAGCGGAAGGTCTTCTCATCCAGGTGCAAACGATCTTCCTTGCTCGCCTGAGCTTTCGCTGGATCGAGCTTGCGATCGAGCGCGCCATCGGCCTTTTCCAACTGGTCAAGAAGCTCTGGACTGATGGTGAGTAAGTCTGAACCCGCCAAGCGGACGATCTGATTCACATTACGAAAACTTGCACCCATCACTTGGGTCTTGTACCCGTACTTTTTGTAGTAGTTATAAATGCGGGTGACGGACGCGACGCCGGGGTCCTGGTCCGCGGGAATTTCCGCTCCGCCGCGCTCTTTCTTGTACCAATCGTAAATACGGCCGACGAACGGCGAAATCAACGTCACTCCAGCTTCAGCGCACGCCACCGCTTGGGCGAAGCTGAAGAGAAGAGTGAGATTGCAATGGATGCCTTCCTTCTCAAGTAGCTCGGCTGCCCGGATGCCCTCCCAGGTGCTGGCGATCTTGATCAGTATGCGTTGCCGCGACACACCTGCCTTTTCATACAAGGAGATGAGCTTGCGGGCCTTGGCGATCGTGCTTTCCGTATCGAAGCTCAACCTGGCCGCGACCTCGGTAGAGACTCGGCCGGGGACCACCTTGAGAATCTCGCTTCCGAATAGTACGAAAAGACGATCAATGAACTCTTCCGCCATCGCTTCGTGACTGCCTCCGCGCTCCTGGGCCAAATCGGCGGCTTCGTCCACCAAGTGCCGGTACGCGGGCATCTGGGCCGCATGGAAGAGAAGCGACGGATTGGTGGTCGCGTCCTGCGGGCGGTGCCGGGCTATGGCTTCTATGTCACCCGTATCCGCCACAACCGTTGTGTATTGCTTTAGTGATTCGAGTAGCTTCATATATATTGCTCCTATTATCTTTCGACTTCAGTCCGAAAGCCATTTACCATCGGCAGCCACGCTGCCTCGAGTAGCTTGACCTTAGCCAATCTGCGACGATGCCGGTCTGCACCGCTGAACCTGGCGTCGAGGAAGTTCTTGGTGCAGTCCCACGCAACGGCAAAACCCGTCGTACGGCCTCCGAAGCAGAGTATGTTCATGTCGTCATCCTCTACTCCCTGGCGCGCGGAAAAATCATCGTGACACACCGCGGCGCGAACGCCGGCTACCTTATTGGCCGCAACGGAAGCTCCCACGCCGCTCCCGCACAACAGTACGCCACGTTCGACATCCCCACTCGAAACGGCACGAGCGAGAGGAATCGTGAAGTCCGGATAGTCATCGTTGGCGTCATAGGCCGTGTTGCCAAAATCGGTGACCTCGTGGCCTTCCGCCGTCAGCAGCTTGGCGAGTTGCTGCTTCATCTCAAATCCGCCGTGATCCGCTCCCAATCCCACTTTCATATTCGTACTCCCCTCAGCCCCCCGATTGGTGCCGGGCAATTTGGCTCTTCGCCGAAGCTACAACGTTTTCCACATTGAAGCCGAATTTCTTCAGCAGTTGTTTCAACGGCGCCGAAGCTCCAAAGCTTTCGATGCAAATATTGTGCCCGTCCGAACCCGTGTATTTGCTCCAGCCAAAATCGGACGCCTGCTCCACCGATACACGGGCCTTCACGCACGGAGGCAAGACGGATTCCCGGTAAGCTTTATCTTGATCGTCGAACAATTCCCAAGACGGCATACTGACTACCCGTGCGCGTATGCCCTCTCTGATCAATTGTTCATAGGCGTCGAGACAAAGCGAAACTTCGCTGCCGGTGCCAATGAGGATCACCTCGGGCGCGCCGCCTGGGGCATCCGCGAGAATGTAGCCTCCGCGCGCCAGGCTCGAGGCTGGGGCGTACTTCGTCCGGTCGATTGTAGGCACCGCTTGGCGAGTGAGCACGAGCACGGCCGGCTCATGATGCAGTTGTAATATTACCTTCCAGGCCTCTGTCACCTCGTTGGCGTCCGCGGGCCGGATCATAATCAGGCCCGGCATGGCGCGCATATGTGCGAGCTGTTCGATCGGCTGATGAGTGGGCCCATCCTCGCCAACTCCAATTGAGTCGTGAGTGAATACGTAGATGACCGGTAGCTCCATCAGGGCGCCCAAACGAAGAGAGCCGCGCATGTAATCGACGAAGATGAAGAAGCCCGAACCGAAGGGCCGCAGTTTTACCAGACTCATTCCGTTTACAATTGCGCCCATGGCGTGTTCACGGATTCCGAAGTGAAAATTGCGTCCGCCATAGTTCTCGGCTGAGAAATCGCCAGCGCCTTCCCACGTAAGACGAGTCTTAGTGGAGGGCGCGAGATCCGCCGCTCCGCCGATCAACCAGGGAATATTCTCGGTAGCGGCATTCAGCACCTTAGCGGACGACTCACGCGTCGCCAAGCCTTTCGGATCCGCCGGGAATTCGGGCAGGTCGCGATCCCATCCTACGGGGAGCAGGCGGTGTTGCATGCGAAGCAATTCGTCGGCGAACTCGGGGTACTGTTTGCGATACTCCTCGATGCGAGCGAACCAGGCATCGCGTAACTCTCTGCCGCGCTTTCCGATACCTTGGCGGAAATGGTCGTACACGCCATCCGGCACGTAGAACTTCTCGTCTTCCGGCCAGCCGTAGTTGCGTTTGGCGAGCCGGACTTCCTCTTCGCCTAGGGGTTCGCCGTGCGCTCCACTGGTATCTTGTTTGTGTGGCGCCCCATATCCGATGTGGCTGTCTACGATGATCAGCGTCGGGCGGTCCTTAGTGCTCTGAAACGTTCGGAACGCACGGGCCAACATATCGAGGTCGTTGGCGTCGCCGACTCGCGTCACGTTCCAGCCGTAGCCGATGAAGCGTGTTGCCACGTCTTCAGTGAACGCTAGCGCCGTGTTGCCTTCAATCGTGATGTGATTGTTGTCGTAAATCCAGCAAAGATTCGAGAGTCGCAAGTGTCCCGCAAGCGAGGCGGCTTCGCTTGAGATGCCTTCCATCATGCATCCATCTCCGCAAAGCGCGTAGACGTTGAAGTCGAACAAGTTCTCGAAACCTGGACGGTTGTAGCGCGCGGCCAGCCATTGGCGGCCGATGGCCATGCCGACGCTTGTGGCTACGCCTTGCCCCAGCGGTCCCGCGGTGGTCTCGACGCCCGACGTCCAGCGGTACTCGGGATGTCCCGGACAGCGGCTGTCCAACTGCCGAAACGTCTTGAGGGCATCCAGCGGCACCGATGGATCGCCGAGGGTTTCATAGTCTTTGCTGACAGCCTTGACTCCAGTCAAGTGAAGCAGGGAATAGAGCAGCATGGACGCGTGGCCAGCCGATAGCACGAAGCGATCGCGATTCGGCCAGACTGGATCTTCAGGATCGAAGCGAAGGAATTGCTGCCAGAGGCAGTAAGCCACCGGCGCCATTGCCATGGGAGTTCCGGGATGCCCCGAATTAGCAGCCTGCACGCCATCCATAGCGAGTGTACGGATAGTGTTGATACAGGTCAGGTCCATTGCTTGGAGCACTTCGGAACTGGGAGAAACTGTTGCCGCACTCATTTAGAATCCTTTCGCGCTGACTGTTCCGGCCAACTCCATCTCGTAATCTCCGGACTGTCGATGCCGTGCTTTTAGGCGTAGCCTCGACAGGCGATCTGGCGATTACGGAATTTCTCGTTGGAGTGTCCGCCAGTCTTTTGGAGCTTGAGGGCCCGCCCACTCGGGTAGCAACGCTCAGGCCATTCGTAAGCGCATGAAAATGGGAGCTCACCGTGAAATGAAGAATGCCAAAAGCCGGCAAATGACGAACGACGGGCACAACAATGCTGGTTGCGCGATACCGCTTTCGGGTTATTGGAAACCCTACCGACGGTAGCAGGCAAGAAACATCCCATCTCGGGATGGCAGCTGAGCCGAGATGCTTCATAGTTATGAGTGTCAGGTGGACAAGGTAGAGAAAAGGGAGGAAGGTATGACTGCGACGGTATCCGAAAAAATTCTTGGCTTCCCGCCTCCGGTGGCGGAGAGTATCGTTGGAGCCGAGGGTGGTCTGCGCCAGGTCTGGGATGCGGTGCGCGTGGTCGCTCCCACCGATGCGGCGGTGTTGATTGAGGGCGAAACCGGCACCGGCAAGGAGCTGATCGCGCGCGCGATCCACGATCGCAGTCCACGCCGGCATGGCCCCTACGTCAAGGTCAACTGCGCTGCCATACCGGCCGGATTATTGGAAAGCGAACTGTTCGGGCACGAGCGCGGCGCCTTCACCGGAGCCTTGAACCAGACCACAGGGCGGTTTCAGCTCGCCGACCGGGGGACATTATTCCTGGACGAGGTGGGGGACCTGCCACTGGAACTGCAGCCCAAGTTGCTGCGCGTGTTGCAGGAACAGGAATTCGAGCGGCTGGGCAGCCCGCGCACCATTCGCGTGAACGTTCGCGTGGTGGCGGCTACCAATGTCGACCTGCTGGAAATGGTGCGGGAGCGGCAGTTCCGAGCCGATCTCTACTACCGGCTGAATGTATTTCCGATCGCACTTCCGCCGCTCAGGGAGCGTGCGGAAGACATGGCGGACCTGGTGTGGCATTTCGTGCAGAAGTTCGCCGCGCGGATGAACCGCAATATCGAGGTGATTCCCGAAGAAGTGATGGAGACGCTGCAGGCCTACGATTGGCCGGGTAACATCCGCGAGTTGCAGAACTTAATCGAGCGTGCTGTGATCCTGTCCGAGGGTCGAGTGCTTCGCGCGCCGTTGGGTGAACTGCGGGCTATGGCGAGGAGCACAGAACCAGCCGCTGCCCGGACGCTGGCGGAGGCCGAGCGCGACCACATCGTCGAAGTGTTGCAGCACAGCGGGGGCGTGATCAGCGGACGCCACGGCGCGGCGGCGCGGCTGGGGGTGAAGCGCACCACGCTGCAATACAGGATGCGCAAACTCGGAATCGAGCAGAGGCGGGTCTTCGTCGAGGCTGAGTCGGCTTAAGCAGACGTTCTTCACCGGCTTTCAGAGTGCCACTGCGGACCATACATGAGGCGCCCCCTAACAATCTTCTTCGGCGGGGACCGGGGGATGGCGTTTTTCCTGGCCTTCCTGGTCCTGACAACGATCTTTGTTCCGATGATTACCCTCTCGCAGTTTTGGCGGGTGGCGTTGTCTCTCGTTTTCGTCGCCACACTGATCTCCGGCGCATTCGCGATTATCCAGAACCGCGTCCTCATCTACTTTGTTGTTGTCTTGGCGATTTCTACCTTAGCGGCGGACTTAACCGCCGAATTCGCCCCCGCGCACGGTTCGTCGACGATCGAGACGACACTAAGACTGGTTTGTCTTTCGATCCTGGTGATCATGACACTGAAGCGAACGCTCCGTCCAGGTCCGGTGACGTTATACCGAGTAATGGGCGGAATCGCAGGGTATGTGCTAATCGGTTTCACGTGGGCATTCGCGTACCAATCAGTCGTACAACAGGCGCCGGGTGCGATTCATTTCGCATCCGGGGTTGCCGATGCTTCCTCGCGGCAGCCGTCGCGCTTGATCTACTTCAGCTTTGTGACGCTCACCACCGTTGGTTACGGGGATGCGTATCCCGTGCATCCAGCTGCGCGATCGTTGGCTGTTGCTGAAGCGTTGGTCGGCCAACTCTACATTGCAATCCTGATCTCATCGTTGGTGGGAATGGCGCTGCAGGCCAAGTTAGCTAGTGTTGGCGGCGCTTCGGTTGCGAATGGCTCAGCCGCGGAGCGATCAGAAGAAGTGAAAATGATATGAACGTTTTTCTCGCAGTGGTGCCGCTATGTTTGGCGGATGCACCGGGCGTCAGCTTTTTCAGAAGGTATTATCGCGGTTCACCAACGGTAATGTTGCAACGGCGCTGGTGTCAGCCGGTTTGACTGTCTACGGAAAACGGTCACAGAGGGCGCGGCCGCACCGCCAAGGAAGAGATTCCCGATGAACCATTGCTCCTGCTGCGGCACAGCATGGGTTCCTTCGCCGCGCAATAGTACGTACTCGATCACAGCCGGGAGATCGATGGACTCATCCTCTCCGGATCAGGTGGTCTCGATCGACTCGCAAGTCTGGCGAGTTCACCGCCAGCAGGGAAAAACATCCTGAATGCTCCGTTTGAGCCGGCACGGACCCCGTTCGATTGGCCGAGTCGCGACAGTGTAGTTGTGGATGCATTTATAAACGACCCAGTGTGCTTTGCACAACTTCAGCCCGCGGCCCAATCGTCGTTTTGCGCGGCTTCAAACCGATTGTCCAATCGGGTCAGTCTTCGCAAGATGCGCAACGACTTGCCCATCTTCCTGTTTTCTGGCGGCAAGATCTCGTAGGCCAGCAACTCGAAGGAGTTCCAGGCCCGGATAGGGCGGGGCGCTATCGCACAGCGGGCATCTACGCCGCGAGCCTAATCGAGGGCCCGTTCCTGCCTCACGAACACCTCAGATAATAATCCGACTCAGGGGACCGAGTAGGCCAGGTTCGTCGGTCGCGGCGACAGCCAGCATCACAATCCCGGCGTGCGTCCGACTGCCTGCTCGAGTTCCGCCCAGGCTAGTAGATATCCCAGACTCGCTTGGAGATAATCTGCCTGAGCCTTATACGTTGCGGCGGTGCTCTGCCGCTGGTCGGACACCAAAACCAAGCCCTGTGTCAATTGGTTGTGCGCAAGCCGCTCGCTTTCCTGCCGCAGCTTCACTACCTGGTTCGCCACCTGGACGAGATTCTTGGTCCGGTCCAGTTTGTTGTAACTCTTCTCGATGCTAACGGCTACCTGGTCCTTCAGCCGGCGCAGGTTTTCTTCCGCCTGTGCCAATTCCGCATCGTGCTCGCGCACGGCTGCGCGCCGTTTACCGAAGTCGAACACGTCATAGTTGAGACTGACGCCGAACGTGCCGAAGTTGTGGACCAGAAACGGAACGCCATCCTGATAGCTTTGGCGCGCATACGCAGTGATATCGGCGAGGTACGCTGATTTTGCGGAGGTCACACCTGCACGTGCCTTCCGGACCGCCTCCTCCGCTGCCAAGATTTCCGGGTTCTCCGACCATGCGGTCTGGACGTACTCCTCACGCGGGCGCTGGTCGAAGCTGGACGGCACAGCCGGATCCAAATCCAACCGTGTGTCGAGCGGAAGTCCTAACAGGTCGTTTAATTCCGTATTCAGGTCGGATAATTGCAGTTCCGCGGTAAGCACACTTTGCTGACTTTCAAGCAGGCCGGCGCGGCCCTGTATCGCCGCGACATTCAAAGCGCTGCCGTTGCGCACGTCATCTTCGCTCTCCCGCAGTTGCTCGCCGGCGTACGCGCTCTGTTGCTCGGCCGCTTGTTTCTGCAGGCGCGCGATCAATATGTCGTAGTAAAGAGTATGCACCTGGAGAGCGACCTGGTTCTCCGCGTTCTTCAGATCGTCTCGGGAGACGGCGACTTCCGCGGCGGCAATCCGGTTGGTGGCATGAATCCGGATCAACTGTGTCAATGGCTGAGAAATCTGTGTGCCGCTCGAGAAAAAGGTTTTCTGGCCCTGCGGGAGGGTGACACCCTGCGCCGGAACAAGCGTTCCTCCGACGCTACCGAGCGCCCCAGCCGGAATGCCGATATTCTGCAATTCGGTGATGTGCAGCACATTCGACTGATTTGTGATCGAGGGGAAGTAGGAGGAACGGTCGCCGATCTTCTTCTGTTCGTTCTCCACCACCTTCAGCCTCGCGATCTTCAGTGCATGATTCTGGGTGATCGCTAGATGGACGGCCTCGGTCAGCGTGACGCGCCGCACTTCTGCTCCGTTTTGAGGCGCCGCCGATGCTGCTGCTAATCCAACAACTGCTAACGTGCGCGAAATATTCTTTCGATTCATTTCATGTTCCTCAATGCCTTGTAGCTAATCTTGCCGGGGCGCAGAAATAACATGAGCAGCAGATAGGCGACTACCGTCCAGCCAATCAGGATGAACGCATCGGCTATCGCCATCGTGTATGCCTGACCTCGGACCTGTTGACTGAGAATCCCGATCGCGCGCTGCTGTGCCTCCTCCGGCCCCGTCGATCCCGAAGAGAGCCCCGCGCTCAGCATCCGGACTCGTTCGTCGGTAAGCCAGTTGCCAACTTGCACATGCAGCCCCAACAGGTTGGAATGAAACCGCTCACGCACCGTAATGAAGCGAGTCATTACAGCCACGCCGATCTGGCCGCCGAAAATTCGCACGAAGTGCATGAACCCGGAAAATGTGGCCATGTTGGCGAAGCTGCCCAGCGCGCCCGCCTCCAGTCCTTCGAGAACGATGCTGCTCACCAGGCCGACGTAGGTACACGCGAAGCCGCATGCCAGCGCGAGCTCTAGGAACTGGAAGCTGTTTCCGGCCCAGGAGCTGTCCACGTGCGCACAGAACCAGCAAGCCACCGCGGCAATCGTAAGCCCCAGCGTCAGAACGAGGCGCGAATTGGTGTAGACGATCGTGAATGCGACCAGCCAAACTACGGCGAACATCGGCAGCGCCACCCACGCGAGTGCGTGGCCAATCTCCAGAGCCCGATATTCTTGTATGTTGCCCAGGAATCCAGGCACAAGGACAATCGTTGCCAGGTGCTCGAACTTAAACACAAATATGGATAGCGCGATGATGATGATGTTCCGCGTGTTCAGAAAGGATAGGTTTAAGGTTGGATTTGGCTGCAACATCCGTCTAATGCCAGCGGCTGCTAACAGAAAAGTTCCAGCAACTGACATTGCGACGATTGTGCCGGAGTTGAACCAGTCCAACCGCTCTCCCTGGTCCATTGCGCCGTAAAAAAGGCTGAGGCCAAGGCTAAAATAAACGAATCCTCGCCAGCTCGGCCACGGTCCAGCGGAAGGGGGCCGCCGTGGAATACCGAAATAGACGCAGAGCATCATCAAGGGGGTGAACAGTGCGGCATTCCAGAAGATCCAATGCCACGAAAGGTGCTCGATATACCATCCCTCGACGGCTGATGCGAAATTGCTAACGAAGACGATGTCCGCCGCATAGGCTGCAATCCCGAAGATGATGAGCCGCTTCGGAAGCGCGGTCAACACGAAGGTCATGGTGAGAGAGTAGAACGTGCCGGACGCGAGCCCTGCGATCACTACCAAAGCCACCATTGCCCAGTAAGTCGGCGCAAGAGGCAGCAGTGCGGACACCATCGTGAAGATCGCGGCAGCGATCAAAAGAATTCTACGCGGGCCTAGCAACACGTTGACAAAGACGATGAAGACGCCACTGAACATCGTCGCCATGTTGAGCGCGGTCGGAATCCAGGAGGCCTCGTCGAATCCCAAACCAAGGGCGCCGCGGAGGTCCGCGAGGCCGACGCTGACTAACCGAGCATTCAAAGTTGCGAGGCCAGCGCCCAAAAAGACTCCTAAAATCCCCACGTAAGGATTGGTGGCGATGGATTGTTGAGCGGGTTGCGCAGGGGCCTGAGTGGGGGCCTGCTCGACCTTGGACTCTACAGTAGTCACGTGGGAATCCATCATTCGCCAGCGCTATTCGTACGAATCGTTGCAATCACGGATAGCCCCGGCCGCAATCGCTGGGCCGCGGCTTGGCCGCGCTCCAGCACGATCTTCACAGGCACCCGTTGCACAACCTTTGTAAAATTGCCGGTGGCATTGTCCGGCGGCAACAACGCGAACTGCGAGCCGCTGGCCGGAGACACCTGATCCACTTTTCCCCGGAAGGTCACTCCCGGAAATGCGTCTACGCGAATTTCCGCCGGGTCGCCGGCCCGGATATGGCGCACCTGCGTCTCTTTGTAATTAGCCTCGACCCAAACATCGCTTTGAACGAGCGACATCACCTGCGTACCCGGGCTGACCAGTTGCCCCGGACGCACTTTGCGCTCGCTTACGATCCCGCCTTCTGGCGCCGCGATTCGCGTATAACCCAGATTGATCTGCGCCGCACGGAGCGAAGCTCTCTTCGCACTTAAATCGGCACGAAGCAATAGTTCCTGCGAGTCAAGCACGGCACGTTGGCGCTTCTGTGCTTCAAGCTCGGCCTTTGTGCTGTCGAGCTTAGCGCGCGCTCGAGCCAGATCGGCCTGGCGGCTCGCCAATTGCGCCATTGCCGAACTGAGATCGGCATCGCGGCTTGCGAGTTGTGCGCGAAAACGCTCCGCCTCCGCCACGACCTGCTCTAGTTTCTGCCGCGTTGCGGACTCGGTTGCGATCAGCGCTTCTTGCCGGCGACGCTCCAGGGCCGTACGTTCTACGTCTGCTTTGCTCCCATCGATTGCGCTGCGGGCATTGACGATCGCGGATTTCGCCGCTTCGATCCCCGCGTTCGCTGCCGCGATGTCTGCTTGCGCTGCGCGAATGCCCTCCTCCGCCTGAACAATGCGTGCATCCTGCAACTCTTTCTGCCGCTGGTTGTTGATCAGCGAATTCTCGCCGTAGGCCACGGCCGCCTCGGCCTGCTGCACCTGGGCGCGAAAATCGTCATCGCGCAGCTCGACCAGCAGGTCTCCCGCTTTCACCTGTTGGTAATCGGAGACCGACACCGAAGCTACCAAGCCTGCAACCTTGGTGCTCAGCGGTGTAAGGTCCGCTCGCACGTAGGCGTCGTCAGTTTTTTGCGAAGCCCGTTCGCTCGCCCAAGTATTCCAGTTGCCGGCGATCAAAAACATGATCCCAGCAGCCATGAGCAGAATCACGGACGGAACCAGCAACCGCTTCAAGCGTTGTGGCCAGTTGGGGTTCTTCTTAACAGATTCGGTTGAATCAGGCATTTTTGATCTGTCCTC
>Ga0207066_1003_pt1 | contig 66142 bp, 56 predicted proteins | sample Alteio_BWMinCont_24_FD_153490 | JGI IMG/M metagenome (GOLD analysis project Ga0207066, IMG submission 153490) | Enriched cells from forest soil in Barre Woods Harvard Forest LTER site, Petersham, Massachusetts, United States -... | ecosystem: Environmental > Terrestrial > Soil > Temperate forest >...
GGCAAAGCGTCCCCACTTTTTTCGTTGCCAGTCCCTGCCTTGAACCGTAACCACGGTCTTTTTCCCCACCAGGCGTGGGAAGAATGAAAAGAGCGCGGGACCCTGGGCATGGTAATGAACGATGTCGCAGCCGCTGAACATTGCGTGGATCGTGCTCAGCCAGGTGTGCACAAATGTCTCCAAGTGCTTTGAGCGGAAGGTGGGAAGCCGAACCAGGCGCATACCCGCGTGGCTTGCCTGAGCTGGCGTAAAGTAACGGCGGCAATAAACCGTGACGTCGTGGCCAGCCTCCGCCAGTCGCTTGCCGACCTCTTCATAATAGGTTTCAATACCGCTGTACTTTGAGCCGACGCCGCGTCCGCCAATAAAGGCTACGCGGACAGGTCGCGCGGCCACGGGTTTCTTCGCTTTGCCGGGCCAAGGCCTCATCTGAGTGTAGACGCGCATCAACGCCCGATAGTGCGCCTCCGGAGCATGTTCAGCTTCGACGAATCTGCGACCGGCGATGCCCATCTGGACGGTGAGCTCGGGCCGCTCCACCAGGAAAGAGATGGCTTTCTCCAGTTGCTCGACGTTTCCCGACGGAAAAAGAAGTCCGGTTTCACCCTGCTCAACGAGTTCACGCCGAGAACCCAGGTCCGACGCCACTACGGGGCGGCCCCACGCATAGGATTCCAGAATTGTCTTGCCCAGGGTTTCGTACGCACGTGAAGGCAGCACGGTAAAGCGGGAGGCAGCAATCATCTGCTGCAAGACCTCTCCTCCCACGTGGCCGGTGAACTCCACGTTTTTGAGCTGTAACTCTCGAGCCTGATTCTCGAGTTCGAGTCGTTGCGGGCCATCTCCCGCGATTTGGAGTTGCACCAGGGGCAGACGTTTCATCGCTTGTAGAAGGTCAGCAACTCCCTTTTCCGGAGACAAACGTCCGAAGTAGAGAACTGGTGCTTTAGGAGCAGAACTTGGAAGCGACTGCGGAGGTAACTTCTGGAAATGAGGAAGGACGGTGATCTTTTTTTCGTCGAACCCGTTCTGAATAAGTTTGTCCTTTGCGAAGCGGCTGGGAGTCATGAACTGATCGACACATTTCCGATAAGTTCCCAGCCAGCGATGAACGTACGCCTCTACCATTAATAACAACGCCGAACCGGACGGGCCGGTATAGCAGCCCTCTGTCATGACATGCCGGAACCGTCCGCCACGGCAGCGCTCGCAGACTCGTCCTTTCGAGACCATGTTGTAGGCAGGACACAGCAACTTGAAGTCGTTCAAGTGATAGAGCACAGGCACTCCTTGTGCCTTGAGTTCCCAAAGAATCGACGGAGACAGATGGTGATAGATGTTGCGCACGTGGGCGACGTCCGGACGAAATGCAGCGATGACTTTTCGCAATCGCCGGCGCGCGTCGGTGGAATAGATGGCGTGCGCGGCTAGTTTGGCTCGTGCATACAGTCCGTCTCCGGATTTCTTGAAGTCGATGTTCGGCACAAAAAATTCGTCATAGGGTGTGGGCTGGCCCCGAGGATCCGCCATGGAGAAAAGAGCGACCTCATGCCCCTGAGCCCTCATTAAGTCCATAAGCTCGAACATATAGACTTCAGTGCCGCTAAAAGGGAAATTGTATTTATTGCAGTAAAGGATTTTCATATGGATGGTGCTCCGAGGTAGCATCAGTGAAACTGGGGCTGATGCGCGTGAGAAAAAGCGAACTAAAAGCCTCGAGGTTTTTTTCGCGGTTGAAATGTTGTAGCACCTGTTCGCGGGCTGCGTGTCCGAGGTCGCCGAGGGTCGCACGGGACCGGTAGATGAACCCGATCTTTTTGACAAACTCCCGCAGCGAACCTGGGGAATAAAGGAACCCATTCTCGCCATCGATCACCAGTTCCGGAATGCCTGTAATCGCCGGCGCGAGTACGGGCTTGCCGTGGGCCATTGCCTCCATAAGGACGAGTGGAATGCCCTCGCTGCGGCTGGTGAGGACGACCAAGTCAGCGCCTGCGTAGCAGGCATCAAGCTGCTGCCCGGACAGGTGTCCAGCGAGCCGCACCTGAGTTTGGAGATTTAACTTTTCAATCAGCGCCTCCATGGATGCGCGCTCCGGCCCCTCGCCAGCAATCACACAGGTGAAGGGGAGACCGCGGTTCTTCATCAGCTTGCATGCTCGAATCAAAAAGGCATGGTCTTTGACCGGATGTAAACGTCCCACAGCAAGCATGACCAGCGGACGGTTTTTGGGGGAAGGCTTCGAATCGGGAATGAAGTCCGTGCCAGGATCAACTCCCATGCGTCGCACCACGACTTTGTTTGCTGAGAGGGTGGAATAAGTTTTGAGGATATGCTGGCGGTTGAATTCAGAAATGGTGAGACATAACTTGCAGTGTTGCAGTTTTATATCGAGGTAAGCGGCGTGGACCAGCAGATCGGAACCATGCAGTGTCATGCTGAAATCGACTTCTAAGACCCGCGCCGCCACCATGGCGATCCACGAAGCGAAATATCCATGGTGCACATGGATGTGCTGTACCCCCGATCTCTTAATCAGAAGGGCGAAGTAAACTCCGAGCCAGGTGTGGAGAAGCGCGCGCAGCCGCCGTCCAACGGGCTCGTCTCCCTGGAACAGTGCGCGACAAAAGAAATCCCTCAGCGACCGGAATTTAGTCACGCACAGGAGCGCGGCATAGATCAACAGCCCGACTTTCAGCGTCTGCAGGCACAGAGTTTCATCGGCCAAAGGTTCCAACTCGGGAACCAGAGAAGGTCCGACGTGGCGAGCGCTGCATGGGATTACCGTTACCCCGCGTTTGCGGAGTTCCTGAATCTCCCGTGCGACATACGGTTCAACCGGGGAAGGAAATTGGTTAGCGAGGTAAGCGACGATCGGCATTAACTACCCGAAAGACTGGACTCGGCGGCTTGCAGACGGCGGTTTTGCGCGAGCAGCAAGCCCGCAATAGTGAATATGAAACCATTCACAAATTGGTAATTCATAACCACAAACGATCCGTTTAAGAAGTACACACCCAACAACAGTGGCCACAGTTTCCGGAACTGTGGATCCAGGAACCCACTGTCGCTTCCCAAGCTGGCCTGATTCTGACTGCGACCGAGCTTAAAGAGATCGAGTATCACCCACAAATACAGCAGTAATCCTAAGAGCCCGTATTGGACCAGGATCTCGAGATAGGTGTTGTGAAAAAAGAACTGATCCTGGTGAAAGTCACTGATCCTTTTGGAAAGTTCGGGCTGCATGTCGGAGGCGCCCCATCCGGTGAACGGCTTCCGCAAAAACATTTCCCAGCCCGCTTGGTAAACAGCCATGCGGAACATAACCGGTCCCCGCTCTTCGAGCCGGTCGCCCAGGGAAGTATTGTGATCGGCGAAAGCAAGAGTTGCTGCGAGTGCTATGGCCCCAGCGATCACAAAACATAAGCATGCGCGTCGCAATCGACGGCTCGGCGAAAAGAACAGCAAAGTGAGAATTGAAAGAGCAAAAGACAGCCATACAGCGCGGGTCTTGGTAGCAACGATTGCCGATGGCAATGCAGCCAGGAAGAGCAACGCCAGGACGCCGCGCAACCGCTTGCGCCTGAATGCGTTCAAGGCAATTAAACCCAGCAGATTTAAGGTGACGCCGTTGGCCACAGCCTGGAGAAATGGTCCGCGCGCGCGGTCGGCATGGTATCCCAAACTTTCGTCCAGAATATAGCGAGGAAAAATTAGTTGCTTCGCGTCAGACATGAAAAATATGGCGGTAAGACTGAGGTATGCGAGCACAATCAGAGAGAAGGTCTCGAACCTCAATAAAGAGCGTTCGTCATCAAAGACGTAGGCCGCAAGCTGATACAAACTGAAAGGGACTAGCCATTTGGCCGCAAAGAGGCTCCAGGTCTCAACGTCGCTCGGCCGTGAGACAACCTCGTAGAACGCCATCAGGACCAGGGCTAACATGGGGCACGTAACCAAGCCGCGGACTTGCAAAGGATCGCGCAGCGCGCATACTCGCAACAACACAACAAAAATCAGCAATCCGAACGCCACTCGATCAACCGAATGGAAATTGAAGTCGGGGGGATGAAAGAGCATGAGGGCCAACGTTGCCAGGAGAAGCAGCGATGGCGCCACGATCAGCCCATGCAAAGGCCGAAAAGAATTACCGATAGTCCATGCAAGCAGATTACCGGCGGAAATTTGGGTCGCAGGATTAGGCGTTGAGGACATGGCTATACACCGCTTCCGCGAAACACCACAGCAATTGTCTTGCAAAGAATCTGGAAATCCCGCCACAGGCTCCAACTTCTTATGTATTCCAGATCGAGAGCCAGGCCGCGCTCGAATGACGGATCGCGACGTGCCGTAACCTGCCACAACCCGGTTAGTCCTGGCGGCACGTCTAAACGTTGCAGGTCGCCTAAGTCGTAGCGCTCGAAATCATCAATCGGATGGGGACGCGGCCCTACCAGACTCATTTCTCCGGTCACCACATTCCACAGTTGAGGCAACTCGTCCAGGCTGTAACGGCGGAGGAATCGTCCGGCACGCGTGATACGTGGGTCGTCCACTATTTTGAAAAATGGTCCGTGGCGCTGATTGTGCGCTCGCAAACTATCTTTCAAGTTGTCGGCATCCACGCACATGGTTCGGAACTTGTAGCAGCGGAACGGCCTTCCTTTTAAACCTGCTCGATGCGCCTGATAAAGAACCGGACCGCGCGATTCCAACTTGATCGCGACCGCGATAACGAAGAGCAAGGGAGAGATGAAAATCAGGACTGCGGCCGCGGCAACTGCATCGACGTTGCGCTTAAGGAACAAACGAAAGGTCGGCATTCGTTCTTCGCGCAAAGTGAGCACCGTTACGTTTCCGACCTTCTCGAAGATCAGCGGATCGTCCGGCTCAAATCCAAATAAATCAGGAACTACTTTGACGTCGATCTGATTCCCCCGGGCTTCGCGAATGACTCGCCGGGCTAAATCGGGATGCTGCGGTGAAGTAAGAATAATCTCGTCGACGAAGTCAGTGCGTGCGATGCGTGACAGGTCCTCCACCCGGCCGTGTATATCGCCGCCGATGGGCTCAACTTCGTCAAGAAAGCCCATGACGACGCGCTGGCTGGCTGAGTCCTGACGCATGTGAGCAGCAAGCTCTCGTCCGACCTTGCCTGCCCCGATGATCAGCACGTTGCGCACCCCGCGTGCGCTCGATACCGGATGAGGCGGCACGCGCCGCCAATGCTTTCTCCACGCCAGCATCATCAGAAAATCTAGAGGCGCGCTGGCTGCCAGGGTCGTGAGAGAAATCAGGTGGGGTCCTGACCATCCAACCGCCGCAACAACGAAAAGTGCAGACCAAAAAACAACTTTCGCGAGGATCAACCGTTCGCGCGCTGGTGCCTGAATGGTTTCAGGGTGATAGAGACGTTGGGACAAACCGAACAAGGTGAACAGGGCGCCGTAGAGCAGGAGCACTCCCGGTCCAGCAGTGGGAAATGCGCCGGGACGGAGAAGAGTCGCCAGGTCATGACGGATCGCAAACTGCAGCATGACACTCACGTGGGCTACGGCCGCGAAGCTAAAGATGATGAGAAAAAAATCTGCGCTGACCTGGCGAGCAACGCTCCAACATTGGCCGTCGAGCCAAAGGGCGGGGAAAAACGTTTCCGCCAATAACGCAGTTCGAGGACGTTTCCGCAGATCTCCCAAGCCTTCCGAGTTTTGCCAGTCCCAAAACCGCCCGTCCACAGTAGCGGAAGACGATTTCCTCCTGGTATTGTTGCCGGCTGCAGTTTGTGCTCCAGGAATCAGGCGGGAGGGCAGAAACTGGCGAGCGCGGTTTTCAGGCTTAGTTGTCAGGGGGGGACGCACGTTCAGATCAGTTCCAGTTCGTATCCTTCGATGGTGATGGCCACCGAGCGCTGAATCGATTCAATCGAGATCACGAGATTTTTATCCCCGCTTTGTTCCAAAATTCCTTCGAGGCCGTCCAAGCAACCGCCTCGAATTCTCACCGGTTGTCCCACCTTGAGAAACGCGTGGAGGGAGCATGGGACTTTCTCCGCTAGAAGTTTTTGCAGATCCTCAATTTGCTTCGCTGGAATCGAAATTGGCAGGCCTCGGAAGCTGATGATCTCTATCACACCTTCGGTATGAAGAATGTCGATCCGCAGTCCGCCGGACAAATCGAAGCGAGCAAATGTGTAGCCGGAGAACAGTGGTATGTTGATGGACTGACGGCGATCACTCCAGCGGTGGAATTCTTCGAGCACCGGAAGGAATGTCTCCAGACCTTTGCGTTGCAGGTAAGCGGTTACCTTTCTCTCAAAGCGGTATCGGGTCTGAATCGAATACCACCGTGGTGATTGGATTTTGAGTGGTAAAGGCAGGTGGGTTGCAGCTGTCATCGAGACAATTCTTTGAACGCGGCTCCGCTAATTGAGTCCCAGCTGATTTTTAGTCTCATTTGCACGAAGTTTCTCAGTTGTCTCCGGGAAGGAGGTTATTTCGCTAAGTCTTTCACGCGATTTCTAAAGCTTGTGGAACCTTTTAACATCACCAAGAGCTTTGCTGGTCCTATAGGTTTCTGTAAATAATGTTGGGAATTGGGAATGTCCTGCCGCACAGCACAGTGCCCAGGAGCCGCGCATTTGCCTCGCGCAATCTTTCTTTCACCCTTTGGGCAGCCACTCGCCTGGTCGAATTAGCCTCCACAACCAGCACTATTCCATCGCAAAGGCTTGCCAGCAGAACTGCTTCGCTGCCGGTTGCAGCCGGCGGCCCATAGAGCACAGAGTAGTCGAAAGTCTTACGCAGTTCGGTGAGCCGGTCAGGCAGCCAATCGCCTGAAAAGCGATTTGCGCCTTCAGCGAAAAAATCCTTCTTGGGAATAAGCCACAGCTCGTCGGATTTTCGCCGGGAGTCCCGGAAAGCGGACCTTTTCTGATCCGCGATGAGGTCGTGACCATTCCTCTCGACCACCGGTTCCAACCCCGGGCTGTTCAGATTTGCCTCTACCAAACAAGTTGCTCCCAATACCTGCGCAGACAATGCCAGACCTACCTGCATACAGATGCCGCTGATATCAGTGGCCGGGTCAACCGGGCTAAAGACGACTTGACCAGCCGGTTGCGGCCACCCCGGGAAGAACACTTGCCGCACCAAGCCGCGGATCTGCTCATCAGCAAATGCATCGGCGTCCCAGCCTACGGGACTGAGCGGGCGAGGCACTTCACTTTCAATTTCGACAGCTCTTGCTTCGCTAACGTCGTTCAACGTCTGTGGTAAGAGATCGAGAAATGTGCTCATTGGTCCTTTCTTCGAGCAAATGCCACTTGATGCATCTATACATCCGCATTTTTACTCATTCTTGCGGGGCAATGACGCTAATACCGGACTCTGCAAATAAGCAACGAGTTCGTCCGGAGTTCTAAAGGCCGGGTTCAGATAATCGGCAACGAACGCCAAGGTGACGCTCAGGGTGCTTGCGCCCACCAATCCAATCAAACCGAAGCCGGCTGCGGATAGCTGGGGCAAAGCCGGAACGGTTGCTTGTTCTGCGATTGTTACATTCAGAATCCCCCCTTGATCCAATGCGTCTCCAATTCTTGCTTCCTCGCGCTTGTTGAGATACAGCAAGTACTTTTCCTCGGCCGCTTTCAAATCGTGCAGCAACTGCTCCTGCTCAATCGCTCGATCACCCAACTGGCTTGCGGCGCGACGGTAGTGAACTAGAAGAATGTTCTCGGCTGTGGCATGGGCGTTAAGAGCATTCAGTTCGACTTGGCTTTTCAGCAACTCGGCTTGCGCCCATTGATGATCCGGACCCTGGTCGCTGGTGCGTTCGCGAATGGGCGACTGATCCTCGGCAACAATGGATGCCTTAGTTTCCGCAATCTCCTTGTCTATCTCTTGCACGGGACGATAGGAAGGCTCGTACTTCATGGCCAGTTCGGACCGGTTCAGTTGCAGATCGAGAAGTCTGGCTTTCATCTTTTCCATCAATTCGGGATTATCAGAGTTCCGAATTTGCGTAGTTACTCGTTCCGGCAGCCAAGCCAGCTTCTTCTCCAGAGCCCGCGCACGCTCTGCGGTGGCTGCGATTGACACCTCGGTTTGGCGCGCATCCGTGTCTGCCTGGCTCAGGGTTTGCAGCGCCATATCGCGTTCGAGAGCGGCTGAGGTCACTCCTCGATCGGCTCCGAATCTCATTAATTGCAGCTGCGCGTCTTCGAGACCGCCCCGCGATTGAATCACCTGCTGATCAAAGAACTTGAATTCTCCGGAAGGACGATGGACCTGTTCATGGCGCTCGAGATAGGCTGTGGCTAGGGAATGGAGAACGCTGGCCGCCTGCACCGGGTCGGATGATCTATAACTGACCTCAATCAGCGTCGCTTTCTTTACCGCTTGAACAGTCAGTCTTTTGTCGATCCGACGCACCGCCCTCGCCAACTGTCGATTTTCCGAATCTCCGAAAAGACTCCAGAACCATGATTGCCCTTCAGATATCAAGCCAGAACGGCGCACCACGGTGCGCAGGATTTCTTCGTCGTGCAAGAGTTCTACTTCCGAGTTCAATTCCTCCTCGGTAACACTTTCGCGTTCGAACTCAGCTTGACTTGGGGTGGAAGTAACCACAGGATCGACGCGGCCGCGCCGGACCAACACTTTCATCTCTGACTGATAAGGCGGCGCAACCAATCCATAGAGGACGACGGCAAGAAAAATTACAACAAATGATATCAGCGCCAGGCCGCGTTGCCGGAACACAACCGCCAGCAGGTCTCGCAAGGTGGGAGCAGGCACCAGGGCCGATCTCGGGATGAGTCTGAGTTCCTCCGGCATATGAAAGTCCAGATAGTCATTTTCGTTTCTGCAGCTATGTAATTGAAGGCAATATGGCCCTTGTGCTCGGTTCCCCCCTAGAACTGTGTCGGACTCCCGTACATACTTAGACTTGAAGTAGGCAAGAACTGCTTGATCTTTGAAATCAGATTTTGCGGCACAAATAAAAAGTCACCGGGCCTGAGGTGGATATCTTCAGCCAAATTTCTGGATTCCAGCATGGCCTTCACGTTCAGCAGCCTGGATTCAACGAGGTCATCGGCAACCCGTCGAAACAGCACGATCTGGGAGTGTTTGGCGCGGGCGGTTAGGCCTCCCGCGATGGCGACTGCCTCCGTGACCCGGGTGTCAGAACGCAATTCGTATTTGGCAGGATGATTAACCTCGCCGCCCACGATGAAATATGGTTTATCGAAGTCCTTAAGCTCAACCGTGACTTCGGGATCGTGCAAGAAGCCAGCGTAGGCGCGGCTTATGGCGTCTTGCAACTCGGCAACGGTTGCGCCTTGGGCAAACAACTGCTTCACGCCCTTCAAGACAACGTAACCGTCCGGCTGCACGCTCACGGTTTGGTCGAATTCGGGTGAAAATGTGAAAGAAATCGTCACCACGTCACTTTGGCAAAGCCGGTAGAACGGACGGCGTACCCCCGTCAGGGCTGGACTCCACGCGCCGTCCGCAACACCGGATTTCGTGGTTACCGGTGGCTCAATCGGTTGAGCAGTCAAGTTCGGCTGCCGCATTTGAGCAACCGCCAACCCTGGCTGCAGGTGACAGCAGGTGAGAACCAGAAGACAATAGACCACGCTGTGGTTGATCTTCATTTTCCTTCAGGCCTCGACCCGCTAGGGAAAGCTGCCATTTCTTTTAATTCTGTAACTCTTGCAACTTATCGTGGCCTGCAACAAGAGACAAGACATGGGAAGTGTGGTCCTCAAAGGTATCCCCTCGATCCGCCGTGACAAATCCCGGTCCGCGCTCTGAATTAGGCCTCCATTGCACGCAGTCGCTTCTTTGAAAGGCAAGGTCTCGAGCCGTGTACGGTTAATTGGCGACTACTTTAGTGGTCACAACGAAAGTGGACTTGCGGAGGGCTCCATGACTATAGAGCCAGAATCGCGGTTCCTCGCAAACGGCACCCGCGACAACCGATTGCTATCGATCCGGCCGAGTGCCGGATCGGGAAGCAACAATCCCAACGCCCTAAGCCTGAAGTTTTGCACACAAATAAGTTCACCTAGGCCGTGCTTCTGTCACAGCAATGACAGCCCTGCGTCTTTTATGATTATCAAAATCGTTCTAACGTGGATGTGCGCCATGGAATCCGCCGGCTCTACCAGTCCGCATACAATCGGCGTTCTGGTCGCTGACTCGAATCAGATGCAATGCCAGCTATTGGTGGGAGCGCTGCGCCGGCGCCCCGAGTTTCAGGTGATTTCATGCGCAGCGGACATGGACGTCATTTTGCACGCCGTCGCGGACTTCCCCGTCGATGTGATCCTGATGAACGCGGATCATCCCAGGCTGGCAGGGCAGGATATGGCCAATGTTCGCCGCTTGCACCTGGCTCATCCCAATATTGCCAAGGTTTTGGTGCTGGGGAAATCGAATCGCGACTCGGTGGTGAATGCCTTCCGCTCCGGGGTGAAAGGTCTGTTTTGTTTTGCCGACTACCCCTTCCGGTCGCTATGCAAGTGCATACAGAGCGTTCATCAGGGTCAAGTGTGGGCCAATAGCCAGCAACTGCAGTTCCTGCTGGAGATCATCACGCAAGTGCCTTCGTTACGAATGGTGAATGCCCACGGAATCACCATCCTCACTCCCCGCGAGGAGCAAGTCGTGGCTCTGGTTGCGGATGGACTCAGCAATCGGGAAGTCGCCCGCGAACTGGGGCTCAGCGAACACACGGTGAAAAAATACATGTTCCATATTTTCGATAAGCTGGGGATTTCCAGCCGGGTCGAACTTACGCTTTACGCAATCAGCCACGGTGGTGTCCGGCAGGCGGAATGGGTGGCAGGAGGTGGCTGATTGGAGCCAATCTTGTGTGCGCGGACCTTGATCCGCTGCCGTCGCCAGCCTGGAGCCGCAAGGGGAATGAAGGTTGGCGATAACTGAAGAACGGTCTAAAGGCTCAGTTTGAAAATGCCGCCAAAGCCCTGTATAAATGCGAGGAAGCACTCCTCGTGCCTGAGAACCGACCCAATTCTCGCCGCTGGACCGTAATTGCCTCCGCTATGCTTTGCTGTGGACTCGGTGTGGTTGTTATTTACACCAAGCGCAGCGCCCTGGTCAGTCCGCTAGCTGTGGTCGTGGTGGCTGCGATCGGGCTGGCGGCTGTGCTTTTGCAACTCCGCTACTACAACCGAGAACATGGCAACCCCATACATGCGCCGGTGTGGCTGAACATCGTCGGAGTATTGTTCGCTTCGATTGCCTTATTCTCGGATGTGCTGGGTTTGAATTGGCAAATCGCTGAACTGATGGCGCTCGGAGCAGTGGGAAGTTTCGCGATCAGCAGTGCCATGATTCTGCACGCCTTTCGCAAACACCGGATGATGTCCAAATAAGCGGTATCAGAAGTTCCTCAATTTCCTAGAAAGTCTATCGCCAGAGTGGTCTTAACGCCCGACGGTTCGCCATTTATCACGTAGGGTTTGAAGCGCCACCATTTCACCGCGTCCACGGCGGCAGAGGTGAGTTCATCTGGTCCGCTAAGGGGCCGAACGCCGATCACATTGCCATCCGCTCCAATGGCGACATCGAGCGCGACCACTCCTTTTATGTTCGCCTTGCGGGCGCCTTCCGGATAAATGGGTTCAACTCTGTGAATCAAGAGTCCTTGCATTACCGCCGCAGGCACGTATGCGGGCGGTTGTTGCCGCAGCGGCTTGGTAGTTGGTATTCGCGATTCCAACTCATCCCAGGTGCGGTGCCAATGCCACCAATATAATCCGGCGAATACGAGTAGGACCGTGAAGATTACGCTAGCAGACCGCCGCATCCTTGCTCGGCGGTGGAGTCGATAGGAGACCTTCGCACTGGCGCTCCCTGCAGGGTCGGCCGCAGATTGAGAAGCTGCAATCGGAAAAGCAGGATTGGGGTTCGTTACCGACTTGGTTCGGGTCCAGTGTTCAATCAGCCTCTGCTGCTGGGGAGTGAGATGTTGAAATTCAAAGCCGCATTTCAACAGCGCCTGGTACTTTACCACGGCTTGCAACTGCAACCGGCCGCCGAAGTCAGGCAAGTTGAAATCCAGATTTACGGAGTCGCCCGGGTCCACTTCCCCCGCGATCACAACTCCGAGACCACGCTCGCCCAGGGTGACCGTTCGCCCCGGAATGGAATGAGGCACGCCGGAACGCAAAATTGTGACATCGGCTGGGATGGATAGCGGGAAACGAGGATAGCGACGGCTGTTTACAGTTGTTTGCGGCGACTGAGTAACCGCTGCACTCATCGCACATCCTCGAGGTTCATGACATCACTCCAGTGTCGCCTTGGGGTGAAGGCCCATTTCCTATGGGAAAAAACGCTCGGCCAGAGGTGTGTAGGGGGAGTATAGCATTCGCTTTGGAGCAAGTTAACGCGCGATGAACTTCCGGGTGCCTCAAATGTACAGATGCGGATAAATCGCGATGTGTATATAAAGAAGGGGTTTCCGACGCCAGAGTGCGGACTGGGTCGGCGTCGGACAATCGTTTATTTACACTCGGTTACGGCCAGCGCTTCGCAGTGTCTTCCCACCCCGCCGCCCGCGCCGTTTGCGGACTGGCGTTGACCGCTGCCTGCGGAATACGAATGGGTTGCTGCGGATTAGGAGTAGCGGCTAATGTTGGTTTATTGCTGCTGGCTTCCACGCCTGAGTCTTTGTCATCCGACAACAAAGGAGCGGCTACGCGAAGCGCCTCGACTTCTTTCTCCAATCGAGCCAGTTCGAGTTCCTTTTGCCGCAGAACCTCGTAAACATTCTTCATACGTCCCCTCTTTAGCGTTCTTATATGAAGCGATTGCCCGCACTCTAACAGGTATGCGGTTTTTGTCAAGAAAGAACCAGCGGAAAAAGCGGCTAGCTTGCGGGATGTACTCGCAGGTTTTGTTCGCCGCTCTCGCGCTCCGCTGGCGCATCCTCCTGCTGCCATTTTCGTGCCAGATTATCCAATTCGCTCAGCACCTTTTGAATATCTTTCATCCGCTTGGTAATGCCATAGGTGACGGCAGGCGGTATAGTCGGCTCGTAATCGCGGTAAATGAATCCCTTCTGCTCGAGGAGTCGCAGCCGCTCCGTCAACACCCGTGATGAAATACCCTCGATCTGACGGCGAAGGACGCCGAACCGTGTGGCCCCGCTTGTAGATAACACCCACAGAATGTGCATGGTCCACGGACGGGCGAGCACTTCTAGCAGGCCAGCCATCGGACACGGAGCTGGCAATTGGGCAGGTCGCCGCAGGTTCTTCCTCACTTGGTTACTTTAAAGTGCCTACTTTACAAAAGCAAGTAGTTATTTAAAGTAACTAATGGATCGATACCACATCTATTTCGAAGGTGTCGTCCAAATTACGAATACAAACGGAGGTTTAATTATGGCCAGCAACTCGATTTCAGTTACACCCCAGAGTTCACAAAGTGCGCACGCGTTGAGTGAGGCGAATTGGAAGGAAAAGGCATCTGCGAGTCCCCCGGTTACGATAGCGGGACGGATTTTATTCTCGGCAATTTTCATCATGTCGGGATTCCTCCATTTTTCTCAGCAGGAGATTGGCTACGCCGCACAGGCGGGTGTGCCGATGGCGAGGCTATTGGTGCCGGCGTCCGGTATTCTCGCGCTTTTGGGAGGGCTCAGCATTCTGCTCGGGTACCGAGCCAAGCTGGGGGCATGGTTGCTAGTGATCTTTCTGGTTCCGGTTACAGTCATGATGCACAATTTCTGGGCAGTGAAGGATCCCATGATGGCGCAGATGCAGATGGCGATGTTTCTGAAGAACATGACTATGCTCGGAGGAGCGCTGCTCATCTCGCAACTCGGAGCCGGCCCTTGGAGTGTCGACGCCCGGCGGAGGTCTGCGCGCTGACTTGGGCAGTAGTTTGCATTTGGCACTGAGCGCTCAGTCTTGTCGGAAGCGAAACGGCTGCTGAATGCCGATGCTGACTGCTCAGTGCTGGATCACTACGTGCGAAGCAGAGTTCGAAGCGTCCATTTTCATTTTCGCACAGCTCTGCTTCCCTACCCACCCGCTTCGTCCGCAAACGAGCCGCATTAAACCCGGGCTTCCCTTCCATTTGTAACTTTTCTGTAAATACCTCACCTTTCGAGAGTCCAATCGTCCAAATACTCGATCTGTCTGAGTGAGAGTCAGGCGAACTTGATTCCGATGAAGATAATGTGCAACCTTGGCCGCGAGATTTGATTCATATGGAACAGGACAGCAGATATTTGCGTACCTACTCGCGGCTGGCAAAACTTAGCCACTAATTTGGAGGGTGAGGTAATGCGGTATGAAGTAAATGGCAGCAACGGAGCAGGCGTGGGGACCTTTACGCGCAACGGCGACCCCCATGTCCAGGAAGTGGTCAAAACCGCCCATGAAGAACTGCGGCATCTGATGCACCAGCGCTCTGAAATCATGAAACGCATTGGCACCTTGAAGCAGACTATTTCAGGTTTAGCCAATTTATTTGGCGACGACATCCTGGGCGAAGACTTGTTGGAATTAGTCGACCGCAAAACTGGAGGACGCCAACCCGGTTTTACCAAAGCTTGCCGCATGGTTTTGATGGAAGCCGGACGCCCACTGGCCGTGCGCGAGGTCTGCGAACAGATTCAGCAGCGCCTGCCGGCCGTTTTGCTTCGCCACAAAGATCCGCTGGCGTCAGTTACCACGGTCCTGAACCGGTTGGTGGAATATGGTGAAGCATTGAGTGTGGTCCGTGAGAATGGACGGCGGGCATGGCAGTGGGTATCTGATCCGGCTTCAGCGGAACCTGCTGACGCGGCTCTTCGTCGGATATAGACTCCGCCCAGAGACGTTGCCAGCAACGTCTCTGCCGATCCGACCGCACTCTTCCGCTATGCCGGCAGGAGCATTCCTTTTTCCAAGTGCCGAGTAATGTGCGCATACGAGGCCGCGTGCGGGTCGTGGGTCACCATTACAACAGTTTTGTGAAAGTCCTCGTTTAGCCGTTTCAGTATTTCCAGTACTTCGGTTGCGGAGTGGCTGTCCAGATCGCCGGTAGGTTCGTCGGCCAGCAGCAGCGTTGGATCGCTCACAATTGCCCGCGCAATCGCCACTCTTTGCTCTTGTCCGCCGGACAGCTGTTTAGGAAGATGGTTCACACGTTCCTGCAGCCCGACCAATTTCAGCGCGGTCATTACGTGATCGCGCCGCTGCTGGGCATTCAATTTGGTCAGGAGTAGGGGAAGTTCGACGTTTTCGAAGGCTGTGAGTACGGGAATCAGGTTGAAGGTCTGGAAGACGTATCCAATATGTACGTTGCGCCAATGGGCGGACTGAGAGTCACTGAACCGGAATACGTTCTCGCCCAACACCAGCAGTTCTCCCGCGGTAGGCCGATCGATGGCCGCAATCATGTTCAGCAAGGTGGTCTTGCCCGAGCCGGATGGGCCCATCAGAGCCAGGAACTCACCGCTGCCGATTTCGATCGAAACGTTGTCCAGAGCTGTGACTTCAAACGCGTCGCGCTTGAAAATCTTGCTGACGTTGCGGGCCTGTACCACCGTGGCCTGAACTGCGGTATGGGGAATAGTAGCTGCGCTCATGACTGTCCTTTGATCTTGATTTTTTCGCCATCTTTCAAATCTTGCGGCGCCGCAGTGATAACATCCTCACCGCCGTTGAGGCCTTGCACCAACACGCCGCCGCTGCGCTGTGCCTGAATTTTCACTTCCCGTGATAAGGCCTTGCCATCGAATGCGAGGAAGACGATCTTCTTGCCATCGCGATCATGAATGGCGGGCGTGGGTACAAAAACTCCCTGGGGCTGAGTACTCGTTTGTTTGTTTTCGTCGGCCAGAAATTTTACCGTGGCGTTCATATCCGGGCGCAAATGGGCATCCGGATTTAGAATTTGCACTTTCACTTGCACCGTCGCCTTAGCCCGGTTGGCCTGAGGCGAAATTTCCGCGATGATTCCGTCCCACTTGAGGTCAGGATAAGCGTCCACGGTGACCACACCCTTTTGCCTGGGACCGAGCCTGGCGAAGTCGTCCTGCGCGATGTCGAGTTCCACTTGGAGATCGTTCAGATCAGCCAGGGAGACGACCAGACCTTGGGGACCGCCCTCGGCCGTGCTGGCAAATCCCGAGGTGACCAGTTCACCTTTTTCGGCGGCACGCTCGAGAATGGTTCCCGTGACCGGCGCGCGGATCACGGTCGCGTCAAGTAACGACTTCGCATAATCCGCCTGCCCCTGAGCCTGATCAAGAGCGCCCCGCGCTCGCGCAATTTCTTCTTTTCGCGGACCGAGCTTGCTTAGCTGGAAAACCTTCTCCAGCGAATTCACGCGCTGCTGGTCAGCTTCAAACTTCCCAGTCGCATCGTCGGAGGCCTGTTTCGAAACCACCCCCTGATTGGCCAGGTCGCGAGTGCGATCGAGCGTGAGCTTGTCGTTGGCCAACGTGGCTCGGGCCTCGTCGAGATTATGCTGCGCCTGCTGAACTTCCTCGGGGCGGGATCCGTTTTGCAGTTCCTCGAGATACGCGCGCGCGTTTTCGGCCGCACCTCGCGCCTGCTCGTACTGGGCGCGGAATTCATCGTCTTCGAGGCGGACCAGAACTTGGCCTTCTTTAACGTGGTCGCCTTTTTCGACGCCGATCCACTGCACGCGGCCGGTCACTTTGGAATTCAGATTGATCTTATGGTGAGCTACGATGTAGCCGCTGGCGGACAGCACTACGCCACCAACGTCGCTGCTCTGTGCCGAGGCGCGAACCACTTCCACCTCGGGAGCGTCGTGGGAAAGCAGGCGGTAAGCCAGAGCAGCCACGCCCAACACCACCAGCAAACCGATTCCAATAAGAATATAGCGACGCGCCCAGGTTGGAGGCTCGCCTTCACCGGCCGCACGTGCACTGCGATCGATTCGCAGGCTTTGCAGGTCTTCGTGTTTTGCGTCAATTGCCATGGTGCTTAAGCAGTGTACGCGGCGTGTGATGCCTCAGTTCCGGCTCAAAGATGGCCGATTTCTCAATCCCGCAGAGCACTAAGTATGTCTCGACGGGCAGCGTGCCAGGCGGGAGCGAAGCCGCCTACAACTCCCATGACGAGGGCAAACCCAATCGCGCTGGCGACCACGACCGGCGTCATTTGCAGACTGAATACGACCTCGCTGAAGGTCACCTGATTTTGTGTTCCTGTGGTCATGCCATTGAACGGCAACATCAGGAGGATGCCGAGCGTCGCGCCCAGCAGGGACAACAACAGCGACTCCAGCATGAACGAAGTCAGAATACTGGGACGCGAAAATCCAATCACGCGTAGCGTAGCAATCTCGCGCCCGCGATATGCCACAGCCGCATACATTGTGTTCGCAGCGGCAAAGCAGGAGCCGACTGCCATGATGAAAGCGACAATCCAGCCTACAACCTTGATCGGCGCGCCAGACTTGGTTTGCGAGGCATAGTAGTCGGGTTCGAGCAGGCCGTTGAGCTCCAGGCGCTGGTCGTCGTTGGCGCGATTTTTTAGCGCCAGAGCCGCGACCGGATCACTCGCGCGCACCAAAACCGACGAGTACACCGTACGTTCGAAATCCGTGACCAACTGGTTGATATCGCCCCAAATTTCCGATGCATGCGCCGTGCCGCTGGCGTCAAAGACACCCACGATCGGCCAATCGCCTTTGCCGATGTGCACGGTATCGCCAATGTTCGCGTGCTCGAATCGCTTGTTGATCGAGCTGCTTACCACCACCTCGCGCTGTCCCGGAGTGAACCAGCGTCCGGCGGTCAGGCGGATCTGCGGCCGCATTTCGATTCCCAGCGGAGTCAGAAAACGAGTGGTGACGTTGGTCTCCCCAGTTCCGCCCTTGCGCGGCATCACCACCACAAGGATGTCTTCCCCAGAAACCAGCGGTTCGCCTTTGCTGTTCTTAGCGATTCCCGGCAGGTCTTTCAGCACCTGCATCGCATCGCGTGAAACTCCGCCCGCAGCCAGCTCCGAGTCCGAACCTTTGCGCAGCATCAACACATTCAGAGGATCGCCGGTACTGCCAAAGGCGCGACCCAAGCCGGCCAACAGCGCCATAATGAAAACTGCGGTCGCCACGGTGAGCGCGATTCCCAACGCAGTCATCACAGTGAGGCTCTTACGCAGCCGCAGATTGCGCACGTTATAGCTGAGAGGGATTGCCATTTTCTATTCTCGTCCTTCAGGGTCCTTCTTCCTTTGTGTACCTTTGTTGGTTAAAGCATTTTCAAGACATCAACCACAAAAGACACGAAGGAGTTCAGCCGATGTGACGCAAGCCGTCCACAATGTTGACCTTTGCCGCGTGGTAGGACGGGATAAAGGAACTGGCGAATCCCACCACCGCCGCGATCAATAGTGCCGACGCGATGGTGATCGGAGTCACCTTCATGCCGGTGAACATTCCACCCTGACTCGCCATCGCCTTCACCACCAGGAAGGCGAGCAGCGAACCGATCAGCCCTCCGACCAGCGCCAGCGAAACCGCTTCGCCGACGAACAATCCCAATATGCTGTTACGCGTGAATCCCAACGTCTTCAGCACCGCAACTTCGCGCGTCCGCTCGCGAATCGACATTGCCATGGTGTTGGCCGACACCAGCAGAATCGTGAAAACCACCGCCAGGCAAATGCTCATGATGAAAGCCTTGATGTTGCCCAGCATTCCAATGAAGCCCAACTGGAAAGCATGTTCGCTCTCGGTCTTGGTGGGACGGTCGGCGTTGCGGAACTCCTCATCAACGGCTTGCGCTACGCGGGGAACGGAATCGGGCGAATCGGCCAGAACCGCATAGAATCCTTCGCTGCCTTTAAGTCTGGGAAAGCCTTCGTCAATGTAGTCCTTGTTAAAGTAAATCGCCTGCGTTGGATCTGGCGGAGTGAAGATTCCGCGGATTGTCAACTCCAGGTTCACGGGAAAAATCTTTCCGGTAATATTCAGACGGTCGCCAACTTTCCAATGAAACTTGTTGGCCAAGCCCACATCGACAATCGCGCCCGCCCGATCATGTTGCCAGGCCGCGAGTTGGTCAGCGGGTATCTTGAATTCCGGATACACCTTTAACAATTCCTGGGGATCAGTGCCGAACTGGGCGAAATAATGTTCCGGCTTGTCGTCCATGTATTGCCCGCCGAACCATTGCTCATTTACTACTTCCGTCACGCCCGGAATGGCGTGAATCTTCTGCCGGTAATAGCTGGGCAAATTGAAAACCAGCGAGACCTTGTGGCGTACGATCAGGCGCTGCGCCGACTGTTCGGACGGCTTGCTGTCATAAAAACTCCGCCAGATGGTGATCAGAAACGTGAGCAGCAGCAGCGAGCCGCCAATACTCAAGATGGTCAAGATGCTGCGACGCTTGTTGCGGAACGCGTTCTTGCTGACAAAACGGGTCAGAGTCATAATCGAACTCCAGGAGAAAACCTATCCGCCTATCGGGGGCCCTGCGCGAAATAGGGTTAAGCATAGCCGATAGATGCGACGCGGACAACTTTTGCATCGCCGTTCTAAGGATCGCCGTATTCGAGTCGCCCCACCAGTGGAGATCGTCATCGGCGCGGAATGACAAATGTCATCAGAAGCGGCCTCTTTCTCAACAATAATAACGTTCGTCACCGGTAAAAAGTTACGGGGCGGTGGTTGAAAAAGTTCCGTAAGCTCACCCGAGGGAAGCCCCTTGAGGTGCCCCGTTCAAGCTCCGCTTGCGCGAGGTTCAGTCGTCGCCTACCGTCGAGATCCAATCACCGTGGAACGGCGCGGCGAAAGCGACCGAAAATTATACCGACCGCTGGCGTTCGCGAAGATCCCGCCCATGCGCAGCTTGAACCGGGCACCGCCAGAGCGAAGAGCCAATCACGGTACTAAAGTTTCTCTCCTCGACCCCGAAATCTGGTTTACGAGCACCTTCGTAACTCCACTTTAGCCCTATCCCCGACTATCCTGATCAGGTTCTGTTCTTCAAAGATGTGCCCGAGGTCTTCCCCACCGCGGGACGATAGCGGTTTGTCTTCATGAGGCTGCGAAGATAATGGCGAACAAAATCGGGCGCTTCGAAATACTCAGCGAAATCTCGCATTCAGATTCGACTTCCGTTTATAAAGCAAACGATCCCACCAGCTCTCAAACTGTGGCGCTCAAGGTTATCAAGCTTGCGCCGCTGGGCGAACAGGCTTCCACTCTGGTGAAAAACCTGCTGGAAGAATCGGCTGCCAGCAAGGTTCTGAACAGCCAAAATATCGGCGCGCTGTACGGCAGCGAAGAAGTAGACGGGTTCTTTTGCGCTTCGTCGGAATATGTGCAGGGCAACAGTGTAGCCACAATGTTGGCCCGCAAAGAAGGATTTTCCATCTGGGATCTGCAGGACATCGCTCGGCAAACCTGCCAGGGGCTCGATCATGCGCACGCGAATAATCTGGCGCACTATACGCTCGAGCCGGCCAAAATTATGGTGTCGTGGGACGGCACGGTAAAGATTCTGGGATTCGGTATTTCCACCATGAGCGCTTACGCCGCTCAGACCTCGGGAAAACCACCGGCAGTTCTGCACTACATGTCGCCCGAGCAGTTGCAGGGAGATCCGGTAAGTGCGCCCTCGAACATGTTCAGTCTGGGCGCAATTTTTTACGAAATGGTCACCGAGCGCAAAGCTTTTGATGGGGAAGACGCGGACCAGGTGCGGCAGTCGATCTCGGGCACTACCCCGGTGGCGCCCGATCAGATCAATCCCAAACTCCATCCCGCGCTCAGCCAAGTCATCATGAAAGCGCTGGCTAAGGCTCCCGAACAGCGATACCAGTCGGGACAGGATTTAGTAAACGATCTTGAGAAGTGCAAAGAAAGTGCGACCAAAGCCGCAGCGGCGGCAAGACCGGGTCAGGCGGCGCAGAAACCCCCCGCTCAAAAGACAACAGCTCCGGCAGTGAGTTCGCCGACGGTAAAATCAACTCCCACGCCAACTAAACCGGCAGCACCAGTGGCCAGAGTATCGTCACCGGTTATGCCCCAGGCGCCGGCCACCCCCCTGAAAGCTACAGCCGCGGCTGCTGGGGCCAGCAAATCAAGCGCGAAATCCGCCAGCGGGCTTAACGTCCCCAATATCGATAAGGCCGCGCCGATTATCAATTCTTCCAACGCTTCGGAAACCTTTTCGGTAAAAGCATCTGCCAATCCCTCGCCTGGCATGTCTTCGGCGACGATCGTTGAGCCTGAGACCGAGGGCGCGAAGATCCACGTCGATCCGATGATGTCGGGAGGCTCTCAAGCTGGGGCGGCGGCGACTCGGAGTTTCTCCGAGATCGATGAATTGCCCCCGCTCAAAACGGTATACACACCGCCTCCGCCACCGCCACCCGCAAAGGAAACCGCGCATGTCGATGCGGTGCACGCCGCGGTGTTCAAGAACGCTGCGCCGGAAAAACCAAAAGTACAGCCGCGGGAAGTCGCGAAAAAAGCAGTCGCGGAAATAAAGAAAACGCCGCCAAAACTCTTTATGGTTTCAATGGCCGCGGCGGTTGGCATAATTTTGCTGATCCTGGCTGTCATTGCCTGGCGTATTCATTCGGAGAATGCGGACGAGGATGTCACGCCTGCGCAGCCGGCCGCTACCGCTATTGCTCAGCCCGCACAAGCACCACCGACTGTCGCAGCCGCAGGACGCGCAGCCCCGGAGCCAGAGGTGACGGCACCGCGAGCTGTCTCGGTGGAGCCCAAATACAATCCGAAGAAAAAAACAAAAGCTCGGCCCGCCGCGCCTGCCATCGTGGCCGGACAATTGAGCGTCAGCTCGACGCCTGCGGGAGCGCAGGTTCAAATTGATGGGAAAAACGATTCGTCGTGGGTCACACCTTTCAATCTCAACGCACTTAATCCTGGACAGCACACGCTGATTGTCAGCAAGCCGGGTTACCAGGCTGAAAGCCGAAGCATTGAGGTTGCGTCGGGCAGCAAGTCATTTATCAGCCTGCAACTGGCGCAGATGACGGCGGCGGTCTCAGTAACCAGCGATCCAGCCGGGGCGGCAATCTGGATGGACGGCAGAGATACCGGCCGCGTCACTCCCGCGCAAGTTTCCGTCGACAAACCGGGCAATCACAGCTTCATGTTCAAGAAGCAAGGCTATCTCGACGAAAGCACTACGGCGAATCTGCAAGTCGGACAAACTTTCCGTCTATCGCCGACTCTGCGTGCGCTGGGCAACACCGACGACATCAAGATTGGCGGCAAGTTCAAGAAGATGTTTGGTGGCAGCAACACCGCCGGGATGGGTACGGTCAGCGTCAAGACGCAGCCTAAGGGCGCGCAAGTCGCCATCAATAACCGCATCCTCGATAAATTCTCGCCGGTCGAACTCTACTTGGATCCGGGAACGTACATAGTCGACATCACGCTTTCAGGATTCAAGAGCGTTCATCGCGTCATCAACGTGGAGAAGAATGGCAAAGTCTCGATCGAAGAGAGCCTCGACCGCGAATAGTTGATGGAGGACGGGCGTCTCCCCTGTCTGCTCGCAGGTGCGGCCGCGCTCAGTTCACCGGCCCCAGATACTGATCCAGCCAGTTCAGGCTTTCCTTGATCAGTTCGTTGCGGGGAATGTTGTGGCCAGTTTCGTAGAGCAGATGTTTCTTCTGATCTTTCTTTGATCCCAGCAAGCGGTAGAACGGATCCTGCGTCGATTCCACAGGGAAGAAAAAATCGTAGTGTCCATTCAGCATCAAGACGGGCTGCTTCACTCTTGGCACGAAGTTGATGGTGTCGACTTCAGGCAGCGAACGGTGGAAGTCGAGGCCGCCCAGCGCAAGGATGCAAGCCTTAATTCGCGGTTCGACGGCAGGCACGATGCCACCCATTTCCGCCCCCCAACTGTAGCCGTAGTAGCCCAGCTTCTCGTGGTCGAGGTCGGGACGAGTTTCCGCATAGTCGATTGCCCGCGAAACGTCTTTGACCCACATGACGACGTGGTCCCGCCAGGTACTGGTGGTGTTGCCCACATCAGACTCCATGCCGTCGCCGCGTTCGTACGTGCCTTTGTACACGGGATACAGCACAGCACGGCCGCTCCTGAGAATGCCATCCAATGCGGCGGTCGGGTAAAGAACGAAGGTTCGCAGCAAAAGCGCATTTGACCCGGGAAAGAACACAACCGTCTGGAAAGGCGGTTTGCTCTTTTTGGGAAGAAACAAGTAAGCAACCGCCTGCTCGTGTCCGTAGGCAGCCGTGTACGTGATTCTCTCGGTCCTCCAATCGTCTTCATCCTTGCCAAAAGGTTCGACGGTGGCGTTCAACGGGATTTTGTCGTAGGAATAGACGCTGCGATAAGCGCGGAACAATACATCCGAGGCAGGCTTCTCCTTGGTCAAGTCGCGCCTGGGCGTTGCCATTGGAGCGGTTGCAATCGCAAGATTAGCGTCCGGCTCGATGTACTTCACGCAACGAAAACCAACGTTCGCGGCACGTAGAAATGGCGACTGCGCATCCGGATCAACGAACATGTAATTGGGCTCGTCCCAGGCTCCGCCGAGCACGTAACGTTTGCCGGAATCCGCTTCATTCCAGATCCATTCTTTGACATTGCCCGCCATGTCGTAGTTGCCCCACGGGCTCATGCCTGGTTTGCTGCCCACGGGCAAAATTCCTGTGCTGCCGAAGTTGCTTGCGGGCACGATATATGCCGCGGAAGAAGGCCCAGCAGCGCGATTCCAGTGATAGATCGTAGGCAGACTCTTTCCCGCAAACTCCGCATAAGCCGCTGCTTCATACCAACTGACGCCGGCAACAGGAAAGTCATCCTGTCCTTTTGGATATTCGCCTTGTACCCATTCCTTTGGCCCCGGCCGCCCAGCCCCGTCGTGGAACAATGCCATGGCATCCTCCCATGAAAGACGTTTTCCGTCTCGCTGGAAGTCGATTTTCCAATACTCGCGTTTTTGATATCCACCCTGATCAACGAAGGCCTTGAACTGGCGGTTGGTTACTTCGTATTGGTCGATCCAATAATCCTTTAGCGCCAGCTCAGGCATGCCTTCATAACCGGGAATAAATAGCGTTTTAGAATATTTTGCCGGGGAAACCCGCACCATGCCGGGAGGAGTTTTTCCGGATTCATCGAGAGCGACGTTCGCGGCAACCGGCTGACCGATAGGAACTGAGTACCACCCAAATAAGGCAGAGGTGGTCCGCGAAACTGGAGCGAAGCCTGGCTTCTCGAACTTCCAGATGAACATTCCGCGCGGCTGCCGGAAATTCTTTAAGGGAGTAGCGCCGACGGCTTCCCATGAAGCGTCGGGTTTGCCGTAATTTTGGCGGTAGACGTTTGCGCCGGGCGGCGTTGTTTCGAGCGAAACCTGGTAGGTAATTGACGGCCACAGTTTCATTAGCGCGGGATCGGCTGCGATTGATTTCTCCGCTTTCACGGCCAGCGCGTACGCGTCGCCAAATTTCCCCTGATCTGAAAGTTGTTGGATCTCCGGTAAAGCCACTTCGCGCGCCCAGCGGGCATCACGCGAGCGCTTTACCAGCCAGGCACCTCCTGCGACAAGCAGGATAACCGCCAGCAGGAGCGGAAGCAGCACCTGCGGTCGTCGCGCCTCTCTGACAATCCGTGCCGGGCTGAGCATTGCGCCCGAATCCGGGAAAAGCAACTCACGACAGTGCTTGAGTTCGTGCGCGAGTTCGGCGCCCGAGGCATAGCGCGCAGCGGGATCTTTTTTCAGGCAGCGAGTAACGATGCGGCGTACTTCCGGCAGGACATCCCGCTTCACGTCGCTCAAGGGCTTCGGGTCGTCCCGCATAACGGCGGAAAGCACCGCGGCGCTGGATTGGCCCTGGAATGCTCTTCGCCCGGTTAACATTTCGTAAAACACCGAACCGAATGAAAAGATATCGCTGCGCGCGTCGATGGGCTTGCCTTCGGCCTGCTCGGGCGACATGTAGGCCATCGTGCCGACAATCATTCCCGGCGTCGTTGCCATGGTCGCATCTTCGCCGGCGGTCGCCGATGCGGCAAGTTTGGCCAGCCCAAAGTCCAACACTTTGACCAGCCCGCTCTGGTCCACCATGATGTTCGCCGGTTTCAAATCGCGATGCACGATTCCAGCGGCGTGGGCGCGTGCGAGAGCGTCGGCGATTTGTATGGCGTACTTGATCGCTTGATCGGCTGCCATACCGCCCGGAGGAATCAATTTGTCCAGCGTCTGCCCGGCGACATACTCCATCACCATGAAGTCCACGCCGTCCTGCGAACCTATATCATGCACCACACAGATGTTGGGATGTTGGAGTCCCGAGATCGATTTAGCTTCTTGCGCGAAGCGCGTATGCAATTCCGGGTTGGCAGACAGATGAGCGGGCAGGATTTTAATCGCTACGGTGCGCTGCAGCCGAGTGTCCAGGGCGCGATACACTTCGCCCATGCCGCCCGCTCCGAGGAGCGATTGGATTTCGTACGGCCCGAATCTCGTGCCAGAGACTAATGCCATAGAGCATGGCGATTATACAGTTCACGTCCGGGCCGGTTGAGCGAAATTCCGCTGTCACTTTATTGTCTGCTCTACGACGGCGGCTGGTCGGCTGAAGTGTTAGACTTTCAAGTTTTCTCATTGAATGGAGGACTCATGAAAATTCAACGCGTGGGTGTGGTCGGCGCAGGGACGATGGGCAACGGCATCGCCCATGTCTTCGCACGCGCCGGATACGGCGTCGTGTTGTGCGATGTCGAGCAGCGATTCGTCGATCGAGGCATGGCGACGATTGGTAAGAACCTCGACCGCGAAGTTGCAAAAAACAAAATCTCTGGGGAAGAAAAAACGGCGGCGATTCAGCGTATTGAACCCACTGTCGACCGGGCAAAGCTGGCCGACTGCGATTTCGTAGTGGAAGCGGCTACCGAGAAGTTTGATATCAAGTCAGAATTGTTTCGTGATCTGGACCGCATTTGCCGGCCGGAAATTATTCTCGCCTCAAATACCTCGTCCATTTCCATCACCAAGCTTGGAGCCTTGACCAAGCGGCCCGACAAAGTTATCGGAATGCATTTTTTCAATCCCGTGCCAGTGATGAAACTGGTAGAAGTCATCCGCGGACTGGCCAGTTCAAATGAAACTTTCCAGACCGTGCGCGACCTGGCGGTAAATTTGGAAAAGACACCCGTCGAGGTAAACGATGCTCCAGGCTTCGTCTCCAACCGCGTGCTGATGCCGCTGCTAAACGAAGCCATGTACGCAGTGATGGAAGGCGTAGCCACGGCTGACGCAGTCGACGAGGTGTTCAAGCTAGGGATGGCCCACCCTATGGGGCCGCTGACTCTGGCGGATTTCATCGGCCTCGACGTCTGTCTCGACATCATGCGCGTGATGCAGGATGGCCTGGGCGATCCCAAGTACCGGCCGTGTCCGCTGCTGATCAAAATGGTGGATGCGGGTTGGCTGGGGAGAAAAAGCGGGCGAGGGTTTTACAAATATTGAGAGAACAGCAATCCCAGTTATTGTCCGACGCGATCGATCGTCCCACGAAACCTCGATTGCGACTCTAACGAACTTAGCCACGATTGAAGCGCCAGTTCACAGCTTTTTTCGACGTGCAAGAAACGCAAGCCCATGGCAAACGAGTCGCACCACACAACATCCGCTTTCGCACGAAACGGCTGCGGCTCGATGCTGGGAATGTCAAAGTCCACCGGAACAACTCCTTTGACCTGCACCGGATCAACCAACTTGACCGCCATTCCGCCTTCGCTCACATTCTTCATCCTGGTGTTGAAGGTTTGCCCCGCGTGATTTTCAAACCGCACCGGCAAATCTATGTCGTAACGGAAATACCGGCGATGCTCGCGCTCCATCTTGGGAACGGCGATATCGAGAACGCCATGCAATCGGCTCTCTTCAACCGGTTTGGAAAGTATGAAGTTAGCGCCTAAGTCTAGAGCCCTCTCCGCGCTGGTCGAGCCGTTTAAAACCGCGATAATCAGAGTTTGTTGATTGGAGCGGCTTCTCCGTACCTTGACGATGGCTTCCGCGCCTCCGACCACATCGTCGCAGTCGATGATCAGTCCATCCCAGTGGCGGCGGGAGGCGAGTTCGAGCGCGCTGGCAGAATCCTGCCGGAGATCCAGCGAAGCGCCGCGGGCGCTGAAATTTGCCTTGATCTGGCCCAGCAGAGTGGGATCGCAGGTCACGACCAAGCAGTCCAAAGCCATTCCTGATTTTAGCGATTGCGGCCTTAGGACCAAAGTGACCGACGTGCATGGCACTTGTAGATGGTTTGGCGGAGCCAGGCTTATGCGTGGACCGATCCGGCAATTTTCGCCTATTATGGCTTACGAAATATTTGGAGGCATTATGCGTCTGCTGAAACCAACGGTCGTCGTACTGGTGTGTTGCGGATGGTTTGCCGGTTCCCTTCCCGCGCAGGAAAAGTTCACCACCCCGCTGATTCCTCGCGAGGTACTGTTCGGCAATCCGGAGCGCGCCGATCCGCAGATTTCGCCGGATGGCACGCAGATCGGCTATCTCGCTCCCGTCGATGGTGTGCTGAACGTGTGGATTCGGACGCTCGGGAAAGCTGACGACCGGGCCGTCACCTCCGACAAAAACCGAGGCATTCGAAACTTTCTTTGGCAGTACGACAATAAACACATTCTCTATACACAAGACGTTGGCGGAGACGAGAACTGGCGGCTCTATCAGACCGATATTGCTTCCAAACAGACGAAGGATTTAACGCCATTCGAGAAGGTTCGAGTCGACATCGTCGCCTATCGATGGAATTTCCCCGACACGATTCTGGTGCAGATGAACCAGCGCGATCCTAAGCTCTTTGACGTACATCGCATTGATCTGAAAACTGGGAAGGTTGAACTCGATACCGAGAATCCGGGCGACGTTCAAAGTTGGCAGGCCGACAACGGGTTGCGCATACGTGCGGCACAAGCGCAGACGGACGACGGGGGATCGATAGTTCGGGTGCGTGATGACGCCAAATCACCCTGGCGGGAACTGATCAAGTGGGGGCCGGACGAGACTTTCGGCGGAATCAACGGGTTTTCGCCGGACGACAAAGCTCTGTGGGTCACGACCAGCCTTGATGTGAATGCCGCTCGCCTGCTTGAAATTGACATCGCCGGCGGCAAACGCAAAGTGATTACGGAGGATCCGCAGTTCGATGTCAGCAACACCATCAATAATCCCAAGACGAACGCACTGGAAGCCGTTAGTTATTCCAGGCAGCGTACGGAATATATCTTTATCGATCCCAAAGTAAAAACCGATTTCCAAGCTCTGCAAAAGATTCGTAAAGGGGATATCACTTCGGTTTCGCAGAGCCTGGATGACAACCAATGGGTTGTCGGCTTCGTCAGCGACGACGCACCCGAGTACTGGTATCTGTATAACCGGTCGAAGCAACAGGCAACGCCGCTGTTTAGTAATCGGCCACAATTAGAGAAGTACACACTTTCGGCAATGAAGCCCGCCGAGTTCAGCGCCCGCGACGGTATGAAGCTGTACGGATATCTGACCACGCCCGCGGGTATGGATGCCAAGAGCCTGCCCATGGTTGAGTTTGTCCACGGCGGTCCATGGGGGCGCGATGAATGGGGCTTCAACCGTTATGCGCAGTGGCTCTCGAACCGCGGATACGCGGTGTTGCAGATTAATTTCCGCGGATCGGCGGGTTATGGTAAGCAGTATATGAATGCTGGTGATCGTCAATGGGCCGGCACCATGCATACCGATTTACTGGATGGCAAAGACTGGGTTATAAAACAGGGCATCGTCGACCCGGCAAAGGTTTGCATCATGGGCGGAAGCTACGGAGGCTACGCGACTCTTGCCGGAGTGACATTTTCTCCAGACGCGTTTGCCTGCGGAGTCGACATCGTTGGACCGTCGAATCTGAACACGCTGCTCAAGACCATCCCACCTTACTGGTCGACGACATTAGCGATGTTCCACAAGCGCATGGGCGACTCGGAAGCAGTACTCAAGGAACAGTCGCCACTGTTTAAGGCGGACCAGATCAAAGTGCCGCTTCTTATTGGCCAGGGCGCCAACGATCCGCGCGTAAATAAAGCGGAGAGTGATCAGATCGTGGCGGCTATGCGCAAGAACGACAAAGCGGTCCAGTATTACGTCTTCCCCGATGAAGGACACGGCTTCGCACGGCCTACGAACAACATGGCCTTCAATGCAGTCTCGGAAGAATTCCTGGCGAAATACCTGGGAGGAAGATTCGAGCCGGCTTCAGCGGACGAAAGTAAGTTGTTGGCCAGCATTAAACAATAGCCGCTTGGGGCCGGTGCTGTTCGGGTTACAAGTCCATCGCTAAATTCTCTCCTCTGGGAACTCCACCTCCAGCCCCAGTGGATCGGTGAAGCGGTTGGTCAGGTTGGCTAAGCCGGTCAGCAGATGTAAGTCGACGATTTCGGTGTCGGAGAAATGCTTCTTCAGTTTTTCGAAGTCAGCATCTGTGATGTCTCGCGGGGTGCGCGTCAGCTTTTCCGCATAGGCCAAGGCCGTCTGTTCTTTTTCGGTGAAGCGGGCGTAGTTGCCGTCTTGCAGGGCTTTCCAATCTTCCGCAGTCAATCCCACCCGCTTTGACGACGCCAGGTGGTGCTGCTGGCAGTAATGGCAGCCGTTGATGAACGACACGCGAAGGTAAATCATTTCGTATAGCTTGCGGTCGAGCGATTTGCCGACGCTGGTGTAGAACGGCAGAAAATTCTTCAGCATTTCCGGACGATGCGCTAACGCCTTTTGCGCGTTTCCAGGTTTGCCGCGCAGCGCTTTTTCGTAAATCTCTTTTACGTCAGGAGTTGCGCTTTCGGATTCGATTAACGAAATGCGTGCCATACAACCTCGCAGTAGACGATATTCTCAGTCCGTATAATAAAGCAGCGGGCGCGGGGACGGCATCCGGACAGGTCTGAAAGTTGCTCCGCGGACGGTTTACGGATACGCGGTCAAGCGGACAGGGGCGTGGGTGTGTGCTGCAAGCCAGTCGACACTGATCGGTAATTGAACGCAACTGTTTCGCGAATCGTAATCTGCATTCTTAGAAGAATGAGCGGAATGTTTCCAATTTGTAGCGCGGCGGATGAGGAAACTTTGTGAGTGCGCGGGTAAAAATCATCGGCGCAGGACTGGCGGGATCAGAAGCGGCGTGGCAGTGCGCCCGCCGTGGCGTTGCAGTTGATCTTTTCGAGATGCGGCCGGTGCGGTCGACTGCGGCGCATCAGACCGGCGACTTTGCTGAACTGGTTTGCTCGAATTCTTTAAAATCTGACACGGAGAACACCGCGCCTTGGTTGTTGAAAGAAGAAATGCGGCGCGCGGGATCGCTGCTGATGGAGATTGCGCGAAATTGCGCCGTTCCCGCCGGACATGCGCTGGCGGTGGATCGAACCGTGTTTGCCGCTCGCGTAACCCAAGCGCTTTCGAGCGAGCCGCTAATCGGTATACGGCGCGAAGAAGTTGTCCAAATTGACGAAAATCGGATTACGGTGATCGCTACTGGACCGCTGACATCGGATGCGCTTTCGCGGGAAATTACTCGCATCTGCACTACGAACCCAACGCGGGCGGGGGCGCCCGCGCCGCATAGTCTTTTTTTCTACGATTCGATCAGCCCGATTGTTGAAGCCGACTCCATCGATATGGAGAAGGTTTATCTGGCGGCCCGCTATGACAAAGGCTCGGCTGACTATATCAATTGCCCAATGAGCAAGGAAGAATACGATTGTTTCTACGATGCACTATTGGCCGCGCAGTCGGTCGAAGCACGTGATTGGGAGAAGCTGAATTATTTTGAAAGCTGCCTGCCGATTGAAGAGATCGCACGCCGCGGGCGCGACACGCTTCGCTTCGGACCCATGAAGCCGGTCGGCCTGAAAGATCCGCGCACCGGACGTATACCTTATGCGGCAGTGCAGTTGCGGCAAGAAAATCTGCGGGCGGATTCTTACAACCTGGTTGGTTTTCAGAATCATCTGAAATTCGGCGAGCAAGCTCGCGTGCTGCGTTTGATTCCCGGCCTCGAAAACGCCCGGTTCCTGCGCTATGGGCAGATCCATCGCAACACCTACATAAATTCGCCATCGCTGCTCAGCCAAACTTTGCAGATGAAGGAACATCGACAAGTGTTGTTCGCGGGGCAGATTTGTGGAGTCGAAGGATACGTGGAATCGATCGCGACTGGGCTCCTGGCGGGCGCTCATGCCGCCGCACTGGCAACGGGCACGGACCCTGCTCCACCTCCTCGGGCTACCGCGTTCGGATCGCTGACCAATTACGTCACGCACTCCGACCCCAACAAATTTCAGCCGGCAAACATAACCTTCGATCTCCTCCCGCCGCTGGATCGAAAAATCCGCGATCGCCACGAGCGGCGTCGCTTGCAGTGCGAACATGCGCTGAAAGAATTCCAAGACTGGATCGAAAGAGCTCGGTACATCCCTGTAGAAACGTAGTTGGCTAAGTTTTTATCCACCCGGCAATCTGCATTTTCCGCGAACAAATCGCTAGCCCACCGCGTATCACCATCAGGAGATTCTGCCGGGCTTACGTTCTGCCAGCCCGCGCGTCCAAGGATCAGGATGGTTCTCAGCGACCTCATTGGCGACGTTCTCCGCACTCTGTGGTCGCACAAGCTGCGTACGTTCCTCACCATGTTCGGCATCGCGTGGGGGATTGTTTCCATTGTCCTGATGGTGGCCGCAGGCGAGGGCTTGCGCAAAGGCCAGGAAGAGCAAGCCCAAACTCTGGGCAAGGATGTGATGATTGTGTTTCACGGCCGCACCAGCTTGCAAGCCGGAGGGACGCGGGCGGGGCGAGCCGTGCACTGGGAAGATCCGGATGTGGCCGCGGTCCAGGCCGAGGCAGTGGACTGCGAATATGCCATTCCGGAGCTTGAGCAGGAAGATGTGCGCGCGCACAGCAATTTCAATAATGCGGCGTTCCTGGTCGCGGGCTCGCAGCCGCCGTTCCAGGAGATTCGCAGCATCGGTGTGGGGCAAGGGCGATTTTACGACTGGGAAGATACGCGCGAAGGCCGCCGCGTGGCATTCCTGGGCAGCGACGCTGCCAAACAGTTGTTCCCGGGGCGTAATCCTGTGGGTGAAAATGTCTATCTGAACGACTTCCCCTACGTCGTCATCGGAGTGATGTCGAAAAAGAAGCAGGATTCGAGCTACGACGGTTGGGACGTTAACAAAGTTTTCATTCCCTTTGGCGCCATGCGCCGCGACTTTCCCGACAAGCCTCCGGAAACCGCGACCACCTTCGATCAGCTGCTGGTGACGCCAAAATCCGTGGAGCAACACGAGGCCTGCAAACACGAAGTGCGGGCTGCTCTGGGACGCATGCACAACTTCGATCCGCACGATAAAGAAGCTTGCCCTATCTGGGACACGGTCCAGGAAGCGCAAGCGTTCCGGCAGATGACCGACGGGATGAAGTACTTCCTCGGCGCCGTCGGGATCGTGACATTGCTGCTCGGCGGCCTGGGGGTGATGAACGTCATGATGGTCGCAGTGCGCGAGCGCACGCGCGAGATCGGCGTACGCAAAGCCCTGGGCGCACCCGCCCACACAATTTTGCGGCAATTTTTCCTGGAGGCGCTGGTCATCGCCGTTCTGAGTGGCGGCGTTGGATTGGCCGTGGCATACGGAATCTGCTCGCTGGTTGACTTACTGCCCATGCCCGACTTCTTCGCGGGACTTCTGCCGACTTGGAAATCAGGATTGTTGTCCTGCGGACTGCTCGGAGCAACTGCGGTGCTTTCGGCATTGTATCCGGCCAGGAAAGCAGCATCAGTAGATCCGATTGAGGCTTTGAGATTCGAAGCGGGAGGGTAGCAAAAGCGTCAACCACAAAGGACGCCAAGTAACACAATGGTTCTAGTACACGGTTTCCTTCCATGATCTTTGTGGTTAATTCTTCGGTCCCGCACCAACAGAAACTATGCTGATCGAGATCATTCGCGAAGCCTGGATCGCACTGAAGCGCAACACTACGCGCAGCTTGTTGACCATGCTGGGCATCGTCTGGGGCATCACCACCGTGACCCTGCTCATTGCATACGGGAGCAGCTTCCGCAAAATCCTGGTAACCGGCTTCGATGCATTCGGAAAGAGCGCCGTCATTTGCTGGCCGCAACAGACCAGCGAACAGCCCGGCGGACAACGCGCCGGCAAAAAAGTGGTTTTCGAAAAAGCCGATGTCGATATGGTGAAAGAAACCGCCCCTCTGGTGAGACACGTTTGCCTGGAGACTGTGCACCGGCCGGGCATTGCTTACGGCGACCGCATGGTTGGCACCGCAGCGATTCGCGGCGTGTGCCCGGAATATGGAGAAATGCGAAACGAGGTTCCCTCGGAAGGCCGCTGGATCAATGTCAGCGATGAACTGGAACGCCGGCGCGTGGCCTTCCTCGGCGGACGAGTCCGAGAGCAATTGTTCAGCGGACGCCCCGCTATCGGCGAAACGGTAACCATCGGCGGCGTGCGCTTTACTGTAATTGGCGTCATGGCGCGCAAGATTCAGCTCAGCAATTATTTCAGCAGCGATGATGACTCAGTCTGGATTCCGTACTCAGCCGCGGGCGATCTTTGGAACACGCGAGACGCTGCTGTGTTGATCTTCGCACCCATTGCGCCACAATTCGAAAAAAAAGCCATGGCGCAGGTGCTGGCCGCAGTCGCGACCCGGCAGCAGTTCTCGCCCACCGATCCCAAGGCAATTCAGATGTTCGGACGCGACGAATTTCGTCCCGTGATTGACGCACTCACCATCGGATTGCAGGTGCTGCTCACGTTTGTCGGTACGCTGACACTGGGGATTGGCGGCGTGGGTGTAATGAACATTATGCTGGTGTCGGTCGATGAGCGTATCCGCGAAATTGGCCTGCGCCGGGCCCTGGGCGCCCGAAAGCGTCATATTAAGCTGCAATTTCTCGCTGAGACTCTGCTGATCATGATGTTAGGGGGCGCGATCGGCGTTTTGTTGTCGTATGCCATCGCCGCCGCTGTTGGAACCTTGCCGCTGATGGGGCCATTATTTGAAGACGAGTCCGGCAAGGCTGATATCCATCTGCAAATCTCGCTCGCGACGGTGACGCTTTCTACCATCGTGCTGCTGGTCGTCGGCGTGATCAGTGGATTAGTGCCTGCGCTGCGCGCTTCGAAACTCGACCCCGTAGAAGCACTGCGATACGAATAAAAGATTGGCCACGGATTTCGCGGATTAGCTTGGGCAAATATCAGAAACAAATTACCACATCCGTGAAATCGGTGAGAATCCGTGGCTGCTTTACAAATAAGCGAGGTTAGCGGTACCTTGCAGCCAGCCCTTTACTATTTTTGCGAGGTGTCCGCTTGCCGATTTCTGCAATTGATGCCATTGGTCCCGCTTTTCAGCATACGAAAGAGCAACTCCTGCGGCCTTTCCGCGCGGCAGAATGGGCAAAGCTGGCGTTAGTTGGTTTTCTCGCCGGGGAACTCAGTTCGGGAGGATGTAATGGCGGCAATTTCCAAATACCAACCAAGCCCACGGGCGGCCGTGGTTCTCTGGGATCCGCTTTGCCCAGCATTGATCCCGCGTTGCTGGCGGTCTTGATCGCACTGCTTATCGTGGTCGCGATAGTTTTTTGGATACTGTTCGTTTATGTCAGCAGTGTGATGCGTTTCATCCTCTTCGATAGCGTAGTCGCCAAACGATGTGAAATTGGACGCAGTTGGTCGCGGCGGCATGGCGATGGTTTGCGCTATTTCGTCTGGCAAATTCTTTTCGCGTTAGCAATGGGCGTGGGTATAGCTTTGCTGATTGGACTTCCTGCCGCATTTGCCTTGGCCGCGGGTTGGCTCCAACATCCCAGGCAGCACATGATTCCACTCATACTGGGCGGAATGCTTTTGTTCTTTGCGTTTATGGGATTCATACTGTTGTCGCTCGTGGTCCACGTTTTCACCAAGGACTTCGTGGTGCCGCAGATGGCTCTGGAAAAGATAAGCGCCATTGAAGGATGGCGCAGGCTGCTGCACATGTTAAACGCGGAAAAATCAAGCTACGCCGGTTACCTCGGCATGAAGATCGTTATGGCATTAGGAGCGTCAGTGGTTGTGAGCATAATTACTCTTATTGTGCTTCTCGTTCTATTGATTCCGGTGGGAGGTTTTGGCGTAGTCGCGGTGTTGATTGGAAAAGCCGCCGGTCTAACCTGGAACCTTTATACAATTACGTTAGCGATCGTGCTCGGATGCATTGTGCTGGCGATACTTTTGTATGTCGTCTCTCTGATCTCGGTTCCCGCGATCATATTCTTCCCTGCTTATTCGATTTACTTTTTCGCCTCGCGCTATCCAGCACTGGACGCGTATCTGCGTCCGCCTCTCCCCATGGTTCCCTCCGCCCCGCCTTGGCCGCCGCCGTTACCAGAGCCGATTGGGTGATCATTTTTCGGGCCCAATGTCGCTCGAGATGACAGTTTCTTAATGTACCGTTCGCCGCGATCGTGCATCCATAGAAAAGCGTCGCCCGATGTACGCACTTGAAATTTGACTCATCGGGCCGTCAGACTGCTGATGCAACTGAGGAAAGTACGATGAAGTACGCCGGTCGTCCATGTTTTTTTGGGAGAAAAAAGAAACCACCAACCGTCCGATGCTGGATTCTGTGGCGAGATCGTGGTGCGCGAAGAATCACTGCCCGTACTCGAATTCTCATGGTCTGCGTCGCCGTGCTGCTTCCCGCATGTACTTCCCTGATGCTCTCGCAGACGCTCAAATACTCAAGGCCACCCGACCCGAAGAAGGGTGAAGTTCTTTATAAGAATGGCTGCATCGCGTGCCATGGCAGCACCGGGAAGGGAGGCCCGCAGACCAGCATCGAATTCACGCTCCCCGACACCTTCCCTGATTTCACGCGATGCGATCAGACGACGGCCGAAACGAATTTGGCGTACAAAGACGTAGTCGTTCACGGGGGGCCGGCACGCGGGTTGTCCCAGATCATGCCGGCTTTTGGCGATTTGCTCACGTCGGAACAGATAGACGACGTAATCGCATACATGCGCGGGTTCTGCACCGACAAACGCTGGCCGCGTGGAGAACTAAACCTGCCGCGGGCCTTGGTCACAGAGAAGGCGTATCCGGAAGACGAGGTTGTGATTTCCACCGCGATGAACGTCAGCGGAGCGCCGGGTCTTACCACCGACATTATCCATGAGCAACGATTTGGCATGAACAATCAGATCGAAATTGACGTGCCGATCAACTCCCAGGACCAGAACCACGCCTGGAATAGCGGCTTGGGAGACATTACCTTCGCGGTGAAGCGGGTGATGTTCGCGAATCTGCGCAGCGGATCCATTTTGAGTTTGCAGGGCGGAGTACTCGCACCCACCGGGAACAGCAAATATGGATTCACCAACGGGACGACGACCTTCGAACCCTTCGCCGCATTCGACCAACTCTTTCCCACCAATACATTTCTGCAATTTCAGTTGGGGGCCGATCTGCCGCATCGCACGGATATCACGCCGCAGAGCCTGTTCTGGCGGGCCGCCATCGGGCAGACGCTGGCGGGAGACCATCGCTTGGGGCGACTGTGGTCCCCGATGGTCGAATTTCTGGCCGATCGCGACCTGAGGGATGGCGCGAAAACGAATTGGGACGTCCTGCCCGAAATGCAGGTCACGATTAGTGCCAGGCAGCATGTGCGCCTGGACCTTGGGGTACGCACGCCGGTGACGAATACCGCAGGACGCGACAAGCAGTTGGTCTTCTACCTGCTTTGGGATTGGGCGGATGGAAAGCTGTGGGAGGGCTGGAAATGAAGCTGCCCGGGCTGGCGTTACTGACGGTTTCAACCGTACTCCTCGCGTTCTCGAGCATCGCGTGGGCCGCATCGAAAGACAAGAGTCTGAACACGGAGTTTCGCACTTCGGACCGTTGCGTCGCCTGTCATAACGATTTGAAAACCAGTTCCGGCGAAGATATTTCCATTGGATTTCAGTGGCGCGCCAGCGTGATGGCCAATTCCTCCCGCGACCCCTACTGGCAAGGAAGCGTACGCCGGGAGTCGCTTGATCATCCAGAATCGCAACCGAATATCGAAGACGAATGTTCGATCTGCCATATGCCGATCGCTCACTTGACCGCGAAGTCGGAGGGACAAGAGACCCGGATTTTTGCGCACCTTCCGATATCTTCCTCGGATGAGCAGCATCGTGCTGCGGCTGACGGAGTCTCCTGTTCGGTTTGTCATCAGATTGAGAAAGAACGATTGGGAACGAACCAGGCCGTGAACGGAAATGTCGTGATCGCTAGCGCGCAGAACAAAGATCAGCGAGCCGAGTACGGGCCGTATGTGGTCGATGCAGGACATCGGCGCGTCATGCAGTCATCGACTGGCGGCTTTGTGCCGGAGCGAGGCGATCAAATTCGTGACTCGGCAATGTGCGGCAGTTGTCATACTTTGAAAACGAAAGCACTGGGGCCGGAGGGAAAAGAAATCGGCAGCCTGCCTGAGCAGATGCCTTACCAGGAATGGCTGCACAGCGATTACCCCGGCAAACAAACCTGCCAATCCTGCCACATGCCCGAAGTGCAGGAGGCGGTGCCGATCACCGCATTGTATGGCCAGCCGCGTGCGGGCATGCATCGTCACGAATTCATTGGCGGAAACTTCTTTCTTCAGCGCATTTTAAACGGTCACCATGACGACCTCGGCGTGTCCGCGCTACCGACGGAACTTTCCACCGCCGCCGACCGGACCGTCAATTTTCTGCAGACGCAATCCGCGCGGGTAAGCATCCGCAATTTGGAAAGTACCGCCAGCGGACTCTCGATGGATGTGTTCGTAGAGAATCTCACCGGGCATAAACTGCCAACGGCCTACCCATCGCGCCGAGCCTGGCTGCACATCGTGATGCGCGACAGCCAAGGGCGAGTTGTTTTTGAATCAGGAGCGCTCAATCCCGATGGTTCTATCGTCGGCAACGATAACGATGCGGACCCGTCGCGATTCGAGCCGTATTACCGCGAAATCAACAGCCCCGAGCAGGTGCAGATTTTTGAACCGATCCTGAAAGACGCGCAGGGAAAAGTGACCACCGGACTTTTGTCGGCGATCGGGTATCTGAAAGACAGCCGCATCCTGCCCAGCGGTTTCGATAAGAAAACCGCCGAACCGGACATCTCCGTCGTCGGCGAGGCCGCAGACGATCCCGGCTTCAACGATACAGGCGCGCTGACTCGCTATGTGATCAACACGGGCAACACGGTCGGGCCTTTCCACGTCGAAGCAGAACTCTGGTATCAGCCCATCGGTTTCCGCTGGGCTCACAATCTGGCGTCGTACCAGGCGATGGAACCGCAGCGGTTCGTCGGCTATTACCAAACGGCCGCTGAACATTCAGCGATCGTGCTGGCCAGGGCAGAAGCGAATCGTTGATCGGCTTCAGAAGCAGGTCCGGCTTGCTGATTAAGAAGTAGTGTAGGCTTCCATTGGCAGGAGGGAAGCGTGGAAGCATTTGAGAGAAAGGTGCGGGACAGTTTTGGCCGGCAGGCCTTCATGTCCACGATCGGCGCGGAGATGATTTCGGTTGGCCGCGGAAGCGTAGCCATTCGGTTTCCATTCAGCTCCAAATTGACGCAGCAGAACGGATACGTGCACGCCGGTGCGGTCACCAGCATTATGGACTCCGCGTGCGGCTACGCGGCTTTGACGGTTGCCCCGGAAGGCGCCGACGTCCTCAGCGTGGAATTCAAAGTCAACCTTTTGGCGCCCGGGATCGGTGAATCATTCGTAGCACGTGCGTCGGTTAAACGGGCTGGCAAAAGGCTCGCGGTGTGCACGGCCGATACCTTCGCGGCCAGAGCGGGACAGGAGAACCTGATCGCAACCATGCTGGCAACGATGATGAACATCGAGCCGCACTCGAACTGACTTGGAGGATTTAGTCCCGCGCCCGATTCTTGATCCAAATCGGCGAACCCACAAATCCGAAGGCCCTCCGGAGTTGGTTCTCGAGAAATCGCTGGTAGGAAAAATGCAGCTTCACTTTGCGGTTGGTAAAAAGCACGAACGTCGGCGGAGACACTCCCGCTTGCGTCATGTAATAGATTTTTACCTGCTGGCGCGCCGGCACGGAAGCGCGTTCGAAATCGACGTACTTTAGAAACCGGTTCATTTCCGCCGTCGGAATGCGCTTGCGCCGCTCGGCAGCGACTTCCTCCAGCGTGGGCAAAATCTTCTCCGTCCCTTTGCCTGTGGCCGCCGACACGAACAACACCGGGGCATAGCTCAGGAATTTCAGGTCGTAGCGGACTCTTTGTTCGTAAGCTTCGCGATCAGCCGGACTTTTGTTTTCGCGAATGCGAGCCGCTTTCGATTCGCGCCCCGCTTTCTTCTGGCCGCTGGTGATCAGGTCCCATTTGTTGACGATGACGATGACGGATCGGCCGCTTTCGTGAGCATAACCGGCGATGGTGGCGTCAAGCGCGCTGACGCCCTCGGTGGCGTCGATCACCAGCAGCGCGATGTCGGCGGCTTCGAGATGCTTGCGCGCCATCACCACCGAAAGTTTTTCCGCCATGAGATGAGTTTTGCCCTTGCGCCGGATTCCGGCGGTATCGATGAAGCGGAAGCTTTTGCCATCGATCTCGATCTCTTCATCGATGGCGTCGCGAGTCGTACCGGGGATCGGCGATACGATGGCACGTGAAGTTCCCGTGAGCCGGTTCAGCAAGGTTGACTTGCCAACGTTCGGATGCCCAATAATCGCAACTTTTACTTCCTTGGGTGGGGCGAGGTTCTCAGGTTCGGAGCCAGCCTCCTCATTAAAATCCGCGATTTCAGATTCAATGATTTCTGGGTCAGGAAATTCAGGCTCGGTTTCGGCGCTCGCAGTCTCAAGCCCGAGAGCTTCAAAGACGGCTTCGAGAACGTCGTCCACGCCGCGTCCATGTTCGGCGGAAACGGGAAATATCTTTCTGATTCCGAGGCGATGAAATTCGTCGATCAGCGACTGCTGTTTGTCGCTGTCAATTTTGTTGACTGCCAGAAACAGCGGCTTGCCGCCGCGAAGCAACAAGCGGGCGAGGTCGAGGTCCGGGGCTGTCAGTTCGCTGCGCCCGTCCACCACCAGGATGATCGCGTCGGCCTCTTCCAGAGCAATCTTCGCTTGACGAAAGATTTCCGTGGGGATGAACTCTTTTTCGTCAGGTTCAATTCCGCCGGTGTCCACGATACGCAAGCGCTGTCCGCGGAAGTGAGCTTCGCCGTAGAGTCGGTCGCGTGTGATCCCGGGTTCGTCCCCGACGATGGCTCGCCGCGATCCGACAATTCGATTGAACAGCGTCGATTTTCCCACGTTAGGCCGGCCAACGATGGCAATCGTCGGAACGCCAACCGTAGCCGGAGCGCTCATCGAATTGGAATTAATTCGCGTCAAAGGGTTTCACAAAGATTATCCAGGGACAGCTATTATAGAGACTCTGTGGCTCCCATCCCTCAGCCCGCTTCCGCAGCCGCACATTCTGCCCGCAAGCACGATGTCTCGCTCTACCAGTTCTTCGCGCCCGGAGGCGTGCTTTCCCGCACCCATCCCGCCTACGAGTTTCGCCGCGGACAGCTGCAGATGGCGCAATCGGTGGAGCAAGCTCTCGAAGAAAAACGCCATCTTATCGTCGAGGCCGGCACTGGAACTGGCAAGACCCTGGCGTATCTGGTTCCCGCAATCCGCTCCGGCAAACGCGTAATCATTTCGACTGGCACCAAGAACCTGCAGGAGCAGCTCTTTCACAAGGATATCCCTTTTCTTGAGCAAGCGTTATTTCCCAACGGCGAAGGCCGGCTGAATGTGTGTTATATGAAGGGCCGAAATAATTATTTGTGCCGCAAAAAGCTCTACGATTTAACCGGGCAGCCAGTGCTTAGCGGTCTCGAAGAGATTGAACATTATCGCGCTATCGCTGCGTGGGAGAAGACCACACAGACCGGAGACCGCGCAGAATTGGCGGAACTGCCCGAGGCCAGCGCGCTTTGGCACAAAATCGACGCCCGCTCTGATGCCTGCATCGGCCAGAAATGCAGTGCGTTTGATAAATGCTTCATCACCGAGATGCACCGGCGGGCAATGGAGAGTGACATCATCATCGTCAATCATCATTTGTTTTTCGCCGATCTTTCCATCAAACAGCAGGCTGAATACGCTCCCGATGCAGGCATTTTGCCAGAGGTGGGCGCGGTCATCTTCGACGAGGCGCACGAACTGGAAGATGTGGCTGGCAGTTACTTTGGCGTTTCCGTCAGCAATGGACGAGTGGAAGAGCTGTGCCGCGATGTAGAGGCGTCGCTGCAACGCAATCACATGCTGTCGGCGCAGATCCTGGGCGCGCTGAGAAACCTGCGCGAGCGCTCGATGTTTCTCTTCGCCTTGCTTCCTCAGGGTGAAGGTCGTTTTTCTTTTGAGAATCGCCGCGATTTCCTCGAGGAAAACGGCGAGGAGTTCATGGCATTGCAGCAGTCTTTCACTCGACTGCGATCGGAGCTGGAAAATCTGCCGTCAAAGCCGGAGGAAGTTTTCAACTTCGCTAGACGGACGCAGGAACTGCAGGTGCAATTCGGATTCCTCATGGAATCGGAGGACCCCAACACTGTTTTCTGGATCGAGCGCCGGCGTGGCGGCCGCGACAAATTCAACATTTATCTTCAGGCCACGCTGATCGATGTGGCCCCGATTTTGAAAACTTGCCTGTTCGACAAACTGGAGTGCGCGGTGCTGACTTCGGCTACGCTCGCCGTGGGCGGCGGTTTCGAGTACATGCGAAATCGTCTGGGCCTCGAGCACGCCCGCGAATCCGTTCTGCCATCGCATTTCGACTACGAAAATCAAGCCCTGTTCTATGTCCCGCCCGATCTGCCGGATCCGCGCACGCCGCAATTTGCGGCCAAAGCGGCGGATCGCATTCGCTGTCTGCTCGAGATCACGCGCGGCCGTGCATTCGTGTTGTTCACCAGCTACGCGCAGATGAATGATGTGTACCAGCGCTTGCTCGGCGAACTCGATTTCCCCATGCTGCTGCAAGGCGACGCGCCGAAAAGCGCTCTGCTCGAGGAGTTTCGCCTGACTCCCAACGCTGTCCTGTTCGCAACTTCATCGTTCTGGCAGGGCGTCGACGTGCAGGGAGAGCAACTTAGTTGCGTGATCATCGACCGCCTGCCGTTCGCCGTACCCAGCGACCCGGTCGTGGCGGCACGGGTCAAGTCTATCGACGCCGAAGGCGGCAACGCTTTCTTTCAGTATCAGGTACCTGCGGCCGTAATCACGCTGAAACAGGGCTTTGGGCGGCTAATCAGGTCTCTCCACGACCGCGGCTTGCTCGTGCTCCTGGACAACCGGATCTTGAAAAAGCAGTACGGGCGAGTATTCGTCGAGAGCCTGCCAAACTACCAGAGGACGACGGAATTAAAGCAGGTCGAAGAGTTTTTTAGAGGCTGACTTCGCGCCGCTTGATCGTTCGCCGGATGATCTCGGTGGCCGGGAGGACCGATTGCGGGATGGGATGTTCTCGAAACTCCGCTCTCATTTTCCTGTTGCCGGGCTTGATTTTCAATCATCCCAGCAGCTTCATTCCCGCGGCGCTGGCTGCATTCCGGTCGAAGGTAACGGTATATTGACATTCGACCGCGTGACCGCAGCGCTCGATGAGGCAGTCGGCGAAGTCGGCGCGGCCGGCGCTGAACTTCCGCAATGCCTGGAAGACAACTTCAGCGCGCTCGATCACCAGTTCTTTGCTTCGCAGCAGGGTCTCCAGTATCTGCTCAATTTCGCTCTTCTTAAAACGATACGAAATCTCCAACACCCAAACCAGTTCCACGATCACGATCAGGGAAAGGAATCCGGGTGCATCCGCGGACAGTGAGTCCATGACTTTCACCGCAGCAGTCGTCTGGGCAGGATCGTCGTTCGTAAGATAGCGAACGACAACATTTGTGTCGAGGCCGATCATGTCCAGGCCATCACCGCGACCCGGATGCGCGCCTCGCGATGGCGGCGTTCATCTCTTCAACCGATACCGACTTGCTTCGCTTGCCTCGAAACAGCCCTTTTAGTTCCTGCACCGAGCGGGTAGCCGCCACGATGGCAAATTGCCCTTTTCCCTGCTCCACGAATTCCACGCGATCTCCAGCCTCCAGCCCGAGAGCGTGGCGCACCCGAGAAGGTATAGTGATTTGGCCTTTCGAAGTGAGGGTTGCGACCGCCATCGTACGTTCCGATTTCCGGCTCTCCTTACATCATAGTAAGGAAATATATGATATGTCAAGGACAAGGTGCACCAGCCACAACGCAACTTCCCCGCCCGCGTGGGCCCCGTTAAACCGGCTGGAGGTTTGTTCACGATACAATTGCAGAGCACAAGCCTCAGCCAGAGCAATCATACTTCCGGAACAACTAACTTTGTGCGCCTGGACTCGGCATCAAACCAAATGAAAGGTCACTGGATGCTCAGAAAAGCAGGATCGCTATTTGTTATGTTTTTTCTTTTTACCTTGTCGGCGTTCAGCCAGGACAAAGGCCATTTCGACGCAAGCTTCAATGCCGCGCTTGTTCTCACTCATCCCTCAAGTGGAAACGGTATCCAACAAAGCGCGACCATTGGCTCGGATTATTTCGCTACTTTCCGCTTTAAGTTCAAGCCTAAACACTCCCTCCTCTTTAACTACGGCAGCGCCAGGAACTCTCAGATTTACCAGACGAACTTTGACTTTCACGTGTTAACGAAAACGACCGAATACAGCGGCGCCTATAGATACACCCTTTTTGACAAGCGTAAGTTCCAACCCTTCGTGCTCTTAGGAGCGGGGGCGCTTAGTTTCAATCCTCAGAGCACGTGGTTATTTCTCCCAGATTTTGTCCCTGGCGTCCCCAATCGCGTGCCGGCTCTCCTGAATACCAGCAAACAGACACAGCTGATGTACCTTGTCGGCGGCGGATTCGATTACCGCCTGCCCTGGAGATTCGCCTTGCGAGTGCAGTATCGCGGACTGATTTATAACGCGCCAAGTTTTAACGCGAATGCCGCTCTCACGGGAGGGTCCGTCAACCTGTCCACGGGAAGCAAAGGGTATATATCGGAGCCTTCGATTGGACTGGTTTTCAGATTCTGAAAAGCCAGGCATCGGCGCGGATCACGACCAAAAATCCCTGGCCGATCTCAGGAGTTCAATGCTGCCTTGCGTAGTTTGCGGCTTTCCGCCAGCAAGGCCATGGAGTGCATCAGATTTTGCAGAGTGACAATGCCGATAAGGTATTCGTCTTCGATCACGGGAATGATGCTGAGATTGCGGGCAGTCAATTTACGGAACGCCGAGGCCAGCGATTCCTTCTTTTGCGCCACTTCAAACACGCGATTCATCACCGCCTGCACGTATCCGTTGCCTTCCGCACGCAGCGCCTGAAGGATTTTCTGTTTCGAGATGACGCCTACCATGTCGCCACCCCGAATCACCGGGAAATCGTCCTGCAGTGAGTGCACGGCTTTCTCTAACGCATCTTCTAACGTATCGGCCGGAGACAGCGTGGCGAAATCGGTCAGCATAATGTCCTCCAGCCGCACGGTTTCGAGCACTGATTGAAAAACCGCCGATCGCTCTTCCAGTTGCGCCGCTATAAACAGAAAGAAACCAATCATGGTGAGCCAGATATTCCACAGCATGCCCACCAGCATGAATAAAGTCGCAAAGGCCTGGCCGATAGAAACTGCGCGCCGCGTGGCCCGCACCGGATCCATGCTGCGGCTGAATATGGCTCGCAGCACCCGCCCTCCGTCCATCGGATAAGCCGGCAGCAGGTTGAACAATGCCAATCCCAGATTTGCCCAGAACAAGCTGCGGGGCAGGTTTCCGGAGTAAATGTAAAACGGCTTCGCCCAGAAGTGAATCTGAGGCGCCACAGCAAGTAAAACGCCGCCCGTCGCTATGGCAACGATGATATTGACCAAAGGCCCCGCCAGGGCGATGCGGATATCGCGTTTCCAAGTGAGCATGCCGGGTTCTAACGGGCGCTGAGTCTCGTCGAACAGCGTCACCCCGCCGATCGGCAGCAGAATAATCGCTTTGGCAGGAACCCCTGCTCGCATCCCAACCAGCGCGTGTCCCAGTTCATGCAGCACGACGCTGCCGAAAATAATTGCCACCAGAGCCAGCCCCCGGCCGGCATTGGCTGCACCGTGCGTGGTCGTCTCGGTCAGCCAGACAAAGATCAGCAGGAAGAAGAATGTCAGATGGATGCGCAGTTCGACTCCGAATATTCGACCCGCCGGAATGGACCAATTTCTCATGCGACCTCGACAGTCTCCCCTCTCTATTCTATATAGTTAGACGCCAGAGCGCGGACGAGGGATGCGACCGCTGTAATCGAAAGTACCTTAACTGCAGCGGTGACTGCATGGGACAGCCGCTCCCGGCTGTCCTCAAGTGATCCGCTATGAGGGTGATCGCAGGAAAATATCGGAGCCGGCTGCTACAGTCTCTGCCCGGCCTGGATCTGCGTCCCACTGCGGATCGCTTGCGAGAGACGTTATTCAACGTGCTCACCGCGGGCAATCCATCTGCTCTGGAAGGAACCGCCTGGCTGGATCTCTACGCGGGCACGGGTGCGGTCGGCATCGAGGCCATAAGCCGTGGCGCGAGCATGGTCTATTTTGCGGAAGCGAGTACCCGGGCCGCGGAGCTGATAAAACAAAACCTCGATTCATTGCGAATAGCAACCGGCTTCCAGATCCTCAAACAGGATTCGATTCGTTCCCTCCGCACCCTCGAATCGAACGGGACGCACGCAGATTTTGTCTTCCTCGATCCTCCCTACGAAATGGAAAAAGCCTATGTCCAAACCTTGTCGTCGCTGGCGCGCTCGTCACTGTTGAATCGCGAAACTATCGTCGTTGCCGAGCATCCAAAGAAATTCGAACCCGGGGAAGACTTTGCGCCACTGCGTCGTTACCGCAAGCTGGTGCAGGGAGACGCAGCGTTAAGTTTTTATCGGAAAGCAGCAGACGATGGGCAGTCCATATAATTCTTATCACGAAGGCGAACTGGCGGTGCAAACGCGCGCCGGAATCGGGTCCGAGGGTTTGGCTGCGGATGCGATGTACCGCCCCGTGTTGCCCAGCGGTGTGCAGCGATTCCTCGCGTCGCAACAACTCGCGGTGCTTTCCACCAAAGATGCCGCTGATCTGGTATGGGCTTCGATGCGCTCCGACCCGCCCGGCTTTCTCCGTGCGCTGGATGAACGCATGTTGGAGATTGGCGGATACTCGCATCCCGACGATCCCCTGACAGCCAATCTTGGGACACACTCTGAGGCTGGGATGATCGTGATTCGCCTCGAAACCCGACATCGGGTCCGGCTGAATGGCGTGGCGCGAGCGCAATCTGACGGAAAGATCGTTCTCCGCACTCAACAGGTTTATGGGAACTGTCCGCAATATATTCAGGCGCGTACCGTGGTCGGCGATCGTGAAGTTTCCGCGAGTCGCGCGCGGTTTGGCACAGAACTCGACGAACAACAGTGCCAATCGATACAACGAGCCGACACCTTGTTCATCGCGACGGCTCACCCGGAGGCGGGCGCCGATGCTTCTCATCGAGGCGGAAGGCCGGGGTTTGTTTGCGTGGAAAGCACGAAGAGGCTGCTGTTCCCTGACTACCAGGGCAACAACATGTTCAACACTCTTGGCAATATCGTTTCAAATCCCCGAACCGGGTTGCTCTTTCCAGACTTCCCCTCGGGAAGCGCATTGTTGCTTTCAGGAGACGCACGCATCCTGTGGGACGACCCGCGAATGACGCACTTTGAAGGTGCGCAACGCCTGGTAGAATTTGACGTTCAGCGAGTGATTGACCTGCCGGAAGCCACGCCGCTCCGGTTTGAGTTCCAGACCTACTCCCCGTTCCTGCCGGGAAAGCCGGTGGCAGCTACATCAGAATTTCGTTCGTGCGACGCACAATCGGGTGCTGCATCTCCTGCAGATCGTTCTTTACCTGGTTGAGCCCATAAACGCACTGCTCGAAATGGCTCGACAGGCTGGCGAACAGCGGCGCGACCTTCGTGTATTCAAAATGTTCGAACTTAGAGACGATGTAATAACTCTCTTTTCCCGCCTTGATCCAATCCACAAAATTTTCGGTGCGGTTGTGGCGCAAGCGGTAATGGTTAATGCTTTCCGGAAACATGCCGGCGAAGAAAAGTGTGTAGTCTCCGATGTGCTTGCGCACCTGGCGCTCGCGGTCGAAAGAAGGCGCGGGTCCGTACACGGGATTGGATTCAATCAGCATCTCGCCCACATCGGCGATGGGTTGATCTTCGCTGTTGCGAATCTTGAACAACTGTTCTACTTCGCAAAACTCGGCCATCAGGTGCGCGACGTAGTTAACGATTTGCGGATCGCGAATCCCAATCTCCTCGGCATAGTGCCGGCCCACGAGTTCGATGAACAGTTGTTGCAGCGGATGCGTCTCTGGAATCATTCGCCAGCCCCCTCTAAAACCCGCTTCCCCTGCGGGTTCTTCTGCTGCGCGATTTTTATCGCGTCTGCTTTGAAAAGGCAAGTGACTTTTGTAAGTCACTGGCGTCTTCTTCTTAATTAGAGTGCGCATCGCCAGGCAAAGGTTTCCCGCCGCAATTTGTTGGCACACTCGAGACTCGGCTGCTAATCGTTTTGGGTTACAGTTAAAATCTCGGCAAGAGAGGCATTGGACTCTATGCAACGCCAGAACATTTCTAGTGGTACATCATGGGAACCGATTGTGGGTTACTCCCGTGCGGTCAAAGTAGGGTCCTACGTGCATGTATCTGGGACCACCGCGACTGATGCGAATGGCACAATCGTGGGCATCGGCGATCCCTACGCTCAAGCGGTTCAGACGCTGAGGAACATTGAGTCAGCCTTGCAGACGGCTGGAGCTACATTGAAGGATGTAGTGCGCACACGCATCTTCGTGATCAACATCGCCGATTGGGAAAAGATCGGCAAAGCCCACGGCGAATTCTTCCGCGACATCCGTCCAGCCACCTCAATGATACAGGTGAGCGCGCTGATCTCTTCGGAGATGCTGGTAGAAATCGAGGCGGACGCTGTAATCGGCAACTCACAAGCGTAGAATGCGCTGAACCTTGCCCATGGGTTCATCCTGTCTCGGTGGAGCATGCGAATGAAAAAATGTTGGTGGAGTGTCCTGTTTGCGATTGTGATTTGTGCCAGCGCGCAAGAAAACAGCAGTCCGGTGCTGCATCCTTTTACCGTCATCCGCGCCGGCACACTCATTGACGGCAAGTCCGATGCTCCCCGCCACGACCAGGTCATCATCCTCCGCGGCAATCGCATCGAAAGCATTTCCGACGCCGCCTCCGCGAAAATCCCCGATGACGCAAATGTTATCGACCTCTCCCATGCCACCGTGCTACCCGGGTTGATCGATTCACATACCCACATCTTCCTCCAAGGCGAGGAACCCGCGCAGGGCGGATACGACCTGAATATCCTCAAGTATCCGCTGGCCCTGCGCGCGGCTCGGGCAACCGTTTCCGTGCGGCGCGCGCTGGAACAAGGTTTCACCACGCTGCGCGATCTCGAGACCGAAGGCGCGGGCTATGGCGACGTCGGCATCAAAGAAGCTATCGAGGGCGGATACATTCCCGGTCCACGCCTGTTCATCTCCACGCGCGCAATTTCCACCACCGGAGGTTATCCGCTCGAAGGCTACGCGCCCGAACTCGACATGCCCACGGGCGCCCAATTGATCGACGGCCCGGTCGAAGCTCGCAAAGCGGCCCGCGAGCAACTGTCACATGGCGCCGACTGGATCAAGGTTTACATGACTCATCGTTCATGGGTGGGAAAGAATGGCGAACTGATTTCGCAGCCCACGCTCACGGTTGAGGAACTGAAAGCCGTCGTCGACGAAACTCATGGCTGGGGGAAAAAAGTCGCCTGCCACGCTTATGGCGGAATTGGATTGCATCGCGCACTCGACGGCGCTTGCGACTCCATCGAGCACGGACTCGACCTCGACGACGCCGCCATCGCCCAGATGCTCAAGCAGGGTACGTGGTATTGCCCCACATTGAGCGCGTACTACCACGATTGGGCTCCAGCAGATACTGCCGACGGCCAGCGTGATCGAAAGCGGGCGGCGGTACATGAAGTCTCCTTCCCGAAAGCGGTGCACGCGGGAGTGAAAATTGTCTTCGGCACCGATATCGGAGGCATTCCGTGGAGCGAGCCCATCGCCCAGGAATTCCCCCACATGGTTGAACTCGGCATGTCTCCCATGAATGCCATCAAAAGTGCCACTTCGCGCGCCGCCGAGATGCTCGACATGCAAGGCCAGATCGGCGTCATCACCGCCGGAGCCTATGGAGACATCATCGCGGTGGCGGGTGATCCGTTGCATGACATCAAATCCCTGCAGAACGTCCAGTTCGTTATGAAAGACGGCAAGCTTTTCCGTAATGAAATTAAGTAATCTCCGCCTGCCATCTTTGTGTGATCAATGTGCTTGACACTCGCTGCGCATGCGTCATAATGCCCAAATCGTTTCGTACGTCCCTGCATTTGATGGCAAGGCGCGCGGAAACTTGGAGTTTGTCGCGGAGGTGAGTATGAACGTACTGAATCTTTGTGATCCCGAAGCAGCAGCGGTTCCGGTGGAAGCAACTGTGGCGGACGCCATTCGTAAGATGCTCGACTTCCACGTAGGAGCAGTTGCCATCGTCGACAGCGAGCGGCGAGTGGCCGGAATATTCACCGAACGCGACGTGCTGCGCAAATTTTCTTTGAGCGGACGCGATCCCGACCAAACCCCGGTTCGCGAGCTGATGACCACCCCAGTAGAGCTGGCAACTTCGCAGACTGGTCCCGACGAGGCGTTGGTCACCATGGTCGAACGCCATTTCCGCCATCTTCCCATCGTAGACAACAATGCCAGGCTCCTGGGCATGCTCTCGATTCGCAACGTGCTGGAGTGGAGGATTGATGACTTGAACCGCGCAGTGGGCTCGCTCGAACAATACGTCAGCAACGACGCGCCTGGGGGAGATTAGGACCATTTGCGCGTGGCGTCCACGACTATGCAGATTAACGAAAAAGAACTGCTCTGCCGCGCCAGAGCGCTGGTCCTGCAATTTGCGGGATGCGCGCGAGACCGATTCCAGTGATGCCCGCAGCATCCCCTACTTTAGCCAAAACCATCGCCGTCGTGCGCCTGGCCACCGGGATCTTTTTCATCTTGTTCGGAGAATACAAACTCTTCGGTCCGGGCTTCGCCCACGGCGGCTTTCAAGAATATCTCCACGGCTATATCGCGGGCAGCGCGGTCAGTTTCTATCGGCCGATTCTTGCCCACTTGGTGCTCCCTTACGCGGTATTTCTCGGATACATGGTTGGGGTAGTCGAAATGTTTATCGGAATATCGTTGTTGCTGGGAATGTGGGTTCGGCCAGCTTCGGTGCTGGGAGCGCTGTTCATGTTGAATTTGGCATTGGCCACGTGGTGGGAGCCGGGCCACGGAGTTCCGCTATGGCGCTACTTCGGCGCCGAACTGGATAAGCTACCGCTTCTGTTTCTCTTCGTCATCTTTTATGTTTCTGACGCCGGACGGGAGTGGGGTTTGGATGGACGGCTCCCCAGGTAGTGCGAAAACCCGACTTTTCGGCGGGCCAACGCATTGAACAAAATCAATGGCACATGCTTCAGTTACACGCCTGGGTGGGCAACTCCCCGGACACGGACTGCGCCTTGCGAGGGCTTTTCCTAGAAACCGTTGGTTTGAGCAGAACCGCTCAGCCGGCGGTCTTTCCATTCACTGAAAGATTATTTCTTGAGCTTGCCGACCGTGCAGCATCGGTTGTCAGCAGCCGTCCGGTTCGGCGCATGGTTGCGCAGTCAAATCCGTAGGCCGCCCCGCAAACCAGACAGACCTGGTAGTCCTGACCTTGGGCTCCACTATGTGGCCATGAAAAATTGTGGCGGCAAAATATCTCTGAGAGTCGCTTAAACAATGGTGGAGTCATGCGGTTCTGGTCCTCTGTATAAATGAAGTAAAACGTGGCTGGTTATTCGCCTGAAGCATATTGAGTCTCCTGGCTACCGGATGCGCCGTCCAAGCGAAATTGCCCGCCCAGAGTGTTTGCCACTGAACTCAAATCCTTGGCCAGTGCGTGACGCCAGCGTCCCACGGAATCCTGCGCCAGTTCTTCCATAGTCTGTCCGAAGGAGAGCAGCGTTCCCGCAACCTGGGTCTTCAGCAGCTGCGAGATTGATCCTTCGATTCCTCTCTGGACGCTCTGCAAATGTTCACACACATCGTCGCGTTGCTTGCCCAGTTCCTGGGAGTTACGGGTGCTCAGTTCTTTGAGAACCACGTCCAGAGCCCTTTCCAACTGCGTACGCGCACCGGAGATAATGTCGCTCCCCATTTGCACCAGGCGGCTATCCAGATCGGACTCCAACCGATGTGCTGATTCGTCCAGCTTAGCCATGCGTGTGGCGAGGTCGGCATTTTCCGCCTGCAGGCGCAACGATTCTGTTCCCACCGCTGCCTGGATTTTTCGCATCTCCTCGCGGTATCTGGCATGCTCTTCGCTCAGGCGCTGCTGCAGACCTCGCAGGAACTCCTCGCCGCGCCGCTCCAGCCTGATTCCCGCTTCCAACACTTGTTGCTGAAAGCGCTCCGCTCCAGAAACCAGATGCTTCTGCACTGCATCGATGATTTCCTCCGACAAGCTTTGAGCGCGTTGCTCAACCGCCTGCAGATCTTGTCCCACCTGCTCGCGAAACTCGTTGTGGGCCGCTGTGATCTTTTTCCCGATCGCTTCCTTGGCCGCCTCCAAAACCTCTTCCGACTGTTGCCGCGTCTGGCGTAGAACTTGCACGCCCAGTTCCTCGCGCAGCCGAAGCAGAAGTTTTTCTTCTACCTCCGGGGGAATGTGCGAAAGCGATATGTCAAATTGGCTGCGCTTGGGTGGTGCTTGCGCCAGCTTTTCGCGCAGTTCGTTAATCTCGGCTTGCAACGGCTCAACGAATTCAGCAACTACGGCCCGAAAGCGAGCATACTCAGGCACCCGCTTTCCGCGCGACGTCTGCTCTGCGCGTCCCGGTACTTCGGACAGTTGTGACCAATCGTCAGGCGAAGTTTCCAGCCCCCAGAAGTTATCCGGCCGATCCAGCTTTGCGCCCAGCTTCCAGCCCTCCTGATCGGAGTCCATCGGCTGGCAGTCGACGATGTGAGCCATCGTCCAGCGGCCGTCTTTGCTTTGAAATTGCACCGGAACGCCAGCGTCCAGCTTCATCGAAGAACGCATAGCGCAGCCGTGAGCACTCACGACCAACGTCTCGCATACTTCGGAAAAGGCGGAATCGGGCTCCAGGCTGGTGACAAGGATTGGCAGGGTGATCGGAAGTCGCGAACTACGACGTAAGTCAGGCAGGTTTTGCGCGCGCATGGGGATCCCTTCTGACGAAGTGCGCTTCTCGTGTCCGTGGCGCGGACTCGAGTTCTCCAGTAAGGTAACGCGAGTTGGCCCACAAAGCTCGACACGATGGTGTCTTTTCGCTTGTGCAATGGGACACTGCCCCCTCCATGATCGTGAACATCGTCCCACGCAGTCGGAGCGTTCCACGGCACGTGGCATTTCCCGGCGGAACTGCGGCGGCAGAAAAAACTGGAGCAGGAAACAGGAAAAGGCCGACTTTTCAGCCGGCCTTTGCAACGAACAAATTCTATAACTACTTTTTGGCCGGAGGCGCGATGGCGTCTTTGGTAGCTTTTGCCACGCGAAACTTCACAACGGTCTTGGCCTTGATCTGGATGGGTTCGCCAGTTTGCGGGTTGCGTCCCATACGGGCCTTGCGATGAGCCTTCACCAGTCGGCCCAATCCGGGGACAACAAATACACCATTCTTCTTGGTCTCTTTTACCGCGACATCGGTGAGGTGCTCAAGAAATGCGGCTGCGGTCTTGTTATTGCTTTCCAGTTTCTCAGCAAGATGCCGGACGAGCTGTGTCTTGGTCATGCCTGAAGCCATGAATCCTCCTCTTGGTAAAACGTTGGATTTGCCTGCGATGACGCCATCTTATATCACGCCCCTGTGGAAATACAGCGTTTGAGCCCCATTTTATGCGGTTTTTTTCAATTAGGAACCCGAAAAGCCCACAAAAATAGCCCTTTTTACAGTGACTGCGCGCAAAGCGCCTCGCTGCGGCAGATTTGGAAGCCGTCAGGGCCGCGTTCCAGCCAACTGCATTCTGCATGGGATAATGATTCAGGAGTTTTCTATCGTGAGTTGTGCTATCTGCGAAAAGCGAAAAGAAAAACGCTTTTGTCCCGCCATCCATGGACGCATTTGCCCGCAATGTTGCGGCGAGCAACGCGAAGTGACGCTCGATTGCCCCAGCACTTGCGTCTACCTGCAACAGGCCCGCGAGCATGAGAGGCCGCGTCCCATGCAGGATTTGGACCAGGCAGCACTCTTTCCGCAGATAGAAATCGGCCAACAGTTCCTCTACGAACATGAACACCTGATCATGGGGCTGAGCTACGCGCTGGCAAAGAGCGCCCAAGCGGATCGCGCAATCATGGATGCTGATCTGATTGCCGCACTCACATCGATGACCAGGAAACAAGAAACCCTGGTCAACTCAGGTTTGCACTACGAGAGCCCCACCGCCAGTCTGAGCCAGCAAGCTGTGATCGCCGAGATTAATGAGCTGTTGAAAGGCTATCGAGAGGTAGAAGAAAAGCAACTCGGCTACAGCAGGCTGCGCGATTCTGATCTGCTCGCCGCGCTCGTCTTCCTTTTACGCATGGGGCACGCTCGCACTAACGGACGACCGAAATCACGCGCCTTCGTGGATTTTGTTCTGTCACAGTTCCAACCCGAAAAACAATCGGCTATAACAGCCCCGGAAGAATCTGCGAGCCGCATAATTATTCCCTAGCAAAACCGGCCGCGGATGTAGACGTACTCCCACGGAAAAGTAATTCATATCGTGCCTATCCGCGAAATCCGTGGCTAGCTTCGTGCCTTCCGCACTGTTTGTCCCGGCGACAAGGCATCGCGCAACTCCTGAATGCTTTGCTTCAGTATGGGATGCCGCATGTTTGGTGCGATCTCGGCAAGCGGTTCCAGCACAAATCGTCGTTCGTGCATGGCGGGATGAGGGATGGTCAGGCCCAGATCGTCGACGATGAAATTTCCGAACAACAAAATATCGATGTCGATAATGCGAGGTCCTTTTTTCTGGGTTCGCCGGCGCCCCATCTGCTGCTCAATTTCGAGAATGCCGTCCAAAAGCTCCCGTGGTGTTTTTTCCGTATCCAACTCGACGACGCAGTTAACAAACCAGGCCTGCGCAGTGAATTCCACCGGTTCAGTCTGGTAGAAAGACGAAACCGCCACGACTTCGCCCAGAGAGCGCAAATGACCGATAGCCGTTTTTAAATTTGCCGCGCCATCCCCAACATTTGAACCAAGCGAAAGATAGGCGAGATTGCTCATTGGACTCAATCATAGTAGCGTCGGCACCTTGCTATCGCCGGTGACGCCAAGACGCCGACGCTACATTTTCTCATTGCATGTTACAGACCTCCGCCAGCCCCCCGTATCCAGATAAAGACTTGCGGCAGACCTCTGGCCCGGGCACGCTTAAAGCAATATTCCTATTTGAATTCTTACTGACAAGAGCACGGGCGGAACGTCCGCGCCCACATATTAAGGAGAGCTATGCTTCCACTTCACGCTAAAATCGACCGCACCCAGCGTCTACTTCGCATGCTCGAAGAAGATGCTCCACTATTGGTGATGCGTGTCGCGCCCTTAACCCAGGAGCGCCAGCAATCAGCGAAAGACTATGCGGCGAAGCTAACCGCGCACGCCCGCGCCGAACTGGAAAAGTTAATCGAAGAAGGACTTCTATGGGATTCGAACGACCCAACGCCGCAAGCCGCTGACTGAATCACTCACGCCATCTGCCCAGCCATAGCCTGCACGGATGGCACGACAGAATCGCGCTGGTCCTCTACGGTAGTTTCTTCCCACAGCGTCCGATCACGGAGGAGCCGCGACACTAAGGCCGTGTGCATAGCATGGCCAGCACGGTCCGCGACCACATTCCCCAGAATCTGTTTGCCTAACAGCGCCAGGTCGCCAATGAGATCCAGCACCTTGTGCCGCACGAACTCATCGGCAAACCGCAACGGAGGATTCTCCACGCCGTCTTTCGTGAGCACCACGCAGTTCTCTCGCGAGGCCCCGCGGATCAATCCCATATTGCGCATCTTCTGCTCGTCCTGCCGCGAACCGAAGGTGCGCGCCGAGGCAATCTCGCGAAAATAATTTCCGTTCGCCAGCTCCACGCTGAATGTTTCCTTGCCAATAAGCGGGTGCGGAAAATCAATCGTATATGAAACCGAATAAGTTTCCGCCGGATACACCGCGATAAATTTGTTGCCTTCCTGCAGCTCGAGTGCGTGGCGGATGCGCAGGTAAGTCCGCGGACGCCGCTGCTTGCGAATTCCCGCCTGCTGAATCAATTCCACAAAAGGCCGCGCGCTGCCATCGAGGATGGGCAGTTCGAGATTGTCCAACTCGACGATGGCATTATCAATGCCAGTCCCGGTAAAAGCCGAAAGCAAGTGCTCGGTGGTAGAAATGAGCACGCCCTTCTTCATCAGGCTGGTGGCATAGCTCACACGCGCAACGTTGCGGCTGACGGCCTCAACCGCGAAACCGTCCAGGTCGACCCGATGGAACACAATCCCCGAACCCGCGGCCGCCGGCAGGATTCGCAAATGGACAGGAGCGCCGCTGTGCAGGCCCACGCCAGCGCACTCCACTGCCCCACGAATTGTTTGTTCGTGTCTCAGCTTATGAAATCTCTATCTGTTTGTTAGATGAAGATATTACGGCCTAGGCCAAGAACTCGGCTGTGGCAATTTAGCCACAGTTCGTGGGGTATTTGCCTAGTTCCCGCCAGATGACTACTTATGCGCACCCTTGAAAGGATCGTAAGTAACATCAGCCGAAAACATCGAATCGTTCAACCCTTTGTTGTAGCTCACCGAATTCAGGAACCGCTGATTCGACATGTCCCCGTTATAAAAACGGGTAACGCTCAGCGGCGTCATCACGCCCTGCACGGGGCGGTAATTGTCATAGACTTCGTCTTCGATATTGCGTTGCTTATCGGTCGGATCGCGCCATGAATAACTTTTCTTCACCGGCAAATGCGTGTTGCTATTGATGTACAAAGTCACGCTCTGATTGTTCGAATCCATAATCGTGACTTGCTCGGCATCTTTTTGCGCGGCTACAGTGTGCCCCTCGTAAAATAGCGCGATGCCCGGCTTCGCCAGCCATTTACGCAGCACCCAATCCAGCGAATATTCGCGGCGCCGCACATAGTCGTCAACCGACTTTGCCTCGTCGGAACGCGTACCCTTGTAGGTGATCTCGAAACCCTGGTCCCCACGATAGACATAAACGACATCACGCTTTTTAGTGAGCTCTACGCGCTCTTTGTCGGGGAATTTATAAAATCGCCAGAACAAAACTCCAACGCCTTCCGACTCTCCCAGATGAAAGCTGTAGGTCCGGCCTTCCTGGCTGATGTCCTGAATATTCAGGTAAGCATTTCCGCCCAGCGCTTCAATCATCTGATCGACCAGAACTTTGGCCTTGTGAGCGTTCTCCTGATCAATGGGGACAGACTGCGCGGCAGGCGCGGGAGGGTTGGCTTGCCCGAGAGCCAGGCCGGCGACAATAATCACTAATAGAAAATACTTCATGCTTTTCATTGATTAGACGCTGCGACCAACATTGTAGCTGCCCGCCTATGTGGCGGACGCAATGGGGAACGGGTGAGGACGCCCTCCACCACCTGATGTCCGCCGTATACCAGAGCGGCTATCCTACCAGCACTGCGCCGCCGTTCACGTTGAAGACTTCCCCGGTGATAAAACCCGCCTCAGGCGTACACAGAAACAGAATTGGCGCCGCGATTTCCTCCGGCTTGGCCACGCGTCCCAAAGGAATCGTCGCAACAATCGCAGCCCGGCTCTTCGGATCCTTCAGCGCAGCCGCTGACATATCCGTATCAACCCAGCCAGGCGCCACACAATTCACATAAATGCCATCGGGCGCCAGTTCGGTCGAAAGCCCTTTGACCATGCTGATCAGCGCGCCCTTGGTCGCCGCGTAGTCGCAATGAAAAGCTTCGCCGCGCTGTCCAGCCGTGGAACTCACCAGCACCATGTGACCGGCCGCGCCTCCCGATCTCTTCTGCTGCTTCATCTGCAAGACGGAATGCTTGATCAGCGCGAACACACTGTCCAGATTGATGGCCACAGTGGAACGCCACTGCGCATCGTCCATCCGGTCGATAGACACGTCTGTGGCCGGCCAGACGCCGTGATTGGCGACAAGAATATCGAGCCGTCCGAAGCGGGCGACGACGCTAGCCACCAGATCGCCAGCCGTCTTTGTACCGGAAAGATTGCAGGCGGCCGCAGCACAGTTATCCGCGCCAAGTTCCTTGATCAGTTGCTCCGCCTGCTGCTTGGCCTTCTCGTAGCTGAAAAATACGTGCGCGCCCGCAGCCACAAACATGCGCACCGCAGCCGCACCAATACCACGCGAGCCCCCGGTGATGAGAGCAACCTTGCCAGAGAGCGAAAGATTCATATGCTGTAGTTTCGCGGTTAAGGGTTTAAGTTGCAAGCGACCGCGGGTAAAGAAAAAGTAGGACGTGCTGTGGGTGGAAGGAAGGGCACGGCGTCAGCTTCCAAAGCTTGACGAAGTCCGCTCGGTTTTCAATTGCCGCAACAGCACCCGCACCAGCATGCCGTCGTAGCGAATGCCGCTCAAACGCTCCAGTTCAGCCAAAGCCTGCGGACTGCCTTTGGCAGGAGCAAACGAGCGTTCGGTCGTCATGTTAACGTAGGCGTCGGCCACCGCCAGAATTCGCGACCACAAGGGGATTTGCTCGCCCTGCAGGCCCGCCGGATAACCGGTTCCGTCAAAAGATTCGTGGTGATGCTGAACCGCTTTCTGCAACACTTCGCTGGCCGGCTGCGTGCCAACAATCTCGCCTCCCACCTGGGCATGCGCTTTTACAAGAGCAAATTCTTCATCGCTCAGCGGACCTGCCTTGTCGAGAATACGTTCGGATATAAAGATCTTTCCGACGTCGTGCACGCGAGCGATATATATGAGATCGCCGATTTCCTGTACAGGCAATCCCAGGGCCTTTCCTATCAGTTCCGAATAGCGGGCCACCGATTCTCCGTGTCCCGTAGCATTGAGTTCGCGCGACTCAGCGGCCCGAGACAACGCTTCGATCGCTTCCCGCAGTATCGCCACGCTGCCTGCCTCGTCCTGACTTTCCAGAATCAGTTTTCTCAGCGTGGTGAGAAGTTCCTCAAGGTGCTCGGGCCCGGTATGCTGACGGTGCAGAAAGCCTTCAATGTAACCGGAAATAAGCTGCCGCTGTACCGCCGCGCTCTCGCTGTCCTCAGATTCATTGGCGGTAGAAACGCGATCTCCGCCCGCGCGCTTCGAGACGTACATGCCAGCGTCAGCCACGCGAATGATTTCTTCCGCGGTAAAACCGTGCACCGGAAAACTGGCTACGCCGAAACTGCCGGTGATGAGATGCTCTTGCAGCATGGGGTCCGTCGACAGCCAGAGACGCAAGCGCTCAGCCAATACCTGCGCCTGTTCCACTCCGGTTTCCGGCATGAGAATGATAAATTCGTCGCCACCGTAGCGCGCCACCACATTCGACTGCCGGCATTTTTGTTCCAACAAGCGTCCCACCCGCGCCAATACCAGATCCCCCTCAAGATGCCCCAGCGTGTCGTTTACTTCCTTAAACTTGTCGAGATCAACCAGCACCACCGAGAAAGGCCGGCCGGAGCGGGAAGCGCGCTTCCACTCCGAACTGAGGGCTTCCCAGAAAAAGCGCCGCGTCTTGATTCCGGTAAGGCCATCCGTAATAGATTGCTGTTGCAGCTTTTGAAATACGAACGAATTATGCAAAGCCGTAGCCAGCAGGTCGGCCAGCGTATTCATAATCAAGACATCTTCGGGCGAGAACGCATCCTCATTACGGCTTTCCACGTTAAGCACGCCCAGCAGAGTTTCTCCATAAGTAATGGGGATACACAACACCGCCCGCGAATCGGGCAGCACACCTTGTATGTTCGCTTCCCCGGTGGTCTGCACCAGGGCACTTTCATTGGTCCGAGCCGCGCGCCCAAGAATTCCCACGCCCAGCGGAATGCGCATACCCAAAGCTTTAGCCGTACTGCCGGCTTCCGCTTTGATTTCTATGTCTTTGCGGATGTAGTCAAAAATGCCGATGCCGATGTGATCGAAGTTAAAATTTTTCTGGATGTGACCGACAATTTCCAGCAGCATCTGCTCCGCGTCTTCACTGGAGATGGCAGTCTTAGAGATGCTGTTCAGAAAAGCGAATTGCCGCGCCCGCCGCTGCTCCTCGGCAAATAAGCGTGCATTCTCCACCGCCACCGACACCTGCCCGGCCACCGTTTTCATTACTTCGAGGTCACGCTGTTCGTAAACATATTCCCGGTCTACGCTCATGGCTGCCATGACGCCAGCAGGTTTGCCGCCCTGCAGAATGGGCGCGCCACAATAGCATTTGGAGTGTCGCGGCGGAATGTAGCTGGTTCCCAGCCGTTCACGGGCCTTCTCCAGATCGGCGCGGATCAGCAGCGGCTGCCCCGTCCTAATAATGTATTCGGTTAGACCGTTGTCGACCTTGCGAGAGCGCTTGGGCTTAACCTGGCCATTTTCCACTTCGAGCTCAAAACGGATGTGCTCGCCTTCCAGAAAAGCCACGTAGAAATCTGCCGTGTCAAAGATTTGCGAAAGCTCTTTGTAGACCGTGCGCAGGATTTCATCCTGGTCGAGACGCGAACTGATGGCCTGTCCAATCTGCGTAAGCAGTTCGTACTCCTTGGTGCGGCGCTGGGCATCGTGCATCACCACATAATTTTCCAGGGTGAGCCCAATCTGCAAAGCCAGGCCAATCAGCAGACGCAGGTTGGAGGAGCCGAACACCCGGCGCTCGGCGTGGGGAAAAATAATTACCCCGAAGTTGTGCTCGCGCGTCTGCAGGCTCACGGCGGTAATATTCTTGATATGTTCCTCGGCCACCACCTGGCGGAACTGTTCGAAGCGCGCGCCGGGAAAAGCCGGCAGCGGCTCCGACATTTCCGCGAAGTTGTGGAAGGTCACAAATCCCCCGCGCCGGTAAGCCAGTTCGGCCATGTATTCTCCGGCGCCCCGCTTCTCCATCTTGCTGACCAATTCTGGCGAGAACCCCCGCTGCACCGAAGGCAGAACGGCACGCCAGCGCTCGGTTATATAAATCATCGCCCGCCCGGTCGGCAGTGGAGCTACCAGACGGTCCAGAATATTCTGCAAGCTGGGCACCAGATCTTCGGCTGAAAGCAGCCGCATGGGATCGACGCCCAAAGTCGAAAAAGCCAGCGCATTCTCCTGCACCGCATTGCGCTCGTTCTCAAACAACACCATCACCATCGCGATGCCTAGAAGCATCTGCGGGATGGGACCGAGAAAATGCCCGGCCACGCCGAACACGGCGAGAAATGGATTGCGCAGCTCCCCGAAAACCATCAGCACAGCCCACAACGCCAACGACACCGCAAGAAATGTAAAAGCCAGCGAATTCTTGCGATGCGCATAACGATAGAAATAAAAAGAGCAATACAAAAGCACCACGCCCAGGCCGATATCCAGCGGCAGATGCGGATTAGAAAGGCTCTCGGGATGAAATACCCCAGCGACCGTCTGCGCCCTTAAATTCCAGACCGCGAGCCCTATGCCCCCGACGCCAAGCGCAACGTCGTACCATTGCACGCGGAATTTCTTTCGTCCCATCAGCCTGGTCGAGACGAAGATACACAGCGCCATTGCCGTCAGCAGGGACGAACCAACGAACGAAATCAACGCCGAGGATGGGCGGAACACAACCCACGAATCCACGGCGTAGTGCAAGGTATAGGCCGCCCATCCCAACTGCCAGGCGCGAAAGTATTGATGCCGGCTCTGCTCATAAAGATAGGTAAACAGCAGAAGCAGCAGCAGGGCAACTAAGCCCGGACCCATTACGACCGTGATTGGAATAGTTTCCATTGCGCTGGAGGCGATCTCTTCTTATTACATCTACAAGCAAGTCAGACGAGCTACCAATATTTTCATACGATCGTTGCCGAAGACAATAGTCTTTAGATGAGCCCGCCGCTATTTGAATCAGCTTAAAGTAACCATTCGCTGGTTACCTGCGATACTTGACGCCTCCGACCGCAGTTTCCCGCTCCTACGGGCGCCTTCTCAGATGAGTTATATTGTTGGTTCGGACAGTTTCTAGCCGCTGAAAGTTGAGCCAGTCTCAAAAAGACGCTATGAGTGCCTCGAATGCCCATACCGAAGCCGCAGCCAACATGCCCGCCGAATCCCGGCCTTCGAATTTTGTTCGCGACATTATTCTCGATGATCTGAAGACCAATAAATATGGCGGTCGCGTCCAAACCCGCTTCCCGCCCGAGCCCAACGGGCATCTACACATCGGCCACGCCAAGGCGATCTGCCTGGATTTCGGCCTGGCTGCCGAGTTCGGCGGACATACGAACCTGCGCTTCGACGACACCAATCCCGAGAAAGAAGAAACCGAGTACGTCGATTCCATCATGGAAGACCTGAAGTGGCTGGGCTTCCAGTGGGATGGTCTTTTCTACGCCTCCGATTATTTCGACCAACTCTATGCGTGGGCGGTGCAGCTCATAAAGGCAGGCAAGGCATACGTCGACGATTTAAGCGCGGACGAAATCCGCCAGTATCGCGGTACCTTAACCGAACCCGGCAAAGACAGCCCCTTCCGTAATCGTTCGGTGGGCGAAAACCTCGCGCTCTTCGAACGCATGCGCGCCGGCGAGTTTCCCGATGGCTCGCGAACTCTGCGCGCAAAAATCGACATGGCGTCGCCCAACTTCAACTTCCGCGACCCGGTAATGTACCGCATCCTTCACGCCGATCACCATCGCACCGGCAGCAAATGGCCCATTTACCCCATGTACGATTTTGCTCACGGGCAGTCGGATTCGCTTGAGCGGGTTACGCATTCCATGTGCACGCTTGAGTTTGAGGATCATCGCCCGCTTTACAACTGGTTCATCAAAGAGCTGGGCATCTTCCCTTCGCAGCAGATCGAGTTTGACCGGCTCAACCTGACCTACACGATATTGAGCAAGCGGAAGCTGCTGCAACTGGTGCGCGAAAACCGCGTTAGCGGCTGGGACGATCCCCGCATGCCTACGCTTTCCGGCATTCGCCGCCGCGGATACACCCCCGAGGCTGTTCGCAATTTCTGCCATGCCATCGGCGTGTCCAAGACGACGGGCTCGATCGAACTCGCAATGCTCGAGCACTTCGTTCGCGAAGACCTCAACAAACGCGCAGTACGCTCCATGGCCGTACTACACCCGCTAAAAGTTGTGATCGACAATTATCCGGAGAACCAAACCGAAGAAATGGACGCGGTGAATAATCCCGAGGATCCGAGCGCGGGCACTCGCAAAGTGCCCTTCTCGCGCGTGCTCTACATCGAGCAGGATGACTTCCGTGAGGTTCCTCCGCCTAAGTATTTTCGGCTTTCTCCGGGCCGCGAGGTTCGCTTGCGTTACGGCTACTTCATGACCTGCACCAGCGTGGTAAAGAACGACCAAGGCGAAGTCGTCGAAGTTCACTGCACTTACGATCCTGAGACGCGAGGCGGAAATTCTCCTCCGGATGGCCGCAAGGTGAAGTCCACGATTCACTGGGTTTCGGCGGAGCACGCGGTGAGTGCCGAAGTGCGAATTTACGAGAATCTCTTTAACCGGGAAGATCCCAATCAAACCGCGGAGGGCGAGGATTTCACCGCAAATCTAAATCCGAATTCGCTCGAAGTGCTGGCGGATGCCAGGCTCGAACCGTCTCTCGGCAATGCCGCGCCCGGCAGCCGCTACCAGTTCGAGCGTCTGGGATATTTCTCGGTCGATCCCGATTCAGCGCCAGGGAAGCCAGTCTTCAATCGCACCGTCGCGTTGAAAGATACCTGGGCCAGGATCGAGAAGAGAAAATAGGCTGTATAGAGCGGGCACTCCTCAGGTGTCACAACTCGCCCCGTTGCGGCTTAACGCAGCCAGGATATCGATATCGCCTAACCCCTGGTTCATCCCTTTTTACTTTTTTGTACTTTCGCTCCAGCACCTGCAGGCGCTTTCTTTTTTGATTGGCTCTGATTGTATGCAACGGCGGCGCGGATGAGATTTTTTAGAGCACGCTCGTTAATCCTGTCGCCCTCAAACAAATCGATGGCTCGCCACTGGTTGCCTCCCAGGCCCGCGTTGAAGAGCTTGTCCGGATCCGGAAGGCTCGCCCCGTGGGAAAAGGTAAGCTTCACCTTATCCTTGTGGGCGTTGCCGACCGCGATCATTCCGTCGCGCGACCACACCGGGCTTCCCATCCACTTCCATTCCTCGACGATCTTCCGGTCGGCCGCAAGGATGCTCTTGCGGATGCTGGCCAGAGTTTTGCCACGCCAGTCCGTGAGTTCTGCGATCATCTCGTCGATCGTTGCAGAGGCAGATTCCACCGCCACGGGCCTTTTCATGAATACCTCCAACTCTCGCAGCTGATTTCAACCGCTTAAGGTTTTGACTCTATCTTGGCATCCAATGCAAGGCAAGTGAACGCAGGCTTCACAGTTCCCGCCCTCTGAAAATCACAGAGGATGGGCAGGCGCTTTTGAACTGCGCTTCTCTCTGGGGTGTGATGCAAACTAGTTTCTGGGACGGTCCGTGCGTGCCCGAATTCCCTCCCAACCGGTGGACGCTCTCTTAGCCTCGACCTTCAAAAATCCCCGCCCAAGCGAGGCTTGGACGGGGCACCCTCAACAGCTGAGACTCGGGCTAGTCTGAACCAGCCCTAGCGAGGGACAAAGGTTATTCGCATTCGTGCTCGGCGGCATCGGCCTCTTGTGCCAACTGGGTGAGGAGTTGGAAGAACTCTTTACTTTGGCCAATGAAAAGCCCGTCACCCGTGAGCGACATGAGAGCCCCCATAGCGGCACCCTTTGTCTCCGTGGGACGAATTATCGAACACGCCGGAAATTGCCGGCTGAGAAACACCGTCGGTTCAGGCATGATCAGGTTGGTCTGAAAATTCTCGCCGCCAAAAGGTGGGGAATTCAGATCAGGGAACGTTACCAGCACGCCGGTTACGGGATCGACAACATCCTTCAAGATGAACCCGTTTCCCGCCTTGTCATGCCAGGTTTGAAAGTGACAAATCTCAGTTCCCCCGATGGAGAGCAGGATGCGTAGGACCTCGACATTACTGACTCGTTGCGCCAGTTCGGGATAGAGGCTGCTGCCGCCTTGCTCGATAAAAGCAAAGTGGAAGCCCGCAGTATTGGCGACCGCTTTCAGGAACGTCGCATGGCTCACATCCGCATCGGTTCGGGGAATTGCCGTGTGCTGGTTGACCGCTAAAGTGGAGATTGCGGGAGGGAACTTGTCACCGAAGTCGGGATTCTTGGTCCGGCTGCGGTAGCGAGTCCACCAGGTCGTGTCCACCGTAAGCTGCGTCAGGTTCGTCAGCCGGCCAAAACTCTTGTTCGAGCCGGTGGCCTGACTACTGGGCAGCGTACGAAACTTATCCAGGTTGACCGTGTCCGCGCCCTTGGAAGCCAGATAGGCATTGATGAAGGCTTCGTGGGTCAACTCATCCTCAGTGTTGTCGTGGATATACTGCGGCATGTCAGAATCGAGGTGTTGCAGGTCCTTCGTGTATTGCGGATTCCCTCCAGTAGGCTGCGAAGGATAGCCGGGAATCAGCTTGCTGGCCAGAGTGGAGACTTCATTGTCCTGCACCCCCGCGAGCTCCTGATATTGCAGCCAAAGATCGCTCTCGATGAGTTCCGCGGCCGCCAGAAAACGCAAAATGGCGGCGTCGCCCTTGGTTATTCCGCTGCCGCTTTGTTGACCAAACGCGGATGGCGAGTCCCCTAATATTCCGGCACCTACCGTCACCGCCGCACCTGCGACCATGCTATTCCGCAGGAATGCACGTCGGTTGACGCCGCTCTTCTCGGCTACTTTAAGTTTCTCGTTTACCGTCGGATCTTCGGATGAAGGCAATATAGGGGATATTCGATTTGTCATGTTCTACTCCTTTTGGTGGTAATGGTTTCTGTTGAGTTTCGTTGCTATTGCGGGAACATCCCTCCGCGACAGTTTCGTGTCAGTGTTTGGGTATAGCGGAGTCGAATGCACCCAGCCATTATTTGTTTCGGTGCATCGAGGGTTGTCAACTTCTTGTCAAGGTCGTGTAAAAGACTGGTCTCGCGATTTCGCACGCTCAATAGACAACCGCGCACTGTCGTATTCAGGGAGGTCCAGCACGCGCCGCCGCTCTGCCAATGTTGCCCCGGCTAGCGCGGAGATCAACCGCAGAGGGAAGTGGCTGGTTTTGTCACGGTGTGCGTGGAGAGTTCAACTTCACGTCGCTCACGGCCAGACAGGCAAGCCTGGAATGGGGATGGCTCGACGTCACGACGTCTGCGGCTCGCTTAAGTTTCTACTACTGATTCATTCTGTGGTGTCGGGTTTGTTCTTGTTCTTGCCGCCCTTGCCGACAATCTTCTTGCCCAGCTTGCCGATTCCTTTGGCGCTACCTTTGCCCAGCTTGGCCGCCCCTTTTCCGGTGCCTACTCCGACGTCCTTGCCGGCGCCTCCAGCGCCTTTTCCGAGATCCGCAGCGGCGTGACCAGGGTGCAGGGTCACCAGATTACCTGCGGCTCCGGCCGTGCCTTTTCCCAGACTTTCCGCGCCCTTGCCGGCGCCTTTGCCAATGTCCTCTCCGCCCTTGCCGACTTCCTTGCCGGGGCCGGGCTCAACCTTCTGCTGCTCAGCCCGGGGCGCCGATTGCGCCTGCGTGGTCCCTCGATCCTGAGCTGGAT
>Ga0207066_1005_pt1 | contig 59557 bp, 58 predicted proteins | sample Alteio_BWMinCont_24_FD_153490 | JGI IMG/M metagenome (GOLD analysis project Ga0207066, IMG submission 153490) | Enriched cells from forest soil in Barre Woods Harvard Forest LTER site, Petersham, Massachusetts, United States -... | ecosystem: Environmental > Terrestrial > Soil > Temperate forest >...
TCGAAATAACAATCCAATCCAATACCGCTTGTCGTCTTTGTCACCACAACCGCGGATCTGATGGATCGTTATCAGCAAGTCGGACGGACTCACACATCCCAGAAAAATACAGATAAATTCCTCTTGGGATATTTGTTATGCCATAATGACCTTTCATCAATAATCGCCCAAGGCCATGTTTAGATCTTACATGTCCACGTTTTATAGCGCATTCTAAAAGAGATTTTATTTCTTGCTTTTTTTCTAAATATTTATATAAAAAATATAATGTTGCGAGCCAATACATACAAGAAGCATTACCTTTAGTTGCGCCATCAAAGAAAATTTCTTCCGCGAGATCTAACTTTCGTAAACTATAATACATAGTTCCAAGGTTAAATAAGGCGGTGGAAGAATGACCCTTCTCATACGCAGCTCGGTTCCATTTTTCCGCGTTTGCATAATCAGGATTTGGTTGACGGAGATAGTACTGAGCCAGATATAACATGCTCACGATCGAGCCGTGCTCAGCCAATTCCGTGAGCGCAGTAATAGCCTGTGCCTTGTCCTCGCCGAGAAGTGCGTAGGCGTTGCGAAGCCGCTCAAGGTCCCGTTCGCGTGCCATCAGCGCGTTGTCATCCAACAGAGTCGTCATCACGGTTCCGGAGGTTCTATGACCAAGCTCGGTGTGCCAGATGCGGGAGGCACCGGTGTTGTTCGGTATTGCGGCGGCCTGGTGCCAATCGCCGTATGCGCAGCCGAATTATCACCCGGTTGCCCAACTACTAGGCCAAGACACAGACCGATACATCGTATCGTGTCCGAGATAAATCCGGCGTTCTGAATTGATCCGCTATCCGGCCCACCACCGCCGCCATCGGTACCTCTGAGAATCTGGGGTTGGGATGCACCGGAGTCGTCGTTAGGTGATGGGCCGTAATCAACCTGCGGGGACGGATCATCGGGGCCAAGATCGATGTTTGGTGGCGGACCCGAGGCGGCGGGTACGGGCATAGCATCATCGCAGCCAGACCCAGGAGGAGAGGGGGCAGGCGTGTAGCCTCCGGCGGGGTCAGCGCCGCTCCGATCGAAATAGCGAACCGGATTATCCCAGACATATTGATATAGGTATTGCGCGGTTACCACCCGTAAAACCGAGGGCCAGCGCCTTAATTGCCGACCGCCCGCTTGCCATGGCACACGGCCTACGCCTGTTCGGTCACGCGAGAGCCAGCGGCCGGAGGCGGGGTCATAGGCGCGGTACTGAGTCAAGTAGAGGCCGCTGTCGGCGTTGGCGAACATGCCGGCGTAGGTGAAATCTGTCAGCGGCGCGGTCGCTTGCAACGACTGGCCGTAGGGGTCGTAGGCGTAGGCCGGGGCGCTCGACGTGCTGGCGAAGACGCGGCGCGCCGTGCCGAGCTGGTCGGGGCCGTAGTAGAGGGGCGTTGCCGGCGTGCCCGGCACGAACTCGCCCTCGGCGTAATACTCGCGGATCGTCGCGTTCGTCGCATTGCGCGCCTGACAGAGCCGCGCGCCGCACCAGAGATACGAGGTCGTGACCGTGCCCCCGCCCGCGGGCGTGCTGGCGATCGCGGTGCGGCGGCCGAGCCCGTCATAGGCGAAGGCGGTCGCCTTGCCCGGTGTCCCCGGATAGGTGATGCCGGCGAGACGGTTCTCGGCGTCCCAGGAATAGCTGCGCGTGCCGTCGGAGAGGAGGTTGCCGTCGGCGTCCCAGCTGAGCGCCTGGCCCGACAAGTTGGTCAGCTGGTTGAGATTGTTGTAGCTCGCGGTCTGCGTCAGGGTCGGCGGGTAGACGGTCGCGACGTCGCTCGACTCGGTGATCGCGCTGATGAAGTTCTCCGGCGTCGTCGTGAACGTGAAGTTCGAGAACTGGCCGACAGCGAGGCCGGTGTTGTTGATGGTGGCGAGGCGCCGGTCGCCGGCATTGGGCAGATAGCCCCAATTCGTCGCGAGCGTCGAGGGGCTCGGCAGATTGCGCGAGGCGATCTGCCCGGTCTCGCCGAGATAGGAGAGCGCAAAGGCGCCGAGGTCGCTGCTGTGGCTCGTGAGCCTTCCGATCGCATCGTAGCCGAAGCTCTCCGCTCCGGCGCCGGCGACAGTGCGCGAGGCGAGCCGCCCCAGCGCGTCATAGGCATAGGCGATGGCGCTGCTCGCCAGCGGACTCTGTTCCTGTTGTAGTTTGAGCGCCCCGAGCGTGCCGACCGGGACATAGGTATATTGCGTCGTGCCGGTGCCGTCGGTCATCGAGGTGCGGCGCGGGAAATAGGGGTCGTAGGCGAACGCGACGTTCGGCGTCGGGTTGACCGGGTTCAGGTAGGTGATGCCGGCGAGCCGGTTGTCCTGCGCGTAGCCGTACTGCTTCGTCTGGCCCAGCGCGTCGAACACCGATTTGAGGCGGCTCGTTGTATTCTCGTAGGTGTAGGCGAGCGTGCTGAGGTCCGGGTAGGTCTTCGAGGTCAACCTGCCCTCGACATCGTAGGCCCATTGCGTTTTGTTGGTATTCGGGTCGGTGAAGCTCGTCAGGCGTCCGTCATTGTCGTAGCCGTAGAGCGTCTGCTGGCCAAGTGGGTCGGTGATAGCAGTTAGACGCCGGTTCGCGTCGTGCGCGTAGGTCCACATCCGGAACAGCCGGTCCTGGTAGGAGGAGAGGTCGAGCTTGTCGTACGTGTAAACATCGGCCGTGCCGTCGGGATAGGTGATCCGGGTGATCCGGTCCGCCGCGTCGTAGTCGTAGGTGACGGCCCAGCCTTCCGAGTCGGTATAGGTCCGGATGCGGTCGTCGGAATCGTAGGTAAAGCTGGCGGCGGTCAGGTTGTCGGCGTTGATGATCGTCGTCAGGTTGCCCTGCGGATCGTACTGGTAGCTCGTCGTCTGGTTGAGCGGGTTGGTGACCGAGGCCAGCTGCCCGGCCGCGTTATAGGTATAGGTCGTCGTTTGACTGGCCGCGTCGATATAGCTGCACACCCGGTGGGGGACGGTGCAGTTTGTGCCGGTGTAGGCGAACTGGGCGATCGTAGCCTGGGTCCCGCCCGAGACGGTCTGCGTGATCGCGGTCAGGTCGACGGCGTTCGGCGCGTAGGTGAACGACGTGGTGCGTCCAATCGGATCGGTTGTCTGGGTCAGCTCGAAGTAATTGCCCGTATCGTAGGAGAACTTGCTGAGCTGCGTCGTGCCGTCGTCGAGCACGCGGCCGATCGCGACCGGCTTTTCGGAGGTCCCGGAAAAAATTGGTGGATCCGTCTGCCCCGGATATTGAAACCAGATGCGATATTCGAGCGGGTACTTCACGCTTTCGATGCTTGTCGATTTGTCATTAATATTCGAACTCAAATGATTAAAGTGACGGTCGCGGGCCTTGCTGAAATCGCAGCCGCCGGTCGGCGTGCATCCCGCCACAACGTAGGCGTTCTTGTCCCAATGGAAGCTGTCGCGAAACTGGAAATAGTCGTTCTTCGGCGGCAACGGCATGCCCTGCGGCACCGCGGGATCGGTCGGCGGCACCGAGGGCGGGGCGGGCTCCAGCCACTCCTCGCGCTCGTTGAACCCCAACGGGTCCGTGACCTGCAAATAGAGCGGCGGCCCGCTGGTGCCCGGCGCGGTATAGGCGAAGGTGGTCGTGCCGTAGGGGGTCGTCATCGAGTTGACGAGCGAATAGGCGTCGTACGTGAAGCTTGAGGTCAGCCCGAGGACATCGGTGATCGAGCTGAGGCGCTCGCTCGCGTCATAGGTCAGGCTCGCGCTGCGGCCGAAGGGGTCGGTAATCTGCGTGACGAGCAACGGTTCGCTGGGAAGCCCGTAGGTAAGGGTGGTGAGCCGCCCGACCGCGTCGGTCAGCGAAGTTAGTCGCAGCTGGTTATCGTAATTGAGCGTCAGGGTATTGCCCTGCGGGTCGATGATCTGGCTCAGGAAGATTAACCTCGTACCCATGGGGGCGCCGTTCGATTGCGCGTAGACCTCGACGCTGCCGTTGGCGAGCTGGCGCTTGTAAGTGATCGGCGAGGCCGAGGAAAGCACGAGGACAGAGCCGTCGTTGTTTTGCGCGGCGAACTGGCCCGTGCTGCTGTTGTAGCCGGTATAGGAATAGGAGCCGCCGCCGGACAGGTAGCGCGTGACGCTCGCGCCCGGACTGTTCGGGTCGTCGGTAACGTAGCTCAGCCAGTTCAGCGTCCATTTCTGGCTGATGTTGAAGAAGCTGAAGTTTGCCGGCTGGCTGTCCTCGCGCTGGTTGTAGGTGATTTGCACCTTGGCCGAGGGGCCGATCGGCGGGGTGTAGCCGACCGGGTTGTCGACCAGCGTCAGGCTGACGGTCGATTCGCCAATATTGTAGCCGCACATCCCGGTTGGGCAGCCTGGGGGCGGGTCTGCCGGGGGGTCCTGCGGCCCGGGCGCGCCAGGCTGCGGTCCGGTGGTCCCGCCCTTCCCCCAGACGCTAGCGGCTTCAGTTGCCGGTATTGCCCGCCAGCCAGATGCGGTCGCAACCTGCGCTGGCACGAGGAAATACCCGCTCGCCTCCTGATCGAGGGCCGCCGGCGTTACCCAAAGCTGTTGGCCCGGGAATACCGGGTCTTCGACGTGATAGCGGCCGTTGGTCTGGCCGACAATCGCCGCGAAGTGTCCGACCTTCCAATGCACGATCGCGCGCAACGGCACCGGCTGCCCCGGCTGGCGGAAGACGAGGCGATATTGCAATTTGGCCTTGTCGGCCAGCTGCGCGACCTCGGCAAGGTTCGTGCCGTTGGGGCCGGGGTGGTAGAATTGCAGAGAATCGACCTGCGAGCCCGTCACGCCGAGCGCCCGCAGCAAGGCCCGCAGCGCCTCCGGCCCGCAATTGAACAAATGCGCGTCCTTGTTCCCGACCAGCCGCAAGGTCTCGGCGGCGGTCTGCACCGCCTCGGTCGCGGAGCCGGATATCGGCCGATGCGCGATCTCCTTGAGCAGCACCGCCAATTGGTCGATGTGTCCGAGGTTGGCGTCGAGCGCTGCCAGCCTCCCGACCGCCCCGTCGACGAGCCTCTTCGCTTGCGGGTCGAGGGCATTGCTCCCCTCCTGCCAGGCGCGCTGCCAGGCGTCGAGCGCCCGCGAGAAATATCCGTAGTGAAGATAAATGATCCCGAGGTTGGTGAGCAGCGCCGGCGCCCAGCCCGAATGAGGGTATGTGCTGAGGAACGCGGTGAGGCGGCCGACATCATCAGGCGCCGTTCGCGTCTCATAGGCGGCCAAAGCCAACACGAGGCCCTGGTCTTCCGCCGTGGTCGTCGGTGCCGTTCGGACCAGCGGCTCGGCAAAATGCGCTGCTTGGATTTCTGCGGTGAGCGGTGTGGCCGGATCGGAACCCGCCTGTGCTGGCGTTGTGAAGCCTACGGTTGACAGCAATAAAAGGGCGAGGGCGCCGTGCGCCGCAGCAATCAGCTTCAGCCCTCGACGCGGAATATTCCTTACTCGTCCTCTACCCCGTTCCGTACTCCGGGAGCCATTTCCCCTGCGCGAAATTCCACAAAGCATCGCGCGTGCGGCGTCGTGACATCGCCGGCCGCGATGACGGTGCTGGGGTCCTCTCACGGCGTCCAATAGAAACAGCCCCATGAACCGGTACCCCAGGTCGCCGTTTCCGGCGCGCCACCGCTGGTATTGGTCTGCGACGTTCGATTGCCGTTCATGTCGTAGGCATAAACCACGCATACGCCGTTGTCGTAGAGCGCGGTGTTGACGCGCCCAAGCGGGTCATACCCATAAGTAACTGAGGCGCTGGCGGGTTGGGAGAGTCCTATCCCAACCATCGCCGCAGCAGCCGCAAGCAGGAACGCCTTCGAGTATGGCCTCCTGTTGAAGCTGATAGCCACATGTCGCTCGCACCGGGGCATGGCCTCGTCCTTCTTACCAGTGCGTCAGGGGCTCATGCTCAAGGATGCCGCGGTACGGGACGGTCTGCAGCACAATGCCGACGCTGATTTTCGACGACTGGAACGACGTGTTCTGCAGCACGATCCCCGGTGAGAGTTTTGACGATTGCAACGCGCCCCCTTGCAGCACCACCCCGGGCGAGAGTTTCGGCGACTGTAACGCGCCCCCTTGCAGCACAGCTCCGGGCGACAGCTTCGTGCTTTCAAATTGCGATTGAGCGGACACCGTTGTCGTCAGGCACAGCATGACCGCTGCCACGAATAGCAGCCGTCCGGTCATGGTTTTGTCTTCTCTCCGACGTTGAATCCTGTGGCCTGAAAATCGGAAACAGCCCAGGGATTACTCGTCGCCGGATTGAGGGTCTGAATGTAGTTCGTAATGTTCGAGAAGCTGGTCGTCGGCGCGATGTTGCCCGACAGGTAATCGGTATTGTTGGTGCGGGTCACGAAATCGAAACTTTGCGGTCCGGTCGATCCGACGAGCGCCTGAGTGCTCATGACTAGCCCGACTACGCCGTAGGCACCCGCCGGGATTGAACTGTTGATCGTGCATTCGTGCAGGATGTAGGTCGAACCCGAATACCCGTAATTGGCGGGATTGGACATTGTTACGTTCCAAATCGCCGAGCAAATGCTGGTTCCGGAGAAACCGGTCGTATTGCCGTCGCCGGCGGTGTTGGCGGTAAAGCGGGCCATCGCCCGCGTGTCTGTCGTCGCAACAATGACCTCGGACCAGTCGTTGTTGGTGCTATTCTGCGCGGCGCCAAACTGCACCTGGATGAGTGTCGTCGCACCATCGCCGTTCGTCACGTTGCCACTGTAGTTGCAGATGCTGACGCTGTTCTTGTAGAGCGTGACCTGGCCCGAAGCGCTGTAATTGATGTACAGGTCGATTTGGTCGAGGTTGGTGTCCGGCATCACCGCGTCACAGGTCGCCGGCAGGTCGGTGATCGCGCCGGTAGTTGTGTTGCGCGACGAAATCTTCACTGTGCCGGCGGTCCCGGTGCCGTGCACGATCAGGGTCGTGCCGTGCGTGTCCAACACGCGGATCATCTGCGATCCAGGGGTGGTGGTGCTCCCCCCGCTATTCCAGTACTGCGCGTGGACCCATATCGTCGAGCTGCCGGCGAACGTTGGGGTCGAGAAGTAGCTGCTGGGTGGATCGCTCGTGCCGGGTTGGGCATAATAGCCTTCCCGCGCCCAGTTCGCCCGGAAGCGCCCGGAACCCGTATCGACCTTGCACATATTGGTGCAGATGAAATCAATGTCCTCCCCGCCGGCGAAGAGCAGCGTCGCCGACGCGCTCGCCGATCCGAGAATGGCGCTGGCGATAAACAGGACCAGGAATAGCCACCGCGCACTCATGGGCTTCTCCGTGCCATTTGGGATGCGTTCTTCGATCAAAGAGGTCACCGCGTACCCGCCGTTTGGCGCCCGGCGCTCACGCGCCGTCCCCGGTAATGATGATATCGGCTGCCGATCCCCCGACGTTCGTATCGACGAACAAACCGAGGATCGCGTATTGACCATAGGTCTTGGTGTAGCTGTGGGCCGAGTGCTGGGTCGCGCCCGTGCCGGCCGCGATTGTGACCTGGCCTGCGCCGCCCTGCTCGATCGCGATAGAGCACCCGACGGGCAGGCTGTTGAGGGTCGTCACGGTTACCGGGGAGCTGCTCGTAAACAGGACGGTCGTGCCGCAATCGGTCGCAGCGGACGTGTAGCTCGTGCCCGCCTGCGTCGACACGGTGCCGACAACCTCTCCGAAACTCTGCGCGCCGGTCCAGGTATGCGGCTGCGCTGTGTTGAGCGACAGGTTGCCCCCGGTGAACGTGAAGTCCGAAGTGAAGGTGCCCCACGTGTTCGGGCTCGAGGCGCCGCTGCCCGAGACCTCGAATTGTCCCGCCGTACCCGCTGTCGCTGGCAGGTTGTAGTTGTAATTGGCCGTGGCGCTTGGGTTCTGTAGGGTGATTGTGCCGCCGCCCGGTCCGGTGAACTGCTCGTTCGGTCCCGGCGCTTCAATGAAGGCTCCCGTGTTGAGGCAGTTGAGCAGCGCATTGAAATTGCCCATCACCTGAGTGGCGTCTGTGACTGTGCCGTTGGTGATCGTGTACGGCAGCGAGGGGCAGCCTTGGGCGTGCGCCTGGGCCGTGGCCAGCCCCAGTAGAAAGGCGAGAAGAAGCTTCTTCATGTCACCTCCCGCCGTATGGGCCATGGGCCGCGCGGGCGCCTGAGGACAGACGGGCGCCGCCGGTAGGCGTTAGCCGGGGCTCTTTTAATGCCGAGCTCGCTAAGATTGCCGTTGCTCGCCGCGCCCAGACCGGCATCCGCCCTCCCTTCGGCTGCGTCGTTATTAACCGACATTCCCCGGATTCCCGATGGTTGTGGCGAGCATCGCCTATTCGGGCGTGTCGAACAACGGCAAATCGCGCTCTGCGGGGAACGGAGGGCGTCGATACCGCCAGTTGACTGCGCCGAGGCGTAATAACGCGCTGCTTTGCCTGCATCGAGGCGCACCTTTGCTGGCGCTGCCCCAGGCGGCGGAGCCGTGGTCGCTGACCAGCCTGCGCGAGAAGCTGATCAAGATCGGCGCCAAGGTGGTTAGCCATGGCCGCTACGTGACTTTCCAGATGGCCGAGGTCGCGGTGCCGCGGCAGATGCTCCAGGAAATCCTGTCGCTGATCGCCCGATTACGGGCGCCGCCCGCGCCAGCATGAGGAGCGCGGGGATCAGATGCGACAAGCGACGACAGCCGCGCCAGCCACTCGGTCTCGAAGCGCCCCATCTGGCTGGTAGCTTATGCCATATTTAGGACCGTTACACCGCAAAATGCGGTACCATTCCAGGGAATGGGGGTTGCGGCGTTCAATCCTTGGCGGTATCGACACGCTGATCGTCCCCGACCACAACTTTATCGCGAAAGGTACATTGCGGGCGATTTTCGTCCCAGGGTCCCGGTGTATCCAGCCAGAAAGGCGCACGTTTCTCTAAACGAGTAGCGCCTGCGCCGGTGTGGGCAAAAATGAAGAGGACGCATTAACCTTGGGATGTTTCTTTGCCCCGACAACAGCGAAGCCGTAGACAGCGACGAGATATTTTTGCACCACGGCAAGCTAATACCACTTACGCGGTCGCCTGCTCCGCCCAATACCACCTGAGTACGACTCACCTAGTGTGGTTCATTCCTATAAAAGTTCTAACTTGTGACACAGGTAAAAATACCACCCGAGTCCTGCCAAAAAATACAATGCGTCGGTAGCGGGAATTACTCCGATAAATCCCCCGGAAATATTTTTTGGATCATATACCCACCACCCATCCGCAATAGCTATCTGACCCCAAATGCCCCACCATATGATGAGCGAGACTGCGAGCCCGATGAGAAAAAATCTTTGCGTCGGTCGTACACCCGAACGTACCCACATTAGTAGTCCTATAATGAACACGACCACGAGTGAGACAATATTCATGTGAAATTTACCTTACTCCAGGTAAAGATAGCGCCGATATTGTAGAAGCTGATGGAAAAGAGAATCATTTCTTCCATCGGTATCCCACCTATGGTAAATAACACACGATTCGTGGGAAAATGACCTAATTCACCAATCCAGAAAATGTCGTAAGTGGACCAAAAGGCCACACTCAAGATCAGATATATCAAACCCTTGAGTGTCATCAGCTTCTTAGCGACCTTGAAGCCCGACATCCCATCGAATGCGACGCTGACGGGAAAAATGAAAAGAACGAGGCTAAAGAAATATGCATATTGATGAACGAAGGTGATCATATTTCTTTATTCAAAAGGCGACGGTGGGAATTATACTATTTTTTCTTTTCAGGCTAAATGAGGAATCTCTTCTTACATCGTCAGTGTAACATCTTCGTTGGGGACTACTTCGTTCATCCGGTCTGATGAGCGCCTCAGGGTCCTCTGGCACTACAGCAAGGCCGATCGACGGGGTCAGTTTGAGCGCGCCGCAGGGGCCGGGCGGAATGAGACGACGGGCGATCGTCGCTAGGTACGTCGCCATTGCGCGTGATATGATCCCGGCGCGTCCATCGCGTGTCGTCCTTTGGTGCTCCAGAGAGCAGAGCCGCTGATAACTGGGAATTATGCGCGTCCACGGTGACATGCTGCCGCGATGGCGATAGTCGATGCCGACATTCTGGTTGTCGGCGGCGGCCCGGCCGGACTGTTGGCCGCAAGTTATCTCTCGAAGCGGCACCGCGTAATTGTCATCGAACGAGAAATCTTCGGAGAAACTACGAAATTTTGGGTAGCAACCGAACGCCGGCTAAAACGCCACGGCCTGGAAAAATGCATACTGCATCGTGCCCGCACGATGATTATGGGCTCATTCTTGGGAAGCAGGGCATCGGCATCAGGCGATTTCGCCGTAGTCGACGAGGAGCATTTGTTGCGCTCCCTCGTGAAGCGCTGCAAAGAAAACGGCGCGACCTTAGTTGAAAATAGTAGATTGCTTAACTTGCGCTGGACCGCGCAATCGTTATTCGCAGAAGCGGGTGGTACGGAATACAGAGTGCGCCTGGTCTTAGATGCGATGGGAGGGGCGTCTTCGATCGCTTCTACGTTCAGATTACACCATATCGGGGGGTTTTATTGTGTTTACGGCGGCTTCCTGCGCGACATTAAACTTCACTCGCCGGAGATTGTTCTGGCCTACGTCGGCCAACTTGGAAACCCACCGCCAGTATTCGAAATTATCCCAACCGGCACCGACAGTGCATATGCGGTAGTCTTCGTGTATACACAGAACCTAGTCGATCCGAGATCGCTCGCGCGAACTTTTGAAGAGCACTGCGAACACAATCCATTCTTCACGCTGACCCCCGAGACTAGGCGCCTCAAAGAAAAGTCAGGCGCGATCGCCATTGGGCAAACGCGACGGCGAAAATTGCGCGGTGTGGTCGCTATGGGCGAGGCGGGATTGGTGCAGCCGCCCCTGATGGGAACGGCGTTCAACGAGGCGCTCGAACACACCGAAGCGATTTGCAGGAGGATCTCCCGCGTTTTGGAGGACACGAGCGGGATCTTCGATGCGCGTATCCAGCTCTATCCTGTCCTGAAGCGGGTTCAGGATCATCTTCAACTGGGAATAGCGAAACGCCTGATGAGCGGGGACGTTGAGACATTTGACCGTACGGTGCGCGCCGTAGCGACGCTATCAGAACCCCTCGCCTTCAGCTTCCTTTCGAATGAACTCACCTGGGGTGAACTCGGCGGCCTGCTGGTCCGGTTACCCTGGCATTTCGTCGCAAGTGCGACGTCATTCAATGGGATGACCAGACATTAGGCTTGGCGAAGGTATACCTTGGCAGCAACCATGCCGACATTGAGCAGCAAAGGGAGAGATGTTCGGGCAATGATGCCGACGTCCACGATGTAATTCGGAGTAGCCGCAATCCGATCAAACAATTGAGTGAGCGTATTCACGCGCTGGACGTCATCATTATCTAAATTATTATATCTCTCCAACAGCCCATCGATCTCAGCCTCGCAGGATTGTAGTGTGCGTTCCTTGACCTGCCGGATCAGCTTATGGATTATCAGGTGCGGGTATACGAGGGCCACTGAACATATAGGGACATAGATTGCGGGCCAGAACAGTCGGATGGCCTCAACATAGATCTGATTTCCGGTCCAGTGCCCGTACAAAGTTCCAATGAAGGCAAACGCATAGCCCACACCCAGAACACACGTAAAGAAGGTAAAATAACTGATCAGTTGCCGAAGCTCAGGCGTGCGTGCAGGCGCGTAGTGAAAGGTCTTAATACTTGTTGATCGAAGACGATGCATCGCCAGAATGATCTCTAGGGTATGTACAGTGGTCAATCCAGCCATAAAGCAAATTATTGTGCACGTGACCCACATGTGAGCCAGCATTGGACCGTGACCATCAAATCCCATCCCGATAAGGCTGGCGGTGCCAAAGATCCAGATCGCTACAACCACCAAATACCGTATTTCGCGACGTTTGATACCATGGGGTGGGGTGGCTCCTTCGGCCATTACTGCCTTGAGCCGACGCTGGAAAGATCGGGACCTAAGAAGCAAACAGAGCCAGACGCCAGCGGCGATAAGGGGGAAACCTTGCAGCCGTACCCACTCGTCAGTAAAATGGTGCAAGTCGCCCTGTGACCACGCGAGAGCAAGACCAATCACCGTCCAGGCGATAGCTGTGCCAATCCCGGTCAATAAATACCCGAGATATCCGGCCGGTGAAGGATCTGTCCGGGCCTTGATAACGGGCGATCTGCGACGCGCCCGTTGCATCACGGCAACATCCGATAATTCCCAGTTATCGAGCCGCTTGCTTGGCATGCGCGAAGGCGGAATAGGTATCTGCCGCCAGGATGACGCGCCGAAGAGAGCTGTCGCTAACGTGGGTATAAAGTTGGGTCGTCGTGATGCTCTGATGACCGAGCAATCGCTGTACGAAGCGGATATCGACCCCTGCTTCGAGGAGAGCTGTGGCAGCAGAATGGCGCAACATGTGCGGCGTAATCCGCCTCGCGATACCGGCTGTGCATGCGATCTTGCGGAGCCCTGCCCGTATGGCCGACGGAGTGACGCGGGTTCCAAAGCCGTTCACGAGCAGCGGGGCGCTCGGGACCGCGCCATTCCGGGTCAAACGGATATACGACGCCAGCTCATGAGCAACGGTATCATTGGTAATGAAGACTTGTCGCTCGCGTGCTCCCTTCCCAAACACGCGGATCGTACCGTCACTGGGATTGACGTCTACTAAGTTGGTATTGGTAAGCTCCCCTACACGTATGCCTGTCGTGAATAGCAGCAATATGGCAATTCCGATGACGTCCGGGGCCGCCGCCCTGTGCGCGAGCAGCGCTCTAAGCTCCGCGCTCGTTAGGCAGCGTGGTAGGCGGCTCGGTATCCGCACCCGAAGCTCGATCGATCGAAACGGCGAAATCGTTATGATGCCCTTGCGCTCCAGCCAGGCGAACAATGCTCGTAAGAACGCAACTCGCCGTTTGATCGTCGCGGGCGCCAACGAGCGTGCATTTTCCAGATGCTTAGCGTAGGCAAGTACGGCGGCTCCATCGCAATTCGCTATTGGTACCTTTCCGAAAAATTTGTCAAATTCTAAAGCATCCTGGTTGTATGCACGCAACGTATTCGCCGCAAGATGCTTTTCGTTTTCGCAAAAACTTAGAAATTCCATACAAACGGTCAGGGTCTGCATCATTTCCTCCAACGTGAGTGTGTTTCTCGATCGGTTGAGAACGCGACACTGATTTGCATTACTGGCAGCAAGCGTTTTTTTCCTATCTCACTGTCGCTATAAACGGGGAAGGCGTTGCGCTGCCGCTCCTCGCTGGGCACGCCGATAATATCGTAAGCATCCGCCCAGCACCGCGGCAGGTTAAACGACCAGGTGGCGACGGCTTGATCGGCGAGCCTTTTCCAATGCCGCGGCAGGAGTTCGTGGACCCGGGAGGCGGGTTGGTCGGCGATGCGGGCGAGCGCATCGGCGAGCCAGGCCTGCGGATCGATGCCGTTGAGCTTGGCCGTGGCAATCACGGTGTATCTCGCGGCGGCGCGCTCGCCACCGCGATCGGAGCCGCCGAATAACCATGCGCGGCGGCCGAGGGCTATTCCGCGCAATGCACGCTCGGCGGCGGCGTTTGTCAGGCAGCTGCGGCCGTCGTCAAGGAACCTGGTGAAGGCCGAAATGGATCGCGAGCGGCCGATGTCCCGAATCTGCAAGTGTCTTGTGCCGCCCCTTTTCTTATAGGTTAGGTGGATTTCTTCTTCACCAAAGGCTCAGGAACCGCTCGGTGCACGCCTCGACAGTTGCAGGGGAAGGTGCTGAATAAGAACAGCGACACACCAGGGCTGTAGGAACCGCGGACCTGCCAGAGTGCCACCACCATCGAATGCACGCCGCCGGGTCGGGCGGGATAGTGAAGAGGCAAAAAGTATTCCAGCCGATGGCAGGGGTCGGCTGCGGCCGGTCGCGCCGCGGCGCGACCGGCCGCTACTGCATTTTTCTCCAAACGGATTACGGTTTTGGTCTTGCCTACCTGACGCACCGAGCCGCCGCAGCGGATAGGGGAGCGGCGTTCAGCGCCTGCGATACAGCGCGCGCCCGATCACATTGTCGACCGGGCGGGGCTTATCCGTATCCGGCTCGTTGTGGGTGCAGCCGCATTTCGGGAACATGCAGCGGCCGCGTATCCTCTCGACCTTCCAGTTGTGATCGCGACCAAGGTGCTGGCAATTCCGGCAGGGAGGCATAGGGCGTCGATGAGATGATAGGATTGGTAATGCTCGATCGTCGGCAGGGAAGAGCACTCCGGCCCGCGCTTGCGAAGCAGGCCGGAGCTGACAGCGCGCGGGTCAATATTCGCCGGCGAGCATGATCGTGAGCACGCGCTGTGTCAGGTACAGGTCCGCCGGGTCGGGCGATCCGTACGTGCCATTGTCGCGATCGAAGTACTCGATCCGCCAGCAGACGCGATGACCGTTGTACCCGAACGCACCGAAATCGTGCTCGGTGTAGGGATCGGAGCCCGGCGCGAAGGCGTCGAAATTGCGCACGCGATCCCAGCCTCGATTCTCCACGACAGTCGCATAATCGTATTGTTGGAAGAAAGTATCGACAAAATACACAAGCTTATATGCGGCGCATAATCCGGCGGCCGCCTCGCATGGGTAGGTGCACCGCGCCCGCTCGCTCGACGGGACTGAGCTTGCCACCGAAGCCGGTCCCATAGTTTACTAACTCTCCCATCCGGGAGGGCGCGCCCGTGATCTCAACCTTACTTCTTTATCTGGGGATGGGGGTCGGCCTTTTGACGCTCCTGGACATGTTTCTGAGCAACGATCAGAAGGCCGCGATCGAAAGATGGTCGATCGCCGCGTGGCATTGGATCGACAATGTGAAACGACTCTCGTTCATGAATTGGTTCAGGCGGCGCGGCCCGCGCAATCTCGCTCCGATTTTGGCCTCATTCCTGATCGTGATACCTTTCCTTGGGCTACATCAACTGGGACTTGTCTTGCTCTACGGGGTCGTCGGCGCAATCGTGGCCCGGTTGCTGCTGGAGTTCCTTCTGCGGGCGCGAACACTGCGCGGATTCATTCTCAGGGCATCGATTTCGCTCGTCGGGCCGGGGATTCCCGTCGCCCTGTTCGTCCTGTTCATCTGGAGTATTAACCCCGATCATGATTTTTTGCTGATCAATTTGGTCATCGTGATGGTGCTCACCCTGTTTATCTGGCTAGCCTTCGCCTTCTGGGCGATCGCCATGCTGCCGTTCGTCATCGCCCTGGCGGCAGCCATCGGGCTATCCGTTGCCGAGCTCGTTGCCCGACGCATTGCCGAATATCCAAATGGGCCCATTCTGGCCGCGAGCGCAATCTTCACGGCAGCCATTGCGATCTTCAAGATCTTTGGAAGCACGAGTTAGACTAGCCCGCGAGCTGTTCATGCGATGACGACGGTTACGCCTGATGCAATCACACGATTTATCGACCGCGTTGTGGCGGACATTCCCGCTCAACAAAAGGAGGGTGTGCGATATCGACCGACATCCGCCGGATGGCCGGGCAATCCGGCCTCCGTCCGGTCGGAGGCCGGTCGCCGGTCCTCGTGCAACTCGAACAAGCGTAGCGCTGCACCTCTGCCCGTCGGCGAGACCGGGGTAGCAAGGGGATGGGTGGCGTCCGTGAGGGGGATCTCCCGCACCGAAGGGGTCGCGAGGCGCGAGCGGGTCTGCACAACGCCGCGTCAGCGGCGGCGGAAGACCGGGGATACGCGGTCGCCGGTGCGCCAAGGCACACGCACCCTTCCCCGCGCGAGGGGCGGAGCCCCATAGCCCTTCAGATCAAGGAAATTGGCGCGCCTTGCGCGCCGCGGCTAACCCGCGCGAGCTGGGGTAATCGGATCTGAGCTCGACCCCCTATCCTCGAGCCCGGATCAACCGGTTCAGCAGGAGGCGATCATGGGTGTGTTTGTTGGGCTCGACGTGTCGCTGGCCAAGACGGCGGTATGCGTCGTCGACCGCGACGGTGTGGTGTTATGGCAAGGCAAGGTGCCGAGCGAGCCGGGGCCGCTCGTCACCCGCCTGGCGGAATGGTCCGGCAAGATTGATCTTGCCGGCATCGAAGCCTGTCCGCTGTCGGAATGGCTGCATCGCGGGCTTTTTATGGGGCGGCCTGTCTGTAGGCCGACCCCGGACAGAAGCGAGTCCTGCCTGGTCAGCGCCAATGTTTGCCGGGGCTCCGCCCCGTCTCGGTAAAGGGCATCCAAGCAGCGCTGCGCGCCGCTCGGACCCTCCCTTGACCGAGCTCGCCCCGCTCTCGCCGAGAGGCAGGGGTGCGGATGACCCGCACCCAGCCTCAGAAAGGGACTGTCACATGTGAATTTCCGCAGTGGGTGGAAACGCGCCATTCCCGTAAGCGCTCGGTGAAGGCGCCAGCTCAGGCGGCGGCGCGGTCGGTGTCGCCGGGTTGCCAGTTCCAGGGAAGAAGCTCGGCGATCTGCCGGGCGGGGTGATCGGCGATGCGGGCGAGCACGTCGGTAAGGTAGAGCTGCGGGTTGAGGCCGTTGAGCTTGGCGCTTTCGATCAGCGAGTACATCGCCGCGGCGCGGCGGCCACCTTCCAGCAGCATCGACAATTGCGCCGGCGTCAGCACCGCCACGCCCTGCTCGGCGCGCGGCCAGATGAAGCGCCCTCGCTCCAGCCGCTTGGCGAACAGGCACAACCCATCGCCGTCCCACCACAACAGCTTCAACAGATCGCCGCGGCGCCCGCGGAAGCAGAAAACATGACCCGAGAACGGGTCCTTGCCCAACACCGTCTGTGCCTGCGCCGCCAGGCTGTCGAAGCCCTTGCGCATGTCGGTCACACCCGCCGCCAGCCACACCCGGGTGCCCGGCGCCAAGCCGATCATCGCAGCAGCTCGATGACCTGGCGAAGCACCGCCGGCACCACCTCGCCGCGCAGGCTTACCCGCGCGCCATTGCCGAACTCGATCTCGATAATGCCCTGGCGATCCACTCGGCGACGACGCCGAGGCCGTTCCGGCACAATCTCGACCGGCACCATCGTGCTGGCTTCGATCACCGCAGGTGCCGCCTTCGGCAACAACTCCCGCCGCCATTTGAACAGCTGATTGGTGTTCACGTCATGCCGCCGCGCCACGATCGACACCGAGGCGCCCGGTTCAAGCGTCTCCGCCACCATCTGACGCTTCAACGCCTCCGGCCACTCGCGGCGCCGTCCGGCCGAAACCGGCCTGCGCTTGGTGTCCACTAAGCCCTTAGTGGACACCTCGTTTGCTGTCGCTGCCATCCGCCAATCATCGGTCCGGTTCGCGAGCAACGCGAGGCGCCCTTCACCGAGCGCTTACCCATTCCCGATTTTCCGGGCCTTCGAACCTTCCGGGAGCTACACTCGTTTGCGGGCTGGGAGCTAGAGATGGGCGTTGCGCTAATTGCCTGGGGCCGATTTTTCGACAAACAGGGCAACAAAGTTACAGTGCCGGCACCGACTACCGAGCCAGAAGCTCCTTGGCTGTTGGATTTCCTGAAAGAACAGGCACCTCGTTTGCGCCGTGTGGGTTTCACGGCGATTCAATTGCCTCCGACCAGCAAAGCCGCAGGTGGGGCTGGGGCAGGATGCGATGGCTATGGCGTTTACGATCCACGCGACATCGGTAGCAAGCCGCAGCAAGGCAGCACGGCGACGCGGTACGGTTCTCGGCAATCCTTATTGCAGTTCATTGCTGCTGCCCATGCCAATGGTATGCAAGTCTATCTGGACCTGGTGCTGCACCAGCGCATGGGAGAGAACGCCGGTCCAGGGGTATTCAAATATCTCGGCGCCGATGGCAAGACCTTGAGCGGGCGTGGCCAAACCAGCCCGAGTTGGTTCCGAGGTGTGCCGCCGGACAATCTTCCGGACGACGACGTACCGAACAAATTCTTCGACTATGCTTTTGGCCGTGAGCTATCGTACCAACACTGCGAGCCACCCCGGGTGACTATAGAGGACGCCTTGGACTACGGCGATTGGGTGTTCCGCACCACCGGTGCCGACGGTGCTCGCTTTGATGATGTCAAGGGAACTTGGGCACCCTTCGTGCATGAATTTATGACCAGTCGCGCTATGACTTCCAAGTTCTTTTATTCCGAATACTTCGAGGGCAACCCGGATACGCTCGATTGGTGGGCAAACAGTGTGCCGATGAACGGGCGCTCGTTAGTCGAAGATTTTACGCTGCACTGGGCGTTACAAGAAGCCTGCAACAATGGTCACGCTGAGATACTGAACGGCAGTGGTTACACTGCGCGACACCCGATGCAGGCAGTGACATTCATTGACAATCCGGATACCGATACCTCGAAAGGCCAGCAAATCATCAGCAACAAGCTATTGGCTTATGCTTTCCTGTTGACTATCGAAGGATACCCTTTCGTCTATGGCAAGGATTATTTTGACGACAAAGTATGGACAGGAGCGTACGGTTTACATACGTGGATCGATCGCTTGGTTATGATCCATGAGCATATGGCCAATGGCGGGACCGTCACCCGGTATTTGGATGATAAGGTTATTGTGTTGAATCGAATTGGCTCTCCTGGACTGCTAACCGCGATTAACTTCGATACCTGGAACAAGCGCACCATCACGTGCGACACGTCGTTCCCGCCGAACACCGATTTGCACGACTACACTGCACGTCACCCGGACATCCAGACCGATCCGTATGGCCGGGTGACATTCACCATACCGAGCAACGAATACAACAACGGCCAAAGTTATCTGTGCTTCTCGCGGCCGGGGATCGACCTGACCAGCCACGGCAGCGCCAAAACCACCACGCAGACTATACTCGGTTCGTGGGATCTCGATATCAAACCAGTCTTAAATCAAACCGTGGAAATCGGCAAGATTGAGATCAAGGAAGGCACCACTCTTGAAGCAGAGATCAGGCTGGATCGCAATGGTTGGCCACCCAGCGCTGAAGCGAATCTGACTGTAATCGGGCCGAACAATCATCAGATCCTTAACCAGCGGTGTCTCGATCCGCTTACCAGGGCAACTACTTTGGAATCCAAAGGAGGTACGCACACCATCGAGATCTCTGGTACGTTTTTGCCGGAAAACGGAACGAATTTTGAAGTCACGCTTACTTACATGGCTCCCCATGGTTAAGAAAGAAACAATGTTGCAAACTCTCGGGCGCTCTATTGCAATCGCGGTCCTCCTGGCTTCTCCTGCCTTTGGAGAGGGTGTCACTACCCGGAGCTATGATCTAGCTCGTACCGGAGTGAACGACCATGAAACCTCACTAACTGCCGATGCCGTCCGCAGTAAAGGGATTACCAAACAGTTTGAGCTAGCCATTCCTGACGATCCACGCTTGGATGCTCAACCCTTGGCCGTCGCCGATGTCAACGTCAAGGGAAGGACACGCGATATCATTATTCAAGCCAGCATGGGTAATACTGTCTATGCGTTTGACGCGGCTACAGGCGAGAAACTGTGGACGCATAGCCTCGGCAAGCCGATTGTCGGCAGCCGCAAGATTGACGCCTGGTTTGTTAATGTAAATTGGGGGATACTGTCTACTCCGACAATTGATGTTGATGCGGGTTTGGTCTATGTTTGCGCGTGGATTAGTGTAGACGGCACGCCGGAGAAGGGGCAGCATTTCGTCGCGGCGCTCAAACTCAATGACGGCTCTCTTCCCAAGCAGATGCTCAGCTTAGAGGGGGCTACCTACGAGCCGGCAGGTTTACCTCGGCAAAAATTTTCCTCGGCAATGCGCAAGCAGCGGGCTGCCTTGTCACTGTCACAAGGTAAGCTGTACATCCCCTTCGGGTCGATCTTTGAGAGTTCCGAAAGCAACCGGGGTTGGCTGATCGCTGTCGATACTCAAGAGTGGCGGATCGTCAACACCTGGACATCGGCAGCCGATGGTGCGGGTGGTGGTATCTGGCAGAGTGGCTCCGGTCCGGCTTTTGATGAACAAGGGAATGTCTATGTCGTAACTGGCAATGGCGATTTCGACCCAACGAAGGGCAATTTCGGTGAGGCGGTCGTCAAGCTTTCTCCTGATTTGAAGGTCACGGGCTGGTGGTCGCCGTTCAGCGACAATGCGCGCAGCGGGCTCACTGGAAAGACTACCAGTGAAGCGCCGTTACCCTCGAACGTTACCGCACCAATGCTGGTCGGTCATGCCAAGCGCATGGGGATAGAGCATCCCGAGAAGATAAACACCGATGGCGCGGATGCCGGTGCGCCAGAGCCTGATGACGCCATGATGGCAGAGCAGGTCAAGATACTGTTACCCAAAGTGAACGGCGTTTGGGCCGATCAGGATTTAGGGGCGGGTGGCGCAGTTTATGCGGCAGCTACTCGCGAACTACTAGTCGCAGGCAAGGACGGCATACTTTATTCGGTCAATGCCGACAATTTAGGGAATACTGCGCCGAGCGATTTGACCAACGCTGCGGCTACCAAAACGAACTACGCCAAGCTGAAATTTCCACCGATCCTCTACACCTATTACGATCCATCGATGCCGCCACAGCCGGACTCGCCGACGGTACTCAACAAGCTACCAGGCGGCGCAACACGGCACGAGCATGGCACACCGCTGTTGTGGCATTCGTCCAAGGGCTGGTTACACTATGTCGGGGGTGAAAACAGCGCCTTGCGTGCCTGGCTGCTTAATCCTGATGGTAGCTCGACGTACTTAGCTGGAGCGGACGAGGTGGCTTCGTCTCTGTCACCGAAACCACCCGGCGGTATGCCGGGATGGAGCATTACTTTGGCAGCCAATCAAGGCGACAGTGGCATCATCGTGGCTTCGATACCGCTGAAAGACAGCAATATGAGCCTCAGCCCTGGTCGGATGCTGGTTTATGATGCCCAGAATTTCAGCAACAACGTCGATGGCTCGAAGCGCCTTCAATTGCTCTGGGATAGCAGTCGTTGGGGGCCGGAGCATAACTACACTCACCCCAAGTTCAACCGCCCCATCGTGTTCAAAGGACGGATTTACTTACCAACTTACGATGGCAAAATCATGGTCTACGGGCTGAACAAGTGAATGCGGGAGACTTCGGCCCTAGAGACGTGGTAATCACCGACGGCATAGAGTATCCGAATGACAAATTGGCGTTCGATGCCCGAGACGCGCTTGCCTACCCGATAGTCTTGGCAACTTTCCGCACAGTGGCCTGAACGCCCTCTGTTCGGTCAGTGTCCACCTCCGATCTTCGATTGGTGGAAGAAACGTGTACTTGGCGGTCGTCATGAGCGCGAATTCAATCAGCCTCGCCGATGGCGGTTCTCCTAGCGACCTGGTCAATTCACTGCCCTACGGGGAACGACGGGAATGGGGCATGAAGAGTGGTTCCCAGCGCGAAGGCTGAAGGTCCGCCGTGGGTCGACTTGAGACATTAACCAAAGAAGAAAGAGGGGCTTGACGGCGGCACTCCGATTACAGAAAGGATCGTTACCGCAAGGCCGAGACCCGCAGGGCCTCGGGGAGCCTACCGCTCATGCCGGAGCGACAAGGCGAGTAGAGCCTGGTCCCGCAGGGACGCGCCGATGTCGTCCACCTTCGCGCGCTGTTGGTGCCGGGGCTCCGCCCCGTCTCGGTAAAGGGCAGCGTCGCAGAGGCGGAAGATTTTTGGGCCTGTGAAACTGGTCACATATGTCTTCGCCAGGTCGACGATATGATGTTCGCCTGAGACCAAAGGAGGGTCTGAATTTTTGAGAAACCCTCCCTGGGTGAAAGAGGACGTTCCCTTTTGGGCGTACGCACCTTCCGTAACCTACAGATGGGAGAAGACCAATGGCTACACCGGCGACCCCCTACAAGATCCAGCGTTATGGCTGGATCCCCGATCTGCCCGACGCACGGGACCACCTCTATGCGGCGCCTGCGCCGGTCATGGCGACGCTGCCCCCGAAGGTGGACCTTCGTCCACAATGCCCACCGGTCTATGACCAAGGGCAACTCGGAAGTTGCACTGCGAATGCGATCGGTGCGGCAATTCAGTTCGATCGCATGAAGCAAAATTTGAGCCCCAATTTCGTCCCTTCACGCCTCTTCATCTACTATAATGAGCGTGTGATGGAGGGAACTGTCTCAACCGACAGTGGCGCTCAGATCCGAGATGGTATCAAGAGCGTAGACAAGCAAGGCGCCTGCCCCGAACCGGATTGGCCCTACGACATCACGAAATTCGCGGCGCGGCCGCCGAAGGCCGACTACAAGGAAGCGCTTCACGACCGCGCGGCTAGCTACAGCCGGTTGGTGCAGAACGCGAACTTGCTCAAGGGCTGCCTCGCCTCCGGCTATCCCTTCATATTTGGCTTCACCGTCTATGAAAGCTTCGAGAGTCAGGCAGTCGCGCAGTCGGGCGTCGTTCCCATGCCCTCATCCGGCGAGAAGGTTCTCGGAGGGCATGCGGTGCTTGCGATCGGTTATGACGACAGCACGCAGCGCTTTATCGTTCGCAATTCTTGGGGCACCGGTTGGGGCATGAGCGGCTATTTCACGATGCCCTACCAATATGTCACAGACTCGAATCTTGCCGACGATCTGTGGACGATACGGTTAATCGCAACCTGACGAGGAACCAGCCGCGGCGGCTGCCTGCCGCCGCGGCCCCGCTCACTCCGTGACTTGCACGTCGAGCGCGAAAGTTCGGGCGGGCGGGGCGTCGGGCTCGTAGGGACGGCGGTAGAGAAGTTCCAGATGGCAGGTTCCTGCGCGTACCGCCTCAATCCGCCACGCATGATCGCCGCCCGCGCCGGGTGGACCCTTTTGCTGCTCGAAACTGTCCCCAATCACAGCGCAGGAGGGCCTGCCGTCAACCGCAAAGCTCCACCGGAACCCGGTGGTCGGATTTTCTTTCAGACGCAGCTCGATCACCTGTCCGATGGGCAGGCGGACGGTCTGGTCGAAGAAGCTTTCGTCGATGTAAAGCATGAGGCTCTCCCGCAGATCAATTACATGAAGCACGTGACGGCAATCTGTTCGGTGTTACTTTCCCGCTCTAAGGGGAGGAAAGGGATGACATCGCATGTACCAACGACCGCCGCGACATAATGTTCAAAATGACACCCGCGCGTTCACTATTTCCTTGCAGCCTTCATTGCTGGAACAGCGAGCGGCACGATCTCGGAACGACCGGGCGACATCACCGGAATCTGTACTCGCGCCGCCTCGTTCCAATCGAGGGTCGTATATCGATCAAAAGCTAGCACATTTGGAATGGGCTGTGTGACGTACCGTTTTGCTCCCCCAAAAGCCCGCTAAGCTGGATCATTCATCAGGGGTGCTGGCATGTGACGTGAGGGCCGCGCCATGTATCTGATAATGCCCGTTAGCCGCGCGGGCGCGCGAGGGAGAACGAGCATGGGGGCCCGCAACAAATATCAGTCACGGGAGAACCGGGCGAACGTGCGCGAGGCCTGATGCGCGAATGGGACCCGATCGGTGTGCGCGATGCGCCCGAGGCGCAGGACGAGTCCGACCGCTGCGTCAGCGACGTCTACGTCATGCTGATGGATCAGCGTGCCTCGGTGCTGCCTGTCGGCGCCGGCCGCGGCCGATCATGCTCTGTCGCGCGCGGGTTCTGCGGGGCGGGCATCCGATTGACACCCGCCCCTGTGCATCTAGCGCCGTCTCCAACGCGACGCCCGGGCGATCGACGGATTCCCCGGCCTGCGCTCATCGGAAAGCGGCACGTACTTGGTACATATGCACCGGCGCTTTCCATCGGTGTACAGACACGCTCCGCGGACGCGATGACGCTCTCGGTTGCGGCGGCAATTACGACAATTGGGGTCGCGCCGCCCGCACGAGGAACATTCCGGAACGCGCCAGTCGTGGTCGCCGCCTCGATGCAGGCAGTTTCGGCAGTTGGGCATAAGGTGGTTGGGATGAGGCTAGTAAATCGTCGACCTGTGGCGGGGGAGTGAGAGCCCCCATCCGCACACACAGGGCTTTGCGTTCGCGGCCGCATGGCGACGGCAGTCAAGCCCTTGCGGCTTGACGGCCGGCGCTCGGCCGCTAACGTTGAGGTGTGTGCGGATGGGGGACGCCACCAGCGAACCCGGCCTGGCGCGCCGGACTTGCCACGGGCGCGATCGTGGGGCGCTCCTCGGGTCGGGCGGGAGCCTTCTGATGCGTCCCGACTCGCCTGCGAGGCGGGACGCGAGGAAGGCCGGGGAAGAGATGCGCGCCTCACGGCACCGAGCCCACGCGCGCGGCGGCTCACGCCTCGCCGTCGCCGGACCATCGAGCGCGAATGCCGAGCACCGGAGGTGCAGGACAGCAGGGAAAGACCCAGACGCGAAGCCGGTCCGCGGTACTCCGCGGGCCGGGCGCCACGCGGCTGCGGTCGTTTCCTTCCATCAATGATTAAGCGGCAGCTTGCTAGGGGCTGGTCGCAGCCGAGCGGTCGAACGCGGAGCACCGGAGGCATAACGGACGCGCGAGGACTATCGGACAGCTCTGCTGTTCGATAGCCCGCAAGCGTGTTCGTTATCTGCGCAGGTGCATGACAGCGGGGACGATCCGGACGCGAAGCCGGTCCGCGGTACTCCGCGGGCCAGGCGCTACGCGGCCGCGGTCGTCCCCTCCACTTATCTACGCGGCGCGTCGATGACCGTGGATAGCATCACCACGGACGCGAGCGAGCGCACGACGCCTTCAGGCGGCGGGCGCGAGGCAACAGCCCAGCATCGTCGAACCGTCCGTCGGACACTCGCCGCCGGCAGGCAAGTCCGCGCATGCGGGAAAGCAAATCAAACAACCAACAAACATACCCCAGTCGCGCCCGAAATGGGCGCAAGCGAGAGCCCGGAACACACCTCAATTCAATGCGTTGGCACGCGCCACGCATGGATACGGCAGATGGATACGGTAACCATGCGCGTAACCAGCCGCGTATCCCTCACCGTATCCATCTCGATGTGTGGAACTCGGGCGTTCAGAAAGCGGCGAATGCGTTCCTCGACCTTCTTCCGCAGCCGGCCAAAGCGGGGTCCTCTTGTTTCAATCGGCCGGTGCGCGTCCGCGCAGCGAGCATGTGGTGTCCGGCAGAGATCGAGGCGGATTGGGCACCACACCGATGCTCGATGACTTTCGGAAGGTTCTCGCTGCCGGCCCTGACATCCTCACCCTCACCGCGCCCTGGCGGCGGGTCGGGCATGAGCCCCTCATTGATCCGTCGCTAATCGGGTATCCGGCGGCAAGGTTGTCGCACTGAACGGCTTCGAGGGCGTCCCATCGATCATCATGGTTAGGTAGATGTCATGGTTGGGGAGCTGCATGAGGTCGATGTCCGTGAAATGATCTCGAAACTCGCTTGTCAGGTATGGCGCGTCCTCGGCACCGACGCGGAATGAAATCAGGGTTCCAGCATTGCCGAGGACCGCGTGACGGATATCTGGCTCCAGTTGGTGCAGGTACTGGTGGGCGATGGTGAACCCAACGCGATACTTGCGCAGTTCGGCGAGCATGTTTGCGACTGCGAGGGTCGTAAAGGTTTGGAACTCGTCGATATAGACGAAGAAGTCCCGCCGGCTTGAAACGGGCACGTCCGCGCGGCTGTACGCGGCGAGTCCGATGGTCGTTACCAGGAGCGCGCCGAGCAGCGACGAGCTATCCTCACCCATCCGGCCTTTCGCGAGGTTGACCAGGAGCACCTTACCCTCGTCCATGATCTGCCGGATGTGCAGGTCCTGCGGCGCGGAGGTAAGGATGCGGTTGAGCAGGGGATCGGCCAAGAACGCGCCGACCTTGTTCTGGATCGGCGCGGCACCGTCGGCGCGGTATCCGAACGAGAAGCGCTCGAACTCCTTTTCCAAGAATGTTCGAACTGTCTCATTTCGGAGCGACCGCGCCACATCACTGCGGAAACGCTGGTCCGATAGCATTCGCAGGATATCGTGCATCGTCGCGTTCGGCTGCTCCAGGAGCGCCATCAGGATATTGCGCAGGATATGCTCCATGCGCACACCCCACGCTTCAGGCCACAATTTCTTGAACGCCTCGAGGAAGCCCGAGGCGGCGAGTGCGATTCGATCGTTGCGAACGTGGCGTAGTGGGTTGTAGCCGTATGGCTGAGCGGGGTCTGGCGCGTTGAGATAGATGACGTCTTGCTGGCGCGGGGAAGGAATACGGTCGGCGATACGCTCGACCAAGTCACCATGGGGATCGATCAGGGCAAATCCATTTCCGAGCGCCAGGTCCTGAAGCGTCATGGCCTCCAAGAGCGTCGATTTGCCGGTTCCGGTCTTGCCGATGATGTAGACGTGAGAGAAGCGATCCTCGGTCTTGATGCCGAAGACGCGCCGATCACGGCGGAAGTTTACGCGTGCGAGCCGTAGGACCAAGCTATCCGGGATCATAGGGTGGCCCGGATATTGTGCCGCTGCGTTCGATCGGTTGTGAGAGAGCAGAGTGTGCACGAGGAGCGCAGGCTGCAGCCGAAATCGCTTTGACCCTTCCAAAGGGTATGGGCGAGCCGGGCACCGCGTTCTTCACGGCATCGCCCGCTAAGCTGCGGTGGGATCGACGTCGATCAGCTGCGGTGTACGCTCGGCCATTCCTTCGATCTGCGTGTGGCGGTGCTGGAGCAGCCATTTCGTCGTTCTTGGGCGCATTGACCGTGCGGAGCCGCCGCACCTGCGCTGATCGGTGAACAGGCATTCGGCAGCCGACGCTGTAAGCCGCAAGGTTAGCCCTGCGGCAGAGAGGCTGAGCCCTGCTGAGGTTAAATCGAGCTGGCGCGTCGCCCGTTCCCCGATGACGCCACCACTACGGGCCGAGCGGCGCTCGACGCGATACAATTGCCTTTGGCATGCCGATAGGGGCGCGTATCCTGTGCTCCCACGAGGGAGGAAGCGATGGCGCGCCCACACTCGCTGGTGATCGGAGCGGCGCTTTTCTGTTGCTCGATGCTGCTAGTCAACGCCACCGGTTCGGCGCAGCAGCCGGGACACGTGTCCGATGAGGCTCAGGCCGCGGGTCGAGATGCCGCCTCGCTGCCGATGGCGACCGAAGATTATTTTCACGACATGGACGGCGGGATACCGCTCTCAGCGGAGGAGATCAAAGGGCGCAACATGTGGCTGGTCTGGGCCGGTGGCGACGACCGGCTTTGGGATTGGATGAGCCACCCCACCTTTGGCGGCTTCGATCTGCTGAAGATCGTTGCCTATGACCCGACCAAGCCGGCCGACCGCAACCGGCGCTGGAGCTATCTCGGGCTTATCAACGAGCCGTGCTTCGACGCACCGCAGGAGGCTGACAAAAACCGTTTCGGATTGATGCTGGACGTGCGACGGGCCGATTGCCCGGCCGACCCGTTTGAGAATGTGAGCAAATACCCCGGGGTCGCGTTCGGCGCGCGCGGCTCCACGGTCCCAGTCGGCTCCTTTTACGGGTATGCCAGCGGCATCCTCGGATTGCGCTTGTTTCCCAATCCCTTCTTCGACGCAGCGGCGGCCGCCCGATGGGATCCGGTCAAATACTTCACTGACCCGAGCTACTACAACGACAAGGACCTCGTCAGGCCATACCGCGTCGGTATGTCCTGCGGGTTCTGTCATCTGGGGCCGAGCCCGGTGCATCCTCCGGCCGATCCGGCGCATCCGCAATTTGCCGATCTCAGCTCGATCGTTGGCGCCCAGTACATGTGGGTTGACCGGCTGTTCATCTACGCAGCGCAGGCCGACAACTTCATGTACCAGCTGGTTCACACCTACCGGCCGGGCGCGATGGATACCTCGCTCGTATCGACCGACAATATCAACAACCCGCGGTCGATGAACGCAATCTACAGCCTTGGCGCGCGACTGGGCATCGCCCGCCGCTGGGGGCGCGAAACCCTGGCAAATGGCGAGATCAACAACAAGCAGTTCAACGACTTTCCCAAGAGTGGCCTGCCACCGGACTTCTTCGCCAAGCCGAACACAGTGTCGACCGTGCATGTGTTGAAGGACGGCTCGGACTCGGTTGGCGCTCTCGGTGCCCTCAATCGCGTGTACATCAACATCGGGCTGTTCAGCGAGGAATGGCTGCTGCACTTCAATGCCGTGGCGGGCGGCAAGCCGATCTCCCCTATTCCGATTGCGACGGCCGAGAAGAACTCCAGCTACTGGCGGGCGACCGAGGCCGGCACGCCCGATGTGGCACTGTTTTTTCTCAAGGCGACCCAGCCCCACCACCTTGCCGACGCTCCGGGTGGTGCGAAATACCTGACGACCGATGCGGCGCTGCTTGCTCGCGGCAAGACGGCGTTTGCCGACACCTGCGCGCGCTGCCATTCGAGCAAGGCGCCGACGCCGGCCGCGGGCCTCGATCCCGGTGGCTGTGCCGGCCCGGGTTATCTGCAATGCTGGAACCGGTATTGGGCCTGGACCAAGACCGACGAGTACAAGACAAAGATGCGAGCAATCGTCGCCGGCCCCGACTTCCTCGACAACAACTTCCTGTCTACCGACATGCGGGTGCCGGTGACGCTGTTGCAAACCAACGCCTGCAGCCCGCTCGCCACCAATGCGATCGCCGGCAATATCTGGGACAATTTCTCCTCCCATTCCTACAAGAGCCTGCCTTCGGTCGGAACGATCACGGTGCATGACCCGTTCACCGGCGAACCGCATCCCTATAAAATGCCGGCCGGCGGGCGGGGCTACACCCGACCGCCTTCGCTGATCAGCCTGTGGTCGACGGCGCCATTCCTGCTGAATAATACCGCGGGGGAGAAGCAGTTCGAGCAAGACCCCTCGGTTGACGCTCGGATGCGGGTCTTTCAGGCGTCGATCGAGCAGATGCTTTGGCCGGAAAAGCGCGACAAGGACCCGGTGCTGGGCGACAAGGTCCCCGGGCTCATCGATCGCACGACGGCGCGCAGCTTCATCCGCATCCCTGCGGGCTTTGTCCCCGAGATCATGCGCGCGGCGAAGGGGCCGCTGCGCGATTTGGCGCCGAACCTGTTCGATGCGGATGGCGGCATCACCCTCGGCCCGATCCCTGCGGGCGTGCCGGTCAACCTATTGGCAAATCTGCGACCACTCCCGGAAAGCAACAATCCGATCGAGCAGCTGGCGCACGTGGCAAGACTTGCCAAGCTGCTTGTCGAGCTCAAGCATGATCTCGCCACCTTGCCCGCCAACGCGACCGACGAGGAATTGCGGGCGAAATTCATCAATGCCGCGCCAACCATGCTGGCGCTCAGCAAATGTACAGATTTCGTGGTCAATCGCGGTCATTACTTCGGCACCGCGATGGTGCCCGGCGCGACGGCGCTGAGCGATGACGACAAACGCGCGTTGATCGAATTCCTGAAGACCTTCTGAGCCCGGCGACGCAATGTCCCCGGAGGCCGATTGCGATTACGTGATCGTCGGCTCCGGCGCAGGCGGCGGCACGTTGGCCACCCGCCTGGCCGAGGCCGGCATGCGCGTGGTGTTGCTCGAAGCCGGCGGCGATGCCGGCGACACCCGCGATGCGCGGCTGCCCGAAGATTACGAGGTGCCGGCATTCCACCCCTTTGCCTCGGAAAATCCCGCGATGCGATGGGATTTTTTCGTCCGCCACTATACCGACGAGAGGATGCAACGGCGCGACGCGAAATATGTCGCCGACCGGGGCGGCATCTTTTATCCGCGCGCCGGCACGCTCGGCGGGTGCACAGCGCATAACGCGATGATCTTTGTCGCGCCGCATAACGGCGACTGGGACGGGATCGCCGATCTGACCGGCGACCAATCGTGGCGCGCCTCGCGCATGCAACAATATTGGGAGAAGGTCGAAAATTGCCGCCATCGCCCGGTCTGGCGGGAGCTCGGCCGGCTCGGCGTCAACCCGACCGGCCATGGCTGGGCAGGCTGGCTCGAGAGCGAATGGGCAAAGCCCTCCGACGCCTTCGCCGACAGCGAGGTCCGCCGGCTCCTGCTCGACTCGGCGCTGGCCGTGACCTCGACGGCGTCGAACCCGCTCGGCACCCTGAATAAGCTGTTCCACAGCGAGGCCGACCCAAACGACCGGCGGTTCGCTCACGCGGGCTTTGAGGGCATTTGCTACACGCCGCTTTCCACCAAAGACCATCGCCGCGTCGGCGCTCGCGAACGGGTGCTCGATGTGGCCGCCAGCCACCCCGATCGCCTGCGCGTCGAGCTGCATGCGCTCGCGACGCAGGTGATCTTCGACGAGCATCAACGCGCGATCGGTGTCGATTACTTGAAGGGTGCGCACCTCTATCGTGCCGATCCCGTTCCATCGGCCGATTCCGGGGCGCCGCAGCGCCTCCTCGTGCGGCGCGAGGTGATCCTCGCCGGTGGCGCGTTCAACACGCCGCAATTGCTGATGCTGTCGGGCATCGGTGCGGCCGCCGCGCTGCAACCGCACGGGATCGCGGTCAGAGTGGATCTGCCGGGCGTCGGGCGGAACCTACAGGATCGTTACGAGATCGGCGTCGTCAACCGTCTGAAGCAACCGTGGTCTGTTCTCGCCGGTGCGCGCTTCGAAAAGGATGATCCGCTCTATCGCCAATGGCGCGACCAACGGAGCGGAATGTATGTCTCCAACGGCGCCGCCGTCGCGGCGGCACAGCGTTCGCAACCGCGACGACTGGCCCCAGATCTTTTCTACATGGCGTTGCTGGCGCGCTTCTATGGTTACTTTCCCGGCTATTCGCGACAGATCGCTGAGCATCACGACTATCTGACCTGGGCGATCCTCAAGGCCCATACGAACAACCGCGCCGGCACGGTCGCGCTGCGCTCAGCCGATCCGCGCGACACCCCAATTGTCGACTTCCACTACTTCGACGAGCGCGACGATCCAGGGGCGGAAGACCTCCATGCCGTTATCGCCGGCATACGCTTTGCTCGCGCCTTGTTGCGGATGCTCAACCAGCCGGAGGCATTTGCAACTGAGGAGCTGCCCGGTACGATCGTTGAGACGGACGAAGAGCTCGGCGCCTATGTCCGAGATAACGCATGGGGCCACCATGCCTCGTGTAGTTGCGCGATCGGGCCGCGCAAGGCAAACGGCGTCCTCGACAGCCGCTTTCGGGTGCATGGTACGCAGGGCTTGCGGGTTGTCGACGCGTCAGCGTTCCCGCGTATTCCCGGTTTTTTCATCGTCAGCGCGGTCTACATGATCGCCGAAAAGGCAGCCGACGCGATCCTCGCCGATGCCGCCACCGCGCCGGGTTGAGCCGGGTCTCAGCCGCCCGACCCTGCCCCGGCCAGATAGCGCAGCGCGCGCACGCCAGGCAGGAAGAAGTAGCCGCCGCCCGCCACGGTAACGAATTGCGGCACTGCGGCGAGGCGGCGGGTTACGCCGTTCGGCTGCGGCAGGGCAAAACCGTCGGTCGCTTCGCCGGGCGGCAGCTCTTCGCGGTTGCCGAGCAGCGGATCGCTCTCACCGCTGAGGCCGGCGAACTTGGCGCTCATCACCCAGGCGTTCTGGATGAACTCGAACTGCCGTGAGATGTTGGCGTTGAGGCAGATGAAGTGAAGCCCGGCCCGCGGGTCGGGTGCATCGGTCCGCATAGCGTCCTCGGGCCTCAGCGCAACCCCGAATTCCCGGCCGCGGCGCAGGATGCGGTGAAACCGGCTGGCCGCGATTAAATCGCTGCGCAAGTCTGGGTGGAAGAGGCCAAGCATGGCTATCATCCGCGCAATCCAGCCGCGGCGACTACCGGGTAAATCCGCGGTGCGCGGATTCGCGCGCCGCACATGCGCGCCGAAGGGGCAGCGCAGCCCGTCCTTGTCGTCGTCGTAGGTAAAACCGTTTTTGCGAATGTCCGCCGCCGTTTGGCCAATCCCGCGGATTGCGTGGGTGCCGGGGATCAGCGCGTCTCCCGAAATCTGCCGGCCGACGAAAACCTCCGCCAGCGCAACCGCCCGGATTGCGTCCCCGGCTATTTCGGCGGCATACCGCCAGAAGCCCCGCACGTCCTGACGCAGTTCGCGGAACACGAGATAGCTCCCGTTGCGGCCGAGATCGCGCTTGGTGTGGTCGTCCTCGGCCTCAGGCAGGCTGCGCGCCCCGTCCATTCCAGGATCGAGCAGCGGTCGGTCAGTGTAGAGGCCGTATTCATTGCGATAGCCGAGCAGGAACTCGCCCACGGCGATCAGATTGGTGTATTCCAGATCTGCGGTGGTCCCCGGTCGGCGCTGCTCGTGCCAATCCGGCTGCGGCTGACTGACCCCATCGGTGAAGCCGAACGCCTCCTTGCCGTGCATGTTAGAGGTCGCCAGCTCTTCGATGAGCTCAAAGCCTTTCCAAAAATTGCCGCGGGTGAGCCGATCGCGACACGCCGAGAGGTCACGCTCGGCACACAGTATCACCAGTACATGCGGGATGGTTCGATCGCCCCACCGCCATTGCGCTGGGGCATTCGCGCCGACATCGCCAAGCCGACGCGAGCGGCCCGCCTCTCCGGTAATGCCGGAGAGGAACTCGGCCGAGAAGCCGGCCATGACCGTCTCCGCGACACCGAGCGCCCGCATACCCTCGGCTGACAGCGCGACCTGCAAGACAGCGGCCGCATGAGTGTCGGCTGCGGTGGTAACCGACGCGGCGGCCAGCCAGGCCCGTGCGGCCGTTCGATCGGTAACCCGCAGCAGCAGGTAGCACGCCTCCGTCAGCCCGCCGTATGCCGATTTGAGCAGGCCCTGGATGTCGTGAAATTCGGCCGCGGGTGCAGGCATGGCGCGACTAGATCAACGCCAGCCATCGGCGCGCTTCGGATTCACTCATAGCCCCCCCTTCCAGCCCTTCGCGGATCATCGTATTGCGTGCCAGATCGGCGGTCGTCAGTCCGGGATAAGCCTTGTACCAGACCTGGGTCGGCAGCTCGTGCCGGCGCAGGTAATATTTGAAGGGTTGCTCATTGCGGGCGCCGCCACACAGCAGAAAGCTGGTGCGCGGATAGCCGACGCCGTTGCTGAACACCAGGTTCAGCCCGTAAGCGACTTTGTTGATAAAATCGTCCATATAGCTGTCGAGGCTGCCGTCGTAGTTGCTGGCGAAAAACAGGCGCCGCCGGTCATCGAGAAAGACCCAGCGGGCGAAATGGATGGTGCCCACCCGCGCCAGCCGACCACGCATATAGATCTGCCTGGTGCTGAAATCGAGGACCCAGAAGATAAACAACAGTGTCCACAGGCGGAAACGACCCGGCTTGAGGCTGCCGAACGCGCTGAACTGATTCGTGACGTCGTGATCCTCGATCGCCCCGAGCGCGTCGACATGAGCCGGCGTTGGCCGCGGAGCAATCACCGGGTCGGTCGTCTCGCGCCGCCGCAGCTGCCACAAAAAGAATGGCGCCCAGAGCGGCGACAGCACGAACACCAGCAACAGCCCGAGCGGCACGCCGACCAAACTCAGCAAATGGCCCAGCAACCAGGGCAAGGGGGTCGGTGCGGCCGGCGTCAGCGCCGGCCCGTTCGCGCGCTGGGATGCAATCAACCGGTAGCGGACAAGACCTGACGGTTGGTGTGCAAGCTCCGCCTCGTTCTCCGCGAGGAAGGCTCGCAGCGCGGCGTGTAGCATTGCTTCCTCGCGGATCTGGCGGACCGTGCGGCCAACCCAGTTCACGTATTGCGCTGTCGGCGCCGTCGAATGGTCGCGCATCCAGCGCAAGAGGTCGATGTCGTGCGAAAATCCGGTGCAATGCGAGAAGATTCGGCGCAGCCCGTCGGCCGCCTGCCGCGCAAAATGCTCCAGCAGCGCCGCGGCATCGCCGTCGCAATCGCCGAGAAAGACGAGCCAAACCGGAGCGTCGCGGAGCAGATCGTCGGGCGGCAGGTCATCGAGCGTGTGGTCGTGCAAGATGACAAAGCGGGCGACATGGATTGCGTCGAACCGGCCGAACGGAAATAGTGGATTGTCCGGATCGACGATGCCGGGCCGGTGGTTCATCGTCGCCAGCAAGGCCCGGAGCGCTTGTTCGCGCGCGGGTAGGATCGGCGCGGCAACCATGAAATTCGATTGCGGCGTCATTTCCGGCGCTTCCGGCGGTCGTCCCGCGAGGTCAAAACTGCAGGGTGAAATCGATCAGCCTGCTCTTATCCCAATACACCTTGCCCAGGTAGAGCTTGGTCGGCTGGATCAGGCGGATCTCGTCGCGAACCCAGTGAGCGACCAACGAGGTCTCCGAATAGTCGAGAACGATGCACTCTTTGCCGTCGAGCCAGCTCGGCGCCTGGTACACCTTGGCGATGATCTCATTGAGGCCGAACGGACCAATCCGGTTCTTGAGCGTTCCCGATTTCGGGTCGAACACCTTGCCTTGCCAGGCAAAGTGATTGACGAACGAGGCGATCTCGGGACTGAAGACGGTGCCCGGCGCGATGATCGCCGTGCCGTCCGCTTCGCCCTCGGGAATTGGGCCGGCATTGCTCGCGGTGAACAGCGCGTCGAGTTCCGCTTGCGACAGGCGGAGGAGCTGCGGGACGTTGTAGGCCATGACGTTTTCGGTCCCTCAATGATGCGCGGCTTACGATGAACGCGGCGCCCTTTACACCGAATGATGCGGGGGCGTTTGAGGTCCTGATCATAGTGGCGCATTTCGGATTGCCTGCCCAATAAAAAACTCGGATTCCTCCGACCAGGGCACGGCGTCTGCCGGCATAGCACCGGCGGTCCTGTCGCGACGGGGTAACATCTGCTTGCTCGAAATAAGTGCGAATGGTTCCATGCCAATCCTGACGTGGTCGCGCCGCGCGTCCGGACGAAAAGGGACCCTGTGCGATGTTTTGGCAAAGATTGCATGACACGATTGTCGCCTTGCTGCACGTCGAGCGCCGCTTCGAGCCCTTTTTTCGCCCGGCTGTCGATGCTGTCCTGCGGGAACCGGCGGCCACCTTGATTCAGTATCTGATCAACAGGCATCGGCAGGACGAGGGACTGGGCCTGGCCGAAGAGCGAATAGAGCCGGATGAAGAGCAGAATCTGCAGTCAATCATCGATACGATGGCCGAGTACATGCGTCAGCATTGGCAACCGGGAAACTATCAACGGGCGGGAAACACCAAGACGCACGGGGTGGTGCGCGGCGAGGTGAGGATCCGCGATGACCTACCAGCGCAGTTTCGACGTGGCGTCTTTGCCGACGTTAAGACTTATCCGGCCTGGGTGCGCTTCTCCGGCCCAGGTCCCGACTGGCCGCGGGACATCGACGATGTGGGCTTCGTCAGCTGCTCGATAAAGCTGATGGGCGTGCCCGGCCCCAAACTCCTCGACGACGAGAAGTCAACTCAAGACTTCCTGTCGATCTGCACGCCGACCTTCGTTACCCCGAACACGCGCTGCAACGCCAAGCTGCAGGAGTGGATCCTAAAGGGCACGCCGCTCTACTACTTCGCCGATCTGCGCGACCCGCACCTGCTCGACGGGCTCATGCAGTCGTGGTGGAACAAGACGCAGAGCAACCCGCTCGGCGAGCGCTACTGGAGCTGCGTGCCCTACCTGTTGGGCGAAGGCCAGGCGATGATGTATTCGGTCTATCCGCGCTCGAAGGTGTACCGCCACATTCCGCGGCTGCCGCTGCGGCCGCCGGACAACTACCTGCGCGACAACATGGTGAGGACGTTGGCGGAAGAGGACGTTGAATTCGACATCATGTTGCAGCTGCAGACCGACGCGTTTCGCATGCCGATTGAAGACGCGGCGGTGCGCTGGCCGGAAAAATTGTCGCCGTTTGTGCCAGCGGCGCGCCTCCACATTCCCCGACAAAAGTTCGATTGGCCGGCCCAACTCGCCTTCGCCAACAACCTCTCCTACAACCCGTGGCACTGCATCCTCGACCATCGCCCATTGGGAAATCAGAGCCGAGCGCGCCGGCAAATGTATTCGCAATTATCGCAGCTTCGCCAGAAGATGAACAACACGCCACACGTCGAGCCGACAGGGAACGAGGTCTTCGCGTAAGACCCCGAGTGCGTCTTCAGGTTCCGCCAGAAATGATGAACATCTCCACTGCGATGAGCAGCGACCCCTTCGGGTAGGTGAGCTGCGGGGCAGCGGCGGGTGCCGCCGTAACCGCTTCCAAGTAGGTTGACGCAGCGCGTCGGGCAGATGCAGCGGGACGATTGTGGCCGCCGCTCAAGGTGTCAGATCAATAGCCGGAGGTTGGGCAGGCCGAGCGTAGGCTCGGAGATAGGCCTCGGCCCGATCGAAGAAATCCGAAAGATCAAGCGCCTCATCAAAGGTGCGGCGGGGATCGCCATCCCGGATCGGACCGCTCTCGGGAACCCGTCCCCCCGAGCTGATGAGATCGACGATATAGCCGCCGAGCACGCGGTAGCTTTCCATCTGCGACTCGGTGAACCACTGCTCGGCGGTCGACTCGTGCGGGAAGGCCGGGTTCAAAGCGGCGTAGGAGCGCACATCGGCTGGTTCGGTGCCGTGGTAGCTCGGCTTGATATAGACGAGCAGCCCCGGTTTAGCCTCCGGCTCGGGATAGCAGATGTCGGCGATCGCGCAATAGACGCCTTCCACCGCCTCCGGCTTGCGCGCCGCCACATTAATGCCGCGGAAGCGGATGGCGACGCCGAGGTCGATCCATATTTTGCGCACGGCGTTCCCCAGATCCTCGAGCTGGCAATTGGCGTCACAGCCGGCATCGCTGACCACGATATAGCGGCAGCGCCGGCGAACCATCTCGTAAACCCCGAGGTTTTCGAAATGGCCGCCATCCGACAGATAGATGTATTTGCCCTGGTCGGTGGTCAGCCCGAACATCTCGCCGATGATCGGGATAAAGCTGAAACGCGGCCCTTCGCGCCGCGCCGTTCGGTCGTCGCCGGGGTTGCCGAGCCACCAGCCTAGCCGCACATTGGCAAGCATCATCAAAATGCTGACGAGCGGCGAGGAGTGGTAGCCCTCGTTGGGGCTGACGGCGGCGCCCGATATCGCCATCGCGGTGCCGAGCGTGATGCCATCCTGGCGATCGCCATAGAGCGCGGTCGAGCGGAAGTTGACCCTCGGATTGCCGGCTGCCAGCGGGGTGACCGCGAAGGCCTCGGCCTTGCGCTCCTGCCACGCGAGATTGCTGGTTGCGACCACGTTGAGCGCCATGTTGATGACCGGGAACAAGCGTCGTCGCACGCGATCGGACCGCGGCGGCCACAACGCGGCCATCGGCATGTTGTCATCGAGATCGAACCCGGTGAAGCGGTCGGGGCGCCGCGTCGTTTCGCGCGCCGCGCCGAGAAACCCGCGGATCAGCCGATTGCGGTATACGGCGTGGAGCGAGAAGCGGTTCACATTGATATACCAGGACATGATCAGCGCCGCCATGAAGCAGGCGAGGCAGGCAACCGCGGTAACGAGCAAGCGAAGACCGGGATAGAGAACGAAAATGTTGTCCGACGACAAGGCCGGCTCGATCGTGTCGAGCGCGAGCCGCGCCCCGCCCGCTAGCAGGATCGCCAACAACGGCAGGAAGACCAGTGTCGCGATCGAGATGGTCAGGGTAACCGGCCACTTTTGGACAAGTTGCCGCGCCGTGGTGACCGCTGATTTGGCGCTGCTGCCCATCAACACGCTGACCAGCCCGGACACCGTGCCCCCTGCCGCGGTGAACCCCCATTTCCACGCCGTGTCGAGCGCTCCCGGGCCAAACAGCACAATGGCGGACAACACCATCCACACGAGCGTCACGGCCACCAGCCATCCGGAAGACCGGGCGCGCCATTCGCGTTCGGTGTCACCGTCCTTGGCATAGCTCGCCAGCCCGACATAGAGCGTATCGCCGAGCAGCAGGGCGAACATGACCCAACCCACGCCGACAGCGACGAGCAGGTCTTTCACCCCGGCGGTACTCACCCACACTTCATAGGGTTCACTGCCCCGGGTGTTGAGCCAGAAATCATAGCCGAGGGCGATGACCGCGCCGCTCGCAGCACCGGTGGCGACCCAGTAGAGGAACAGCTGCAGCGCGGGGACTGGATCCTCTTCCGTGCCAAACAGCGCGAAGCGGCCGAACTCGTGCCGACGCCATACAAACGCGATCCACCAGGAAACGCCATAGACGAGGGCGCCGGCGCCGGCGCCGTACCGCAGCCAGGTTCCGAGGCTCGGCGCTGCAGCCGTGACAAGCGGATGCAGCGCGACGGCGGAGAGCAGCATCGCCGCGAGATATAGGGGGAACAGGATCCATCGCAGATATTGCCCCTGATTGATCCCGTGGCCGTCGGCGCCCGAGCGGTTCGCCAATGAATGGGTCAAGCCCCAAACGAGAAATGCCGCTGCCAGAGAGACGAACAGCTGAGGCCAGATATCCGGCCAAAGCGGCGCCCAGCCGACAAATTCGGCCGCACCGATCGGCGCCAGCACCACCGCGAGAAACAAGGGGAGAAACACGGTCCAATTCAGGATCAGGTTCCTGACGAAGAGCGCCACCGCGGTCCAGGTGTCGGGCGACATCGCGCCGGCCTTCGGCGTCAGAAAATTGGTGCTGGCCCGCAGGCCTTGCAATTCGGCGGGTTCATCCGGCGGATCGACGCTCCGAGCGGTCAGGGCTTTCAGCACGGCCTGGTCGTCCTGCGCATGATGGCGCCAAGCCGAGAGCCAGCTGCCAAGGTAGCCGCCGCCCGACACCGTCGACAGATAGTCAAAGGAAAACAACAGGCCGTGGCGCGCCAGCGCCTGCATCACCCCGAGGGCAAAGTAGGCGCTGCGTATCCCGCCTCCGGAAAGACACAAAGCACTACGCGGCTCCTCAAGCTCGTGAATGGCGCGATAAAGCCCCTCCACCGAGCCGGCGGAATAGCTAACATCGGGGCGAAGTTCCCGGAACTCCTCGGCCAAAACGTCGACCAGTTCCCGCGACCCTTGCCGGAGCCCGGCTGCGGCTCCCGCCTCCGTGGTAGCTCTTTCGATCGGCATTCCGGCCTCCCTACAATGCCCCCTGCCCAGCCAAGTCAGCTATCGGGTTGCGTAAGCTTTTTTAGGTTCTGGTGAACCGCTGCTACGATGTCTGGTGCTGGACACCCGCGTGCAGCCGCGATCGCAGATACCGCAAGGCCAATGTCGCTTGGCCGTGCGGGTCTTCCACCGACTGCGGTGAAAGGTCCATCGGTCTCCGTCAGGAGCCGGTCGAGAGGAAGTGAGACCACCAAAGCGCGTCCGCGATCTGTGCTCATCATCGCTGTATTAATCGAGAAAAAGCACCCGAGAGTAACCGCACGTCTAGCCTCGGCGACGCTGCCGGAGAACCAATGCAGCACCACCCGCCCCTGGTCGGCTGGTAAGTTGGCCTCGATCGAATCGAGAACCCGCTTGACGGCGCGAACACTATGGACTGTAAGAATTTTTCCTCCAACCTCGGCGCACGTCGTCAGTACGCGGTTAAAGACCTGTTGCTGTTGTTCGATGAAGCGATAGAACCGAGGGCCAGCATCGAGCCCAATCTCTCCGACATAGCGGGCTTCCGGTAGGTACCTTTTCCACAGTTCGAAGTCGACCGAGCCCGCCCCTACCAATTGCGGATGGATACCGAGCGCTGGTCGAACATATTGGCACGCCCGCGTGAGATCCCGGTTACGCGGCCAAGCCTTTGGCGTGGTCGTCACTGTGAGCGTGTAGACGCGCGATCTTTCCGCATCGGCGATTGCGCCGCCCATGTCAGGGTATAGGTCGAGGTGGCAGTGAAAGTCGACGTAGTTCATCATACGATTCAGCTCGGTCGCGTCCGTACACCGCTTAGTAATGCCGCGACCTCTTCGAGCCCTCGCCGATAGACGCCTGCGAGCGCAATTTGACGTTCCGGCGACTCGTCAAATAACGGACCGGGTTTATGGATCAGGATCCCAGCCAGCGCCGGTTTGTCGCGCAGCCTCTCAATTGCAAACTCGAACGATCGGATCTGCTGCCCTTCGGCCTGACGGGTATCGAGTATATGGGCCCTCAGATCAGACAATGTGTACGGAGTCGGATCAGTCGCACCGCGAAGACCGACGTGAAGTGAGGCGCGCCGTATGAGGCATGGTAGGCAGTAGCCGCATTGCTCGGTACCGTGGCCTTGCCAGCGTCCCTTCGTCGGCGAGGCGCACGAGAGCGAGTGCGGGATCAGTCGTTTTAAGAGGGCAGCATTCGCGCAGCCTGCCACCATCTCACCTTTGGTGTGATCCCAGTATGGGTTCTCGACTCGACCCCGAATGCCCAAATTGCTCAACAACTCATTCCAACGCGCAATGTAAAAGGGATGTGTGGTACGTGTGCTGAGCGCTCCGAGCCGGAGCGGGTCAAGCGGGACGTTAACAGCAATCAGGCCATTCTCAGGAACGCGCAATGTAAACGGATCCTCGAGGCCCGAGCCGGCAAAAGCCCCGACGGCGAAGAACAGGAAAGATCGCCCGCGTGTCGTTTCCTCAGTCCCTGCTCCGCGAACAAGTTCCTTGGAAAAGGTCATCCACAGACGTAGGCGATCGAAGGATCGGCCCCGGTAATGCCGCTTGAGAGTATCGAACAACTTTGTTTGGGCGTTGCTACTTGCGCCGTCGCCGGCATGGCTTACCAACAGCGGAGTCTGGCCACCTTCCAACAGGTCAATCGCGCCGATCAGGCTGTCAAGTCCGCCGGAGAGAAGGGAGAGGCTATCAAGCGGCGGGCTAATCAATCGACGAGGTTTCCGGGGCACTATCGCCATAAATTGGGATGGCCGGGCTCGGAAACTGATCGTCCATCTGTCTCCGGTGAGGAAGTTGAGCATTCGTTCTAACAGCGCGATCGCATCAGCCCATCGCTGAGGATCGCTGACCGGGACGGCGAGATGGATCTCTCGAGTCCACGTGTCCTGAGATTCTGTTTGGCGGGAAATTCGAGTATCCGCCGCGTGCACATGAGCGGCGAATACGAGCAGGTCAATGCCGACTTCGGTCGGAAAGATACCTAGGCGCGCTAGGTCGTCGAGGCTTTGTCCGATGCCATGGTCCAGCCGCCTTTGCGAAGCTACCAATTCCAACCGGGATGCAGTTTCATCGTTCGCAATGGGTACGCGGACGCGATCCCCGGAACCGAAGCGCCCGATGATTGCATGCCGTCTCATGGTGTGTCTGACTCTGCCTCGGCGAGGCTTTGCAATATCCCGAATGCCTGCTCGTACACCTGACGAACAACGTGTAGGATGCGGTTTGGCGTCATCGCTGCGAGCGTATCCCTCACCGCCATTAGAGCATCGGAAACACCGCGACGAATAAAGTCCCGCAATTGCACTTGGACTCTGTCCGCTTCAAGACCGCCCAACGGCAGGGTGATCATCTTGGTACCAATGTCGTTACACAATCGCGCCTCGATGCTGTGGCTTGCGTACAGCTCGAAGACAATTCGTAATTGATCCTCGGTCATGGCATCCAGGTCAGTGATCCCATTTTCGGCAAGTTCAACGATCGTTTCGATAAAGGCTTCCCGAGCGATTCCCTCGTCGAGGGATCCACCATCGGGGCATACAAAGTCAACGAGTCCGAGGAAGATTTCCTCGATCGGCCGGCCTGCGAGTCTCTCCAGATTGAGTGCACGAAGGGCTTCCTCCGCACCCCGGGTACGTACATCGGCTAGGAATCCTAGCAGCCGACCGCCAGCCGCACGAGAAGTGCTCATCCGCTGGGCCGCGCGGCGAGGTCCGCCGGACACGGTCGAAACATAATGCGACACCGCACGCCCAAGACTACGCCGATCGTGACCACCGGAGCCGGCAAAGCGCGTGAAGTTATTCCGCGCCGCCGTGAAGCGACCGGCCGGCGCGGGGTCTGGAATCGGTAATCGTATCGGGCTGCCTGGCGCTCCTGTCGCCGACGAATCGGCAGGATTAGCGTGGTTTTCCGCGTCTTGATCTGCCGAGGGAGCAATCCCATCGGGCTCCAGCCAAGAGGGAATTAGCGGAGTTCCTCCGCCCGGACCCCCATATGTGTTCGACGTTCCCATCAGCGATTTCCTCGCCGCGTTCGTAGCGTCGCGCTGGCGGCAGCTTTAAGTGCTGTGCCGCCCTCTTTGCTCCAGGCTTCCAGCATCTGATCAAAGCGTTGGACGATTTCAGCGTCTTTTATTGCCCCCTCCCAGCCACTACAAACCCATGGTCCTAGTCGACTCCGAGGGAGCGCCTCGAGAAGGTCGAGCAGACTGGATTGCAATGTGAGGTGAGATCGAGCCAATACGGCAAGACCGACCGCCCCGGCGGGCTCCGTGTCGAATGTATCTCCCCCGACGATCCGGCCGCGCACGAGTTCGAACACCTGTGCGGCTTCAGGCACGGCAAGTCGCTTGAGTTCGGGCTCAAGCGCCTGGACTGAGAACCTTGAGCCAAGCAATTGTTCGGCGACGGCGGCAAGATGGCCTAGCACCGATGTAGCGCCGAAGTAATCTTTGCGATCCTTGGTCACAAACAGATATGGTCGAAGGTCAATAGCCCCGAGCGGCGGCTGGACCTGCGACCACGAACCAACCGCTGGCGACGACAGCCACTCACCGAGCTGTGCACTATCGGGCGGTGAAGACACATCAGATTTCGATTTCTTTCCGGCACCTTCGGACTTTGCCCCTGGCGCCTTGCTTGGCGTCCGCTCATCACTCGTCCGGCGCTCCAACTCGGCTAGATCAGAGCAGGCTCCGTCGAGCGCAGAAGCCGCGGAGCTTGCGATCTGGTCAAAAACTCTCGGCAGAAACCGTTCGGCCAGCATGAGCTTCGCAAGTACTGGAAGTTTCACATCATCCTCAAAACCTCTTGCCTGTGCCGTCCGTTGGCGCAGTACGAGGGAATTTAGAAACCGCTTTATCTGTCGCGGATTACCCTTTGTGCCACCGGCCAAGATGGGACCGATTTGATCGCTCAACGTTAGAGCATTCTGTGCCTTTGCGGCTTTATCGCCCAGCGCCACTCTCGTCATTGCCGCATCAAGTACGCCCCCCACCCATGGACGCTTCAGCTTCTCGCGAGCCGCAGCAATGAGCCTGATAAATGCGGGATCATCCTCGCCAAGCTCGGCTCCAACCAGGAGCAGTGTGACGTAGATCCGGGTCTCAGTTTCGCCAAGAGCCGGAATCCGGAAGGGCACCTGGATTAACTTTTCCAGGTAGTTGCGCGCATATGTTTGCGGCCCCGTTGTTTCGGGCAGGTCAGGAAAATGCTCGCGCACGGCGTATTCGATCATCGCCTCGTCAGCTCCCACGACGAACGCGGTCCGTGAAGTGAAAACGAAGAGGCGCATTGCTTCGAGGGTCTCGATCGCTGTTTTCGGGAGGCAACGGTCGAGATCGTCGATAAGGACCACGAGTTGCGTTATCCCAGCCTCTTTCAACAAGCCATCAAAGGCTTTTCTGAAGGCGGCTATCTCCTCAGGGACATTCTTGTGATCCGCTCCGGGCTTCAGCAGGCTTTTCGCCTCATCAACAGCGGTGCGAAGATTTTCCTTCGTCACGAAGTCGGCAGGGTCGCTGAATAAACCTTCTAAGGTTCCGACCACGGCCTGAATTTGGCCGACGGCGGGGACACCTGTTAATGTCGTGATGGCAAGTCCGCCTGCATGCTTTGCCAGTTTCAGCCAGTCAATGCGTTGCAGGACGTCTTTCACAGCTTCTTGAGCTCTCGCACTGAGGGTTCGGTTTGCTATCAGTTCGGCGACGATTCCCTGGATGAGCGCGACCTTTGCATCCTCAAATCCCTGGAAGCGCCAGCCGTTGAACTTTATGCAGAGGACACCCTCGTGGCCTTTGAGGGCCACTTCAATCATCTCCAGCACACTCGACTTGCCCGCGCCCCAGTCGCCGTGCACCCCAACCGTCACCGGGCTTTCGGGGCGTTCCCGAAGTAATCCAACGATAGTGCTGGCTATCGCCTCATTGTTCAATAAGTCGACCTTTGTCTCGTTATCGGACAGGATCATAACTCAACCAATTTCATAGATATCAACGAATGATACTCGGAGTGGTCGCAATTGCCTACACCGGCTGCAAATCGAGCACCCGAGGCCGGTACTGTGGCTTTCGCATCATCGCATCCTGCTGAGTACAATTCTTGTCACGCTGCCAAGGCTGAAGGGCCGCTGGGATGGCCCTGGTCTTCGTCCTTCGGCACGCAATGTTGTATGATGATCCGTGCCACATCGTGCGCTCTCCCGGTTCGAGATTTGATCCGCGATGGGTCGGCTATTGGATCGGAAAGTTGGGGAGCAACTCCTCAGGCATGCGCTGTCCGGAGGTTACCCCACTTTTCCGCAGGATCGCACGGAAGACTCGCTGAACTTACTATTTAGCGATCGGAGACGACAAGGGTCGGACCAGTTTGTAGTTAGAGAGCGAAGTGATGCGGCCAGACAATCAGGGACACAAGATCGCCGTTCCTATAATCGCGAGGCGACGTTCTAATAACGAGGAAACCTAGATCACACTGAGTTCTCCGATCGCACCGGATGTACCTGTCGATGCCGATCTCAGGGCGCTTGCCAAGCAGGAAGGCAATCGGATTGTCTGCATTGATGATCTGCTTGTTCGGCGCAATTTGCCTGCGGCCATCGAAACGTTGTCCTCCTCATTGCGGTAGGTTCCTGTGGTCACGTGTAGCGGGTATTCGGCGCAGGTTTGCCGGTCTGCGACTCCCGATACCCTGTGGGAGAATCGGCGCATGACCCGCGTTACGGGGACATTCTCGGTCTCGCTGCCGCCGGAAACTCCGGGCTGTCTCAAGCTAACGAAAGCGACCCATCAGACCCGACATCCGAGGCAAGACGCCAAGGCATCGCGCCCGTTACAGCGTACGGAGCACGACGAAGGGATCATCGATCGGTAGCAATGCCGCAGAGGAGACACCGGCCGCTCTATTTTCGTAGGGCAGGCCCGTCTGCACGAACCCATTGGGATATGCCCAGCGCTCGATGAGTGACCACCAGATTGCCTCATCCCTCGGCGATAAGGGTGCGCTATCGCGCCCCCGAAGTTCCAGAAAGAAGGCCTTCTGCGCTCTGGGCCGAGGAAAGGGCAACTCGACCGAGGTCAAACGAACGCTGAGAGGTTGGATGCCCTGCTCTTTGAAGAACCTTGCATTGTCTCCCCAATCTGCGCGGGTATCTTCCAGCACGACCTCATAACCTCCCGGAACGGGCGAGGTCCCGAGATGGAAGTATCGGACCAGCATGCCAAGATCGATTGCCCACAGCATGCCGAGCGTGTTTCGTGCAGGGGGAACCCCTCCGCTGGTCGCGAAGAATGCTGCGACTTCGATGTCACTACTCACGTCCAACAATGCGCTCGGGACGCCGGTGTAGTGTCGCACGGTCGCACGCCTCCGAAAAGGATCCAGCGCGGCAATAGCCGGGAACCGCGCCGTCGCTGTCTGGATAGCTTTCTTCTCGCGTAAGTCAAAGTCCTTGAGTACTTCTGGTGCTAGTGCCGCTACAATGTCGTCGACGTTGCGCATTGTCGGATCGGATTCGGCCCAGTTGCCCTGCACCCGGCGAACTTCCTCGATGATCTCCGCGGGGGCCGCATAGAGCCCGTCGGGAATGAAAGCGACCTGGGGCAGTCCGGACAAGCCTCGAGTTGTCCGGGGGCTAACCGTGAGGGGAACGCGGACGCGCTGCGGCACCTGTCGCCGTGGGCCGCGGTGGCGGGTCGGGAGCAGCCGGTGTGTGAACTCGCTCTGACCCCGGTAGAAGATCGTCACAGGCAGATCACGAAGCGCGGCCGAAACCTCCGGCGGGCGCTGCGAGACGATCTGGCTCGTCCAGTAGCGGGTCGCAGTGAGCGCTGTTTCAACGTCACGATAGACATACGTGTGGACACTATGAGGAGCGAGATCCCAAAACGCCGGTTGCATAGGATTGTAACCGAGCCAGACGGCGCCTTCGGGCTGCGGTGGGCGGTCTGGAATACCGTGCTGCATGCTTCCCCCTATCCGCCGGGAACATGGCGCAATCCCTCAGTGGAGGATTGTATTAGATCACAAGTGTCCGAGCGACTTATTTCGGGCTGCTAGCATGCCTTGTTATTGAAGCCAGAGCAGCTTGCTTTGCCCATCAAGCGACCGACTTCGAACGGCCGGCCTACGCCGGCGCTCTTGGAAAGTCCGTCAAGTCGAGCTTCGCCACGGCTTTCGTTGCGTCACCGAGCAGTATGCCGGAGAGGAACGACGATGCCTTGTCGATGGCCGGCGTGATGATCGCCGCGGTCGCCTTGTCTCCCATGGCCTTGAGCAGGTCGCCGCCGGCCTCGCCAGCGACCTTGGCGCCGAGGGTGCTGAGGACCCCGATGGCCAAAGCCTTGAAGCTCGTGTCGGGCAGCTGCTTGTCCTGCACCAGGGCCTTGTGGACGGCCTTCTTGATGTCATCGCTTACGATATCATCAAGGAATTCTACGAAGGCGTCCACCGGCAGTCGAACCAGCTCGCGTGAAAAAGAGGCGTCGGCAAAGACGCCCCGACGTTTCAGGCGGGCGACAATCTCCTCCTTCATGAGCGGGCTTTCCACGCCGAAGGTCATCAGCGCCCCGTCCTCGGATCAATGGCAACGGCAGCGATGAGGCTGGAGAACACCAACAGATCGATCTCGGACTTCGATAGTGCCCCGAACGCAGGAGTCAGATAGGACGCAATAAAGGCGTTGCAGAAGGCCACTGCCGCCGGCGGCTGAGTCAGGGAAGATTTGGGGTCATAAGGCATGGGATGACCTCGCTCCACGGGTGCGCGGGCGGCAAGCGGCGTGGGTGCGGCCACCCTGACCCCAAGCGTTCCGCCTGATAACCGTCCCCGATCATAGTCCATTCGAATGGCCGCTGGTTTGTATCTCTCTGCAGCCCGATCGTTGGGATGCTCGATGGGCTTCGGGTATTGGCTTGTCATGCTCCCGTATATATAGCAATATCGTTATATGAAGATGTACGAGGCACCTAATCTAACCGACTGACCTAATCCATGAGCAAAAAGACCAACCACCTAAATATTTACATGATCCGACCTGAGTTCTCGGACTTCGGAAAGATCGTAAAACCAGACACGAAATCAATCCCAATTGAGGGCGTAGGGACCTTTTATCTAGAGGATTCACATCCGCGCTCGCCGGACTGGGTTCGAGATTTTTTCGGCTCGCTTGGGGACGAGGCCAGGCTGGTCACCTCAAGCGCGAAAGGTGTCTTGCTAGTCGAAATTCAGCACCAAGAAGAAACACACCGCTTTGCAGTCAGCTTTGGTTTTGGTCGGTACCTCATGGAGGACGATGTCATCGAGGAGCGGTTTGGCCTTAAGGTCGTCCTGAACACTGTCGACGCCGCCAGCCTCCGCAGTATCGATAAGACCACATTGGGATCTGTGCCAAAACAGACCCGCGAACAGATGAGTCGGGAGAGCGGTACGGCAAGTTTCGGCATCGATATCGAGCAGGATTTAGTCAATGCGGTGACAGGTAAGTCACGTGATCAGCGATTTGGCCGAACTCTATCTGGCCGCGATGCGCTTGTCGCCTCTGTGAAAGCCGACGTGAGCGAGATCAAGGATTTCTTGAGCATCTGCGTCGAGAATTATAAGAGCGACATATACAAAACTGACTTCGGATGGATAGATCAGATCAAAGAAATTCGTAGCACGTCAATGTGCGATGCCCTTAACGAACTCCTTATCAAGAGGATTCCTGTAGGCGAGCTTGAGAAAATTTGGATGGCTGTACCGGATATCGTGAATTGGCCTGATGTGAAGGGATTTCGCTACTTAAAAGCGAAAAGAGCTGACCTGTGCGACGACTTGGATGTTCCTGCCTTCATGGATGCGCTGGGGCGCCCAAGCACCCTCACCCTCGAAATGCTGAAAGAGGCTCGAATTTTTGCGATCTCGCCGCGCACAGATGATCCCATGGAGGCATGGTCAGCGTACCGGTGTCTCTACGCAGAAATCGAGCATCAAGGAGCGGTGTGCATTCTGAACAACGGCAAGTGGTATGAGGTAATGAAAGATTTCACCCTTCGGATACAGGGCGAATTCGACGCTCTCACAGAAGCGACGCTCCAGCTTCCTAACTATCGCCATACTGATGAGGGAACCTATAACGAAGGGCTTCCGGCCATCGTTCCTGAATCGTATTGTATGGATCGAAAAATGATTATTCATGGGGGAGGTCACAGTCAAATTGAATTGTGTGACCTTTTAACAAAGGAAAAACAACTGGTTCACGTTAAGCGATATGGTGGCTCGAGCCTCCTAAGTCACTTGTTTTCACAAGGTGTGGTCTCTGGTGAGCTTTTTGTCGCAGACCCAGGTTTCCGAAAATCGCTTAACGAAAAATTGCCCGACGACTACAAGCTGGCCGATCCAGAACAGCAACCCAACGCGCGCGACTACGAAGTGATTTTCGCCATCATCAGTAAGTCGGCTAACCCGCTGGATATTCCATTTTTCAGCAAAGTGAGCCTTAGCAACGCTCGGCGACGGCTTGCCAGTTACGGCTATAAGGTGACGAGGAAGAAGATCTTGGCGGAAGCATAGTGAGTGGCGCTCGAGATCGGCATCTCTCAGGGAAGAGCGACCGGCGACGTTTGGCTAGGTTTTGCGCTGCGGACGTAATCTTGCTTCTGCACGAACTGGTGTTGCTGCCCAAGGATGGAGTGGTATGTATCGTATCATCGCCACCTTCTCGGTCTCGCTGCCGCCGGAGATGGCTGAGGAATTGGAGGAAGTGATGAAGGAGGAGCATCGGACCCGGTCCGAACTCGTCCGGGAGGCGTTGCGTCGGTATTCTGTATCGCGAAAGCAACGCCCGCCGCCTAGCCGATTAATGCCCTGATCTCCGATACAAGCGGCTGCTCGTTCCCTTCGAAGCTCGCGATCATCGCCTGCAGGAAATGTTCGGGAGCGAGCCTGTCGAGATCGAGCGGATGACCGGCACGATCGGTGAGGAGTATGAGGAAGATCATTTGCGCCCGGCCGTTCCCTTCGCGGAAGGGATGGATTGCATTGAGGGTCGCCAGAAAGCGGGCTGCGTGAGCGGCAAAGTCATCGGCTGATGGGCTGCGGAATTAGTTCTGACGTTTAAGATCGGCGAAGCGCTCCCTCATCTGCCGGGCAATGTGTTCGGGGTAGCAGAAGGGGCTGCCACCCTTGCTCATGCGCACGGTACGGCATGTGCCGGCCCAGCGGAATACGTCCTGAACGAGGTGATGGTGGATGGCGAGGTAGTGGGTGACGCCGAGTCGACCTGCGGGCAACGGCTCATCGACACGCTGCGTGGTCATTGCCGCCTCGAATTCGTCGAGGGCTCCCTGATCCCGGAGCCCTGGAATATTTTCGAGAACCGTCGTGCCTTCGTAGCAGTACAGGTCGACGACGGCGTCGTACATACGCCGGCGCTACCGGACCTTCCCGTACTTGCGAGAAATTGCGTGTCGGCGATCTTGGGGAGAGAGCCCTTTGCGCTCGAACTCACGGAAGTCTTCGTTCACTTCCTCACTCAAATGGATGCCTTCCACTGCGCTGATCTTGGCGAGCGCGCGGCGGCCAATCGTATATGATTTGGCGGCATCTTTAGGCGATCGGCTGATTTTTCTCATATCCCAAGTATACCATATTTTACGCTCGCCTGCAGCAGATGAACGGCCAGGGACATTTTTAGCTTACCCCAACCCTCCTCCCATCGTCGAGAGGATCGTTTCTATCAACAGGAGCGAACCGAAAATCAACGCGAGCCGTCAGACTCGCACATGCACTGGAGCTCTTGTAATAATTGAGGGGAAAGCAAGAAAGATCGGCAAGAACGATCTTCCGATACGAGGGTACCACTCCGGGCAATCCACCAGCCTTGGCGGCAGATTCAATGCCGACGTACAATCCCGGCCATGCTCGACCCAGAGGACGTGCCCGCCTTCATCGAACACTGCAAGGAAGTCTACGGTCGTACCCTCACTGAGGACGAAGCGAGTCGGTGTCTGAATAATCTCGTCGACCTCTACGACCTCCTCTTCCAACCGTTGCCGTCAGAGCAGCTTGCGCCTTCTGAAACTCCAGGTCATCCGCAAGCAGCTCCCGAAAGATCGCCATCGATTTGAGGAACCGCGGATCTTGTTCGACCCATGCGCTCCTGAACGCGTCGAGCCAGACCAATGCGGATGTTATTTTTGCCGGTGGAACAAATTGCTCCCCCTCTTTGGTTCGAGTGGCGTCCAATCGCGCCAGCTGAGTCATACACAGTGTGATTGAGTCGCCCCCGTGGCAGCCTCGTGCCAGGCGAATTCTGGATGGCCGGCAATCTGGACATTTGCGGATCCAAAAAATTGCCCCGCGGGATCGCGGGGCAACAATTGCACGTACACGCATGGCATTGCGTCGCTGGTATTCACCGTGCCCGCCGCATAAGCCACCAATTCACTAGTAAAAGACCAACCACGCCAGAAATCACAAGAACATAAGGCCACGGATGTTCAACAATATTAGTAGTGCCCAATAGGTACCCTAAGCAGGCCCCACCAAATACCAACAAGACTGACATAGCCTCCTCCTTCACGCTGGAAGGTAGAGGCGGAACATCGTTATTTAAAGATGCGTCTTCAGCGTGGGGTTCGAAGACAGAGACATTCCGCCCCTCCCTTCCAGGTTAAGGAGCACTCTTGCTATGGAATCGTGCTTGAGTGCCGCTGTCAACTGTTAATAGGATTTCCTACGACACCCGAGACTGGTTCAGGAAAAGGAGAAACTATACTTTTAAACATTAGGAACGGCATTGCCAGCAGTGAGAAAGGGAACGGAATATCCATTGACTGCGGCGCGGTGGACACCTTGACTGGGTTTGCCATCGGTGCCGGAGCGGCGGGGACGCTTGGTTGCTGCACAACGACAGGCATCAGTCGGTTACAGCATCCATTATCCGCACCAGCCAGATCATCGTGGCGCCTTGAATGGCGTGCGACTTCTCGTACTGAGTGTGGCTGCACAGCGGGGCTTGCGGGGCCTCTCTGCGAGATAACCGTGTCACGCTCCTGAAGCTGATGATTTAAGGAGACGACCTCCTCCCGCAGGCTGTCACGCTCCTTCGATAAGGCAGCATATTCATTTACAAGGTTCTCGCTTTGCCGTTGTAGATGCTCGTTCTGCTGCTGCAACGCGTTGCTTTTACGTCTCTCTTCTTCAAACTGGGTTGTTAGCCGTTCTAATTTGTGTTCCGTGTCAGTCTGCTTTGCAGTTAGAACGGCCAAAGCCGCCGGAGTGCTATCTTTATTGGCATACTGAATGATGAATGCTCCGAATGCTCCAGCAGCCGCGAAGCATGCGGGTATTAAGGGGATACCCCTCAAGATAGTCCGAGTGCGCATCGGCTTCCTCGGTATCAAAAGATGATACTGATGAAATGCGTGATCAAACGCAAGTTGAATTCGTCCATCACGTCGGCGTTCGGCGCGTGCGGAGGAGCGGTGCCCTGGCGGCAGATCTGCCCACCTACCATTCCCGGCGCCTGGCGAGAGAATCGGTACATGACCCGCTCCACCGCCACCTTTTCGGTCTCGTTGCCGCCGGAGATGATGGTGTTGCTTGAGGAGGCAATGAAGCGCGAGCACCGCACCCGCTCCGAGCTCGTTCGAGAAGCGCTCCGGCGGTACTTTCGGAACTCTTTGCCTCCGGGAAACCTGCCAAGAGCCACGTAAGCGAGCACGCCAAACCCTCCTCCCACGACATCACATTTCGATTTCTGGACCTCATCCACACCTTCGTTGTCGGGCTGGAAGTGGAAAACAACAGGAATTGGGAATGGGAAGACGCTATCATGGCGGGGCACAGGGTTTTCTACGAGCTCAATAAAGAAGAGCAGGGGACGGTGAGTGTCGACCTCGATGCCCGCTCGATAATCTTCTGGCCCGACGTTTTCGTCGACTTGTCAGGGACGGTGAGCGGTTTCGGCAGCGTCATGGTCGACATCAATGACCATACGGCGCCGGGAGAAGACAGCACCGCCGAAGGGGCTATCGAGCGAGCGCGGCAGGTCGCCTTAAGACGTGCCATTCTTCAAGCGGTCGGGCATAACCAGCCGTCGCCTGAGCTTCTTGGGATGATCCAATTGAAAATACTCGATCCTCGTCGGGTCAGCATCAAGACGCACGGATCGCTGCGATCCGAGATTTGGGATCGCAAGATCATCACTTTCAGAACCATGCTGTCGGAAGTCGGCCACACAATCAGCGGCACGGCGCTTGCGCTCTCCGACGCGCGGGACGCCCTTCTGCCGGGCGGGGCTGGTAAGCAGGGCGCCTAAATTAGCTCGAGCTGCTTCGGCGGCGGTCCCGCCGAGACTGCTGCCTCAAGGGCCGGCACCGAGAGACCCCAGCGCGGCGGGAAAGCCGGCCTTTCTTGGGCCTCTGGGGCGGGACGGTAGGCCTGCTTGATGCGTTTGCGCGCGCTAACTCCGCGCACCTCGGGATGAGCAACACGGGCGTATTTCGAGATTTCGCAAAAGAGGTTCTGGCAATCGATCGGCTGCAGCGGCCTGCCAAACAGTCCGTCAAAGCGCAGCCCGAGGCGCGCAAATTCGGCCTCTTGGCCATCGACCATGCGGTAGATAACGTCCGTCGGCGCGAGCCGGCCGATATCCGTGAAGCATTTCGCGATTCCGTCGAGGGCACCCGGACCGGCGACGACGAAATCTGCTTCGTCGAAATCGAGCAAGGTCGAATAGTTGAGGTCGATCAAATATTGGAAGGCAAGAAAGGGACCGAGACCCGGATAAGGCCTGATCATCTCGTAAGCGGCGCGCAAGGATCGCGCCGTGCTGAGCCGCGCCGGCAGGCCGTCCTCGATCATGCGCACCAGCAGCGCGAGATGGTTGTCGTGCTTTCGCTCATGGCCGAAAGCAGGCGCTGGCATGATGTAAGCGGCCGAGTATATGCCTTCGCCGCGGTTGCGGAGCGCCCCGAGCGCCAGTGAGATGCGATTCAAGTCGGCCGATTGCCAGGTCAAAGGGCCGAGAACCCATTCGAGGTAGCGCCAAGTCCCGATCTTGTTGAAGAGCTTAAAGAGAAGCGTGCGGAAGAATACCTCGACCGGCGCTTGCGATCGGTCTTCCCTGTAGAGTATCTCGCGGATCAGATATTGGCTCACGCGGTCGGCGGCGCGATAGGCGTTGGTGAACCGGTAGCTGCGCAAAACGGGGTCCGCGGTCCAAGGACCGCGCGGATCGCCCAGGCGGCGCAGATACATCGCCTGTCGCTCGGCAGCGAAGCGCCAGTAGGTGTCGTACACGCAACTGGGTGTCATCGCCATCTCCGTCGCTCGCGCCATGATAGACCAATTACGTGGCGAGCAACGGGCCGTCGTCTTGCTACGTCCAGTTTGTCGGATCGCCCACGCAGCCGCGCGCCGGTTGCTCGCGAAGCCATGCGGCGAAGGCCTCCGCCCGCTCGGACGGAAAGCAGCACTTATGGCCCTGAGTTCGATGCACAAATTCCGGAAAATCGGCCGGCACGGCCGGGCCCTCGGCGCCCCAATAGGCAAACTCGCGCGCCAGTAGAACGCGATCGGTCGTGCCGGTATCGCGGCGGAGGTTCGAGGCGCTTACTTGGCCGGCCGGTTCGCTGTGGAACGAATCTTCCTGAATGAAGCAGCCGGTGTTGGGGTCGCGGTGGTAGGCATTGTCGCCATAGCGCAGCATGAGGCTGCCGCGCATCACCGGGCGTTTACGGCGAAATCGCGGATCGGACCAATACCGGTCGAAGTCGATGATCTCATCGATGCGCATCCAGTAGGTGAGGCGGCCTAGGCCACAATTGGGCCTCGATCCGGTGCCAACGATGTAATCGCCCACCTCGGCGTATTGCCGTATTTTGGGCTTGCAGGCCGCGAGCGTGCAGATCCCGTGAAACGGGTTTGGCGCAAAACCCAGATCATGGTCGATCACATAGCTGTAGACCCGCATCAACTAGCCGCATTTGTTGCGGCGCGTGATGGGCTCCGGGCGCGGCGCGCCGCTCGGCATCGACCAGGATACGGTCTTGCCGGAAATCGCTTCCCGCACCTTTTCGGCATCCCAAGGGATCGTATCCGAACCATATCGCTCGATCGCGGCCGGCACGGGTCCCTCGCCACCGGGACGTGGCCATACGCCAATGACTCGGCCGCCGGCGCGAGCGACTTTGCCCGCCACCTGTGACAAACGGCCGTCGACATCGCATTCAGGGCTCAGGATAACCAAGAGCACCCACTCGGTGGCATCCTTGCTCTCGCCTTCCACCTCGGCCTCGGCGGCGAGAAACGCCTCAAGATCTTCAATGTCTTGTTCGGGATCGCACTCAACTCCGGCCGCCGCCAGCAAGGTGAGCAGCTCGGTCAGTTCCTCTGGGGTCAATGCCGGGAACTTATAAATGATGACGCGCGCCATAATGCAAAGCCTCAGGTTCCTACTACGTTCCATATATGGGTGTTGACCCGCGATAGAAAAGGGTTCCGGTAGACAGCCTGTCGGCTGGGCCTTGGGCTCGTCGCTGAACAGCCGAAATCGGCGCACAACCTCGTCGTTGGCCCTCGTGTCAGCGAAGGTCGACCCGCCACACCGACCGGCCCCAGAGCTCGGGTACGACGCACCCGATTTCATGCACACGCGATTCTGGCGCGCCTCCAACCGCCCCCTCAAGGCAACCCCTCCGGGGCGGCCTTCGGCGGACCTTGACCGGCGCGGCCGGCGCGCTGGTGCAATTGCATGTCGGCTTCGCCCTGCACTCTCCCGCTAAACGCGGTCGAGCCTGGGAACACGCTCGGAGTCGGGCGGGGACACCGACAGGGCCGACGGATACGACAGGTGAGCGCAGGGCACGACAGAAAGCAGCGCCGACGCGCGCGACCCTATGACGAGAGCGCACCCAGGCGGACGAACCCCCACCGAGCAATTCGAGCCGCAAACGGGCTGCCGTCCAGCCGCATCAAGCCAACAGGCCTTCCGCGTGTCGCAGCGCCCTCTCGCCATCACTCCCAGCTCACGACCACCTTGCACCTCGCGAACTGCTCACGGTACTCTTCAACCAAGGGTGGTTACGAGCATACTGTTGGGGAGCGAACATGCCGGCAGAACACCTCGATCAGTTGATCGAGCAGCTCCTTTCTGACGGCATGGGGCGAATTTTCGTATCAAACGTATTGAATCACATAGAGGTAAAGCACCTTGACGCGCGGATCTTCCGAGCAGCTTGGCAATATGCCGTCGACACGACAACGGCTATTCCACGAGATGCGAGGGGTGTCATAGATCTCATCGAATCTTGGCCAGGCACACCAGGCATCGTGTATGCTCGCCAACCATGTAGGCTACAAGGCCGTCAGCGTCCCGTGGAGTTGCAGCAGTGGGAAACCCAAATTTTAGTTCACGTTTGCAAAACTGAATATTTGAACAGCAGAAAACATGACGCCTTAAGGCTCGGTGGTAGTTTATTAGTGCTGCCTAATCCAATCATGCCAAACAGATTTTTCCTGCTCTGGTGCGTGTTACCTCAGTCATTACCGACAGATGTGACCGCCGATCGTGCGCGTGATTTATTGGGCTTAGTTCACCACACGAAGGAGAAAAGGGTTGAGCTTGCACTGATTTCCTTTTCGCCCGGTACGGTGCGGTACGTCGCTCGACCAACGGCCCTGGATGGCGGAGCTAGTTCACGGTTCTTTGCCGTCTCCGAACGCGAATGGGACGATCGATTGAACAAATCCGATCCAACGTGGATGGGCTTTACGGCCGACCTAGATAGGATAAGGCAGGAGAATTTTCCAATCGCCGCGTCCGCGGAGGGAGTCGCGCCAGCTGATAACGTTCTGATCAGTGATCGAGCAACCGAACGGGTATTGGGGCTAGTCACTCTTCCAGCTGTTGGAGATACGCGTAAAGACCGGATTTACGAAAGGTACGTCCGAAGAGGTAGAACTAAGAAAAAAATGAGAAGTTTCCTGCGCCACAACTACCGATCAAGACCATGACGGAAACCTGGAACGCAGATGATGTCGCAAAAATTGGTGACTTTACCGTTACTGAATATTGCGATTGGTTACGACGGGGACTCATCGATTGGGACAATGTACGCGAAAACAGATACGCCTTCGAACCTCTAAGAGATCGATTCAATTTAAGAGATGATCCTGAACCACAAATAGCAGAAATGTTTGACGTTATGTCCGAACGTCAAAAGCAAACCTTCCTTCGCGCGATCTCAATGGGCTTTTCAGAAACGGAAACAACCGAGCATGGATTGGCTTTTTTTGATTCTCTCCAAAGGCTAGTGATGCTTATCAACCGCCCTGAACCGATCGAACCAATGGTACAGAGGCTCAGCGACTCGGAATTACTTGAAAATGCAAATGAGTCCGTAAGCCAACATCTTTATGCACGAGGATTTTACGTAATTGAGAAACTCAAACGACATCGACAAGCGCTATTGCTCATGGCAAAACTTTTACAATCTGAACGTTTCAAGTCTGAATATGGTCCGGCTGTCTTATCGATGCTATCTCGCATCCAACCGGCCAAACTATTTTCACATCTTCTGCGACTGAACGGTTGCTGGACCTTCGAACATATTACCCTCCGCGCAGAAGCACTGCTGACACAAATCATTCCCACCATGTCTGCTGTTGACCTTCTGGAAGCGGTTCGTGATCGCAATTTCCTGGAACTCAAGGAGAATTGGCCCGACATTTTTGCATTCTTGAAGAAAGCAGCGGGTAGCGTACCTAATGCTCTGACGAGCGCATTGCTCGCAGACGCGGCTGCCGCTGAAGCTGGTCGAAACTCTGACGTGGACCGGGCCGTGATAGAGGAGTATGAAACGCTACCGGACGAGAACAGATGGGCATGGCGAGAACTGACCGGATCCATTCGCTGCGAAGCCATAGCGGTCATCAAGGCGGTCGATCCCGAGCGGCTGGGCATCTTTGAGGTCGGAGAGATCGGACGCTTCGTCCAGATGCGGTATAGCGAAGGGGCAGGAGTATGACCCCCACACCGCCCGCGACAGTAACCTGGCCAGAAGTCATTCGGGATGCGTGCTGGCTGTGGCTGCAAGTTACTGCCGGAGAGCAGGACGATCGGCTACAAGCAGAAGGTCAGCATCTCATATACGCTATTGATGCGACTGTTGCCGCGTTGTACGCGGAGCCTTTGCGTTCTGCCGAGCGTGTCCACCTGCTCGGTTTCCTAGAGGAGGAGACGTTACCAGATCTAGCATACACACTCGGTCATATCTGTCTCCGGCGCGCAGAGCAGGCGGGCGGATTCGTCCTCTTGCCGGGCCATGATGAGGAATTTCTGAGGGTATTCTCTGCCGTCCAGAGAATCTTGCGGACTCGATTAGGCGATCGCCAGCCGAGCTCGATTGCGAAATTGCTGGAAGAGAAACATGCTTCCCGAGAGACAGAAAAATTAAGGAGGCGAATAACAGAAAATGATCCACCTGAAGGGGCTGAATTTATTGCAGCGGAATTCCGAATTCTTTATGGAATATTGCGAGATGAGAGATTTGAGCTGCCGAGATGGTACGACTTCATTTCTAGATCCTCATTAAGGGCATCCGCCGACCCGGGACTTGAGTTGCCAGACCCAATGCCGGCGGAGAAGCAGATAATCTGGGCGCGGGATCGCTGGTTCGATGCAATCCGGACTGTCAAGTCGCGGCGCAGAGCGGCATTGAGAATCGAGGACGATGCCCAAGCACTCGCAACGCTCGGGTGGTTAAATACCGAACTTGAGAGGCGAAATGACGCTCGTCGGGTCGTACTTTTAACGCTCGATCAGTCGTTGCAGCTGGCTGCGCTCGCCAATCCGACATTCCCTGGCGCGAAGGCGATACGCGATCCCAGACAGTTTACGCGCGAATTGCCGAGCACCATAGGAAGCTTCGTCGAGAATCCGGGCGCCGAATCTGCGAGTTACGGTGTTCTCGAATGGTTAGCGGTATTCCTTTCGCCATTTTCCCGCGGTGGTGCTTTAGACCCTCAGATGATTGAGCGGTTAGTATCTCCGGAAATGCAAGAACGGCAGTGGCGTGGTCTGGGAGCATTATTCCAGCACACGCATACGCATTCCGGAGGAGCCCTCCGTTTGACCAACGCCAGGGCGGAGTGGCAGCGCTTCATCCGCCTCGGCATCAATCGGTACGCGGTCGAATCAATGCAGAATGACCCACGGCTCCGGATGATCGCTGACGTCCTGAAAGAGCGCGACGATATCGGACTGCAAGCGGCGCTAGCCGATTACGTGGTCCGAACTACAAGTGATGCGAGCGTTTCCAGTCTTGTAGCCGGTCTCTACATATCCCTCGGCCGGAGATCACCACCCCTTCGACGCGAACACACGGTCTATCGAATGCCGATTGCGATACATTCGGAACCGAGCGACCGGGAAATGTACATTAGGTTTATCGACAGAGCAGTAACTACCAAAAATTTGGACGCAGTTAGACCATTCGAAGAATTCATCGAGAAATACCGAGCTCATCTTTATTATAGCGTATACTTTGCAGCGATCGGCAATTGGGAAGCGACGGAGACTCTTGCGCGGGCCGCTCTTGGATTCGTGGACGGAACACCAACCGAGGAGTCTAAACAGGGTGCGACGGGTGTTGAGGTCGCATACGTCCTTGCCGTCGCCTGTAGACATCGCATCCGTAGACCCGAAGACCTCTCACGTGCGGAGGCAGCGCTTCAGGATGTTGAGGTGCGCCGTCAGCGTGCAGAACGCGGTCAGGATCCACGCCTGGCAGTTGAACGCGTAGCCCTCGATCTGTTGCGCGCGTTCGCAACACTGCTCCTCGGCCCGGAATGGGAGGGTACACTCGCACACCGAATGACGAAAGAAGAGATGCTGGGGTGCCTTGGCGAAGCTAGGGTATACATTCTTCGTGATGAAGATCGGCTGTATAAGGACATCCTAACAAAACAGATTCTAAGCAATATACTGGTAATTGGAATGTACGAATTTATGGCCGCTCCTATGGGTTTTCACCCCGTCTGCGAAAGCCGAGAATTTATCGCTGCCACACTTGAACTAGAACAGCTGAAAGAGAGATTTCGACGTGGCGATGGTCTTGCTCAGGCCGCCCAGTCTCGCTATGTAGATATCCTCATTGGATTTGGGCGCTGGGTTACGGGCAATTCAACGCCCCTGGACGTAACCGCATTGAGAGAGCTTATTGCCAAGGCTCAAAGAGACGAACCAGAGATGCCTTATGACCGTGAAAAGTACCGAGCCTTGGGTGTACTCATTGCAGCGAATTCAGACTAATTCATTCGGTCTAACTGGAGCCGAAAGCACGGAACCCCTATAAAAACTCAGCCCTGCTTTCTGCGGGCTGAGGTGGCTCAAATTTGAAGCGATAGGGTCACACCTTATCGTCTCAAAAACACGAAGCGGAAATCCAAGTCGGTGCGAAGATCCGAATTCACACATTCGCCGTCGAGCCGCAGCTGCCCACGGTAGTACTCCACCACAAAGATGCTCGATTGGCCGCTCCGGTCTATCGTCGCCGGCATTGCCACTAGAAGCCATTCCTCGGGGGGCTGATCGACATATTGAAGGCGGAGTAGTGGTCCTACTTCTGCCGGGCACAGCGTTAAGCCGAGATCTTCGGCACGCCTACAGATTTCCTGGTAACGCGCTCCAGCGTCCATTCCGAGGTCACCGAC
>Ga0207066_1004_pt1 | contig 59483 bp, 53 predicted proteins | sample Alteio_BWMinCont_24_FD_153490 | JGI IMG/M metagenome (GOLD analysis project Ga0207066, IMG submission 153490) | Enriched cells from forest soil in Barre Woods Harvard Forest LTER site, Petersham, Massachusetts, United States -... | ecosystem: Environmental > Terrestrial > Soil > Temperate forest >...
ATGAGACGAAATACACAAGCATGTGTTAGATCGTTTGTAACCGACTTAGGTTACTATGTCGGAAAAGTGGCAGAGAATACGTTCAGCAATTGTGATTGCGAATATGTTGCAGTAGAACGGTTCGCGCCGATTCGGATCTTGCCCTTGCAGTTTCTGTGGCTTGAAACAGCCGGTCGTACAGTTCTTTTGGAGAGGTGCCCATCTTGGCGCTCAAATCGCTCATCGCCCGAAAGTAGGCTTGGGTAGCGGCGTCATACTCCAGCAGCAGCCGTCTTTTTTCCTCGCAGAACGGTTGGTTTGGACCACCCGAATTCAGTAGAATCTCGTTAGATCCCTACACGCAGAACCAGTTACATAATTTTTTTGGATTAGTAGTGGATTTCTCGCGGAAATCCGAATTAGAGTAACGTCAGAAACTCAAAGGGAGCGGTAATACGCGATCAGATCGAGCGGCTTCGGCGTGTGGCGGTTTCGGATAATTCCGGAGCGGGAATCGATATCACCGTTCTTCCCCACGCTGAATTAGGTGGGAACGAACGACGAGGGTCAGACCCAATAATTGAACGCCGATACCCGCCAAGACGAACGCGGCCTGGGACGGCGAGTACGATAAAAGGACGATCGCGGCGAGAACAATGATCCATCCCGACGCGAGCAGAAGAAATCCCGAAAGCCTCATGGAAATTTCGTTCATTATAGCAGTGGCGGCTAACGCCGCACTCTGATTATCTGGGTGTCTGTGACCTTTATGTGCCGATCGTCTTGCCAGGAGATTTGGTCGAGGGGAACGTCTGAAAGCGGGAACAGAGAGAACGTACCATTGATCGCGACAACGGCGAGGGAGCAGCGACGGTTTGTTTCATCGCCGAACGGAGTCGCACCGTCGTCCGCGATTCCTTTTTGAATCCAGTCGAAGGTACAATCGATGAACGCAACCTGACTGGAATCCGGGGACCACGAAAAGTTTGGGACAAATTGGTGGATGCCAATGGCCCTTTTTCCACGCCATTGAACAACATCGATCGACTGATTCGAAGGCCTGGGCTTGCTTCCCTTTGGAAGCGGATAAACGATCGTGTTATCGATCATCAAATAGTAGCTTTGAGCATACGGCGGCGCGAAATGAATGATCGGGCCGACGTGCGCGATGAATTTTCCGTCGGGCGACGGCGTAAATCCCAGGCCAGCCAGATCACGGACATTCTTGCCGGTTGCGAGATCGACCTCGACATATTCGCTCGCGGAGGGAGTGGCGTGGCACTCCACTCCGATTGCACCACTCCACACCCAGAAGATGTTCAAAACGCTGAGGCACGGCCCGGAGTCATCAGGAGATGTGGCCGGCCGCGCCTGAAATGACTGCAAGCGCTTACCATCGAGATCGAGGATAACGACCGAAGGAGTACAATGTTCCGCTTCCGGGCATTGCTCGTAGTACGCAATCTTGTCATTTCCAGGCGAAAGCGCGGCTTGCAGCTTGGCCTTGCCGTCATGGGTCAGTTGCCTTTCCTGACCGTCCCGTACAAGCCAGACTTCGTTGTCTCGAACCTCGACGTCGGCCCAGGCGACCGAGCTGATGAGTAAGAGGGCGACGTATCGCAGCACACTTCAATCATAGCGAGCGGTAATACGCGATCAGATCGAGCGGCTGCGGCGTGTGGCCCATGGCTCTCAAGAAGCCGGAGACTTGACCTCGATGATGCGTGCCGTGATTGACCAGATGGAGCAGGATTTGCCAGAGGGGCGACACATAGGGGTTTCCCTTGGTGTCCTTGTAGGAAATGTTGGCCAACATGTCCTGGTCGCTCAAAGGATCCGTGAACAGCTTCCACCGCTGGAGCAAAGCCGGCCAATCGTTTTGTAATACCTCCAGCCGGCGATCTTCAGGAGTAATGAATGGGGCGGGCGGCTCTCCCTTCACGCGCGATAACCAAACACGGTCAGCAGCGAAAACATGCGCCAGCGTGCCTACAATATTCTTGTCCGAGGTCTGGAAATCGCGGTTCAGCTCCTCTGACGTCAGCATAGCGGCCTGATCCACCAAGCGGCGGCTCGCCCAAGCGGAGTAGTCAAGGTGAAGACGAAGCGTGTCGGCGGTAACAGTCATATTGAGATTATGACGCGAGAGGCGCGCGTCGACCAAGCCGGCTTAGAGGTGGATGATGCCCCGTTGAATGGCGGCAGTGGCGGCTTGCGTACGATCGTCCGCTCCCAGCTTGCTCAGAATGTTCTTCACGTGATTTTTTACTGTGTGCTCGGCAATCCCCAGCTCGAACGCGATTTGCTTGTTGCCATGGCCTTTGACGATCAGCTCTAGAACCTCGATTTCGCGGGAGCTCAAGTCGGCCGGGAAGATACTGGCTTCGAGCGCCGCCGCCACAGCAGGGGGCAGATAGGTAGCCCCGGAATGAACGGCTCGGATGGCCCGGATCAGCTCGTCGTGGAGCACGTCTTTGGTGAGATAGGAGCGCACGCCGGCGGCAAGGGCGCGGCGAATATCTTCATCGCCGCCATAGGTGCTCAAGGCGATAATGCGGGCCTCGGGGAACTCCGCGCGAATCGCGATCACGGCGTCCACCCCGCTCATAACGGGCATTCTTACATCCATCAGGGTGATGTCGGGCTTGTGCTTGCGGTATAGCTCCGCGGCTTGAGCCCCGTTCGCCGCCTCAGCCACAACTCGCATATCGGGCTGCATGCCTATGATGGTCTTCAGGCCGACGCGGGCGATCAAATGATCCTCGGTGATCAGAATGCGAATAGGAGTCTTGTCGCTCACGACAGCGGTACCGTGACCTCCACTTGGGTGCCCTGCCCCGGCTCACTGTGCAGTTGCAGCTCACCGCCTAGCCGCTCGGCTCGTTCTCGCATGCCGAGCAGGCCGAAGTGTCCGCCCACCTCGGAGAAAGCTTCGGTCTGCTCGAAGCCCCGTCCGTCGTCGGCCACCAGCAGCCTGAGCTTGCGCTGCGCCATTTGAAGGCGAATGCGGACCTTGTTTGCATGAGCATGTTTAACGGCGTTGGTAACCGCCTCCTGTGCGATGCGCAAGAGATGCTGTTCCATTTCCTCCGGCAATTTGCGGCTGGGTCCTTCGACGTCCACGCGTACTTGGACGGGAGACCCTGCTGTCCATTGCGGCGCGGCTTGCGAAATCGCCGCTGACAGATCGTGGCCTTCGAGCGCCGAGGCGCGCAGGTCCATCACCGAGCGCCGCGCTTCGGTGAGGCTGTGCCGGACCATCTTACGCGCCAAGTCCAGGTGTTTACGGGCCACATCCATGTGCCCGTTCAGCGTGAGCGCCACGGCATCGAGTTGCGACGAGATGCCCACGAAGCCTTGCGCTAATGTGTCGTGGATTTCCCGTGCCAAGCGAGCGCGCTCCTCCAGCACCATGGAGAAACGTTCGCGCATCTGGCGCACGCGCAACTGATACAGCGCCCATATGCCGGCGGCGGCGGCAAGAATGCACAAATACCGGAACCATGAGGTCTCGTAAAAATGCGGCTGCAACTCGAAGGCAAACGACGTTTCGCTGGAGGGTCCGCGAATGACGCTGGCGCGGACGACGAAGCGATATTGGCCGTGCGGCAAACTATTGTAATTGGTTACTCGGCGCGCTACCGAGTTGACCCACTCTCCATCCAGTCCCTCCAGCCGGTACGAGTAACGTACCTGTTCTGGGGCGCTCAAATGTATGCCGGTGTACCTGAATTGAGCTCGGCCGTTGCCCGGTGGAACTGTTACGCCGTCCTTCAAAGTAATAGGGTGTCCGTCCACGGTAGCTTCCAACATGTGCATCACGGGCCTCAAAACACTGGGCTTTCGATCTCTTGGATCCAGCACCGCCAGGCCGCTGCTAGTGGGAAACCATAAGCGCCCGTCCCCGGTTTTCGTGCCACCGCGGCTAGTGGGATACGCGGGCGCGCATTGCGCACTGCGAAGTCCGTCGGCTACTCCGAAATTCTCCGGATGCACGGATCGGGTTTTTCCCGCAGCCAAGTCCTGGAGCTCCTGCTTCGGCACCCGACAGATTCCGCGCGTCGTGCTGAGCCACAACGACCCATGTCCGTCATCCTCCACGTGCGCAATGTTGTCGCTCAGCAGGCCTTCCCGGGTGGTGGCGTGGAAGAAGCGATCGTCCCGAAAACCGTTGAGCCCACCGTCGAACGTGCCAACCCACAGCGTACCATCGGAACCTTCGACCAGGGAGCGAATCTGATTACTGGAAAGCCCGTCCGCAGTAGTGTAAAGACGCGACTCACCGTTTTTTACCCGCCACAGCCCCTGTCCATAAGAGCCGGCCCAGAGACTTCCGTCGCGTGTTTCGCACAGGACCACGAAGTCTGTGTTCAGCAGCGTCCCGCCGGGGATCACGTTACGGGAGTGGCCGCCCAGCAATTCGCTCAGACCGCCGGGACCAGCCACCCAGAGCTTGCCTGCATGATCCTCGAAGAAGTCGAAGGTGATCTGCCTTTTTAACGGATCGTCGACCACCTGATTGATGAAGTGGCCGTCGTGCATGCGGCTTGGCCCATCCCGGGTTGCGATCAGCAAATCGCCGCGCTGGTCCTCGCGTATGGAGAAAATCTCATTGCTGGGCAGTCCATCCAGGGTCGTGTAGGTTCGAGGCGGCGTTGAGCCGAACTCCATCAGACCGCGATCTTGAAAACCAATCCAGATTCTGCCGTGCCGGTCCTGGAAGACGGTAGTCGGTTTATCGCTGGGCAGACCTTCGGACCCGCCGTATATGGTGAAAATGTCGTCCTGGAGGCGGGCAAGCCCGCTGTTCATACCCACCCAAAGGTTGCCCTCCACGTCTTCATAGAGGGATCGGACCCAGCCGCGTTCCTGCGCGTTGGCCTGCTGGTCGCTGACAAATCGGCCGCTTTTTAGCTGCGCCAAGCCTCCATTTGTTCCGGCCCAGAGGTTCCCGTCACGGTCTTCCCAAACGGCGCGGACGAAATTATCGGGTAGGCCGTCCTTGGTCTGATAAAGCCGCAGCTTGCCGGCGGGCGTATGCATTAGAAGGCCGCCGCTTCCCCCGATCCAAAGATTGCCTTGGCGATCCTGAACAACCGTGGTTACGACGGTGCCCATGTACGATGGCTCGGCAACCGAGACGAACCGGGTACCGTCAAACCGCCCGACTCCGGCGTATCCGGCAGCGTACACATTCCCGTCGCGGCCGTAATAAACGATGCGCAGCCCTTCGACGGGAGAACCTTGGCTGGGGCTGTAATTGGTGAACTTCCCATTCTGAAAACGGCTCACGTAGATTCCAGCCGCCACCCAGATCGCGCCCGTACGATCCTCCGTGATGGAATTGATGAAGGTGTCCGGGAGGCCGTCTTTCTTGGTGAATGTCGTGAACTTTCGGTCCTTGTAGCGCGTGAGGCCGCCCGGCGTGCCGATCCAAAGGTTCCCGTCGCTACCGGCCCAGAGCGCCGCGATGCTGTTGTTCGGCAGCGCGCCGTTCTCTTTGTTGAAAGCCACGAAGTCGTAGCCGTCAAACTGCGCCAAGCCTTCGTCGGTTCCCAGCCAAAGGAAGCCATCCTTGGTTTGCGTGATGGCGCGGACCGTATCTTGTGGCAGTCCGTTTTCCTGCGTCCAAAGGGTGCGAGTGTATTGTGTGAGAGCGCGCCGAGGGTTCAGAGCCAGGGCTGGCATCGTCAGGGCACAGCACAAGCTAACCGCGAGCAGCGCTTTGATATACACTCTTGAGTTTAAATGATTTGGCAAACTGGAGGTGTGAGGATCCACTTGGCCGCAGGTTGTTTTTTCGCGTTGCTGGTTGCCTGCGGCCCATCCAAGCGTCCGGTGCTCGAAGATCCGGCCAGGCACGAGGATCTGTCGCTCTTCCGTATTCAGTCGTTGCGCGGCACCCGGGACGGAGATCGTCTTGCCGTTCAAGCCGTAATCAGCGACAGCTCTTCCATCCTGACGGTGCAGCTGCATTTCGCTGTCGGTTCGCCAACCAAGCTGGAATCGGGTACGTGGCGCTGGTCGCGTACCGGCCGAGATTTGAACGGTCCGGTCTCGGCGCGGTCGGTCACGTTCCTCGGTGGACAGGACGGCCCGCCGAGCATCGGAGGCGCCTTCGATCTAACAGCTGACGCGCCGAGTCCAGCGATCTATCGTCTGAATATTCCGCTCACCGAGTTGCGAGAGCGCTGGAAGGGTTAGCTCAACAGCCTAGACCTGCTCGACGTACAGCTTTAAACCCGCGACCGACTTCACGCGCACCTGCGCTCCCGGCGGGACATTAGCCGACGCGGCTGCATCCCAGTATTCGCCGCGCACCAGCACTTTGCCTTCGGGTTCGAGCGCCGTTTGGGCAACGCCGATTTCGCCTATCATCCCGGCAGGACCCGTCAGCACTTTATTGCGCCGGGCCTGGAGCACGACCGAAACCAGGAACATGGTGATGGCCGCAAAGGGGAGCGCCACGCCAAGCGCGGTGCTGAGATGTATGCGAATCTCTGGCGGACCGTTGACCAGGAGCAAAGCCCCTAGCACCATCGAGATAGTGCCCCCGATGCCCAAAATACCGTGCGAGGCGAATTTGGCCTCCAGTACGAACAACGCCAGGGACAACACGAGCAGCGCCACACCCACCCAATTGATCGGAAGAATGGAGAGCGACGAAAGCCCGAGCAGGGCCATAATGGCGCCCGCGACACCTGGGAAGATAAGCCCCGGTGAATGAAACTCGACATAGATTCCGAGTGCGCCGAGGATCAGCAGGATGAACCCGATGTTTGGGTCGGCGATCGGCGCCATGAGCCGCTCGCGCAGGGTCCTGGAGGCATCCACCACATTGGCTCCAGCGGTGTGAAGCGTCTGCTTGTGGCCGTCCCAGCGCGTAATCTCGCGCCCGTCCAATTGTTGAAAGAGTTGCTGTTCGTCGCTGGCGATTATTTCGATCAAGTGTTGATCGAGCGCTTCTTTTTCGGTAAAGGCCTTCGCCTCGCGAACCGTCTTCTCGGCAAGCTCGCTGTTGCGTCCCCGGCGCGCGGTCATGCTGCGCAACAAAGCGGCCGCGTCGTTTTCCACCTTTTGCCGCATGACTGCGTCCATCTCGCCGGTCATGGAAACCGGCGAGGCCGCGCCTGTGTTGGTTCCCGGAGCCATGGCGGCGATATCGCCCGCTTGGAGCAGGAAAAATCCGGCTGAAGCTGCCCGGCCTCCGCTTGGCGTCACGTACGTGACCACAGGAACCGGCGAGGCCGAGAGTTCCTGGATGATCTGCCGCGTGGCATCCAGCAGGCCTCCCGGTGTGTTCAAACGGATGAGCAGAAGCTCGGCGTGCTGGGCCTTCGCCTGATCCATAGCGTGGTTGATGATTTCTACGGTGATGGGATGAACGACGCCGTCAACCGCAACCGCGACAACTTGCGGATTGGGCTTTTGCCCGGCCGCAACGAAGGCCAGGAGCACAGCGAGCGCACAGATACGGCAAAGTACGCACATTCAATACCACTAGTGTAACCGTACGAAAAGGGAAGACGCCGGTACTCTAATCCGACGGGCTGTACCGCGGGTCAATTGTTTGATCCGATTTTCATATCGAATTCACAAGCCCCAGCTCCCCGTGCGCTTCTGGCTGTAGCCGAAGTAGATGAACAACCCGATCACCAGCCAGACTAGGAACCGAATCCAAGTCTCTAGCGGCAGACTCAGCATCAGGACCAGGCAGGAGACGATCGAGACGATCGGCAACAGGGGCACGAGCGGAACCCGAAAGCCACGCGGACGGTCGGGTTGCTTGTTGCGCAGCACGATGACGCCCGCGGAAACCAAGATGAAGGCGAACAGTGTTCCGATGTTGGAAAGGTCGGCGAACCAACTGATATCGAAAACGCCAGCCGGGATTCCGACCGCCAAACCCGCCACCCAGGTGCTGATGTGGGGAGTCTTGTACTTCGGGTGAACGCGTGAGAACGCCCTCGGCAATAAACCGTCGCGCGACATCGCGAACCAGATGCGCGCTTGCCCGTACTGGAACACCAGCAGCGACGACAACATCCCGACCAGCGCGCCGGCGGTGACGATGAGCCGCAGGCGGTTCATGCCGATGGCTTTGAGCGCGTTGGCGACCGGCGCGTCGTTGTTCAAAGTGGAATAGTTCGCTATGCCGGTCAGCACCAGCGAGACAGATCCGTACAGCAGGGCGCAGATGAGGAGCGTGGCAAAAATTCCGAGCGGCATGTCTCGCTGCGGCCTCCGGCATTCTTCCGCGGCGGTGGATACCGAATCGAACCCGATGTAAGTAAAAAAGACGATGGCGCCGCCAGTCAAGACGCCCGAGTATCCGTTGGGCATGAAGGGATGCCAATTGCCCGTGTTCACCGCGCGCATCGCTCCGAAGACGAAAAGGAGAATGGCCACGATCTTAATCGCCACCATGGCGTTATTGGTCTGGGCGCTTTCGCGGACGCCTCGTACCAAGACGTAGCTGAGAATCAACAGCACAATGAACGCAGGGAGATTGAACCACGCTCCGGTGCGTTGCCCTTCTTCAAAGATGGGCTGCGACAATTCCTTGGGCAGGTGGAAGCCGAACAGGTTGTCCAGAATATCGTTGAAGTAGGCGGAGAACCCCACCGCGACGCTCATATTCGAGAACGCGTATTCGAGAATCAGGTCCCAGCCGATGATCCAGGCGAAGATTTCGCCTAGAGTCGCGTAAGAGTACGTGTAGGCGCTGCCGGCGATGGGGATCATGGAGGCCAGCTCCGCATAGCAGATGGCGGCGAATCCGCAGGCGATAGCCACCAGCACAAAGGAGATGGAAATCGCGGGACCGGCGCCCGGGCGGCCGCTCAGCGCCGCCGCGTTTCCGCCATGCAACAAGAGATCGAGGACCGGCGCCTTCAGCACCGATTTAGCGGCGAAGTGTTCACCGGCAGCCGCAGTTCCGGTAACCGTGAAGATGCCCGAGCCGATCACCGCGCCAATCCCCAGCGCGATCAGGCTCCACACGCCCAACGATTTTTTGAGCCGCCGGTCGGGCTCTTCGGAAGCCGCGATTAACGCATCGATGCTTTTGGTGCGGAAGAGCTGGCTCATCGTTATTGAGGAACTCGCGCAAGTGCGCGCCGCCCTCTTGCGCTCTAACAGCCAGCGGGCTAACGCTTCCTCTGTCCCTTGGTCATCGTTTTCACTTTGCGCTTCAAGGAGCCGCGGGCGACTCCGGAGGCCCGCTTGGCGATGGGCGCCGCCTTCTTGCGCGCGGTGCGTTTCAGCTTCTTACGTTCTGCTCTGTCGGTGACGTGTTTGGTGTTCATTCCTCTTGAATCCCTGCGTATTTTTCGACCAGCTTCTTCAGCCCGTGGCCGGGAAAGCTTACCGTGAGCTTAGCATCATCGCCATCGCCTTCGCGGCGCAACACCGTGCCACGGCCGTATTTCGGATGCCGTATGGTCGAGCCCGCGCGGATACCTTTCTTCCGGGGCGCGGGCTGCGGCATGCGAATCGGCTGCGCTTGCTGCGCTTTCGGGACGGGCGCGCTGGCAACGGGCGTCTGAGCCGGCTTGCCGCGCTCGGCAAAAAACTGTTGAATGTTTTCCACCGAGTTGTAAGTCTTGCCGGTGTACAAATTGCGCTTGGCCGATTCACGAACCTCGTAGCGTTCCGAGGAAAGCTCCACTTGATGCGAACGCTGCTTCGGATTCAAGTCCTCGGTGAGCGCTTTCGGAACCTCGCTCAGAAATCGCGAAGGGATGGACGCCTCTGTTTCGCCGCCACCCCACCTGCGCCGGTAACGCGCCGAGGTCAGGAACAGACGCTCTTGCGCGCGCGTCAGTCCGACGTAGCAGAGCCGCCGCTCCTCCTCCATCGCAGCCTTCGAATCGAGCGAGCGCATGTGAGGGAAGAGCCCCTCTTCCATTCCCGCCAGGAAGACGATGGGGAACTCCAGGCCTTTCGCGTTGTGCAGCGTTAGCAGCGAAATTGGAGCGCTCTCGTTCAATTGGTCCGTGTCGGACACCAGCGCCGCGTGATCCAGGAATTCCGCGACAGTTTCGCCGCGCTCGGCCGCTTCGGCGGCGGCGTTGACCAGCTCGTTCAGGTTCCCCAGCCGCGACTCGGAATCCGGGTCTTTACCCGCTTGGAGCATCGCAATGTACCCACTGCGTTCGAGAATCGCCTCGAGCACTTCGCTCACCTTCGCCGAAGCCAGCATCGCAGCCAGCTCCGCGATCAAATTGCGAAACACGCGTAGTGCCGCTTCTGCGCGCGTCGGAAACAGCTTCTCGTCCAGCATGCGGCCGAGGGCCGACCAGACACTCAAATGCTGTTCTTGAGCGTACTGCTCGATCTGCTCGACGGTGCTCTTGCCGATGCCCCGCGCCGGCGTGTTGACGATGCGCAGCAAGCTGACCGAATCGTGAGGGCTTGAAAGGGTCTTCAGATAGGCTAGAGCGTCTTTCACCTCGGCACGCTGATAGAAACTGAAACCACCCAGAACCACATATCCGCGTCCATAACGCCGCAGCGCTTCTTCGATCTGCCGGGACTGGAAATTAGTGCGGTATAGAACAGCCACTCGATCTTGCGGATTTGTGGTCAGCAAGCGCTCGATCGTATCGGCGATGAATAGCGCCTCTTGCTCGCCGTCGAACGCCTCAAACCGGCCGATGCGCTCACCGGCGCCGGCTTCGGTCCACAGCCACTTGCCTTTGCGCTCAGTATTGTTCGCCACCACCGCGCTGGCCGCCTCGAGAATGTTCTTGGTCGAGCGGTAATTCTGCTCGAGCCGGATGACGGCGGCATTGGGATAATCGCGCTCGAAATCCAGAATATTGCGGATGTCGGCTCCGCGCCATCCATAAATGGATTGGTCTTCGTCGCCCACCACGGCGATGTTCTTGTGCCCCTCGGTCAGTAAGCGCATCAGCTCATACTGGGTGCGGTTGGTGTCCTGGTATTCGTCGATCATCAGGAATTCGAAGCGCCGGTTATATTGGTACCGCAAGTCGGCATCGTGGGCGAGCAAGCGAACCGATTCGAGCAGCAGGTCGTCGAAGTCCAGCGCGTTGGCCTGGCGCAGCCGACCCTCGTATTGCTCATAAATGGAAGCCAACTGCGACGTCTTCTGCTCGGTGGACGCTCCGTAAACATCCTGCGGCGATTCCTTGCGGCTCTTCTTATGGCTGATCCAGGAGCACATCGCCCGGTACTGCATGAACTTTTCGTCTAAGCCGGTTGATTTGAAAATGGACTTGATAACCGCGAGCTGGTCGTCTTCGTCGTATATCGTGAATTTGCGGGTGAACCCCGGACGAATGTCAGCCAAACGGTCGCCGTCGCGCCGCAGCAGCCGGACGCAGAATGAATGGAAGGTGGAAACCAGCGGCGCCTCTCGGGAATCATACCCGCCGAGGAGCTGAGTGACCCGCTGCCGCATTTCATCCGCGGCTTTGTTGGTGAATGTGACCGCCAGGATCGAGGGTCCGGGCACGCGATGTGCGTGCATTAATTGCGCCATGCGATGCGTGATCACCCGCGTCTTGCCGCTACCGGCCCCGGCGAGCAGCAATAAGGGTCCTTCAACGTGCGCGACGGCAGCTTGTTGCTGTGGGTTTAAACCATGGAGGAAGTCCATCTGGCGGGCTGCAACGTAATTCTAGCACGCGCTATGTCGGCGAGGCCACCTCAACAGATAGCGCCGCGATCAGCTGCAAGTGGTTGATACAACAAATACTTACTTCGAATTACCGCGTTCCCTCTGGGGCATTTTCCGGGAATGGAAGAGCCAATAGCCCTTTTTAGTCTTTGCTTTTGAGATTCATGCCCTTGTAACCTATCAGTTTGCCGGTACGCCTTGACTGATTGAGACGTGGCGGCTGGCATCCGAGCCGCAATGCTAGTTGAATTTGAACTGATTCAGAAGGCGCGAACTGGCGACGATGCCGCCTTCAATCAGGTTGTGTTGGCGTATCGGAAGAGAATTCTTGGGACCATCGCGCGGCTGATTGGGAGGCCCGAAGATGTGGAAGACGTAGGGCAGGAGGTTTTTCTCCGGCTCTACTACTCGCTCGATCAGCTCCGGACGCCGGAGGTTTTTGAGCCTTGGTTGTATAGGTTGACGGTAAACGCTTCGTACGATTATCTGCGAAAGCAGCGCCGCCGAAACGAAGCGCGCATGTCGGACCTGAGCGAACAACAGGTTCTGCTGGCGGATGCGGCGGCTGGTGGTAAAGTTTCGATCGAACAAGAGCGGCAGAAGAACGTAAAGGAACTGGTGGAAGCATTACTCGGAGCGATTCCTGAGCATGATCGAATCCTCTTGACCCTGAAGGAAGTGGAAGGGCTTTCGTTGAAAGAGCTTGAAAAAATTTATTCCGTGAACGAAAATGCTCTCAAAGTTAGGCTTTTCCGAGCGCGTCAACGAGTGTTGAACGCCTACCAGGCTGTTCAGAGTAAGAGCGGCAAGCAGGTGGTTGGAAGCGCGTAGAATGGAGAAGAGCATGGACCAATGGAATAACGAACTGGAACAGTTGTTCGGCCAATACAAGCGACTTGCGCCGGATCCGGAACCCAGCTCGAATTTTACTCCGGAACTTTGGCGGAAGATTGAAGCTCGGCAGAGCCTGGTTGTCCGGATTCGACGGCTCACCAAGGTTTTCGTTGCCGCTGCTGCCGCCATCTGTATGGTTTTTGCGCTGTTCCTAGCTGTTCCCGCTTCCGACAATTCGATCCTGAACGGTAACTACGTCGATCTGCTGGCGGAGACCCATCCCGCCGAAAATCTAGCTCCGCTCGGCATCCGAACCGACACCGAATGAGCACCCCATGAAGCATTGGAAGTTTCCCATCGCCTTGTACCTGTTCTGTGTATTCGTCAGTGGAGCGGTAGTCGGTGCGCTTGGTTATCGCACTTACAATCCACCTACGGCTCGAGGCGTAGGCCCGCGCCGCGGAACAGAGCAGTTCCGGCACCAATACTTGGAAGAGATGCGGACGCGGCTTAATCTCGACGCGGGCCAAATGGAGAAGCTCGAGGTGATTCTTAACCGCACCGATGAACGCTTCAACGATGCTCGCTCCCAGCACAATCAGATGGTCCGCGAACTCCGCGAAGATCACGTGGCCAGCGTGCGGGAAATGCTCACGCCCGAGCAACTGCCCAAGTACGACGAGTTGCGGACAGAGCGCGAACGGCGAGCTAAGCAACTGAAGGCATCGCAGGGGCGTTGACGCCTCGGCGCACGTGCTCTCTCCAACCGATTTCGATCAACTTGTCGAAAGCGCCTTCCGCCGAATTCCCTCGCGCTTCCGCCGTCGGATGCAAAATGTCGCCATCATCGTTGAACCCGAACCGCCGCGGCCTGGCTTGTTGGGCTTGTATCAAGGCCGGCCGCTAGCCAACCGCTCGGTCTTTGAAAGCTTCGCCATGCCCGATAAAATCACCATTTATCAGGGACCACACGAGCGCATGGCCCGGACACAGGCTGAGTTGGAGCAGATAGTGGCCGACACGCTATGGCACGAGATCGCCCATCATTTCGGGATGGACGAGCCGCGCGTGCGGCGGGCGGAACGTGAGAGGGCGAAACGCGGTAGGGATAAGCGGGGTCTTGTGTAAGTTGGATGCTTGTAAAATAACTACGCTGAAGTCGCTGTCTGATTTTCCTGGAAGCTCCCTACCGCTTGGCTTTCATCGGAAAAAGTCTCAAAGAGCGTATGAAGCTTAGTCATCTTCAGCAGATCGGCCACGCGCGGCTGGACGTTTAACAGCTTGACTTTCCCGCCCGCTTTCGTGACGCTTCCGTAAGAACTCACTAACTCGCCAAGGCCGGAGCTGTCGACGTAAGTTGCCTCCACCAGATTTAGGAGGATCTTGTTGTGACCTGCACTCAGGAGCTCCGCCATCTTGCGGCTGAGGTCCTTCGCCCCGTCACCGAGGACAATACGGCCCGAGATATCGAGAATGACAACGCCGGCCGATTCTCGCGCATGCGTTCTGAAAGTCAAGGCCATAAAACTCCCTCCTGTGATCTGCAGTCAAGCACCTGTAGACTCGGATTTCGGGACCTCATAAGGAAAACGATTGATTTCCCGCATACACGCCGACAGCGCTTCCAGCATCGTCTTGCCCCAACCGGAGGGCGTGTACGCTATCGCGCCCTGGTTAGTTTCTTTGTCGGCTTGAGCGAAGAACTTCAGAGAAGGGCTCTTAGGCGAGCCGAACTCCTTGATCGTGATGGTGAAATCGATCTCCTCGCTGCCCTGGATCTTCTTCATCGAAAAGAACCGGAGTAGAGCCAACTCCTCGGCCGAATCGGTCTGCGCAAATTCCCAGTCGCTCATGGAAGATAAGAAACTTCCGTATTATACCCTGCTTCACACGAACGGCAGATTACTTCGCTGCGACCGGCTGTTTCTTTCCCTTCTCTCGAAGGTCTTTAGACTTTTGCAACTTTTTCACGAAGCGGTCGACGCGGCCTTCGGTATCTACCAGCTTCTGCCGGCCGGTGAAAAACGGATGGCAGCTCGAGCAGATCTCCACACGGAGGTCGCCCTTGTGGGTGGAGCGCGTTTTGAAGGTGCTGCCGCAGGCGCAGGTCACGTTAACTTCGTCGTAGGCGGGATGAATTCCGGCTTTCATTCGAACAAGAATCCTTTCAGTATGCTTTCAGTGTATCGCGGCCACCTGAAAATACAAACCCCCGCAACGCCGGAACTGGCGATGCGGGGGCCGGTAGCCTAGGTTAATCCCAGGTATTACTTTATTTCGCGCAGGGAAGCGGCCGGTCCACAGGAGCAGCGGCTTCGTCACTGAAACGAAACCTGAACGTTTCAACAGTCGACTTTAACAGTCGGCCACCTCGCGCGTGGAATTAAAGCTACAGTCACTACAGCCATCATTGCTCATGTTAGACTGGACCACCTCCTTTCTCAGTGATGAAACCATCATAAATCCGACACTCCACTTCTGTCAAATCTTTCTCCAGCACTACTACATCTGGTGTCGCGAGGAATTATGAACGCGAGATAGAAGAAAAAAGCCCCGCATCGCTGCGGGGCGCTGACGAAAACCAAACCAAACGGAGGCAACTCCCGGACCTCGGATATTAACGATACAACTGTCGAGTTACTGAGCAATCGAAAAGCCAGCACTAAAACTCTGCAAAGTAAAGGCAAGGCCGCAGTACAATACGCTTTCTAGTAACCAGACGCTCGAGAGCCTACAGGATTCAGAAAGCAAGTCCGCGACGGCGGTACAATAACCACCAATGGCAGGTCCAGCCCAGTTGCAGCTGAAGCCGTATCCCGGCCGCGCCTTGGCTCTAGACGTTGCCCAAGCGCGCTCCTGTTTTCCCGCATTCTTAGTTTGCGGGATTCTCGTGTCCTTCCTCGGTGCGATTCTTCCCGCCTGGGGCTATCACTTGAGAGAGGATTTCGGGGAGGTTGGAGAATATTTTTTAAGCTTGAATCTTGGTTTCTTGTTGTCGGTTGCAGTGGGCCAACGGCTGCTGGCGCGCAAGGGACTCAAGTTCACTCTAATCTTGGCCAACGTCCTGGCGAGCGGGAGCTTCCTGTTTCTGGCATTCTACTCGCCGCCCATGGCGGCCAGCTGGCGTCTGGGCGGAGTGCTCTGGTTAGGGACCAGCGCGGGTCTGTTGAACGCCTGTATGTTCTTGGCGATTTCCTCGCTTTATGAACGAGATCGTGCGACCACGGTGAACTTAGCCTCGCTTTTGTTCGGACTTGGCTGCGTTCTTACCGCGCTGTTGGTAGCGGGCACTTACTACGTATACACCGTGCCGGGAATTTTGGTTCTTCTTGCGGCTCTGCCCGCGCTGTATGCCTGCTACTGTGCGAAAACCGCCTACGTGTCGCCTTCCCGCATCGCTACAGTTCCGTTTTCACAGGTGCTGCAGAAGCTCAACGATCCCAGCGCAGTCTTGTTCAGTCTGCTTCTATTCTTTCAATTCGGCAATGAATGGTCGATCGCGGGCTGGCTATCGCTCTTTCTTATTCGGCGCCTTGGAATCAGCCCGCAGGAGTCGCTGCTCTTGTTGGCGCTGTATTGGGCGGCATTGTTGGTAGGACGAATGATCTCCCAACTCTTGTTGCGAAGGATGAGCCATACGCTGATGCTGATGTCGTCGATCGTCTCATCGCTGTTGGGCGCCGTCGTGCTCGCTTCCACGAATAATCGTTTCGGAGCGCTTATGGGGGTCCTGTTTCTGGGCGCTGGTTTCGCCTCCGTCTATCCCCTGGTCCTCGAAAAGATGGCCCATCGCTTTCCCGCTTATCATGCCGGCTTGTATAACGGCATCTTCTCGCTGGCGGTTACAGGCGGCTTAGTGGCGCCATGGCTGCTCGGCTACGTCGCGCAGGCTTGGGGCATTGGAGCCGTGATGATTGCCCCGATGATCGGCATCTGCGTGGTATTTCTGCTGGTGCTCTTGATTCTGCTGGAAGCCAAATTAAGCGGCTTAGCCGTGCGTAACTGATTCATTCGCGATCGAATCGGGGTAGTGGGTCAGTTTGTCCACGCACGCGATCACGGCTACGGGTCGCCGACACGTCCAAGTGGACTGGGACGCTGTTCTGCTGACCGATCGGAACTGCACCCACAGTCGCCGGTAATTGGATATACTCTATTCCCATGCTTATGTCGATGCGCGTCACAATCGGTGTTCTGTCGGCTACGGCACTTTGGTGTGCGCCAAATCTGGCCCGTGTGCCGTTGACCTTCGAGGCTGGCGCGGGAACTTCCGAATTCATCGCGCATCCCGGCGGCCTAAACGTGGTTCTCAGTCCAGCGGGCGCGAGGCTTGAACACGGCAGCATGCGACTGGTCGGCGCAAATTCTCACTCCGCTGCAGTTCCGGAAGATCTGCTGGCGAGCTACAGCAACTATCTGATCGACCGCGACCCGCAGAAGTGGCGCACGCACGTGCCGAACTACCGCCGGGTTCGTTACCGGAGCGTCTACCCCGGAATTGACGTCATCTATTACGGCAATCCACGCGAACTGGAGTTCGATTTCGCGCTAGGACCCGGCGCGGACGTACGACGGATTCGGCTCGCGCTGAGCAGCCCGGGTCTCACCATTCGGCTGCCCCGCATCTATCAAAATGACCGCACGATTGAAGGTCGCGCGATCCGTCGTGGCAAATACGTGACCTTCGAGTTACCAGCTTACGACCATTCCCAAGCATTGGTGATCGATCCCGTTTTAAGCTTCGCTGCTGTTTTCGGAGGAGGCGGTTCCGATGGAGGCCGCGTGATCGCGGTGGATTCGACCGGGGCGTCTTACGTAGCGGGCACCGCCGGCTCCAGCAATTTTCCGGTGGTCAACGGCAAGTCCGGCCCGGGCGGCTCTTTTCTGGCGAAGATCAGCCCCGCTGGCGACGCACTCGTCTATTCAACGTACCTTCCTTTCCCGATCGGAGCGAACCCCGGAACCATTGCGATAGACTCTTCGGGCAACCTATACTCCGCCGGCCCTTTTTTCACCACGCCGAATGGTTCGACCCCTCCGGTAGTGGGGCCGCTTGCGCAGTGCATCGCGGGCGTCCAAGCTGTGCTGTACGTGGCCAAGCTAAGTTTCGATGGAGCGTCGCTGCTCTATTCAGGATGTATCGCCGGAACCTCATTCGCTGGGGGTCTGAACGTGATCGCGGCCGACGGCAACGGCAACGCATACGTAGGAGGCTCGACGCAGTCCTCAGGTTTCCCGCTCGTGAACCCACTTCCCTACGCGCCCTCGTCCAACTTTGGGCCCCCGAGGGCATTCGTACTCAAGCTGGGACCGAATGGCGCTCTGGTTTACTCGAGTTTCGTGGGTGGCAGCAACGGCGACATGATCCGCGCCATCACCGCCGATCCGGCTGGCAACATCTATCTCACAGGGCAATCGAATTCAGCGGATTTTCCAATCAAGAATGCGATCCAACCGCGGCCACCATCGTCCTTCGCGTCGTTCGTTGCCAAAATAAAAGCCGATGGCTCGGACTACGTTTACTCGACCTACTTCGGCGGGTCAAACGGAGATTCCGTTCTCGCCATCGCGGCCGATTCGTCCGGCAAGACTTATCTCGCCGGCAGTACAACTTCCGGAGACTTCCCCATCACCGCGAACGCATTTCAAAATCGGTTTGACGGAACCTTTCTCTTCAAGACCCCTGACGCAGCCAAGACTTGGAACCGCAGTGACTCGGGCCTGCCTGCCACGGCTTCGTTTGTGCAGTTGGATCCTCAGCAGCCGTCGACAGTATACGCAGTCAGCGCCGGAGGACTTTTCAAGAGCCTCGATCGCGGTGTAAGCTGGCACGGAACCGCCGCTGCTGCCGTTAGCTCGCTCTGGATCGATCCCGTAGATTCCACGCTCTTCATCGGAACTACACACGGGGATTTCGTGAGAAGCCGCGACGGAGGCGCCACGTTTGTTCCTCTCGCGGCGGCGCTAGGCGGAAACCTCAATGGAGTTGCTTTCGATCCCGCGAATCGGTTAGTGATCTACGCTCGCTGGGGCGAACATGGCTCAACCGACGGTATCTATAAGAGTACCGACGGCGGTGACACATGGAAACCCACGGGATTGGTTGGGGCCATGAACGGCTCGGGCCCGTTCGCCGTCGACCCCGCAAATCCCTCGACCCTTTACGCTGAGGCACGCTACCGGGGCCTGCTCAAGAGTCTCGACGCCGGCAACACTTGGACTCCTCTCGGCGGCGACGTAACTCAAATCGTAGTGGACTCGAAGTCAACTCTCTACACCGTTGTCGGCAGCATCGTCCAAGTGTTGCCGTTGGGGGGCGTAACCGTCCTTAAAGTTGCCCCGGGAACGGTAGGCACGGTTCTGATTGACCCAACGAACAGCTCGATTTGGTACGCAATAATTTATGGCTCGAACGGTCAGGGCATCTATAAGACCACGGATGCCGGGGACACCTGGCAGCTTGTGAATACCGGACTCCCGAGCTCGTTCAACGCCACGTCGCTGGCCCTAGACCCAGGCACGCCGGAAACTCTTTACCTGGGAACGTCGCCGAACTCGGATGGATTTCTTGCCAAGCTGAGCCCGGATGGCACATCTCTCCAGTATTCAACCTATCTAGGCGGCAGCGGCGTGGAAGCAGCGAATGCGATAGCAGTGGATACCACAGGAAATTCATATCTTGCAGGGACGACTAACTCCACCGACTTCCCATTGCAGGCCGCATTTCGTCAATCCGGCAGCGGCTTCGCCGCCCAGTTTGATGCGACTGACAAGCTGGTGTGGTCCAGCCTTCTCGGCGGTGCGTTCCCGGCTGCGATTGCGCTTGGATCCAAAAGCGAGGTTTATCTGACCGGCAGCGCAACGTCGAACACGTTCTCCACGCCGGGTGCCCTCGGCCCGCTTGTTTCCGGCAACTTTTTCCATACCACTGACGGCGGCAATACTTGGACAGGCACGACCCTGCCAACTGTCCTGACGCCGGCCGGTGTGAGTGCAGTCGTGGTTGATCCCAAGAACTCGTCTCATGTCTATGCTCTTGCAGATCGTTTGTACGCGAGCAATGACGCTGGCCAAACCTGGTCACAGCTCGGCGCACCCATACCCCCGCCCTATATCCCGGTGCCAAACGGCGCCCCGGTGAAGCTCATACTCGATCCACTGAACCCTTCGACCATGTATGCCGCCGGCGGTTTTTGCATCGTGAACAACGGTGTCTTCACCGGTTGTGGGGTCGCAAAAAGCACGGATGGAGGAGTCACTTGGACTACGAATCAAATTGCTCCGGCGCCAGTAAATCAGCCGCCTATTTTCGCTGTTGACGTGGCCATCGATCCGAAGACGCCTTCCGTTCTTTACACCGCAACACCAAGTGGTTTGTATAAGAGTACCGACGGGGGAGTGACGTGGAACCCCAGCGGCAATCTTCAGTCAGCCACCCTCGCTGTTGCTGTCGACCAGGTGAACTCGTCTGTCGTGTATGCCTCGATTGGGACCGCCAGCACCAGATCACCTGTTACAGGGCCAGTGGTGAACCCAAGCCCCGGCCTCTTTAAAAGCATCGATGCGGGTGCATCCTGGGCGCCTATTAACAATGGACTTCCGTCCGGGTGGTATGCGAATGCTTTGATCGTCGATCCGACCGTGCCGCAACGAATCTATGCCGTCGGATCATCCACTGCCGCGGGTCTTTACCGTAGCGATGACGGCGGGAACCACTGGCTCTCGATCGGCGCCGGTTTGCCGACACCAGTCAACAGTCTAACGCTCGTTCAGACTAAGTCCTCAACTCTGTATGCGGGCCCCACTGCCGGGGGGCTATATCGCAGCCTGGATGCCGGCGTAAGTTGGTCGCAATTGCCCGGCATGAGCGTTCCGATTGTATATGCCATCGCGGTCGCTCCTACCGATTCGTCCCACATTTACGCCGGCGCGCAGCCGAATCCGGCAGATGCGTTCGTTATGAAGATTGTCCCGTAATGGGCTTGATCCGCCATGATCTTCGCGTTCCGGAGCTGGACGGGTTACCTGTCCAACCTCGAAATAATCCACTGGTCGCAGAACGCCCAAACCACCTTGGTGATACGCCGCGAAGCGCCCACACACACTGGGATGGCTTGGGATTTCTCAGACTCACCCACTACCCAAATCTGCGATAAGCTTAAAGGTATAGCGGAGCGTAACAGCATGCCGATTTTTGAATATATCTGTGAAGATTGCGGGACAAAGTTCGAGAAGCTCGTGCGACGCAGCAGTCAAGACACGCTCGCCTGCCCCAAATGCGGACAGACGCATCTAACTACCGCACTTTCCACGTTTGCGGCCCATGCCAACGGAAAAACAAAGGCTTCGGAGTTTCCCGCTTGCCCGGGCGGCATGTGCCAGACGCCCGACATTTGCGGGCGAAATTAAGCCTTCCCCATAGTACTATCATTGTCCTGGAGGCGAAACGCTTGGGTTGACTTCCGCTCCCGGCTCCGCTATAGTTCTGAAGTGCTGATGTTTCAACGGTTTGTCGGCTGAAATTGGACTTTCTCGTAGGATCAACCCTGTCGCTTCGATTCTTGAAGGCTCACCGTTCTCGGTTGCCTGCCGTTGTAGTAGCATGAATCGGGAGTTTGGCTATGGCCAGCAGAGCAGATGAGCAGAACTTGAACCCGCCCGGGTCCGTTGACGAAACGGATTACGAGCAGCTCATCGAGGACTACACTCACTTCGCGCCGCCGCACGAAGGGGAGCTGCTGGAAGGCCGTGTGGTTAAACGCCACGAGACAGATGTCATCGTCGATTTTGGATACAAGTCGGAAGGCTTGGTCCCCATTGAACAGTTCATTCAGCCGGACGGCACCATACAAGTACAGGTGGGCGACACCATTGATGTCATGGTGGACCGCCAAGGGATCCAGCCGGAAGGCTATATCCTGCTATCCCATGAGAAGGCCAGCCGCTTAAGGTCCTGGGACAATCTCGAAAAGGCCTTCCGCGACAACTTGGTCCTTTCCGGAAGAGTGACCGGCCGCATCAAGGGCGGTTTATCGGTGGATGTCGGCGTTCCCGCTTTTATGCCTGGCTCGCAGATCGACATGCGGCCGGCACATAACTTGGATTCCTTTATCGGGCGGGACATCCCGGTGAAAATCGTCAAGCTGAACCGGCGCCGCGGAAATGTGGTGGTCTCTCGGAAGATGGCGGTTGAGGAGGAACAGCACACCCGCAAAAGCGCGGCGTTACATGTTCTCGAAGAGGGTGCGGTGGTCACCGGAATCGTCAAGAACCTCACCGATTACGGTGCGTTCATCGACCTGGGAGGAATCGACGGACTCCTGCACGTCAGCGACATGTCCTACGGCAGGATTAGCCATCCCTCCGAGCTCGTACACGCGGGCGACGAAATCACCGTGAAGGTGCTTAAATTCGACAAGGAGAAAGAGCGCATTTCGCTTGGCCTGAAGCAGCTTGTTCCCGATCCGTGGCAAAGCATCGAAGAGCGCTATCCATCGGGATCGCGCGTGATCGGACGCGTGGTAAGCGTGACCGACTACGGAGCGTTTGTGGAACTGGAGGCAGGCGTCGAAGGCTTGATCCATATTTCCGAAATGACTTGGAGCCGGCGCATGAAGCACCCCGGTAAAGTAGTGAAGGTTGGCGACCAAGTTGAATCGGTTGTGCTGGATGTAAAGTCCAAGGAACGGCGCGTGTCGCTGGGCATCAAGCAACTCGAGCCCGATCCGTGGACCACGGTGGCGGAACGCTACGCCATCGGCTCGGTGGTGGAGCGCCGCGTGCGCAAGCTGACCGATTTCGGCGCTTTCATAGAAATCGAGGAAGGCATCGATGGACTGGTGCACATCTCGGATTTGTCCTGGACGAAACGCGTCAAGCATCCTTCCGAACTGGTGAAGAAAGGTCAGTTAGTTCAGGCCGTAATTCTGAACATCGATGCGCCCAACCGCCGCCTTTCCCTCGGCGTGAAGCAGCTGCAGCCGGACGCCTGGGAGTCCTTCTTCCGCACGCATCAGGTGGGTGACGTGGTGCGTGGACGAGTTTGCCGCGCGGCCAATTTCGGCGTTTTCGTGGAACTCGCCCCCGGCGTGGAAGGTTTGTGCCACCGCTCCGAGATTCCCGGAGCTTCCGAACGCAGGCATGACGAGCCGCCTCTGACCATCGGCGAAGAAATGGATTTCAAGGTCGTGCGGCTCAACGAGGCCGAAAAAAAGATTGGCCTGAGCGTTCGAGCGCTCACCGATGACGAGGAAAGAACCAGATTGGAGGATTACCAGCGTCACGCCGCGGCTGCCACCATGACCATCGAAGAAGTAATGAACATTAGAGTAAAAACCGAAAGCCGGTAAACCGGACTTAAAGGGAGATAAAGCATACAATGACGAAGGCCGAGTTGATCGAGGAAGTCTCCCGGGTTGTGGAAATGACCCGAAAGGATTCCGAAGTGATCGTAGAAGCCATCTTCGACAGCATCGTTCGTTCTCTGCGCTCGGGGGATAAAATCGAAATTCGGGGATTTGGCAGTTTTCGTACCAGGCAACGGCAACCTCGCGTGGGGCGCAATCCGAAGACCGGGACCCGCGTGGAGGTCCCGTCCAAACGGATCCCTTATTTCAAGCCCAGCAAGGAATTGAAGGATCTGGTGAACAACTCCAGCGGCGGAGAAGCCGGCGCGAGCCAGCCAGCGGCCGTCCCAACGTCGTCTGGAAATTCTTCCGGCGAGCCGACCCGAAGCTCCTAGCGATACTCTCCAACTGCTTATGGACCGCCTTTGGACCCCATGGCGCTATCAGTACGTCCAAAAGGCCAAGAAGGAAGGCGGTTGCATCTTCTGCCGCATGGCGGCCGAGCAGGATGACGAAGCGAATTTCATCGTCTTTCGCGGCTCGCGCAATTTCATCGTCCTCAATATTTTTCCTTACACCACCGGGCACATGATGATTGTGCCCTACGAACACGTGGACGCGTTGGAGTGCGCATCCGAGGAAGCGCTCCAGGAAATGATCCTGTTGGCGAGGCGTTCTGAAGGGCATCTGCGGGAGGTTTACAAGCCGGCCGGTTTCAACCTCGGCATGAATCTGGGGGAATTGGCCGGCGCGGGCATTGCGGATCATATTCACATGCATGTGCTGCCGCGCTGGCCGGGCGACGCGAATTTCATGACAACCATTGCCGAGACGCGAGTGCTGCCCGAGGAACTGCCGGTCACGTATCGAAAACTGCGGGAAGCTTTCGGCAACAAAAATTCAGAGAGTTAACCTAAACGCCGGACTCAACCCGGTTTGCTTGGCAATTCGCGCCAACATCCGCGGTCCATCTCGTCTTGATCGTGAAAAGCGAATTCGTAATCCGGCCATTCACGCCGTGCAAGGAGCCGATGAGAACCACGGTGGCGCTTCACTTGTCAGCCAATTCTCTCCAATGCGGCGAGAACGCGCCTCACCTTACTGGCGGGCCATTTGCTCATCCGGAATAGTGAAGGAAACGCCCAGGGCAGACGATGGGAGCTCGCCGTGAGCGATTCGGTCCGCAATGACTTCGATTGCGAGCCGTTCGGCGTTGCTGATCGCTTCAGCGCGCGTCTGGCCGTAGCACATCACGCCGGGTAACTCGATCGCCTCGGCGATCCAGCGGCCATCCTCCTCGCGATCCAGCTCAATCGTCAGTTTCACTGGCTTCTCATGATACTTGATTAAGCGAGCGCTGCATGTTGTATTACCCCAGCCCAGCAAATTTGAACAACCTTGCGGCGTTCCTACGCCCGATCTTTACCCGGTCTGGCTCGCTGATGCTGGCACCATCGAACCATTCGGCCGCCTCGCCCAGCTCTTCAAACGGATAGTCCGCGGAAAAGAGAATCCGGTCCGCGCCTACTTCGAGAATGGCATCGATCAGCGTCTGCGTACGGAAATTGCCGGCCGTGGTGAGATAGAAGTTCGCGCATAAGTATTCGGCCAGCGGCTTCTTTGCTGGAATGCCATGGGAATATTTCTTGATCCGGTGATCGGCGCGCCAAATATTGTAAGGCAATCCCTCGCCGAGGTGCCCCAGAATTATTTTGAGTCCAGGATACTTGTCAAAAATTCCACTGGCCATCAGGCGCAGAGCGTGCATGGATGTTTCCGCGGCAAATGCCCAAACCGGTCCGAGCAACCAAGGGTGCCCTTCGTAGATTCGCCGCTGGCTCGGGAGCGGCTCCCGTGGGTGCAGGTAAAACGGCACGTCCAAGCGCTCCAGTTCCGCCCAGAACGGCCAATACTGAGGCAAATCGTAATAGAGCGCGGTATCCTCACGATCGCGCTGCGAGAAACCATTGACTAAAGCGCCGATGAGTCCGAGGTCTTCCACTGAGCGCCGCACTTCGACGATAGCCGCTTCGGGATCCTGCATGGGAAGCGCGGCCAACCCGGCGAAACGATCCGGCCGGCGCGCCACCTGGCTGGCCAGGCAATCGTTCGCCCGGCGTGCGACCTCGATAGCGCGATCGACGTCCGGAATCGCTTGGACGGCTGGCGCATTCAATGACACGATCATCATTTCGACGCCGTGCCTGTCCATAAAGCCGAGGCGCTTGTCGTGAAAATCCAGCAGGCGTGCGCTCAACTCGGACCATTGGTCGTCAGGCATAAACTGTTTGGAATTGCCCACGGTGTCTTCAGTAGCAAAATGCTCTTCAAGAGCGATCTTCCGGTGCATTGGTTATCTCTTGGAGATTCTAGCGCGTGGCGTGAGATGATGGAATTGATAACCACCAAATGAGCCGGGAGTGCTATAAACATCCAACCGAAGGCGGTCGGTCGAATGAGGAAATTCGCGGAACCCGGCGAGCACGCACCATACCACAAAGCTAACAGCCTGGCCCGAGATTGACAGTGCCCCGCGGTTACATTCCCACGCGATAATGGAAGCGGATTGCGATGATTTTACTTCTGCAAACTGGTAAAATAATACTTGCCGGTTACCATCCGTTCTGGGCGCTCTAGCCCCGTATTTTCAAGGAGTTAAGCTTTGCCAAATCCAGAAGATCCTAATATTCCGCCAACGCCTCCTCCGGGCGGCGGGTCGCAGATGCCCCTGGGCGGCGATGGCCGGCAGAACTTAATCCCCATCAACATCGAAGATGAGATGCGCCGGTCGTATCTCGACTACGCGATGAGCGTGATCATCGGCCGCGCGCTGCCCGACATCCGCGACGGATTGAAGCCGGTCCACCGCCGAATTCTGTACGCCATGTCGGAGATGGGCCTGAACTTCAACCGCCCCTATCGCAAGTGCGCCGGCATCGTAGGCGAAGTGCTCGGCAACTATCATCCCCATGGAGACGCGCCGGTTTATGACGCCCTGGTCCGCATGGCGCAGGATTTCTCCTTGCGCTATCCGCTGATCGATGGGCAAGGAAATTTCGGCTCCGTCGATGGAGATCCGCCGGCAGCTTACCGGTACACCGAAGCGCGTTTGTCCCGCATCGACACCGCGTTGCTCGAAGACCTGGATAAGGAGACGGTAGATTTCCGGCCGAATTTCGACGAACGGCGCGTCGAGCCGGAAGTGCTGCCCACGCGAATCCCCAATCTGCTGATCAATGGTTCGTCCGGCATCGCGGTGGGGATGGCTACGAACATCCCGCCGCATAATCTGAACGAAATTATCAACGCGACCATCTTGCTGGTGCAGAAACCGGACACGCATGCTTCTGAGATTGTGAGCATCGTGCAAGGTCCCGATTTCCCGACTGGCGGTTTCATTCTCGGACGGCAGGGCATTCTGGACTATTTCACCAAGGGGCGCGGGACGCTCAAGCTGCGCGCCAAGGCAGCGACAGAAACCTTCGGCAAGGACCGTGAGGCCATTGTGGTCACCGAAATCCCCTATCAGGTGAACAAGGCCCGGCTGATCGAAGCTGCCGCCGGTCTGGTGAACGAAAAACGCATCGAAGGAATCTCGGAAATTCGCGATGAAAGCGATCGCGACGGCATGCGGATTGTGTTTGAGCTGAAGCGCGGCGAACAGGCCGAGGTGATCCTCAACAATCTGTACAAACACACCCAGCTGCAGGTCAACTTCGGCGTGATTATGCTGTCCATCGTCAACGGCCAGCCGCGTGAGCTGGGGCTGGTGGATGTGTTGCGGCGCTTTATCGATCACCGCATCGACGTGGTACGCCGCCGCACCGACTACTTGTTGCGGAAGGCGCGCGAGCGCGAGCACATCCTGCTGGGCTTCAAGAAGGCGCTCGAAAACTTGGACGCGGTGATCCAATTGATTCGCGCTTCCGGAAACCCCAAAGAGGCGCGCGAGGGCTTGATGGGCCGCTTCGAGTTCACCGAACGGCAGGCACAAGCCATCATCGAGATGCAACTTCAGCGGCTCACCGGGATGGAAATTCAGAAAATCCTGGACGAGTTGACCGAAATCCAGAAACAGATTGCCGAGTATTTGGACATCTTGGGTTCCGACAAGAAGCTGCGTGGTGTCATCGTGCAGGAGTTGAAGGATGCGCAGAAAGAGTTCGGAGACGAGCGGCGCACGCAAATCATCGAAGACACGGGCGAGATCCATCTCGAAGACTTGATCCAGGTGGAGGACGTCGCGGTGACGGTAACCCACGGCGGCTATTTGAAGCGGACAGCCGTGGATACCTACCGCCGGCAGTCGCGGGGCGGCAAGGGCCGCATCGGCATGGGCACTCGCACCGAGGATGTGGTGGAGCATCTGGTCATCGCCTCCACGCACGCGTATCTGCTGATCTTCACCACCAAGGGCCGCGTATACTGGCTGAAGATTTATGAAATTCCGGATGCCGGCACGACCGGCAAGGGCAAACACGTCTCGGGTTTGATTAACCTCCAGCCGGATGAGGCGGTAAAGACGTTCCTCGCCGTGAAGGATTTTGTCGCCGGCCAGCACATCGTGATGGTGACCAAGCAAGGCGTCATCAAGAAGTGCGAGCTGACTGAATTCGACAATCCCATGTCGCGCGGGATCATCGCCGTCTCGGTGGACGAGGGGGACGAACTGTTGGGCGCTCGCCTGACGAATGGCGAAAACTATATCTTCTTGGGCACGCACGAAGGCAAAGCGATCCGGTTCCCCGAAAAGGAGGTTCGCGCCATGGGCCGCCCGGCGCGCGGCGTTCGCGCGATGGACTTATCGGACGGCGATTACATCATCGGCGCCGAGGTTGTCGAGAAGGAAGGTTTGATCCTGTCGATCTCGGAAAATGGCTACGGCAAGCGCACGCCGCTGGACGATTACCGGCTGACAGCGCGCGGCGGCAAGGGCGTCATCAACATGAAAGTAACGCCCAGGATCGGCAAAGTGGTTGCGATCCTATCGGTGAAAGAGGACACCGACCTGATGATCATCACGCGGGACGGCAAGATTATCCGCCTGGAATCCGGTGAAATTCGCCAGGCTGGCCGCTCCACGCAAGGCGTACGGCTGGTGCGCATGGAAGAAGGCGATCAAGTGGCCGCAGCTTCCGTCATTCCCGAGGAAGCGGAGCCAACCGGAACGAACGGCGACGGGCAGAGTAATCTGCCGCTGCAGTAGACGCAGACCCGGGTTTGTTATCTCGAAGCCGGAGGTGTCACAACGACTGCCGAGAGTTCACAGCCCTGATATCGTCCGTTGCCTGACGATAGGTTTCGTGCTTTCGTTCCAGGTCCGCGGATGCGCGTTCGTACTCCGCATCGCCATCGAGCGTTTCAGCTTCAAGGGCAGCGGAAAGAGCGTCCGAGTGGGCTTTGATTGCAGCGACATATTCGTCGCGCGCCTTGAAGAACTGCGTCTCCATTTGCAATCGAAGGTCGCTTGCCATGAACCAACAGTGTACTGCATTAAGCGCGAGCCCGGCGTCAGCCCTCCGCTTTTCGCAGAGCGGCCGAGTCCAGTGTGTAGTTCACCTGTTCTTCCGCGAGTTCCTTAGTCGCAAAATTCCAATCGCTCTCAATCGGTACCGGATCGCCGTCTAGTGTCAATGTGAATGACCACGTTCCGTCCTCGTGCTGCGTGTACTCCACCTCGCCGGATACACTTCCGTTGCTGATGTTCATGGGTCTTAATCTTAACAACATCGGCAGCGCCCGTCGATCGCTTGCCGCAATGTGCGCACCTTCCTCATTCCGCGAGACGGTATGCCGGCGACACTTTGAATCGTTTGGGGCGCACGATCAATGCCAGTTCACGCTGCGGTGGCGGAGTTGGCGTAACAAGCTCTTGATTTTCACGGTTCACCTTTACTTCGCGGCGAACGATCGTTTCGCTTGGCTCTTCTGAGGTTACGGTAACGGAGCTGTGCAGACGCATTATTGCGAGCTCCTGCAACTCAGCCAAATACGTCGCTTCGTGGTTATCGCAGCAAAAGCGGTGGCGAGCAAGCTTGCGAAACAGTCCAAGATCGGTCTGGCAGGTCAAGCAGACTAGACCTTGCGACGTTGTATCGCCGGCGAATGCGTTGTAGCCTACATGGGCCAAGTACATTATCGGTAGCACGAAAAGCGACAGCCTCCAGTCGAGGTGTCCGTTCCCGGCTGCCATCCATGCAGCTAGCGCCGCTCCCAAGACGTAATATGCAACTACCATGATAAGAACTCAGCCCTCCGCCTTTCTCCTCTCGAAATCATTCTCACTTCGTAATGTTATTAAGGTTCCGGACTGTCGGCAATAGATATTGCGTCATGGAATTTTAAGGCCAGGGGGCTACGACGGTTGGCCCGGTACGAGAGGACGGGTATGCGTACAAGAAGACCTTTGAGTCTAGATTGCAAAGAGCGAAGGCAAACGCGTCTGGGCGGCCTGGCGGAAGACGGCTTCCAGGCAAGGGCCGAACGCTGTTTTTAGATTGCGGTGGCGCCAGCGAATAATGACAGCAAATAGGACTTGTAGGCGCCAGTACCAGGACTAAAGCACCACAAACCATATTGTCAATTCTTCGACGGTGTCGCATTCTTGTATCGTTGTCACCCTCACTAAATAACACCGATCGCCGCGTAGGGGCCCGATTCCCTATAGAACGGGACATCCTCTACAAACTTGTGCACAAAGGCGGTAACGAAGAAGGCACGGGCAGGAGCATCAACATTAGCAGCGGCGGTATTCTCTTCACGAGCGATTGTCACTTGCCACCTGGAACAGGCATTGAAGTAACCATCAGTTGGCCTGTCCTATTGGATGCCGAGGTTAATTTGCGGCTAGTGACGCGCGGGCAAGTGGTTCGGTCCGCATCCGGTACAATCGCGGTGAAAATCTACCGTTACGAGTTTCGCAATGAACTGGCTGACGCATCTAACAGCCGGCCCTATTTGCCCTAAGAGCCGCGGAGCGAGCGCCGCCGGACGGATGGCGTTGTCGAGCGGCCCGTACTAAGCTTTGGAACCCAAACGGACGAATGGATGGATATGTTCGTTGCAAACTCGAATTCAGAAAGCCCGGCCGGCGCGATGACCGTTTACACCAAGAAGCCGATCATGAAGTTCAGCGCGTTCGAAATCGAGCAGTTCATCACGCGCGCCGAAGTGGGCGAGATCATCGGCGGCCTGAAGCGCGCCGAGGCGCTGGAGATCCAGGAAATCGCCAAGTCACTCGGCCGCAAAACACGCATGCAGGTGCAGGATCGGGAGGCTGAGACACACCAAATCGTGTTCGTCGAAACACCCAACGAAACCCTCAGACGCCTGCATGAGTTGTCGCCGCTGACTTAGCCACACCTCACTATCAACCTGGCTGGAGTCGCTTAATCGCTCAAACGTTGCAGCGATCTATGGCGTTGCAGAGCGAGTCACTCATAAATCGGTCGAATTTCCGATGTGCCTGGGCCCGTATCGTTCAAATACCAAATCGCGTCGATCTTGAAACCAGCTCTCATGCGCTAGCCGCGCGTGCGGAGGCGAACTTTGGGCGCGTTTGCGTTCGACGGACTGAAGAGCGCGCGCGTCAGTCAGGTAATGCAGCGCCAGGTGAGTCCAACTGTTGGGCTCGCCGCTGGTGATGTGAAAACAGCGGACCATCAGCCAATCTTTACATTCCAAAAGCAAAGGGACGTGATCGTTTTCATACCAGTCGTCAAATTCAGGCTGACGATTGGCCGGCACTTCGACGCACGCCGCGTACAGTATCGGCGCGTTCATTGCAGCATCGGCCGCGGTCTGCGTCCGTACGCAGATAGGTTCGCCGAGATAACGCGAAAAACCTTTGACACTCCGCAGCATCCACGCGGTACGTTCGCTGGGGTTGTTTTTCACGTGACGATAGGCCGGCGATTGCAGCACTGTCGCGGACTGCATTTCGTAAACTACGAGGTAGTGGGGGGCGCCGGAGACTCGGTAGCGCTGCGCGCTCAAGAAGCCTGGAACAGCCATGCGCAAGGGGATGTGCTCGCGATCGTACCAATCGTTAAACTCGTCTTCCCACGCGAGATCGGGCGTCATCTCGGAGAAAAGCACTGCGGCTTCTTCTGTGGTTGCCTTCGGCGACAAGATTGTATGAGAATCATAAAGTCTTGACGGGATCAAAGTCAAAACAGGATTGAATGGAACTGACGATCCGCCGTTATTACACCTTCATCGAGCACAAACCGATCGAGGCAGGGCGGCCGCACGGCGAACCGTTGCGCAAGGTGGCCGCTGTGGCGATTGTCGAAAACCCTTACGCCGGCCGCTACGTTGAAGATCTCGAACCGCTCATCGCCGCCAGCGAATGCTTGGGTAAAGAACTCGCCAGGCTAGCCGTCGAAGCCCTGGCGCCATATGAGGCGCAGAGCTACGGAAAGGCGGGCATCGTCGGACTCGACGGTGAACAGGAGCACGCGAACGCACTGCTGACCACTGTGTTCGCGACGCCGCTCCGGAGCGCCGTGGGAGGCGGAAAAGCGTGGATTCCCTCCTACACCAAGCGCGCCTCTCCCGGCGCCACGGTCGACGTACCGCTGGCTTGTAAGGACGCGCTGTACGTGCGTTCGCATTACGACGGAATCACGATCGCGCTGACCGACGCGCCGCTGGCCAATGAGATCGCGGTAATTCTCGGCGTTGCCAACCGGGGGCGGCTGAACGCGCGTGTGGGCGGGCTCCGGTTTGAGGACGTCAAAGGACAGGATGGCCTGGTCTAATGAAGACCGCTGTCGTCAATCTCGGAACGATCGTCACCGGCGATTGGCGCGAGCCGGCCGCGAGCGGCGATTCGATCCTGATGGCCGATGGGAAGATCGTCTCGGTTGGTGTGGCTTCGGCAAGCGCTGTCGAATCCTGCGACGTGGTCATCGATGCCGATGGTGCAACGGCCATCCCCGGACTGATCGATTCGCACGTGCATGTCACTTTCGGCGACTACACACCGAGGCAGCAGACCGTCGGATTCCTGGAAAGCTATCTGCATGGCGGCACCACCACTGCGATCACTGCTTGTGAGGTGCATGTACCTGGCCGGCCAAAAGACCCGGTAGGGGTGAAGGCCCTTGCCGTGGCGGCGCACAAATGTTTTGAGCAGTACCGGCCCGGTGGCATGCGTGTGCATGCGGGCTCGATCATTCTGGAGCCGGGCCTGACGGAGGCCGATTTCGAAGAGGTCGCTAAGCAGGGCGTCTGGCTGGCGAAGGCCGGATTCGGCGCGGTGAAGAGCCCGTTCGACTACGTGCCCATGATCGCTTGGGCGAAAAAGCACGGCATGATCACCACGGTCCACACCGGTGGCGCGTCGATCCCCGGCTCTTCCGGAATTTGGGCGGAGCACCTGCTGGCCATGCAGCCGCACGTATCCTTTCACGTAAATGGAGGCCCGGTTGCCATGCCCGACGAAGATTTTCCTCGCCTGGTGCATGAGAGCGAGATGGCGCTTCAAGCGTGCACTGCCGGGAATCTCCGGACGCTGCTGATGGTTGGCTGTCTGATCCGTCAACACGGTCAATTCGATCGATTCCTGATCGCTACGGACACCCCCACCGGCAGCGGCATCATGCCGCTCGGCATGATGTACACCATCACGCACCTGGCCAGCCTGTCGGATATGCCCGTCGAGTGGGCTATCGCAGCCGCCACTGGCAACAACGCTCGCGTATACGGTTTGAACAGCGGTTTCTTGCGGGCTGGATGCGATGCCGATGTTGTACTCCTGGACGCCTGCCAGGGAGGTTCAAAGGCCACGGCTCTCGACGCTCTACGCAACGGCGACATCGCGGCGGTGGCCGCCGTGATCGCGGATGGAACGCCGCGCTTTGTTGGGCGCAGCCGCAATACTCCCGCGCCGATCAAAAAAGTCCGCGTTGCCGCTTGCCGCCTTCCGCGCGACTTCAGCGGCGCTTGAGATGGCGCCTCCACGCATTATCGTGGCCGGCGCAGGACCGGTTGGGGTTGTGGCGGCTCTGGCCTGCGCTCAAAAAGGTTTCTCCGTATCTCTTTTTGAGGCGCAGCCGGCGATCGACGACAGCCCCCGCGCGGCGACCACACATCCAGCCACGCTCGAGATGCTCGATCGGCTTGGGCTCATCGACGAATATATTACACAAGGACTGGTCGCCCGCTATGTACAATTTTGGGACCGACCCACGCGGAGTAAGATCGTCCAGTTCGACCATGCTGTTCTGCGCGATGAAACCAAGTTTCCGTTTGTGGTCCAGACCGAACAGCACAAGCTCGTAAAGATGGGCATCGCGCGCCTCCGAAACTATCCGGACGCCACCATACAGTTCGAGACTCCGGTGACGGCCGTCTCACAAGACACGAACGGCGTCACGGCGACTCTCGAGGGACCAAGCGGGCGTTCGGAGGCGCGGGCCGACTACCTGATTGCCGCCGACGGTGGCCGGAGCGCGATTCGCGGCATACTCAACATCGATTTCGAAGGTTACACCTGGCCGGAGCGCTTCCTCGTGATTACGGTCCTCGACGATTTTGAACGCATTCTGGGCTGCTGTTATCGGAACTATATCGCCGATCCGGAAGAGTGGGCCAATTTGTTCAAGATCTCCGGCGACGACTTAAAGGGCCGCTGGAGAGTCGTGTTCCCAGCCAAGATCGACGAGGCGGATGAAGTTGCGCTCAGCGTGGACGCGGCACAGGCGCGGCTGCAACGCCTCTTGCCAACCCCTAAGCCCTACGAGATCGTCCATCGAAACTTGTACAAAGTTCACCAACGTATTGCGACGAAATTCCGCTGTGGCCGAATCTTCCTGGCTGGCGACTCGGCGCACATCAACAATTCCATCGGTGGGCTGGGACTCAACTCCGGAATCCATGACGCTGTCGAACTAGCCGAAACGCTCGATCAAGCGATCAACCATGGCGCGGGCGAGACGCTTCTCGATCGCTATGAACGGCGGCGCCGGGCAATGAATATCGAGTTCGTCCAGCAGGCGACCATCGTGAACAAAAAACGGCTGGAAGAGCGAGAACCGTCCGCTCGCCAGGCCCGATTCGACGAGCTACGCGCGATCGCGCACGACCCGCAACGACATCGGGAGTTCCTCCTGCGCTCGTCTCTGATCGAGAGCGTCCGCAAGGCGAGCCGCATCTCATGAAGTGCTCGCTTATCCGGCTGTAGCCGTCTTCTTCAGTTCGGACTTCTCCCGCTGGGAAGGTTTTCGTTCGGCCCCTAGATCCGCCGCGCAATGCTCACAGATGGCTCGTCCGTCGTTGGACAACACCATCTCGGCCCCGCAGTTCTGGCATTTTTGTGCGCTACCGGGTTCCAATCCAAACTCATGTTCTCTTCGATGCGCAGCCAATCGTTTCCACGCTTCGTCCGCCTCAGACCGGAGGCTCGACAGAGCCTGCAGCTTCGCGGTTGACTGTCTGGACCGTTTCATCTGTTCCAGCAGACGAACGTATTTCATGATTCGATCGCAACGAATGGCTTCGAGAGTAGCGCAGATTTGGCATTCCATCGCGGTTGTGCTTATGGTAGTTGAGGGGTTGCTTGAAAGCAACGAGGACTTTCCCCAGGAGCATCCGATTTGTCCGGTCAAGCGCGGCGGCCCCTGGTGAACTCCGTAAACACGCTCCAATCCATCTCCGACATGCCTTCCTCGATTGCCGCATTCATCTTGTTGAGAACAAGATTCCCGATATCGAGTTCAACGCCACACTGCTTTGCCGCCTGCAGCATCAGCGTGACGTCCTTGCGACCGCCGGTCAGTGCAAAGCCGCCTTCCGACTGAAAGTCCCGGCTGAGAACCTTGTTGCCGTAACCCTTGAGCGCCGGATGCGCGAATGCTAGCTGATAAAAGTCATTGATTATGGCAGGGTTGGCTCCGCTCCTTTCGGCCAGCGCATAGACCTCGCCGATGATTTCAATGATAGATACGACGGAATAATTTATGCAGAGCTTGATTATATTCGCCGCCCGCGCGCTTTCTCCGACGACATGGACCGCCTTGCTGTAAGTCCCGGCAACCTGCCGAGCTTTGTCCATCGCCGCAGTTGCACCTGCAAGATACGATATAAGCTCTCCGGCGACAGCCGCGCTCGGCCGTCCGACGACGGGTCCCGATACGTAATAGGAGCCGTGCTCTGAATGAATGCGAGTCAGTTCATCGGCAAAGTCTGGGGAGATAGTCGTCACGCACAAATGCGAGCTTTCCGGCTTCAACCCCGCAAGAATTCCGTCTTCACCGTTCAAAGTGTCGATGATCGACCTGTCGTCCATTAGCGATGTGACGACGATATCCGCCGCCGCAGCCGCTTGCTTCGCCGATGCTGCCCCCTTCGCGCCCATCGCGACAACCGGGGCCATCTTCGATGCTGTTCTGTTCCAGACAACCAGTTCCATTCCGCACTTCACGATATTGGCGGCAATACCGGATCCCATGCGGCCCAGTCCGATAAGCGCGATCTTGCTGCCCATTTGCTGTGATCCTTTTTCAGCGGCCATCGATGCTCTCTACTTGGCTCACGTCGCGGAGTGCACGACAGGCTAATCGAAGCTGTTTTTCCTGCCCTTCCGAACATAGGCGCCTTTGGAACCGATGTGGTCTCTGCCGTGCGCCGCCTCCTTCTTGGCGAGATGCGCGAACATCTGGATGCCGAAGCCGCCGTCCAGGTCGTTGGTGATTCTCTGCCGCCACGGACGCCGTACGATCTGGGTGGTAAGGCGCCTGGTAGTGCGCGGTTGCGTCATGATGTGATCGGCAAGCTTCCACGCCCGCGGCAGAAGCTTTTTCGCCGGCAGGATCTCATTGACCATCCCATATTCCAACGCCGTCTTAGCATCGATGGCCTGGCCCGTTAGTAACGCATACGCCGCTCGCTTCACTCCCAGCAGCTCCTGGAAGCAGCTGTGAATACCGTCGCCAGGCACCGAACCGATGTCATAGTGGAGATCGTAGAGTATCGCGTCCTCGCTGCAGATGGTGAGGTCGCACATGAGGCAGATTTCAGTGTGGAAGCCGGGGCCGTTGAGGACGCCGATGGTTGGAATCTCCAGATCGTTGACCAGCGAGCTGACATTGATCCGGCCGTCCTTGTATGCGTGTTCGTAAGCCCAGTAGGCCAAGTCCTCTTTTTCCAGTTTGAAACCCTCCGGGTCGGCATCCATCATGAAGTCCTTGCCCGTTCCCGTGAAGATCATGATTTCGTTCTCGGGATCGGCGCCGATGGTCTTAAAGAGCTGTCCGACGGAGCGATGGTTTTCAACGCTCAACTGTATCGGCCCTCCCTGGGTGTGCGCTTCGACCAGAATGACGCCGTCGGCGCGCCGTTCCAGCTTGTAGTGTTCCTTGAAGCGCTCCTTGTATTCCTCAAACTTGGGCGTGGGGACAAATGACGTCAATGACATGACCGATCTCCTCTCCGGTAATCCGATTCCATTTCGCTCATGCAAGTGAAGTTGCTCATCCTGCGATTATAGTCTCACGGTCCATATGGAGCGTAGCGCGGATCGCGGAAGTGTTCGCGGTCAGAGAGCGCCATTTGTCCCAGGCCATGGCATCGCTCGCGCGACTGGACTCCTGTTGTAGAATCGGACGAACGATGGGAGACTCTGTGGAAAAATCCTCTGCCCTGACGCGGCGCGAGATCCTGGCGGCCACCGCCGCAACTGCATTTACCTCTGGCACCGCCTGGGCGCAAGGCTTTGCGGCCAAACCGAACATCGTGTACATTATGGCCGACGATATGGGCTACGCGGACTTGTCCTGCTACGGACGTCGCGAGTATAAAACCTCCAGCATCGATTCGATTGGTGTAGGCGGAGTCAAGCTTCTCCAAGCCTACGCCAACTCTGCGGTCTGCTCGGCGACGCGGACTGCGCTCATCACCGGGCGCTATCAGTACCGGCTGCGGGTGGGACTCGAGGAGCCGGTGGAGTACCAAAGCCAGTACGGCTTGCCGTCGGAACATCCCACGTTACCGTCGCTGCTTAAGAAGGCGGGTTACGGAACGACGCTGATCGGCAAGTGGCACTTGGGAGGCCTGCCGAATTTCGGACCTCTGAAAAGTGGCTACGACCATTTTTGGGGATTTCGCTGGGGTGCGCTCGACTACTTCACCCATAAATATGGGATCGCCAGCACGGATACCGAGGACCTTTGGGACGGCGACGTGAAGATCCATCAGGTCGGCTATCTGACCGATTTGATGGGCGACCGCGCCGTCAAGGCGATCGGCGATTACGCGAAAGCAGGACAGCCCTTCTTGTTGAGCCTGCACTTCAACGCTCCGCACTGGCCCTGGGAAGGGCCTGGGGATGAAGCCGAGTCGCAACGCATCAAGGCCATGGCCGATCGCGATGGCGGCTCCATGAAGACATACGCGGAGATGGTCACGCGAATGGATGTGCAGGTCGGCCGCGTTCTGAAGGCCCTCTCCGACGGCAAAATCGCGAACAACACGATCGTCGTTTTTACCAGTGACAACGGTGGCGAGCGTTTCTCCGACACGTGGCCGTTTACGGGCAAGAAGAGCGACCTGCTCGAAGGCGGTCTGCGAATTCCCGCGCTGGTCCGTTGGCCGGGTCATATCCGGGCGGGAACGACGACGGCTCAAGTGGCGATCACGATGGATTGGATGCCGACGTTCTTAGCCGCCGCAGGCGCGGCAGCCGATCCGGAGTTTCCATTGGACGGCATCAATTTGCTGCCGCAGCTTACCGAGCGAGCAGCACCGGTTCCACGAAGGCTTTACTGGCGTTATCACTTTAACTCGCAACGCGCTTTGCGCGACGGCGACGTGAAATATCTGAGAATCGCGGCTAATGAGTTTCTGTTCAACGTTGCCGACGATCCTTTGGAGCGCGCCAACCTGAAAGAACGCCAGCCCGACGTGTTCCGACGGATGGTGCAGGCTTACGAAGAATGGAACGCGACGATGTTGCCGGATCGGGACGACATCAGATCGGGGCCGCTGGGGTATGCTGACGAACTCGCGGACCACATCGGCGTGCAGCGGAAATAAGAATCGATTGGTCACCCGGCGCACGTCCAGGGAAAGCCGGAATTCACGGCTGGTTAGATCCTAAGTACCGATCTAGCGCCGACGGCAGATCCAGAAGGCTTCCGATAACCAGGTCTGGCGAAAACTCCCAGCGATCGAAAATTCGTCTCTCATCGCGACGGACCCAAACGGAACGAAGCCCGTAGGATTTGGCGCCAATGACATCGAAGGTGTTGCTCGATATAAGCCACACCGAGGACGAAGGCCCCGGTACTCGCTGAACGAGGTAAGCGTACACAACAGGATCGGGTTTGAAGGACTGGACATCGTCCACGCTGACGACCATCTGAAAGCGGTCGAGCAACCCGGCTTGTTGCAGGAGGTCTCGGACCGCGTTCTCCGTGCCGTTCGAAAACGCGACTAAGTCGTAGCCTCGTGCTTCAAGCTGGGCAAGCGCAGCGCCCGCGTCTGGAAAAGGTGGAAGGGAGCGATACTGGGCTAGAAGCGTTTGTTGGTCCGCGGCGGACAATGCGACTCCCATCATGGCGCTCACATAGGCGAGCGCCTGAGCGGTGCAAGCGTCAAAATCGACGTATCTCTCCATGAGGGCACGACGGAACGAGTACTCAATCTGCTTCTCGCGCCACATCTCACTAGTCTTCTTCGCTTGACTGCCGAAAAAAGGCTCCAGATGCACTTCCATGCCGATTGGATCGACTAGTGTGCCGTAAATATCGAACGCAAGGGTGAGTTTCGCCCCGCTCATTCCATGCCAGGGTTTTCAGTATAGCCGAACCCTGCGACGCAAGACGAATTGCCTGGTGAGCGAGCAGGCCGCGTCTAGGTTTTGGCGCTCTGTTTGGCTTGAAGCGCTTCGGGATTGACTGGGTTCTTGGGCGCCTGTCCCGTTAGGACGCGCACCACTTCCTCGGCGGCTTTGGTCTGTAAATCGACCAGGGATTCTTCGGAGTAGAAGCTGGTATGCGGCGTGACAATGATGTTGTCGCGTCCGAACAGCGGGGAACTGCCAGGCGGCTCTTTTTCCATGACGTCCAGAGCGGCGCCGGCGATCTGCTTTTTGTCCAAGGCTTGCGCGAGAGCGGCTTCATCGATGATGGGGCCGCGCGCCGTGTTGACGATGTACGCGCCAGGCTTCATCCGCCCGAAGACATCGGCGTTGAACAGGTGATGTGTGGCAGGCATCAGCGGCGCATGAATGGAAATATAGTCGGAAATCCTAACTAACTCGTCGAATTCCACGCGCTCCACGCCCGCGCGTTTCAGCACATCGTCCGGGATGTACGGGTCGTATGTCACAACGCGCATGCCGAACGCTTTGGCTTTGGGCGCCATTAGCTGGGGAATCTGTCCAAAGGCGACCAGTCCCAGAACAGTCCCACGCATGCGATGAATGGGAACCACGGCTGGCATTTTCCATTCACCCGCTTGGGTCCGCGCGTTGGATGACGGAATTTTCCGGATCAAGGCCAGCAGCAACGCCATGGCGTGATCGGAAACCTCATCCAGACAGTAGTCGGGAACGCGGGTGACGACGATGCCTTTGCTGGTGGCGACGGGGATGTCGACGTTGTCGACGCCGATCCCGAAACGGGCGATGATCCTGCATTTGGTCATCTGCGGGATCATGTCGCCCGTGACTTTGGCGTACGTAGTGAGAACGGCATCGGCGTCCTTCGCCACAGCGAGGATATCCTCCGGCGAGGAGGATTTCGCCAGCTTTAACTCGCCTCCGATCGTGGAGACGACCGCGGTTGCGGCATTCAAATTGGGGAATACGGAATCGGTAACGGCTACGAGCATAGGTTTTGTCTGTCGAGACCGTCCCCCACGGCAGGCACCGGCAAGGCCGAGCCGCAACCGTGAGGGAGCGGATATTTACCAGGTAAGCGTTGCTACTTCTTGTTCCACTTCGCGTCGTCCGGCACGACCGTCACATCGTCGGCCGTGAAGTGTACCGGTGCGTAGATGCCGTGCTTCGGCTCCCACTTGCAGCCAGTCTCTTCCATGTGTTCCATCTGCGTGAAGACCACTGGACCGTCCTTGCTCACCAGCACGTTCTCTTCGAGACGCGAGGTCTGGCGAAGGCGCGGATGGCCGGCGAAGGTCTCGATAGCGAAGTACATGTTTTCCTTGATCTCGGCCGGGAACTCCTTCGAATAGCCGCGGGACATCCACATGCCTTCGTACAGCGTGAGGCCGATGGAGTGCGCGAACTGCTGCAGGGTGCAGGTGCCATACACGTCGTCATCGTACTTGGGGAACTTTTCGACGACGTCCCAGGTGGAGTTGCCGGGCTTCAGCATTTCGATTCCGGCGTACATCGAATCGTAGACTTCCTTGTAGAGATCGATCTCGTGCCGGGTCATCTTGCCCGCGCATTTGAAGTTGCGGACGAAGTCAATGAAGTAGCCGCCGGGCCCGACCGCGTTGATGTCGACAATGACAAGGTCGCCCTGGCGGATCATCTTATCCGTCGCCCAGCGGCGATAGGGGCTAGTGTTGCCGCCCGAAGCCACGATGATGTCGTAGATGATTTCGCAGCCGCGCTCGAGCATAAATTCGTGCACTTTGGCTTCGATTTCGCGTTCGCGCACGCCCGGTTTCAGCCACTCGTGCTTGATCTTCCACATCGCGGCGTCGCCGATGGAGGACGCCATCTTCAGAAGTTCGATTTCGTCGCGGGTCTTGATTACGCGCGCGGCCGAGACCACCGGCCAGCCATCCAGGGGGTTGATGCCGGCTTCCTGGAAGCCGCGCAGAGCCGCCATATCGAGGTTGTCGATGGCCACGCGCTCCTTCGCGACTCCATTTTCCTTGAGTACATCCACGATTCCGCCCACCATTTTGTGGACCATGTGCGGCACGGCGCCTTCCGCCCACTGCCACGTCATCGCCGGACGGATATTGTTGTTGCCCATCCAGGGAAGATCGATGTGGGCGCAATGGAAATCGGAGCCGGCGGTTTCAAACAGCACGGGATCGCCCGAGGCGGGCACCACCGCGTAGCGGATGTTGATGTTGTATTTCCAGTTGCCCTGATAGGAGCCCGTCGCATAACGGACGTTGGCGCCCGCATAGACCACAATGGCGCCGATGTCGCGCGCTTTCAGTTGGGCCTGCAGCCTGGCAAGGCGCTCCTTGCGCATCCGGTCGTGGTCGACTCGATATTGCCAGTCCGCGTTGTTCTGGCTGTACAGACGCTTGGGGTCATACTCGTGCGGGTGTTGAATGAAGTACTTATCCAACGAATAACCACCGCCGCCATTGGTGGCCGCCTTGACCGTTGCGCCCTGTTTGGCGTCTGCCGTTTTATCCATGATTTATGTTGTCCTTTCGTAGTTCGATAATCTGACGTGCTGGTGAGCGTTCTGTCTTCCACCGCAACGGGCACGCTTCCGCTATTTGGCAAACTCAAATGCAGCCACGGCCGCCGTCGACACGGGTATTCCGGTTCCGGAGGACTGCACATCGCCGCTGATGGCGTAAAAGCGATTTCCGATCACGCCGCCGGCTACACCGTGACGCGCGAGGACCATAGGAGGCATGACCTCCCAACTATTGGTGGCCGGGTCGTAACCCTCAAACACGCGGTAAGCGGTTTGTTGTTCCGCATTCTGGAACTCACCGCCCGCGACAAAGATCCGGTTTTGATACACACCCACGCACAGACCGCTGCGCGCCGTAGGCATTTTGGCGAGCGGTGGACTCCAGGTATCGGTCACGGGATCGTAAGCTTCGACATTGGCGAGGTTCGATGAGGCAGCGATGAAAGCTGCTCCGATGCGTCCGCCGATGACATAAATCTTGCCGTTCACAACCGCGGCAGCCGTGTGGTTCCGGGGGGTGGGCATGTTAGCGCGCTGGCGCCAGGTATTTGTTTTGGGATCGTATTCCTCGACAGTTCCCAGCACACGTTGAGGGTAGGTGGGATGGATGGCGGGATTCGTTGCGCCTGGGATAGTTGTCGCGCCGCCGATCACATATATTTTCCCGTCGACGACCCCCGCCACCGCCGCGCCACGCTTGGTCGGCATGGGGGCTAGCTCTTTCCAGCTATCGTTCACCGGATCGTATTCGAAGGAGTTATTTTCGGGCACCCACGCGGCCATTCCGGAATGCACGCCCGTGAAACCGCCAAACACGTAAATCTTGCCGTTCAACTCGGCTAGAGCGAGGTGGTGCGCCGGCAGGGCCATGGGCTTCTTCTTGGTCCACTTGTTCGTGGCTGGGTCATATTCGTAGACAATGCCCACGGGCGTCCAGATCGGGGCAGAGACGAGACCGGCGAACACGTACATTTTCCCATTCGCCGCCTGACCGATGACCTCTTCATGCGGCTCGGGAAAAGGCGCAAGGTCCATCCATTTTCCTTGTTGGGCATGAGCCGCAGGCATCCATAACGCAAATGGGAGGCACAGTGCAGCCAGCCGTAAGCAACGAGAACTCAGTCGCTTTGACATTCGATTTACTCCGTTGTACAGGTTATGGTCTCCGTGCTCAGTTGCGACGGACCTCCGCGGGAAAGGAACTCGCGCAAAACCGAGTGCGGCGCGCCAGAGTTCCTAACCTGTCTGGAGGTGCGCGCCGCACACTTTGCGCTTTGAAAAAACAAAGCCAGAGGGATTAAGGCCAAAGGGTAAAAGTATCACCCGCGTTACTTAGATGTCAAGGTCGCCGGTGGGTGCTCCTTCTTGCTCGCGCTCAACGGTTAGGTACATCGGCCCGGCGCCAAGTAAGGCGACCATCCACCAGGTGAGGCGACCCGCGCGATTGATCACGTTGAACTTGGCGTGCTCTCCCCCGGCGAGTTTGAAATCGATGTTCTTCCAGACCCAGGTGTTGTCGAAATGCAGGCGATGCGACCCGGGCGGGAGTTCGCGAGTTTCCGTCTCGCCGTACAGAAGAGTCGCGAATGGTTCACCATCTACCTTTACGATGACCTGGCGGTGTTTCACATCGCGGGGAGACGTACGGCTAACAGTAATACGAGACGCCACTGTTAGATGCTGCGGACCCTGGCGTCAACCACAGATTTTTCCGGATTGATCAAAAAGATCCAGATCAGAGCGCCCAGGACGAAAACTCCGGCATTAATAAAGAAGGGAGCGATCCAAAAACCTTTGTCGAAGAAAATACCGTACACAATAGGCGTTAGCGAGGCCCCGAATAGAGCGCCGGTTCCGTTCATGACACCGGTCACGGTACCGCTAAATTCACCTCCCACGTCCATGGGAACCGCCCATGCCGGACCGATCACACATTCCAGACAGAAGAAGGACGCGGCCATGCACACGATACAGGTCCACACACTATTCGTAGTCGCCGCTGGTATTAAGAAGGCAGCGGCCAACAGAAAGCCGGGTGCGGCCACAATGCGGCGCGCCAGCTTAGCGTTGCCAGTTTTCCGATAGGCCAGGTCGGTGAGAAATCCTCCGACCAGATCGCCGAGCATCCCCATGAACAGCGGTAAAGAGCCAATCAGACCCAAAGCCGTAATGCTCAGATGGCGGTGTTCCCGCATGTAGGTGGCGTACCAGGTCAGATAGAAATTTGTCCCAAAGAAAAAGCAGCAATAGCCCACCGCAATGAACCACATATTGGGCGAACCGAGGATCGCCCTCCAGGGCGTTTTCGAACGCACTGTGCTCAACGCCTTGACCGTCCCGTCGGTATTCAGTCCTCGGATTTGCGCTAGCTCAGCCTGATTGACGCGATCATGTTCTTCCGGACGGTCGCGATAGACAGCAAAGAAAACGACCGACCATATGACGCCCAGGGAACCAAAAATGTAGAAGATGGCGCGCCATCCGAAGTGGAGCAGAATCGCGCCGGAGATCAGGGGCGTGGCAGCAATGGCAAAGCGGCTGAAAAAATGAGTCGTCCCCTGAATGAGTCCTCGCTCGGACCTGGCAAACCAGAGTTGCATGCCGCGGCTGGCTACGGGAAAAGCGCCCGCTTCGCCCAGCCCTAAGAGAAATCGAGCAGTAAAAAGCGAAGCCATCCCGAACGCCGCGCCGGTCATTACCGCCGCCACCGACCACCAGGTCATGATCACGGTGAGGACTTTCTTCGGACCGAACCGGTCTCCCAGCGAACCAGCCGGGACCTGCCCGAGCGCATACGCCCAAGTAAAGGCTGCCAAGACGAACGACATCGCAGTTTTGCTCAGGCCAAACGCTTTGGCAATTTCCGGTTGAGCAATGGAGATGTTTTGGCGATCGATGTAGCAGATCAGATACATGATGCTGATCAGAAACAGGATCAGCCAGCGGGTCTTGCTCGGTTTAGACGTTAAGCCGTCGGCGCCGGCCTTGCCGGATTCCGCGAGAACCGTGCGATGGCTGGCCAAAGTGTGCTCCCGATCAGCTCGTCGACTATCGTACGCCTGCTGGTTCTAATTCTTCGCGCACTACCAGATCGACCGGCTTGCCGGTTTCGGCCGAAAGATCCGCGGCTTGATAAACCTGCATGACCATCTTGGCATGCTCGGCTGTAACCAGCGGCTGCTTGCCCAGGGCCATGCACTCCAGGAAGTGGAGTGTTTCTCGCTCCATCGGACCCGCGTAAGTATGATTGACCTGCTCGCCCGGCATCGACGAAATGGGAAACTGGATCCCCTTCTGCATGCTTGTCACATATACGTCACGATGGGTATCGTCCACCATGACGGCGCCTTCGGTGCCGACGAATTCGATCCACGTGGATGAAAAGTTCGGGTACGCAGGCGGCAGCACCCAGCCGGCTCCGATCGTAAAGGCGGTTCCATCGTCCATGGTCACGATGATCCATACGCAATCCGGAACGTTGTACTGCCCCTTCATGATCTTGTGCACTTCCTGTGCATACACGCGGATGGGCTTCCGGGGAGCCAGGCACCACAGCACAAAATCGATATCGTGTGTCGCTTCCATGGCGGCCGGCGAGAGTTTCACACGTCCCCCGATCTTCTTGCCGAGATTGCGGGTTATGTGGCGGCTCACCAGCGCGGTGACGGGCTCGCCAATGGTTCCATCTTCAAGCGAGCGTTTGACGTAAGCGAATTTCGGATTGAAGCGCTGAGAATACCCAATGGTGAAGAACAGATTCTTCTGCTTGGCCAGCGCGATCAGTTCATCGGCCTCCCACTGCTCGAGAGCAATCGGCTTCTCCAGAAACACATGCTTTCCGGCGAGCATGCTTTCCTTCGCAATCGGATAGTGGGTTGGTTCCGGCGTGGTCGAGATCATGACCGCATCGATCGACTTGTTCTCGAGCAGTGTGCGGTAGTCGGTCGTCGCCGTGACAGGCTTAGTCTGTTCGGCAACCTCCTTCAATCGGTCTTCTTTGATCTCGGCAATGTGCAGCTCGTTTACCCACGGGCTGGAGGAGGCCGCGACTGCCCGTATGCCTCCACACCAACCTGTTCCGATGATCGCTACGTTGATTTGTTTCTTGTTCATTGGTCCTCGTGGGTAATTGCCGCTATGCAGCCGTGCTGGCATGAGCGGCAACGCAAACAGCTTTTAACTGTTGATTCTGCAATAGAAATGTTAGCCCACGGGCGTCGCGTGTGTCAATTGTTGCAGGTACTGCGCGGTACTGCGCTTTACTATCGAGAGCTTTTTTTCTTAGGGATCTTGGCGCCCGATTTTCGCGCCTCGTTGAGCGCTATTGCTACCGCTTGCTTTCGGCTTTTGACCTTGCGGCCGCTTCCCGACTTCAAACTTCCGTGCTTGTACTCGTGCATCACCTTCTCTGTCTTGCCACGGCCCTTAGTGCGGTGGGAATGTTTCGATGATGAAGATTTTTTGGGCATTACCCCTCCCTGTCCACTAGATACTTTTAGGATGTGATCTGTTTCTCTGAATCCAGGAAGGGATTTGGGGGAGCTTGTCGAGACTCCCCCGGGCTTACTGATTGAGGAGCGGAATGTCCTTCACCGCGGGCGGTTCAGGGATCGACCTTAAATACGCCCACACGTCCGTCAGTTCCGCGTCGGACATTACCTTTGCGCTGTATGTCGGCATGCCGCCCGGCGCCGGATGGCGAACGTATGCGATGAAAGCGGCAGTGGCGATGGGTTTTGGCGCGAGCTTTGCCCCGACACCGCCGTGGCCATCGTAGCCATGGCATGAATAGCAGCCATTCTTAAGGAAAATCTTGTGGCCGTTCTCGGCGCTGCCTTGCGCGTTCTGGCCGAACGCCGCGAACGGAGCCAACAGCAACGCAGCGACAGGCGCGATACACAGGAAAGGCTTCTTCACGTGCCAGTCTCCTTAGCGGCCCTGCGTGACGGTGTCGACCATAACCGGTTCACCACTCTTGACGATTTGGAGCGCGCGCCGGATGGCTGGTGCGACGTCCTTAGGATCGGTGATGGGTCCGATGCCCTGCATGCCGTAGCCCTTCGCCATGGATGCGTAGTCGATATTGGGCTCGATCAACTTAGTGCCTATGCCGCCGCGGCTGGGGTCGCGGTTCGCGCGAGTAGCCATGGTCGTCACGAACATGACCTCCTGATGATAGCCGCGATTGTTGTGCATGATGTTCAACATCGGGATCTGGTGGTGGACCGCGGTCCATAAAACACCCGGAGCATAGTTCAGATCGCCGTCATTCTGGATGTTGATGGTCAGTCTGCCATGCTTCTTGTTGGCCAGCGCCGCTCCCACGGCTGCCGGAGCGCCATAGCCGACGCCTTCACCGCCCGATCCGCCAATGAACTGGTAGTGCTTATCGAAGTTCCAGAGGCGCGTTGGCCAGCGGCTGAAGAACGCATCGTTGCCTACCAGCGACCAGTCTTCGTTCTTGATCTGCGCCCAAAGCTCAGCCGACACTCGAGCCGTGGTGAGCGGACTCGAATCCCAGCCCTGCGACGCTAACTGGCGATTCTGCTCCTCCATCTTCTTGTGCGCTTCCGCCAGCTTGGCGCCGCGTTCCTGGAGCGCCCTGCGGCGATCGGGCGTGATTAGTTTCTTACAGGCCTCGATCAAAGACGGCAGCGTGGCTTCACCGTCACCGGCGATAGCCATGTCGACTTCGTTGTAGCGGGCGAAATCCTGATAGTTGGTCCTTTGGAAGAGATCCAGGCAGGAGATGCTAATCAGTTTCGCATTCTCCTTGGTGAGGCGCCGCGGCTCGCCCATACCGATGCGATTGAGCGGGGACATGCGATGCGTCGTCATGAAGATGTCCTCCACCTCGAGGGCCAGGATCACATCCGCATTCGCGATACTGCCGACGCCATACAAAGGATGCTTGGTAGGGAAGTTCATGCGGTTGCGCTGGTCGTTGACCGGGGCCTGCAAAGTTTCCGCCAGTTCCACCAACAGCTTGGTACCGTTCGGCGTCCTGGCCAGGCGTCCGGCGACGATGACCGGGTTCTCTGCGTTTACCAGCAGCTTGGCGAGTTCTGCAATCGCGCCGGAATCGCCCTGCGGAGGAATCGTCATGGATAGCTTCGGAATCCGCAGATTGGATTCCTCGATAGGCTCTTCCTGCAGCTTGCCGCTGGCGATGATTGCAACCGGTCCCATCGGCGGCGTCATGGCTATCTTATAAGCCCGCACCATAGATTCGGCGAAATGCTGCAGCGAGGTGGGATTGTCGTCCCACTTTGTATAGTCCCGAATGATCGATGCGGCGTCCTGAGCCGAGTGGGTCCATTCGACGTAACTGCGTCGCGCGGTGGCATCCCCCTCGTTTCCGAGAATGACAATGTGCGGCACGCGGTCGCAGTAGTCGTTGTAAATGGCCATGGCGCCATGTTGCGTGCCCACCGTGCCGTGGACCATCGAAATGATGGGCTTTCCGTCGATTTTGGCGAACCCGTGGCCCATGGCCACCGACGATTCTTCATGGCAGCAGGTGAGCAACTCGGGATTCTTGTTGCCGCCGTAGTTGATCATCGATTCGTGCAGTCCGCGGCAGCTGGAAGACGGGTTGGCCGTGGCATACTCGATGCCGAGCGACTTGATAACGTCCAGCATGAAGTCGGCCCCGGGGCGCTCGTTGGTGAGTACCTCGACCTTTTCTGCGGCGTTAGTGGTTTCAGGCGCAGGCTTGGCCGCGGCGCGAATCTGTTGTGCCGCTAAGGGAACTTGAGCCGCGAGAGCGGCTCCCGCCGCCGCGCCTTTCAGGAAACCCCGACGACCGGTTTTATCAGATGCCATGGTTCTCTCCTTTTATGCCGAGTTGTCGCAAAAGCCGAGCTAAGTGCTACTATACAACATCCTTAACCCTATCGGATGGGGCAGTAGCGGCACTTTAGCCAAGCGCCACTACCGGAGATTTTCCGACGCTCGTTAAAACAGGAACTTCAGCCCGAATTGAATTTGGCGGGCCGTACTGTTCGGGGCGATCGACGTAATGATACCGGCTGCAGAATTGGCCACGCCCTTAATACTGCTGAAGACCGAATTTCCAGGCTGCCCGAACTGCGGGTGATTAAACAGATTGTAGGCTTCCGCCCGGAACTGGACGCGGAAAGCCTCCGAGATCTTCGGTATGCGTGTGTCCTTTATTAGAGCCATATCCATCTGGGCCAGACCCGGACCGATAATCGTGTCTCTTCCGACGTTGCCGAGCGTACCGGGGGCTTGAATCGAGAAGCACGCCGGATTGTACCATTCGTTCACCGTGCGGACGTCCACTTTGCAACCCGCCACGTAATTCGGGCGCGGATTTCCGCTACCTGCGTAACCAACATCGTCGGCGCCATCGTAAACGCTGAACGGCAGACCACTCATCTGCGTCACAATCCCACTCAATTGCCAGCCGTCCACTAACTGGTTGCCATGGAAGGGCAAGGACCACACACCGTTGATTCTCAGATTGTGCTTCGCGTTGAAATAGCAGAGGCCTTTATCGATGGGGTCGCGAAGGTACGGATTTTCATAAAGCGACGAGGTATTGCCGCCGCTGATGCTTCCCAGTGGACTGCTTCCGTCGTCGGTACATCGGGAAAACGTATAAGCGAACTGAAACTGAAGGTTTTTTGTGAATCTGCGATTCAGGCTGGCTTGTACCGAGTTATACCGCGAAGTGGTTCCCGGCTCCGCCATGAGAAGGGTATTGAAGTGGGAATTCAGCCGCTGATTCAGAACGATCGCGCCCGCGGGGTTTAGCGAGCCGAAGTGGTAGACGCCGGTGGAGTCAATCGTATACGCGGGAGGATTGCGCTCCTGCTCGCTATACATGTCGACGCCGTGCGATCCGACGTACCCAACCGTGACTACCGTTCCCTGCGAGATCTCATGCTGGATGTTGAGATTGTACTGGATCAAATAAGGAGCTTTACTGATGTAATAATCCCACCCTGGACTCACGCTATTTACTACGTTGACATTGGGGAAATTCGGATAAACCGCGCTGTTGACTGCCTGAAGGCCTGGCCAGGGAGTGACCGCCGTATAGTCCGGATTGTACTCCGCCACGAAAACAGGATCGTGAGTAATGGCAAATCCACCGCGCAGCGAAGTCTTGTGATTTGGGAACACGTCATAGGCGAAGCCGAACCGGGGATCGAAATTCTTTTTATTGGGGTTGTTTGCGTTGGCGTGGGGCACGTTCAACAGAGTCGTATTGTTCACATAATCGGTGACAGTGTAGAACGTGTTGTGAAGCGCGATCGGGTTGGTTGCGAATTCCCAACGCAGTCCCATGTTGATGGTCAGCCTCGGGGTGACCTTCCAATCGTCCTGAATGTAGGGAGTGAAGTCTATTTCGCGATAATCGCGGTTCGGATAACAAGGTATTCCGATCTTTGCGATGCACACGGATTGAGACGCCGGCGTACCTGTAAAAGTGTTTGCCGCGGCGCCGGATAGAAATTGATTCAGAGCTGTAAGCGATCCTGAGCCCGCAAACGACCAAACTGAGCCATCGCGGAAAGGATAATAAACATTGGAATCGACCCTCTGAATATAGCCTCCGACTCGTATCGTGTGCGCTCCCTTAGTCCAGGCGATGTCATCGGCCTCGGTGAAGCGATTCTGAATCTCAATAGCCGGAACGAAAAAGCTCTGGCCTAGCGGCGTGAGCCCTGTCATCGTAATCTCGGGATCGGGACGGAGGCCAGCGGGGAAAGTGGACTGAAGCCCTGGGAACGAGTTCACCTCGAAATCGCCGGTATTAGGCCGGGAAAAACTGACGCGAGCCGTGTTGATCAGCGTGGGGGAAATGATCCGCCGCCATTCCAGGGTCGCGAAATGGTCCCTGCCTTCATCTCGCTCGGGCCAGTACGGTAGAAACCCGGCCGATATGCTGCCGTTGCCGCCCGTGTACGGATCGATGACGTGCTGCTTGTCGTAGAAGTAGCGCAGCAGAATTGAATCCTTGCTCGTAATGGTGTAATCGAAGCGCCCGAGAATAAACTGCTCGTGCGCTGTATTGTTTCCAACCACATTTGTCTGTCCTGTACCAGCGGCCGGATTAAAGCCGAACGTTGGCAGAGGATAGATTGCCATGGCGCTGGCGATAGCGTTGTAGGCAGTGGGATTCGTCGCCGGGGCGAATGTTGGAGTACGGTGATTTGCATCGGGAACAAAGGCAATGTGACTCAGCGACTGAAGTTGCCAGATGCCTTCGTAGTTGAAGAAGAAGAACATCTTGTCTTTCTTGATCGGGCCGCCCACGCTTCCGCCCGGCTGAACCCGGCGGAACGGAATCACCGTTGGATCGAAGAAACCGCGGGCATCCATGGCGCTATTGCGCATGAAAAGGTAAGCGGAGCCGTGGAAATCGTTGGTTCCGGATTTGCTCACAGCGTTCATTACCGCCCCCATGCCGCCAAACTGCGCGCCGTAGGTGTTAGTAAGCGTCTGGAATTCGGCCATACCCTCCATACCGAGAGATGATCCCGTGATAGTGCCCATGCCTCGCCGGAAGAAGTTGTCGATCGTCTCGTCGTCCATCATGAGCATGTAGCCTTGCGGCCGCGCTCCAGCGGCCGAAAAGGCATTGGCTCGCCCCTGGCGCGCGTTGGGAGCCATAGTGTTGACAATAGAAACACCTGGCGACGCATAGATCAGTTGCTCAAAATTGCGTCCGTTGAGCGGCAGTTCCTGCATTTGTTGGCCACTGATCAACGAACTGAGAGCCGCATTGGTGGTTTCCACCTGTGAAACCTGGCCTTCGACAGTCACGGTTTGAGTTTGTTGCCCGACCGGCAGCGAGAAATCGACAACGCTCTGCGCACCGACGGTTAACGTGATGCCTCGGTGCACTACCGTCGAAAATCCAATCTTCGACGCGGTAACCTCGTAGTCGCCGATGCCCAGATCGGGTACGCTGAAGCGTCCCGCCGCATCTGTGGTAGTAGTCTGCGTCAAACCGGTCCCAACGTTCCTGACCTGGACGTTGGCGTCAGCTATGGACGCGCCTGAGGAGTCCGTCACGGTCCCCTGAACGGTTGCCGTAGCGACCTGCGCGGATAAGAAATTTACCTTCGCGCTTCCCGAGATGATAAGCAACGCTATCGAAACGCAAGCTGTCTGCGCGTAGTTTTTCCATTGCCTGAGCATACGAACCCCTTTCGAGACGAACAACTAATGCCAACAATCTTGGACTCATTCTATCTATTGAAGCTAGAAAGTCAAGAGTTTTCTTGAGCCTGGAGCGATAACCTTAGCTCTGGTAAAACCGTCAGAGTACGCGTCTGCGACGATCTGTTATGGGCCAGGTCCTACTGGTTGAGCAGCGGAATGTCTTTCACCGCGGGGGGTTCCGGAATCGACTTCAGGTACGCCCAGATGTCCATCAAATCGGCGTCGGATATTACTTTGGACGTGAAGATCGGCATGCCGCTCGGCGACGGATGCCGAACGTAAGCGATGAATGCCGCTGCGGCTATCGGTCGAGGAGCGAGCTTCGCGCCGGTTCCACCGTGCCCATCGTAACCATGACAGCCGTAGCAGCCATCCTTGATGAAAATACGCTTGCCATTCTCGGCATTGCCGGCAGGCGAGGCCGTTTGCGCATGTGCGAGACCAGCTATGCAAAGTAGGCTAGCAATCAGCGATAGCTTCATCACGCCTCCCTAGCGGCCCTGCGTGACCGTATCGATCAAAGCCGGCTCACCGCGCTTGACCACCTCGATCGCACGCTTGATCGCCGGACCGACATCCTTGGGATCGGTGATCGGTCCCTGGCCGTAAACCCCGTACGTCCTGGCCATATTGGCGTAATCCACGTTGGGATTGGTGATGTGAGTGCCAATGTAGGCGCGATCCACATTGCGGTTGGCGCGGGCAGCCAGCTCCACGATGTCCATGTATTCCTGATGGTAGGCGCGGTTGTTGTGCATGATGGTCAGCAGCGGAATCTTATGGTGCGCGGCGGTCCATAAGACGCCAGGGGCATAGTTCAGATCGCCATCATTCTGAATGGCGATAGTAAGCCGGCCATGCTTTCGATTCGCGAGCGCTGCGCCCACCGAAGCAGGAGCGCCGTAGCCAATGCCCGCCCCGCCCTCGGCGCCGATGTAGTGATAATGCTTTTCAAACTCCCAAAGCTTCGTCGGCCATCCGCCAAAGAATCCATCTTTGGAGACCAGGGACCAGTCTTCATTCTTGACCTGCGCCCACAGCTCAGCCGCGATGCGCGCCGTGGTGATCGGGCTCGAGTCCCAACCCAGGGCGGCTTGCGCGTGGAACTGCTCGCGATTTCGCTTGTGCACTTCGGCCAGCTTGGCGCCTCGATCTTCGAGCAACCGCTTGCGGTCGGCCGTGATCAGACGCTTGCAAGCTTCAATCAATGCCGGAAGAGTAGCTTCGCCATCAGCCGCAATGGCCAGATCGAGTTCGGCATATCGCCCGAAATCCTGATAGTTGCTGCGTTGATTGAGATCGAGGGCGGAAATGCTGATCAGTTTCGCTTTCGCGTTGCCGGTGGGCCGGTACGCCGACCCCAGTACCTTCCGGTTGGCGGGCGTTCCCCGATGATTCAACCCGTAGAAGTCCTGCACTTCCAGCCCCAGGATCAGATCCGCGGTTGCCAAGTTGCCGGCCCCATATAGAGGATGCTTGGAAGGGAAGTTCATCCGGTTGCGTTGATCGATGACTGGGGCTTGCAGAGTCTCGGCAAGTTCCACAAGCAGCTCGATACCCTTCTGTGTCCGCGCGAGGCGGCCTGCGACAATAACGGGATTCTCCGCGGCTACTAAAAACCGTGCGACCTCAGCTACGGCGCCCGAATCGCCTTGCGGAAAAGCGACAGGCGTGAGTTTCGGAACGCGCAGGTTGGTTTCCTTCCGCGGCTCTTCCAGCCACTTCGCATCCGCGACGATCACCACCGGCTCCATGGGCGGAGTCGTTGCAATCTTATAGGCGCGCGTCAGCGACTCGCCGAAGTCGGTTAAGGAGACCGGAGCGGCGTCCCACTTGACGAAGTCGCGAACCAGCGCGGCGATATCCTGGGCGCTGTGCGTCCAATCCGTGTAGCTGCCGCGATGTTCGGGGTCCGACCAATTGCCGGCAATGATGACAATCGGCACGCGGTCGCAATGCGCGTTGTAGACCGCCATGGCCGCGTGCTGCAATCCAACGGTTCCGTGCACCATAGCGACCAGGGGCTTGCCCTCGATCTTGGCGTAGCCGTGAGCCATGGCTACCGCCGACTCTTCATGCATGCACAAAATATACTCGGGGTTCTGATTGCCGCCGTAGTTGATGAGCGATTCGTGGAGACCCTTGAGGCTGGACGACGGATTCGCACAAGCGTACTCGAAGCCCAGCGACTTTAGGACATCCACGGCGAAGTCGCCGCCCGGGCGGTCAGTGGTCAGAACTTCTGCTTTAGCCGCAGCCGGAGCGGTTTCAGGCTCTGGTTTGGCCGCTACCGGAGCGCCACCTCGGTTTTGCTGTGCCGCCGCCAACGGAACTTGCGCCGCTAATGCAGCACCGGCGGCAGCGCCTTTTAAGAATCCTCGGCGATCCACGGAGGGTTTTTTCGACTCGGACATGGCGCCTCCCTTCTTGAAAGAGTCAACATTCCTGCATCACCCCATTTTAGCGTTGGGCAATCGTACCACCCGACGAAATTGCACGTCAACACCCGGCAGTCTTATTGTGAGGCCCTGGCTGCTAAAGGTGGCATCGATCCCAGAGAAAACCCGATTTCACTCAAGCGTTGTCCGCAGAGTGCATTCCAAGCTTTCTCAATTATTGGATATTTCTTCTGAAGCTCGATTAGAACGTCATGCCGAATCTTTACGGCCACCGTCTCTTCGAGCACCTCCGCGGTGCTACCATCTGGCATTCCGATGGCGCACACAATACCTGCAACTGCCAGTCGATCGAACCGTCTTCCGCCAATTATCTCGTGGACCTTATCGTTAAATGTCCTAACCTGAACGCGGCCGGTCAAGAGAACATAGGCAAATGAAAGCAAATCGAGCGCTTCGCCGGCCTTGAATTTCTCGCACTGGGCGGAGAGATTAGAAAAGTCGCCATCCTGCTCGGTCGCCAACCCGGGGAAGATTTCCGGCGTCCTCCACACGTAATCGATGATCTTCATCTTGATCAAGCCATTGACCACATCGGCGACGCCAGAATGCTCTTGCAATATTCTGCAGAAATCCTGATGTTCCAGCTCTAGAACGAAGCCAGTATCGGTGGCTCGTATCGTTGCTGTTCGTATCAGATTCGGCACCCACAAACTAAGTTCCCCGTACATCGTTCCCTTCTCGAACGAAGTAGGTTCACGTCCTGCGACTTCTATGGTGGCGCTTCCCGCCACTGGAAGAAAGCAGGTCTCAGCCGGAAGACCATCGTGACAAATAATTTCTCCAGGCCCAACAAAACGAGGATGCATGCGTTCGATGACGCCGAACAAAACATCTGCCGGCATAGAACTGAAAAGTTCGTGGCTCTGATGTGGATAATCGCATTCCGGATTCGGTTCATGACGGCTCAACATCTTACATAGCTCTCGAACACGATCTTGACCTCCGAGCGCCAGCAGGAACTTCGCGGCCGCAATTGCAGCGATCGGTTCCGCAGAGCGCATGGCGTCTCCAATTAGAAATTCGTATTCTTCAGCTGTTTTATGCCAGAGATTCCCAATATGACTCCATTGTTTGTCGATGGCTTCATCTTCTCCCAAACAAACCCCAGTTCGGCTGACGTTCATCACTTCAACACGCACACCATGCTTAACCGTGCGCCAGTAGGACTTTCCTATGGAGAACTCGCCTTCGCTCTGATCCTTCATATATGCGTCAAAGTATTGCGTTGATACAAGCAGTTGAGACGGCTTACTGATCGAGAGAATCCTGGCTGTGGTGTTAATGCCAATACCCCAGATGTTGGTGTCCCTCACCATGTCGTCGTCTTCTGTCACAATGCCTGCGTGCAAGGCGGCGCGGATGCTGAACCGATCGGAGACATTCCGTGCTGGGAAACTGAGCTTCTCAAAGATTGAGAAAGCCACATCCACCGCACTGCGGCAACTGTCGTCGGTGACGAATGTCAGGTATCCACCATCCCCGGCCGGGCTCCAACGGTAAACATCGTCGGATATACCGTTATAAGCCAGCGCCTCTCGAATGAGAAGCATCAGCTTTTTTATTACCGCTAATTGTTCTTCATCCTGGAGAGTGGAAAAGGAAACGATGTCCACGCCCAAGATCGCGTGCTGACCCTTAACGGTGGAGATGTTCGGATCGTTTTCAATTGCCGGTTTGCTCATAGTCGTTCTCCGCTGGGTAGGTTCGCGAAGTAGAGTCATGATACAACTAATGGCCAACGCACTAGATTGTCTGCCTGGCCGCTCTTACCGCGTTTCACTCCGGCTCGGAAAGCATCCACCCGTCGTTCGGAGTGTGTCGGGCCGAAAACCCTTACGAAACGTGCTCGAAACTGGCGAGCTTCTCGCCGGTCTCTTTTTCCACTTCCGCATGCAGACTGTTGCCGTGCGCGTCCATGGTGACGATCGCCGCAAAATTGTTCACACGCAAATGCCACATCGCTTCAGGAATACCGAATTCGATTAGATGAACTCCCAGCACTTTCTCCACCGTGCGGGCATAGAACTGCGCAGCGCCTCCGATTGCGTTCAAGTACACCGCACCCGATTTTTCGAGCGCTGCCAGAGTTTTGGCGCCCATGCCGCCCTTGCCGATCACCGCGCGCACGCCGTATTTCTCAATAACCGTCGCCTGATAGGGTTCTTCACGGCTGCTGGTGGTTGGGCCAGCGGCCTTCACCGCCCAATTTTCACCCTGCTTTAGCATTACCGGTCCACAGTGATACAAGACCGCTCCGCGCATATCCACCGGCGGCGGATTCTTCATCAGGTATGCGTGCACCGCGTCGCGTCCCGTAAAGACTTCGCCAGAAACCAGCACCACATCGCCGACCTTCAAACTACGCACTGCTTCTTCCGAGAGGGGCGCGGACAATATTACTTCGCGGCCTGTCAAAGGAAAACCCTCGGCGCGGGCCATGCGCTGCACGGGGCGGTCCGGATCGCGATACAGCCACCGTGTAATAGCGCCAGTCGATGCATCCAAGCGAACCCCCAGCCGCCGGAAAGCCCAGCAATCGTAGGCGACCGAAACGAAATAGCTCGCGGGCAGGCGGTTCGCCACGCCAATCTTGCAGCCGATCAAGGACACTTTGCCGCCGAAACCCATCGCGCCGACGCCGATTCGATTCGCCTCTTCCATGATCTGGTTTTCGAGCTGGGCCAACTCCGGAATCGGATTTACATCGTCGAGCGTCCGGAAGAGCTGGTTCTTTGCCAAGGCGTACCCGTGCGCTCGATCGCTTCCGATGCAAACTCCAACGGCTCCGGGCGCGCAGCCCTGGCCCTGCGCCTGCCACACCGCATGCAAGATGCATTTGCGAACACCTTCCAGGTTACGGTCCGCGCGATCCAAGTGTTCAAGTTCGCAGGGCAGAGAATATTGGATGTTTTTGTTTTCGCAGCCTCCGCCCTTGAGAATCAGCTTCACCTCGATTTCGTCCTCTTCCCATTGCTCGAAGTGAATCACCGGCGTTTCCTCGCCAAGGTTGTCGCCGCTATTCTTGCCGGTGAGCGAATCCACCGAATTGGGCCGCAGTTTTCCGCGCCGCGTGGCCTCGGCCACCGCCTCACGGATCGCGTGCCTGACACGGATCTGATTCACGCCCACCGGCGTGTGCACAACAAATGTAGGCATACCCGTGTCTTGGCAAATCGGCCCGGCATCCTGTTGCGCCATGTCGATGTTGGTCGCAATGATCCCTAGCGCCTGGGCGGCCTGCGTATGCGGGGTCTCCTCGTCGAGCGCTTCACCCATCGCGGCACGCACGTCCGGCGGCAGGTTGGTCGAAGTCTGCGTGATCAATTCAATCAGGCTGTCTTTCAAGAAGGTCATTCGCTGGGTTCCTAGGTCCCTTCGTTCTAGGTTAGCTTGATCTTTGCCTCCACTGTCAGCGACCGAGCCGCGTGCGTTGCTACAATCCAGATTAATGTTTCGAGGTTTAGAGCACACCGCAATTGCGTCGCCCGATCCCAAGCGCTTGGCTGAATGGTACGTCCAGAAACTGGATTTCCGCATTAATCACAGCTATGACGGTAATTATTTCGTCCGCGCCGCCGACGGGTCCATGCTGGAGATTATTCCCTCCGAGGGAAACCGCGCGCCGCAGGGCATGAAGGATCCCGGGATTCGCCACCTGGCCGTTACGGTTGACGATTTCGACGGCGCCGCCGACGAGTTGCGCAAGCGCGGAGTCGAATTTCTTACGGGGAACTTGCTCATGGGACCCAACCGTCTTATCTTCTTCAGTGACGGAGACGGTAACATCCTGCATCTGATTAAACGCCCACAACCTCTGCCCTAATCGGAACTTGCATTGCTAACTCGAGTTTTTAGAGGCTTCGCATACCGCGACTTCCGCATCATGTGGATCGGCGCGTGCACTTCCAGCATCGGCACGTTGATGCAGACCTTCGCGCAAGCCTGGCTGGTGCTGCAGCTTTCCGGGTCGTCGTTTCTGCTGGGGCTCGACTCGTTTCTGGGCAGCATCCCGATTGTGCTGTTCTCGCTGGTAGGTGGCGTATTCGCGGACCGCACCGAACGGCAAAAAATCCTGCTTGGCTCGCAGTACATTCAAATGACGTGCGCGTTCCTGCTGGCCATCCTCTTCGCCACCGGCGTCGTGCACATCTGGCATATTCTTTTGCTTTCATTCGTGGCCGGCACCGCCCAATCGTTCGGCGGTCCCGCCTATCAGGCGCTGATTCCTTCGCTGGTCAAACCCGAGGATCTGCCGAATGCGATTGCGCTGAACTCGATTCAGTTCAACGTGGCGCGCGTGCTCGGCCCGACGTTCGGTGGAGTCGCGCTGCTGCTCGGCGCATCTTGGTGCTTTTCTCTGAACGGCATCTCGTTCGTTGCAGTGATTATTTCGCTGATGATCATTCGGCCCCATTTTGTGCCGGTGAAGAGCCGCGAATCGGTCCTGTTTAGCATGAAGGAAGGGTTCCGTTTCATCCGCAAGCAAGGCACCATGGAAGCGTTGATCGTACTCGCGTTCCTGATGACCTTGCTGGCCTTCCCCTTGGTGGTGTTTCTGCCGGTTTTCGCTCGCGACGTTTTCCACGGCGGTCCTAACCTCTACACTGTTTTTCTGGTTTGCTCCGGGATCGGATCGATTTGCGGCGCGTTGATCGTAGCCGGCATGGGCAAATACAAACATCAAGGCCGTGCCGCGTTGCTCCTGTTAATGGCCTTAGGCGCACTCATCGCCAGTTTCGCGCTTTCACGGTCGCTGATCCTGAGCTGCGTCCTCATCTTCTTTTCGGGAGGAGCGCTGTTAAGCGTTTTCGCCACCATCAGCTCGCTAGTCCAAATGATCACGTCGGACAACATGCGGGGGCGCGTGATGAGCGTTTATAACGTGGCTTTCCGCGGCGGCATGCCGTTCGGAAGCCTGATTTCGGGCGCTCTGATTCACCGTTTCAACGCGCCCGTGGTGCTGGCCTGCAACGGCGCGCTGCTGGTGGTTCTCGCAGTGTATTTCCTAATATTCCAGCGAAAACTTGTAACGCTATAGGCTGCCGGGAGCGTCCAGTAAGGTTGAACCAGATGAAGCTTCTCGTCTTGACTTCGGTGCTGTGCGCAGCCGCGGCCGCAATGGATGATTCCGAATTGGTCAAAGCGCGCGACCGGCAAGATCGGGCCGCCCTCGACAAGATGGCCGCCGAGCTTCGCACCACCGCCGAGCAACAGCCAAAGGACGCATCCGCTCAGTACCGCGCCGCTCTGGCCGAATCGTACGCTGCTGAAGTCGCTGTGGAAATGCGCGACAAAAATACGGCCAAAAACGCGGCCCAGGCCGGAATCGACGCAGCCGAGCGCGCAGTCAGTCTAAAACCGGATTCGGCCGAATATCAACGGATTCTCGGAACGCTCTGCGGCCAGATCATTTCGAGCAATGGACTCGCGGCGCTCAACTACGGCAATTGTGCGTTGAACGCCGTCAACAAGGCGATCGAGTTAGATCCAAAGTCCTCCATGGCTTATCTCAGCCACGGCGTGGGCAACTACTATCTGCCCCCGGCATTCGGCGGCGGGATGGAAGCGGCCGTGAAAGATTTCCACAAGGCCATCGAGTTGAACTCCAAGAACGCCGATGCGTGGTTGTGGCTGGGCATCGCATTGCGCCGCGCCA